>Ga0115550_1000063_pt1 | contig 116577 bp, 94 predicted proteins | sample COGITO_mtgs_1005_FD_87177 | JGI IMG/M metagenome (GOLD analysis project Ga0115550, IMG submission 87177) | Pelagic marine microbial communities from North Sea - COGITO_mtgs_100511 | ecosystem: Environmental > Aquatic > Marine > Epipelagic | place: Germany:Helgoland, sampling site Kabeltonne...
CTGGCGAATGGGTGGTGCCCGCGAGCAACAAAGTGATGAACAGCACACACAGCAGTTGGCCGATATGTTAGATAAACCTGCAGCAATGCAGGATTTTTTACAAAAAACCGCTTTGGATAGTGCCACCACCGCCTGGCTACTGATGGAACTGCGCCGAAAACCGGAGTTGTTACCGCTGTTTAATCAGCGCTACAACCCGGTGGCGCCGGATTTTATATATCCGGTATTTTGGAATGGCGATGCGGCAGCCTTGGACAGGCTAAAAGCGGCCGGTTATGATTTTAAGCTACAGGATCGGCATGGTCGTAATTTGTATCTGGCCGCCTTTAAGCAATCGCCGGACGCCGTGCTCTTTTTATTAGCGCAAGACGTATCGCCGTTGTCCCAGCAAATTGGGCCGGATGCGCTGGATTTGGCGCTGGAATTCAGTTATCGCCAAAGTAATTTGCACCCGGCATTACCGCGGATCCTGGAACAAGTCAGCGATTTTGAACCCTCGCATTTGGCCCGTTTGAAGCGTCTCCAGCAATACCGGCCAACCTTGTACCAGCAAGTGTTACAACTTAAACCTAAACTGCAATTGCCGGCTGACATTTCACCTAATGAATTATTAACGCCGCTAGATTGGTAACACAGCGAATGTCATACAGGAGGTTGTAAAACCGATTACAGGTGCGCGGTCAAGACAGGTGTAAAAGGCGGGTTAGAAGTTGCCACCTGATAAAGGAGGCATGCTAAGGTAAAGCAGCCTATGAATCTGTCTGGATTGAACCCATGTCAAGCTGCCGCAAACTACTGTCTTTTTTAACGCTGATGCTACTTTGGCTTACGCCAGCCGCCTTTGCCGCTACTGCAACAGAACAACTGCAAGAAATCATCGACGACCATTGGCAATACAGCCTGCAGGAAGATCCAATCAGTGCCGGCCGGATGGGATTGGCTGGTTACAATAACCGCCTGCCGGGCGTAACAGCTAAAGACCGGGCGCGCCGTCTTAGTTCTGAGCAAAAGTTGCTGCAGCGCCTTAGCACTATCAACACTAAACAACTCAACGACTCAGACCATGTGAATCATCAGTTGCTTGGCTGGGTACTGCGCAATTCCATCCAGTCCAATAAACTATACCTCGACCGTATTCCGGCCAATACCTTTGCTAGTTTCTGGAGTTTAGCTTTAGACGCCAGCACTGGTCTGTCGATGCCAAAAGTGGCGGATTATCAGGATTACATCGCCCGTATTAATGACTTTGGCCGCTACTTTGACGAAAACATTGCCAATATGCGTACCGGTATCAAAGACGGCTTTGTTTTACCAAAAATTGTCGTGCAAGGCATAGCGCCTACTGTGCGCGCTCAGATCTACAGCGACCCAACGCAAAGCAGCCTGTACGAGCCCTTTAAAAAGCTGCCAGCGGCATTTTCCCAAAGCGAGCAACAGCAATTACAAAATGCTGCCAAGCAGGCTATTGCGCAAACCGCTTTACCTGCATTTGCCCGTTTGGCTGATTTTCTTGAAGGCGATTATATGAAAGCCGCCACTGACAGCCTGGCGGCGGAACATTTACCGGACGGTAAAGCTTATTACCGCCATACCATCAACACTTATGTCACTTTGGATATGGACCCGGCGGAAATTCACAGCATTGGCCTTGCCGAAGTAAAACGGATCCGCAGCGAAATGGACACACTGATTAAAGAAACCGGCTTTAAAGGTAGCTTCAGTGACTTCACGCAATTTCTGCGCACAGACCCGCAGTTTTATGCCAAAACCACGACTGAACTGTTAAAAGAAGCCTCTTATATTGCTAAACGTATTGATTACCGGCTGCCGGAATTTTTCGGCAAACTGCCGCGCATGCCTTATGGTGTGGTGCCGGTGCCAGCCGAAATAGCGCCTAACTATACGACGGCCTCTTACAACTCAGCGGCCATTGGGGGTAATCGTGGTGGCGCGTATTGGCTAAATACCCATGCTTTGGATCAACGCCCCATGTATGAACTGGTGGCGTTAACGCTGCACGAAGCTGTGCCAGGTCATCACTTACAAAACGCCTTGTCACAAGAGCTGGAGAATGTGCCGCAATTTCGCCGTAATCTGTATTTAAGTGCTTATGGCGAAGGCTGGGGTTTGTATGCTGAACGTCTTGGGGTGGAAATGGGGGTGTATGACAATGCCTATCAACAATTTGGCCGCCTGAGTTATGAAATGTGGCGCGCTTGTCGTTTGGTGATAGATACCGGTATTCACTCCCAAGGCTGGAGTCGCCAGCAGGCGCTGGATTTCCTGGCCGACAACACCTCGTTATCACAAGCCAATGTAAGAGCTGAAGTGGACCGTTATATTTCATGGCCGGGTCAGGCGCTGTCATACAAAATGGGTGAAATCAAAATCCGCCAGTTGCGCGCCAAAGCAGAACAACAACTGGGCAATACATTTGACCTGCGCGCTTTTCATGATGCATTGTTAGCCAATGGCGCTTTGCCACTGGAAATTCTGGCAGCTGAAATGGACCGTTTTATTGCCACGCAAAGCAACAAAAGCAGCAAAAATAAAAAGGAAGTTCAATGAACATTGTCAGTTTGTTCAGCCTGTTATTACTGGCGCCTGGTTTGGTTACTTAAAAACCGTTTGTCTGTAACGCATTGACCAAGCTACTGTTTATTGTGCCTGAATCAGAACGAAGCTTAGTTTTCGACAAAACCTAATACAATACGTCAGTCCTGTCTTATGCATGGCTCATAGTACGGACCCAGAATAATTCGGTTCGAGTAGTCTCTCGAATTAAAAGCAACAGGAAGTTATTGTGAAAACAAAGCTGTTATTGCTCGTCTTAACCCTGCTACCGTGTGCTGCATCGTCTCAACATGTAGCGCCGGCGCAACTTATTAGCCGCGTTGACAACTTATTGGCATTAATTTCGGATCGATTTGAAGTTGACACACAACGCGAATATTTGCCTGTGAATGTCGCCCCCCGAGACCGTTGGATGGATGAATCGGGTTATCTGGTATTTTTGACGATTGAGGGTCGTGGCGGAAGCAACACATTCAGACAATGGGCCGCTTGGTTCGCTTTGACAACTGACGAGATAGCAGATCTGCAAGGTGAACGTCCAAAACAACAGTATTTTTTGGTCGATGTCGTTGAAGTTGGTGGGAAATTTGAACGTGCATTTGAATTTAGCGAAGCTGTGCAAAAAGGTGTTGTTGTTGAGATCCCTTTTTCGCTGTGGACACCGCAGGACCCTGGCTGCTGTCCGACCGGCAAAGGTATTGGCCACTTGAAATTTCAGCAAGGCCAATTGTTCGTTGAATAACCGGTGCATGCTAAAAGCACAAATAAAATAAGTCGGTTAAACGGATTCGTAATGCGCTAGCAGTTCCGTTCTGGCGCAAATTTCAACACACTGTGACTCAGATTTTTGGTGGTCTGAGGACAAGCTTTCATGTTTACAGTAAGCGGTAGCAACATCAGAAAACCCCTGGCGCAGTGGTTGCTGTGGTTGTCCTTTGGGGGCGTTTTTTGTGGCTCCGTCTATGGCTTAGTCGGCGGCAGCGCAGACACAACCCCATTGCCGGTACGCACAAAAACCGCGCCGCATACCGCGCCCAAAAGCTTTGATAATCCAATCATTAAATACGATACCGCAGACCCAACCAATCAAACGGGTGCGTTGATTTATACCGCCGATCCCGCCGTGATGGTGGTTGGTGACACGGTGTATCTGTATACCACGCATGATGAGCAGGCGCTGGCTGGCAAAGATTACCGCATGTACGACTACCGGCTCTGGACCAGTACCGACCTGATTAGTTGGCAGAATAAAGGCGCGGTCTTTCGATACTCGGACTTTGCCTGGGCCCGCGGCAACGAAAAAACCGGTAATGCTTATGCCCATCATGTTATCCACCGCAAAGATGCGTCGGGTAAGTCCAGATATTACTTTTATGCTGCAGTTGAAGGCGGCCAAACCGCTGGCGCATTTGGCTTTTCGATTGGCGTAGCCGTGTCGGATAACCCGGCAGGGCCATTTGTGGATCCTCGCGGTATGCCGATGATTTTGCTGGAAGATACCGCAAAATATAAAGATCATCGCTGGCGCAATATCGACCCGGCGGTGTTTATTGATGACGACGGCCGGGCCTATCTGTATTGGGGCAACAAACAGTTATGGTGGGTGGAACTTGAGCCGGATTTAGTCCATCTCAAAGGCGAAAGGTACACGCTGGATGCGCAAGGCAGGATGCAAAACCGCGATAGCAGCAAGGTCAACTTCCATGCGGTGGCAACTTTGCCGAATTTCGAAGAAGGCCCATATCTCTCAAAGCATCATGGCCTGTATTATCTGGTGTATGCGGCGGGGTTTCCGGAAAGTCTGGCTTATGCCACCAGCACATCTGCCACCGGGCCCTGGCAGTATCAGGGCATCATCATGGATCCACTGCCGAACACCACCACCATCCACCCCGCGCTGTTTGAGTTTAACGGCCACACCTATCTCGCTTATCACACCGCCGGGCTGCCTGGTGGCGGTAATTACCGCAGATCGGTGAGCTTAGACCGGGTGTATTTTAATCCGGATGGAACGATGCAGAAAATAATCCGCACCACCAGGCCTTAGTCTTTCACACGCGTTTTAACTGCCAGCACAAGGATACCGCTCCCATGCACCACAGCAACATCGGAAAATATTGGCATCGCTCTGCAGCGTCCGCTCCAACCCCGCTGCAACAGGTTCGGCAGAGCTTGCTGCTGGCCTTTTGCCTCTTCACGGCACAGGCGCAAAGCAACGACCAGATGACGCCGATCGCAGCGCCTGAACAGATCGCGGCCATCGAACTGGGTACGCCAGCGCTGCCAGATGCTGTAGCGCAAGAATCATGGCATTCGCAGTATGGCAGCCGCTTTGCGCGCAATGTCACGGTTGCCACTTTGACACCCTTCTTGCCCAAGTCAGGCAAGGCCAGCGGCGCCGCCGTGATCGTGGCGCCCGGTGGTGGCTTTCGCACCTTGTCGATGGACAACGAAGGTTGGGATGTCGCCCGCGCACTTGCCGATCTGGGCATTGCTGCTTTTGTGCTGAAGTATCGGCTCCAGCAAACGCCGGCCGACATGGCTGGCTTTAAACGGTCGATGGACGAGCTTTTTTCGCGGCGGCCACCACGACCGGATGCAGCAGAGATGCCGGCAGACATGCTAGCCCGGCTGGCGCCACAGCTGGAAGATTCGCGTGCCGCTTTTGCGCTGGTCCGCAGTCGTGCTGCACAATGGCAGATCGATCCGGATCGGATTGGCATGATTGGTTTCTCAGCCGGAGCCATGCTCACGATGGCGACGACCCTGGTCGGCAAAGACGCCAAACCGGCCTTTATTGGCAACATTTATGGCCCGCTGGATGCAGTGGTGGTTCCAGCCGACGCCCCGCCGCTATTCGTGGCGCTGGCGGCAGATGATCCGTTGTTCGCCCAAGGTAAATTCGATCTGATCGAAAGTTGGTTTGCCGCAAACAAGCCGGTCGAGTTTCATTTTTACGAACAAGGTGGTCATGGCTTTGGCATGTATCCCAAAGACACCACCAGCAGCGGCTGGTTTCAGGCGTTCTCCAGCTGGCTCAACATGCATGGGATGCTCAAGCCAAAAGCTTAACGGGCAGGCGAATTTAGCAAAAGCTACGGCAACGCCAGCTGATAAACATCACCTTGTGTCTGCGCGCGGCGCACATACCAAAGCGCGTTTTGGGTCCATTGATAATGATGCATAAAACGCTCAGGAGTTGGCAGCAACAACCGTGGTGGCAGCTCTGGCGTGGCAACCGACCATTGCAATAATCCCTGACCTGGTTGGTAGAAATACAGCTCGCCGTTGCTGAGCTGCCAGTTCAGCCAGTTGATTTTGTCAAAACCTTCCAGCATCAGCTGCTCTTCGCCTTTGCTATTGAGCCGGAATAAACCGTCCTGATGATATTTGCTGTACCAAAGTTCGCCTTGCCACTGGTAGCCGCTGTAACCGCCTTGGCTGGTCAGTTGGCTGGATTGGCCGCTGGCGCGATCGAATAACCACAGCTGCCAGTCGCCACTTTTGGTGCTGCTGTAAAGCAACTGTCCGGGGTTTGCTGCAAAATTCACCACCTGCGCTTGGGCTGAAGCATCGAGAATTTGCTGTAGTTTGCCGCTTTGCACATCCAGCAGATAAATCGCACCTTGCTGGCTAAACACCAGCTCTTTGCCATCGTTGGACAACGCCAGCCGCACAAATTCGGCCGGTGGTGGCAAGGTTGCCAGTAGTTGTTCGTGCTGACCGGCGACTTGCCGCCAGATTTGTTGCTCGCCCTGACGGTTGCTTAAAAACACTAAATCGTTCCCGGCAAACCGTGGCATCCAGTCGATGCGCGAGCTGGCGATGACTTTCTGCGGGGCTGGCCAGTTGTTTTGATCTGCTGCAGCTTTGGCAACTTCCGGCCGCGGTTGGCGCCAAATTTCCATTTTGTGTTGCACCGTGCTGTACCATAACTGCCCATTCTGCCACTGCAACGTCGCGGTCGTCGCGCCGGTATGAAAGAGCGGTTGCACTTGTTTGCTGTCGACTTGCCAGCGACAAATTTGTTCGCCACAGCCAAATAACAACTGATCATCGTTTTGCCAGGCAATCGTACTCACCGCAAAAGGTACTTGCTGTTCGTTAAGTAAACGCATGTCCTGCCGCTGATAAATGCGCAACACCGACTTGGCCTGTTGCAGATAACTGACCACCGCCAGCTTGCTGGCATTATTGGATATCGCCAGCGCCACATCACCGCCCGGCGTCAGCGGCTGCGTCAGTTGTTGCACAGCCTTCGTTGCCAGTTCCATTCGCGACAGCGCATAAGGTTTGGTTTTATCGGGCCGTTGCCGGAAATAAAACGCTTTGCTGTCCTGTTGCCAGCTCAGTTGCAACTGGCTGTCAAAAGGCAGTTGCAGCAGCACTTGGTCAGGGCTAATTTGCGCGCTGCCACCGGTTATTTCCGGCTTGCCGACGTCTGTTGCAATCGGCGATGTGCGTAACCACAGCTGACAATGTTGCTGCTGACAAAGCTCATATAACAACCAGTTGCGGTCCGGGCTTAAGCTGGTAAAACGCAAATCGCCTGCCGGTACCTCCAACTGCAACCGCTGCTGCGAAGTGGCTGTGGTTGCCGCGCCGGTGGGCTGTAAAAACCAACGGCTGTGCTGGCCGTCTTGCTGTATATAAGAAAACCACTGGCCATCAAGACTCAGACTAAGCTGAAACTCCACCCCTTCATCGCTGGTGCGTGGTGTTGGTGCGCCAAGGGCTGGTGCAGAGCCGGCTGCTGAATGTTGTTGCTGCCAATATAGATTTAACGCCAGCAGAGCCAGCAGCAATACCGGCAACCACCAACCACTGCGCTGTAATAAATTGCGGTTGCTGGCAATGGGTTCGGGCTTAGCAGCAATGCCGGAGCTTGGTTGCTCTGGCGTGATTGTTACCGGTGCGGTTGTCGGTTCTGCCCGACTTTTTACTAAGGGATCTGCGATAGGTTCTACTGGAGGTTCTGCAACCGGCGGCAACTTCGTCACCGGCACCAGCAGGCGATAACCCACTTTGGGCAACGTTTCCAGATAAGGCTGGCTGGCATCCAATTGCAACAAGGCTTTTCGAAGCAGCGACACCGCACGGTTAATCGCACTTTCGCTGACCACCCGGCCTTGCCACACCTGTGCAATCAACTGCTCCCGACTGAGCTGCTGCTGATCGGCCGTTAATAACGCCAGCAATACCTCATAGATCCGCGGCTCCAGATACAGTTGCTGATCATCAGCCAATAACAGCCGCCTTGTGGTATCGAAAAAAATGTTGCCAAGCTGCCAGTTATTCAACAGCTGACACTCCAGGCAAAGCTTGCTGGATGGCGCTTATCGCTTGATATGACGGGAAAAAAGGCAACTGTAAGCTTTTCATCACAATTAAATCAGCCCGGGTTGGTGTTGCCACAAGCCGAACTGGCTTAGGCTCAGACTATCCGTTTGATAGTCAGGAAATATCGTCTTGTCATACCAACATACTTTTAAAAAGTCTGTCAATTTTTACGCCCAACTTTGTTACCACAAACACCACCGGCGAAGTCTGTTACTGCTGGTGGCATTGCTGTTTAATCCGGTACAGGCCGCAACTCCGGTTGCAGCACCTTTGCCAGCTGCAAATTCAAAGCTGCCGCAGTATTCCGAATTAATCCGTAGCGGCGCGCAGCAATTTCATCTTCGAAATATGGCGCCAGCAGCAACAGCAGCAACCAAAGAAAACTTGCCGGTGGTGGTGTTATTGTCCGGCCCCAATCAGAACTTTCACGCTGACAGCGCCTGGTTTGCCTTGCTACAACCCTTGCTGGCACAGAAGTATCAAGTGCTGGCGCTGGACCGGCTCGGCAATGGTTTTAGTGACGATGCCGATGATGTTTCATATCGACGCTTCAGTCAGGATTTAGCGTCGTTGCTGCCAACTTTAACCAAACAACCGGTGATTCTGGTCAGCTTCGCCAGCGCCAGTATCAGCGCCCGCTTGTTCCATCAACAACAAACCAGCCAAGGCCAAACCACGAGCCAGGTGCAGGCGATGCTGTGGATCGATCCGGATATTCCAACTTCTGACGCGCTGGCGTTGTATCAAGGGTATCCGGTCGATTGGTACCAAAAACATCTGCAGCAATTATTGCCGGAATTGGCCAAGGGCGCCTGGAACCAGCGCACCAAAGATAAACTGAATAAGGAACGGGCAGAAATCGCGGCATTGCTCGGCAGCGACCATAACACCATGATGGACTGGGATTATTTCGACGCCATCAGCAGACAACGACAATCGCCAAAGCGCCAGCAGCAACGTGCGATTGAAATTGCTAATTACGCCAAAGACTTAGACGCATATGCGGCGCTGCCGGCAATTACCGATATTCCGGTGACAGTGATCGACAGCGATTTTGAAACGGCCGCCATCCAAGCCGATCCGGCGCAGGCCAAACAGTTGCAACAATGGCAACAACAAGGCAGCGCCTGGAGTGAGCAATTGGCGAAAAACTCAGGCGGGCAATATGTACCGCTGCAGCACAGCCACCATCTGGTGATGTTTCAGCATCCGGAAAAAATTGTCGCGGCGGTGGATTGGTTAAGCGACAAAGTCACCGTTTTTCCATTTAAAACCAAGCATTAAGCTCAACGTAGGTGCGATAAGCGTAGCGCCATCGCACATCAGACGGTCATTTGATGCGTTCCGGCTTTCCGGCGGACTACCTCCGGTGAGTCCGCCCTACGCTCAAACAACACTTCACATATTGTTTTAAAAATAAAAACCGTAGGGCGCTACTCACCGCGTTAGCGGTAGTACGCCGGAGTTCGCCGGATGGTCATTTGACGATGGTTTGACTCTGGCAGGCATGACGGCGTACTGCTTTCGGCGAGTACGCCCTACAATTTACATCACAATTAGATACTTACGTAGGGCGCTACTCACCGCGTTAGCGGTAGTACGCCGGAGCGCGCTACTCACCGCGTTAGCGGTAGTACGCCGGTGTTCGCCGAATGGTCATTTGACGATGGTTTGACTCTGGCAGGCATGACGGCGTACTGCCTTCGGCGAGTACGCCCTACAATTTACATCACAATTAGATACATACCGTAGGGCACTACTCACCGCGATAGCGGTAGTACGCCGGAGCGCGCTACTCACCGCGATAGCGGTAGTACGTCGGAGTGCGCTACTCACCGCGTCAGCGGTAGTACGCCGGAGTTCGCCGGATGGGCAGTCGCCGATTGCAACCCCAAAATCGCCGCGCCGCGTTCACCTGAGGCGGCGCCAAACTCGGCTTTTTTCAACAGCGGCACTTCAGCGCCTTCGAATAAATGCCGACCAATCGCCGCTGGCAAAGCGGCGTGAATTTCATCCAGATCAGATAAACCACCACCGATCACTATCACATCCGGATCATAAGCCAGCACCTGACTGGCGAGGCAAGCGCCAAGCGCATCCATATAACAATCAAAGGTATGCCGCGCCACCAGATCGCCAGTGCGAAAGGCGGTGATCCAATCATAAGTGGTTTGATGTTGTTGGCTGAAATGACTGTATAACCGCGCGAGGCCAGTGCCGGAGATATAGGTTTCGGCGCAACCTTGTAAGCCACAACCGCAACTGTATAAAGGCAACTGATATTGCAGCAGCACCCGGCCGGCCACTGATTGATGACCAAATTCACCGGCCAATTGCTGTTGACCCTGATACAGTTCGCCGTTCACGCACAAGCCACCACCGGCGCCAGTGCCTAAAATCACCCCAAACACCCGGCTATAACCACGACCGGCGCCAAGCATCGCTTCCGATAATACAAATAACCGGCAATCATTCCCCAGCGCCACCGGCCGCTGCAACCGCGCGGTTAAATCGGCCGCCACAGTGCGCTGATTTAGACATGCTACATTGGACGAAATCACCAGTCCTTTGGACGCGACCACGCCCGGCAACGCGATGCCAACCGGCGCCCGTTTACCAAGAAATTGGTCGGCTTTATCAATTTGCTGGGCAATGGTCTGTAAAAACTGCGAATAATCGTTGGTTGGCGTCGGCACCCGCCACCTTTCAAGCAATTGAAATTGTTCAGTAAAAACTGCAATTTCGATTTTAGTTCCGCCTATATCCAAACCGTACACCATCAGCGGTTTCCTCTGGCAGCATTAAATACTGAGTTTGTTGGTGTTGCCTGGCCATTTGACACCGGGTTAGACCCTGAATTAGACAAGGGATCAGGCAACGGATAAATTGTCACACCCTGTACCACCCGATTCACTTCACCACCCGGGCAAGGATTATCCGGACTGATACCAAGCTGCAAGGCCTTGTAAAACGCCAGCGTTTGGCAGTATACAATATATGGAAAGGCAGTCCAGACGTCCGATATCTCTGGTGCACCCACTTCGGCCGCCGACCACTGCGCCACATCCAGCACGGTGATCGCGAGTGCTTTGCCGTCAGAGTGCAGCTCTTGCACTAAATCCAGATCATATTGCTGGCTATACCGGTCAGTCGATTTCAGCACCACAATTTGGGTATACGCATCGACCAGCGATTTCGGCCCATGCCGAAAACCAAGCGGACTCTCAAAATAACTGCCGATTTGTCCCGAGGTCAGCTCCAGATATTTTAGTGCCGCTTCCTGTGCAATGCCTTTTAGACAACCGGCTCCCAAAAATACGATGCGCCGGCAAGCAGTCTGCGCCAACTGCCGGATGTGCTCTTGTTGCTGCAATACCTGCTCGCTGAGCGCAACGGCCTGTTGCATAGCTTTGGCATCAGGTGCAAATAACAACAAAGTTGCCAATAACATACCGGTAAAACTGCTGGTCATGGCAAAGCTGCGATCATGGCAGGCATCCGGCAGCAACCATAAAGCGCAGTTCGGTTTGCCTTTTGCAAAGCTGGCCAACTGCCCTTGGGAGTTGCAACTAATCATCAAATGAAAACTGTGTGTCACGCGGGCGTCCACCACCTGCAACGCCGCGACACTTTCCGGACTGTTACCTGAGCGGCCAAAACTGACGAGTAAAGTTGGCACTTCAGCACAAAGATACAAGTCCGGATGACTGACTAAATCAGTGGTGCTGACCGCTTCAACCCGCTGGCCCGCCAAAGGTAACTTATTGATTAAATGCGGCACCACCGTCTGGCCGATATAAGCCGAAGTGCCGGCGCCCGTGAAAATAATCCGTAAATCCGGCTGCTGTAATAACGGCTGTAACCAGGCGCGTAACGCTAATTCCTTATCGGTAAACTCCGCCGCCAGCTGTTGCCAGATGGCCGGTTGCTGGGAAATTTCCTGCGCGGTAAAACCGGCGCCCATTTGCTGTAATTGCGCTGCACTGAGCCCCAACATCGTTGACCTTACTTCTGAACTAACCACGACCATACTCCTACCAAAAACTGTCTTTACACTTCAAAGTCAAACCTAGACTCCGGATCTTCAAGGATGACGGGGATAAGTCAGGCCGCCACTGCCCGCCCACAAGCCGCGGCATATCGTGCGGTTACCTGGCGGATTTTGTGTTGGATCAACGCCTGTGGTGCCACAATCAATTCACCATTGAGGACTGCTTCGTATTGCACCGGCAAAAACTGACTCAGCAGCGGCAATGGGATCGTGACCTCAGTCAGGTTCTGACAAAGTGTATCCACAGCAGCCACAATCGATGGCAAGTTCCAGTAATAACGAATGCGGTCGCTGTAGCTAAATTGGCGCAATAACGATTGTTGCTCGGCGCTCACCTGATAAAACGCCTGCCAATAATCGGGCTGGCGCTGCATCTCGCGCTCGCACACTGCAATCAGGCAGGATTGTTGTTCGACCGGCAGCAGCTGTTGTTCAATTAAACAAAGCGCAAATAAGGCTTCACGCAGCGCAAAGGTCAGCTGCGGTCCGACTTTTAAAATGGCAAAATGCTGGCGTACCAGTTGCGCATAAGCTTGGGCGGGTTGGTAATCGGTGGAATGAGCTTCAAACACCACCTGCGGAATATCACGGATAAAACCGGCCAAAGCGGCAGTTTTATCCGCCTGAAAATGGTGGATATGGGTGTTGTCGAACTCAACGCCTGGCTGGACAACAACGGCAATCACCCGTTGCCAAACGGCTTCGCTTAAACCAGCGGCGGCAAAGGCTTGTTGATGATCAAACAGGGTTTTCGCCACGTGCGCCACCGAAGTGACTTCCAGCGTCGTTTCTAAACTGGACACGCCACCTGGCGCCGGTACTTCGGTGCCGACCACATAACAAAGCTCACTCTGGCCAAAATGGCTAATTGCGGTTTGTTCAGCCACCACACAAAGCCGCGCCGCCCGTTCGGCAATCAGCGTATCAGACAGCGGCAACACGTCATCCAAGCAGGCCATGCTGGTATCTAAATGAATTTTCTGAAAATCAGCTGCCACATAAGCGCTGATCAACTGTTCGGCTTGCTGCATCGCAGTTTCGGCTGGCTGCTGCTTCCAGCAAACCGGCCCTAAATGGTCACCACCAAACAAGATTTGCGAGCGTGCCAGCGCAACTTCATCGGCCAGCCTATACACAAAATCTATAAAATCAGCGGGTTGCATCCCGGTGTAACCACCATATTGGTTCACCTGATTGGCGGTCGCTTCAATCAGTAAGGGGCTGCCATCCTGCTTTGCCTGTGCCAGCGCGGCCAATAACACCTGGGGGTGCGCTGAACAAACTGAATATATTCCCAAGGGCTGACCCGCTTTATTGGCGCGGATCAAATCAAGCAAAGCTTTCATAACACTCCTGTTAACTGATGATATGCACATGCACCCCCATCCGGGTCAGTTCTTCGACAGTCCCGGCCGGAATACCGGCATCGGTCACTAAGGTATGCACCTGGTTTGCCGCACAAATCAGATGAAAACCCCGACGTTCAAATTTTGACGAGTCGGTGACCACAATAATTTCCCGTGCCACTTCACACATCAGCCGGTTCAGCGTGGCCTCTGCTTCAAAGTGGGTCGAAAGGCCGGTGCGTAAATCAAAACCATCCACACCGAGCACCACTTTGTCGAACTGAAAATGCCGTAACGCCTGCTCGGCCTGTGCGCCATAAAACGACATCGACTTTTTGCGCAAAAGGCCACCAGTCATCATCACTTCAACGGTTTCAAAACCGGCCAACTCTGTGGCGATATTCAGACCATTGGTCATCACAATCAGGTTTTTATGACCGCTCAGGCTAGCCGCCACTTCTTCGGTGGTGGTACCGGAGTCGAGAATAATCCGCTCGTCATCCGCAATCAGCGCCGCCACTGCCCGGCCTAATTTTTGTTTTAAGTCCGAATGTTTTTGCCGCTTTTCTTTGAGCGACAACTCCCGGCTTAAATCATCATTGACCATGGCGCCGCCACGTGAGCGCACCACCAGCCGTTTGCTGTCGAGCGTTGCCAGGTCGCTACGAATAGTCACTTCCGACACACTAAACCGCTGCGCTAACTCGGCCACTGCCACTTTGCCCTGCGCTTGCGTCAGTCGGACAATTTCCTGCTGCCGCTCAATCGTATTTAAACTCTCCACCCGCGCTCCTTGCCCGTCTTGGGCCAGTTGGTTTGTACCATACCATCAAAAAATAAACTTTCAATAGCTTTCGTTTTCGATATTTCAAAAGCAGTTGTGCTTGAGAATTTACTTTATGACAATTTAATAATTTACAATTTATGTTATATCGTTGTTTTTAATAGCTTTAAATTTGAGTTCTGGATTTTCTCTAACGTTTCAATAGAAGTTTCAGATCTATTCGAATCGAAAGTCAGGCCAAAAACATATAATCGAAAGTGAAATAAAACTTGCGATCACTTTCATATTGGCGATATAACAGCGTATCGAAGGTTTTGCTTGCTGCAGTTATCGTCAGTTTTCGTCATAAATTCACAGTTCCAGCGCTGTGACTGAGTTTACGCCAGCCAAGCGTAACTGCGATATGGGCAATTCGGGAATTTCAAAACAAAAAATAACAAACCGGAGGGGAGTATGTCAGTTCGCAACATTTCGCAGGTCAATCTAACAAGGGATAGTGCTGTAACAACGCTATGTGCCACATCGCCATTTTCAAAAACCGGCTTCACCAAAAGTAAGCTCACCACTTTGGTGCTGTTGGCCTTGGCAGCAGCGCAACCGATGCATGTAGCAGCAGAAGATGCTACTGATCCCAAAGCAAAAAAAGCCAAAGAAGAGCAAGTCGAGAAAATCGAAGTCACCGGTATTCGCAGCAGTATTAAAGAGTCGTTGTTTTTAAAGCAAAACGCCACCAGCGTGGTGGATGTGGTGGTCGCTGAAGATATTGGCAAATTCCCGGACGAAAACCTGGCCGAAGCGTTACAGCGCATTGCCGGGGTCACCATCACCCGCAATGGCGGTGAAGGGCAGAACGTGGTGGTGCGGGGTCTTGGTGCCGGTTACAACGTCACCACCCTGAATGGCCGCAAACTGGCTTCAGAAAATAGTGGCCGCGATTTTAACTATGACACTATTGCCTCAGAACTGGTGAGTTCGATTGCAGTGTACAAGTCACCGGAAGCACGGTTACAAGAAGGTGGCATTGGCGCTGTGATCGACATTCAGACCCGTAAGCCACTGGATTTAAGAGGCTTCACCATGGCGGCTTCTGCCAAAGGGGTGTATGAAGAACGTACTGGCGATACCCAACCGCACGTTTCGTTTCTGGTCGGTGATTTATTTGACGAAGGCAAACTCGGCATCTTATTGACCGGTGCTTATTCCGAACGAACTTTACGCAATGACACCTATTCTGCCGCTGGTTTTTATGACGAAGCCGAAGGTGTGACTGAAGCTACCATTCCGGTCGATATGAATAAAGACGGCGCTATTGATCAGGCCAGCGAACTGTTCCCATCCAAAGTCCCGGCTTATATGTATTACGCCAATGCGCAGGATGTAAGGGAACGGCTGGGCGGTACCTTAAATGTGCAATATCAACCCACCGACTGGATTGATCTCAGTGCCGATGTGCTGTATTCACGTTACAACACCAACGGTAACCGCTATCAGATTGGTTTTGTGAACTACGACGAAAGCTGGACGCCCGGCACGCCAATCTTTGGCGACGCAAAATTTGGCGACGATGGCCGGGTGATTTCAGTCACTCAAACGGCCAATCCAATGGTTGAATTGTTAAACCTGACATCACCCCGTAAAACCGATACCTGGCAATTTGGTAGTAATGGCAAATTTCAGCTCAACGATCAACTGGCGTTGATTGCAGATTATTCTCACTCACAAGCCAAGGATCAAAACGCCGGTGACAATCGCTTTATTGTCGCGCGTGGGTTTGTCGATTCCATCAGCATTGACTACAGCAAAGACAACAAGTTACCTGATGTGGTGATTGCACCTGGTCTGAATGCCGATCAAAAATACGGTGCGCACTATAGCTATAACAGCGGAACCGGCGTCACCGATAAAGTTGATGATTTGAAATTATTGGCGACTTATACGCTTGAAGATTCGATTATCAGCAAAGTTGATGCGGGGATCACTTATGTCCAGCAAACCAAAGCCCGCTCGGAATTTTCATCGCGTAACCCAAGTCAATTCAGTAACGGTGGCTTTTATCTGACGCGGGATAAATACAGTTTTGACAACAGCACTGTATTCACCCAAGGTGATTTTTCGTTATTCAGGATCCCTGCCGATGTGTTTGTCGCTGCCAATTTCGACAACTTCCTTGATGGTGAAGGCGGACTGCATCCGACGCCGTGGCCAAGTTTTGACTATGACAAATTACTGGCCTATTACCGCAGCATCAATGCTGAAGCCGCCGATAAAAGCATTGTGGCACAACTCAATCAAGCAGGCGCTTTTGATGTAAAAGAAGCGATTACTACCGCTTTTGTGCAGGTAAATCTTGAAGATACGCTGTTTGACTTACCCTACTTTCTGAACTTTGGGGTACGTGGCAGTCGGACTGAAGTGACCAGTAGTGGTTTTTCCTACGATCTGTCCAAAGTAACCCTGGATGCCAATGGCAAACCCACCAACAACGACTGGCGGACGGTTGGGAAACTGAGTTATGACGGTTCATATAATAAGTTGCTACCAAGTATGAACTTTAAGCTGACTTTGCAGGAAGATTTGTTTTTCCGCTTTTCTGCGGCGGAAGTGATGAGCCGGCCAAGCCTTGATCAATTAAAACCCTGGGTCTCGCCAAACTTCACCACGCTGAAGGACGGATTGCCGCAGTTGAGTATCAACTTCCCGGACTTACCACCGGAACTTGCCCAACAATATGATGCGACGCTGGAATGGTATTTTGAAGACAGCAGCCAACTGGCAGCCGGGTTCTTTATAAAAGACATTGAGTCTTTTATCAGTACCTTCAAAGGGCCACTAGACGTCAACGGGGTGAAGTATTATGCCACCTTCCCGGTCAGCGGCGAATATGGTGCCAAGATCGAGGGCATGGAACTGGCATGGCAACAATCACTGGAAAACTGGTTGCCATCACCTTTTGATGGACTGGGCTTCCAGCTGAATTACACTTATGTCGACAGTCAGTTTGATGACCCGGCGCTAGAAGATCTGTCGTACACTGGGATGTCGAAAAACTCGTATAACGCCGTTGTTTATTATGAAAAAGATGGCATCCAGGCACGGTTGGCCTATAACTGGCGCAGTAAGTTTTTACTTTATCCGGGCGACTGGGGCGGCGACAGCTGGATTGCCGATTATGGTCAGCTTGATGCCAGCGCCAGCTATGACATTAACGACCAGTTGTCGGTGTACACTGAAGTCTCTAACCTCACCAACCAACGTTATTGGGGTTATGTGAAGCAAGAAGATCAGGTGAACTTCCTGGAACGTTTTGGGACGCAGATCGCGGTTGGCATTCGCGGTAATTTTTAAGTGGTAACAGCGGATCGTCTGGCGTACTCACCGCGTCCGGAATTGCAAACGGCAATTTGATGCGTAACGGCTAGATGGCGGACTGCCTACGGCGAGTCCGCCCTACGGTTCAAAATGAGCGTAACGTTTTGTTTTAAAAACACAAATCTTCGATGCGCTTCTCGTCGAACGGTAGGGCGTACTCACCGCGTCAGCGGTAGTATGCCGAATAGCTGAATAGCCATATAGCCAAATAGCCGCATCGCCGATTTACCGCACAGCGACAAACAAATAACATCCGCCGGAACTGCACTCTGCCTTTCCGGCGTTTTCACACAAAAAGAGGTTATTCCATGGCTATTCGTTATTGTCAGAGCTTACTAGCGCTGGCGGTCAGTCAGGCGTTGGTGTTCAGTGCTATTGCCGCGCCCATCGGTAATTTACAGCGGATTAGTGCTGAAACAAGTCAGGTTGAGCTCTCGACCGATCAGCAGGTTCGGTTGCAAATTCAGTTACTTAAACCGGGATTATTCCGGCTGCAGGCTGCGGCTGCCGACAAAAACAGCAACAGCCCTTTCACCGGCCCTGGCGATAAAGCCGCCGCCATTGTGATTAAAAACGACTACGCCAAAGTTGAATTCAGCCTCCATGACCAAGGTGATTATCAGCTGCTGCAAACCAGCGCCATGGCACTTCGCATCTATAAACAACCGCTGAAATTTGCTTTGTATCACGCCGATAATCAAAGGCTGATTTTTGAAGAGCTACAACCACTGGAACTGGCAAAAGACTTAAGCTTCCAGACGCTGAGTAGTGACCCGCAAGAACGTTTTTTTGGTGGTGGTCAGCAAAACGGAGCCTTTGAATTTAAAGGCAAAACCATGGAAATCTCTTACTCCGGCGGTTGGGAAGAAGGTGACAGACCTAGCCCCGCACCCTTTTTTATGTCGAGCAAAGGTTATGGCGTGCTCAGAAATAGCTGGGCCAACGGCAGTTACGATTTTCGCTCCAGCGAGTACATCAACTTAAGCCATAACGAACAACGTTTTGATAGTTACTATTTTGTTGGCGATTCCATTAGACAAGTGCTAGCCGACTACACCGAGCTCACTGGTCGCGCCAAACTCATTCCACGCTGGGCCTTTGAATACGGCGACGCCGATTGCTACAACGACGGCGATAACGTGAAAAAACCCGGCACCGTACCCGACGGCTGGAGCGACGGCCCGACCGGCACCACACCGGATGTAATTGAAACCGTCGCCAAAAAATACCGTGAACACGACATGCCAGGCGGCTGGATCTTACCCAACGACGGTTACGGCTGCGGTTACACTGATTTACCTAAAGTGGTGGCGGGCCTGGCCAAATACGGTTTCAGAACCGGCCTTTGGACCGAAAACGGTGTGGATAAAATCGCCTGGGAAGTCGGCACCGCCGGTTCCCGCGCGCAAAAACTTGATGTCGCCTGGACCGGCCAGGGATATCAGTTTGCGCTCGACGCTAATAAATCTGCGGCTGACGGCATCCTCAATAACTCAGACTCAAGACCCTTTTTATGGACAGTGATGGGCTGGGCCGGTATTCAGCGTTATGCCGTGACCTGGACCGGCGATCAATCCGCCAGCTGGGATTATATCCGCTGGCATATTCCGACCTTAATTGGCTCGGGTTTATCCGGCCAGGCCTACGCCACCGGCGATGTCGACGCCATTTTTGGTGGCAGCCCGGAAACCTATACCCGCGATTTACAGTGGAAAGCTTTTACTCCGGTGCTGATGGGCATGTCGGGCTGGGCCAAAGCGGCGCGTAAACATCCCTGGTGGTATGACGAGCCTTATCGCAGCATCAACCGCGATTATCTGAAACTGAAAATGCGGCTGATGCCTTATATGTATACCGCGGCTTATGAAGCGGAAATCTCTGGTGCGCCGATTTTACGTGGCCTGATGTGGGATTATCCAAATGATCCAAACGCGCTGACCGAAGCGTATAAATACCAGTTTTTGGTCGGCCAAGATTTGCTGGTGGCGCCGGTATATCGATCGATGGCGGCCAGCAAAGGCTGGCGCAAAGATGTGTACTTACCGCAAGGTCAGTGGCTTGATTATTGGGATGGCCGGGTGGTCGAGGCACCAGCAAACGGTATTAAACTCGACTACAAAGTCGACTTAAAAACCATGCCATTATTTGTGCGTGCCGGCGCCATTTTGCCGATGTATCCGACATCCTTATATGATGGTGAAAAACCCAAAGATGTGTTGACATTAGATATTTACCCTTATGGCACAAGCAGTTACCTGATGTATGAAGATGACGGTAATACCCGCCAGTATCAGCTGGGCAAATTCAGCCAACAAACCTTTACCGTCAAAGCACCTGAAGGCAAAGCCGGTGATATTCAAATTGAGATTGGCGGCGTTACAGGCAACTATCAGGGACAAGAGCAACAACGCCAGTATCAGCTGCAAGTACATAGCAGAGTCAAACCCGAGCAGGTGAAACTGGCTGGCTTGGCACTCACACCGCTCAAAGACGCTGCCGCTTTTGCTAAAGCAAAAAGTGGTTGGTATTTCAGCAGCGAAAAATACGGCGTGATTTATGCCAAAACTGAAAAAGTCTCTATTCGTGAGGCGTTGCAGTTTGAACTGACGGTCAATCCAGCACTAACATTAGCGCAAACCGCAGGATATCCGGCAGCACCAGAGCTCGGCAATGCCGTAGCGGCCGATAGTTTGCTGGTGCTGAACCGCCCGGCCGAAGAATCGGGCCATCTGCTGGAAAATGCCTTTGATGACAATCCAACCACCTGGTTTAGAACCAAGCGCGACCAAGCACTGAAAACCGGTGCCCACGAATTTACGTTGGCACTTGGCGAGCGGCGGATGGTGAGCGGCTTTGAAATTGCCCCAAGGAATGACCAACACTGGAAATATGGTCAGGTGCGCGATTATGAAGTGTATATCGCTGATAACAACGGCGAATGGGGCGAAGTGGCACACCGGGGCACGTTAAAAGTGCTGCAAACCCGCCAAAAAGTCGAATTTCCAGCCAAAGCCGGGACATTATTCAGATTCCGGGTGCTGAGCACGCAGGATCAAGCGGAAGATGGTACGGCGTTGGATCCGATGGTGACTGCGGCTGGCGATGAAAAAGCTGCTGATGATAAAGCTGATGGCAAAGCAAAACCGGTCATCGCCAAAGCGTTTAACGCCCTGCTGCCAAAACAAGTGACACCGATCACCATTTCCGAATTTAAAGTGCTGGAGCAACCACTGCCCAATCAGCCGCAGTTGCAACAGCCATTATCGGAAGTCGTCGCCAGCGTCAGCGAAAATAGCCGCGGCCCGGTGGAGCTTAATAGCGCCAACGGCGGCAACAAAGCCAAAGACGGCGGCCAAATGCAGATGAACGGGCTGAAATTCCGTAAAGGCCTGGGCGTGGCTGGCCAAAGTCGTATCGACTATCCGTTGTCTGGCCATTGGCAACTGTTCCGCGCTGACGTCGGCATCGACGACAGCTGTCGCCAGCATGGCAGCGTGCAGTTCCAAATCTATGGTGATGATGCGTTACTGTACGATTCCGGCACCTTGCAGGCACCAGCCGTGGTGAAGCCACAACTGGATATTCGTGGCATCAAACTTTTGAGCCTGCGAACCACCGCTGGCAACGACAAAGTCTGCGCCAACTGGGCCAATGCCATGGTGCTTGGGTTTGCCGGGGACAAAGTGGGTAAATATACCCGTCATCCTTGAAAATTCGGGGTTGTTGCCTTCGCTCTCTCGCTGAAGCGTCAGTCCGACCCAGTCACATAGACAGCTATGCTCCGGGCCGGGCTGGCGCTCCAGTCTCGCTCTCTCGTCGCCTACCCGAATCTCCAATGATTTTGGGTATATACGCAAGTCGACACAACCATGAGATAAACAAAAGCCGCACTCAAACCCGTGCGGCTTTTTGTTTACAGAACTACCGCCACCATTCAAAGCGACGGTCAGCAATCACTGACTGCCTTCACAAGCCCCTTCCACCAGGGACTGTGCGTTAATTCGATAGCGCTCCTGCAACAAATGATACTTCTCATCTTGCAACACCGCTTTGAGCGCTGCATCAAAGGCTTTAGCGTCTTCGGCTTTACGAAAAGCAGCACGGTAATAACTTGCTGGGAACAACGGGTGAATTTTCACTTGTTGTGGCGGCGAAATTTTGTCGTGGTGATAATAAAAAATGTTCACGTCGAGCACCAGCGCTTGCACCCGCTTTTTGTGCAGCGACTCGACCTGTGTGCTTTGTTCAACCGTTTCCCGGTATTTATAAGAATGTTCAACCGCTTGCCGGTAATCATCCCCCAGCAGCTGCGAAGCATTCTGAAACGCCAATACTGACAGGTTGCGTAAATCGTTGAACTGAATAATCGACAGCGAATCGGCTTCCAGACTGACCACCACATTCTGATAGCGAATATAAGGGCAGCTGTAAAAAAGTTCGGATTGGGCATTATTCATCGGCTGCAACGTGGCGATATCGCCGATGCCCTGCTGTAACAACGTCTGGATCCGCTTATTTGGGACATGGGTGAATTCGGCGCGGTAACCCATCCGCAGCACAATTTCTCGCAATAACTCCAGCTCAAAACCGTCGGAAGTTTCAATTTGCACATAAGGGGGTTTATTCATGCCAACCAGCACTTGTAGCGGTGGTTTGTCCTGCGCCAACACTTGCAACGTCAGAGAACTCAGCAACAACAGACAACAACCCAGTTTGATCATGCGAATATCCGCCAGCGCTAATACTGATGTAAGCATAGTTGGCAACTCTGCAATAAATCCAGCAATCACCTGAACATTCTCATGACGGATACCACCAATGCTCGCAGGCTCTGTTACCGGGATGCATTTGCGGTTAGGATAGGTTTTATTCATATTGGTAATCAGCGGGTTACAAGGTATATGCGCTATATTGGTTCTATCCGGTTCTGGCGAACCGTGCATTTATGGTTGAGTTTATTGTTATCAGTGCAGCTGCTCGCTTGGTTTGGCAGCGGCCTGGTGATGTCGATATTGCCGATTGATGAAGTGCATGGCGACCATTTACGCGCTCCAATCCCTCATATCAATTGGCAACTGGCGACCCTGAGCCCGGCGCAATTATCTGTACAATCGGGCATGTTAAGTATCCGCCAGCGCGGTGATATGCCGGTATATCAGTTGCACCAAGGCAGTAAAATACAGTTTTTCAGTGCACTGGATGGCAATGAGTTGTCGCCTTTAACCGAGCCGGAACTGCGTACCCTGGCGCAAGCGGCTTATAGTGGCAGCGGTTCTTTACAACATGCGCAACTGATTAAGGAATTACCGCTGGAAGCCCGTGGCCTGCCGACACCGGTGTGGCAAGTACAGTTTAAGGACACCGACAACACGGTATTTTATCTGGAACCGACACTTGGCCAACTACTGCGGGTGCGCTCCGACAACTGGCGGATATTCGATTTTGTCTGGATGCTACATATTATGGATTACGACCAGCGCGACAATTTTAATCATGCGTTATTGATAGCAAGCTCAGCGCTGGCGTTGTTGTTTACCCTCAGTGGTTTAGTGCTGCTGGTGTTCACGCTGCGCCGTAAAGCGGGGCGTCCGCATTAAATCGATTGCTGTTCAGGCGCCGCTGGTAAATGACTTTTGCTGACCTATACTGCTAAAGAGCAGCCACCCGAGGAGTTTAATCATGGACAGCAGTCACCATTCTTTAAGCCAGCTGTTTGACCAGCTAGGCCTTGACAGCGATTACAGCAGTATCGAACATTTTATCAGCCAACACCGGCTACAAGGCGATTTAGCTTTATCCAAAGCCAGTTTCTGGACCAACGCCCAAGCCACTTTTTTACGCGAATCTTATACCCAGGACGCTGATTGGGTGGAAGTAATTGATCAGTTGAATCAACGTTTGCGCTAAGGGTTCAGGTGTTAAGGGATTAACGGATTACGGATTACGGATTAACGGATTAACGGATTTGGATCTGATACAACGGCAGCGCATCCAGCCGTTGGTTAATATCGCTGAGCATTTTCTGATAATCAGCCGAATCAACCGACTGGTATTTTTGTTCGAAACTTTGTTGTGAAATCCCTTCCGGCAACCGTGATTTACTGGGGAATAACTCAGCTTCGGTGCGATCCTGACTGAAAAATTGCTGCAATTGCGCCGCTGAACTGGCCGAGCCAATCGCAATCTGCGCAAATCTGACACCAGCCCTATCTGCTAACAAATCGACAAAACTAAAGCCACTGCCGCCTTTAATCGAATCCAGTAATTCCTTGGCTTCACCAACCGTATCACTGACGTTTTGATTGGTCAGGATGTGGATAGTCGCAGAATAAATAAAATGTTGTTGTAAATCAGGACGTCTGGCTAAGGTCACCCGCGGTGGTTTTACACCTGGTGCCTGTTTCACTTCATTAACTAATAACTGCAAATTACGTCCGCCCAGCAATTGGGCCATTGCTAGCAATACTGCCTGATTTTCCAATTGCGCCCGGCCTGGTTCATCCTGAAACACGGCGGTGCGGGCCTGTGCCTGGCGAAACAATAATTGGAAATAATTGATTAAACTACTGTTGGGATTGGCCACAGTATATTCGGCAGCAATTTTATAATAAAACTCCAGATTGTAGGTTTGCGTCGGCGATCGAAATAACTCGCGATACACGGTTAAACCGGATTGTTTTAGCCGTTGTAAATCCCAGCCACCGGGTCTTGTCACTTCAACTTTCACTTCATCTTGCTGGAACTGCACCGACCGGACCATGGCTAGTAAGTTTTCGCCTTTGCCAGCCCCCCACAACTGATCAGCAAACCAGCCCAACAAATCCAGTGCCGTCTCGCCGGGTACCGTCAACATACCAAGTGTCACCTGCTGAATATCCAGCGGCCCGGCAGACGGACGGACCTGCACGCTGGCATTTAAATAATAAGCTTTGCCAAGCAACGAAACCGGCAAGGTCATAAACGTGGTTAAACCTGTGGGATTGACCTGCGCCTGGCCCCGAAATCCCGGCAAAGTGCGGCTGGCCAGTGCAAAAGCAGAATTGAGTTCATCGGTATTGGCAGAAAAAACCCACTGTTGCTCGGTTGGGTTTCGGATTGCTGCATTCAGGTTGCTGAGCAGTTGCTTGCTGTGCCGCACGGCATCTGCATTCATCTGGCCTTGTGGCGTTAACATTGGCTTGGCATCAAATAATAACCAAAAGCAGATGCCGCCTAAAGTGACAATCACCAGGATCAACGTCAGCATTTGCCGGAATAAATGATGTACCGCCTTCATCGACACCCAAAGGACCTATTGTGCGAAAAAAACGTATCTTAGCAGAAGGACTATCATCTGCAGCAAGCTTTTCACGGCCAATACCACGAACTGCCAGTCGCAATGAAGTCGCAACTGGCAACACTTGCTATAGATGCAGTGACATTGCAGCGGCCGCATTATATATTCATTGGATATTCATTGGATATTCTTCCGGACTAATATAACCCAATCCCGCAATAGCCAACTAAGCTGTTGATGGGAATCAACATAACGGCGAACAATCGACAGATGCAAAAAACATGGCTTTGGTTCAGGCACCGCTTTATTCCAGGCAACTGCTGGCTGCTTTTTATCTGGCTCAGCTTTGGCTATGCCCAGGCTGCGCCGGAAGTAGATGCCAAACTGGAAGCTGAACTGGAACAGTACTTACAGCTGACCAACCACGATCAAGCGGCCGCCGCAGCAATGTTACAAGCGCTCGCCCCTCAAATAACCGCGTTAACGCCGGTAGCGACCAAAGTTCGGTTTAACTGTTATCTGTCTTCTCAGCTGTCGCAGGAACAGAACTACCCGGCAGCGGATAAGTTATTACTGGAAAGCTGGCAAATTGCCGAGCAAGCACAGGACCCGGATATCTGGGCCGAAGTGCTGGCAGAACATCTGCAGCAATACTGGAACCGTGGCGCTAGCGCCAAAGCGGTTGGTTACCTTGAGCCGTTGTTGCAATATGCGGCGAAAGCGACCCAAAGCAGAGTGAAGTATTACGCCTGGAATACCGCCGCCCGTTTTCAATCCTGGCAAGGAAAGTATGAGTTGGCGCTCGCGTCCTATCATCAGGCTTATGCCAGCATTGAACATGATGAAAATCCACGGACGCAATTTCGGAAAATGTATTTAAAATCCAGTATTGCCAATTTACATAGCAGCTTACGTAACTATCCACTGGCCATTACCACGATTCAGGAAGGGTTGGCGGAGTCAAAAAGCAATCCTGATTTAGCCTCTTACGTCACCGATTTTTACATTCAGGAAGGATATGTGCTGGTCGAAGTGGGTGAGCTGGACGCTGCGCTACAAAGCTATCAGCTAGGCCTGGTTTCAGCCCGCGCACTGAAAAATAGTTATGCGGAAGCGACATTACAGAACAACATTGGAGACATTTATTTACGTCAGCGCAAACTGGATTTAGCCGCCAGTTATTTTGAGCAAAGTCTGGCATTTGGGGTGAGCAAACAGGATAAATACACGATAGCGCTTGCGACCTTCAACCTTGGTTATGTCAGTGTATTACAAGGGAATTATGAAAAAGGCATCGCGCAAATGCAGGCGATGATCAAGGAGTTTGGCGAATTAGGTGGTAAAGCAGATTTGCTGGCCTATTTGATCGAACTGGCCGACGCGCATCGTTTTGCCGGTAAACATCAGGCCGAAGCCGACGTGCTGCGACAATACAATCAATTGTCGTCGGAAATATTTCAAAGTGATCGCGAAAAACAACTGAATCAGCTGCAGGAAGAATTCTCTGCAAAAGAGAAAACCAAAGAAATTGCCGCACTGACCCAACAAAATCAGCTGAATGCGGTGGAAATTGAGCGGAAAAATCTGCAACAAAAAGTCACGATGTTGATTGGCGTGGTAATTGTACTGGCGTCCATCTTATTGTTTTTACTGTACCGGAAGGTCCGGCAGGCCAATCTAAAATTAAAAGAAGCCAACGATAAACTGGCTTACCAGTCGTTGCGTGATCCACTCACAGGTTTGTTCAACCGCCGTTCCTTGCTGGAACATATGGAGCAGCGGCAATATGGCGAACGCCGGACCACCACGCCACAACTGACGGACGGTTTTATCCTGCTGGACATTGATTTCTTTAAACATATCAATGACCACTATGGCCATGCGGCCGGTGATGCCGTATTGGTGGAAATTGCCAGACGCCTGACAGAGCTGACCCGCCCCGACGATATGGTCTGGCGCTGGGGTGGTGAAGAATTTCTGATTTTACTGCGCCGGGTTGATATGACAGCGCTGACCAATTTCACCCGGCGGGTACTGGATGTGATCGGCAGCAGCAGTATCACTTTTGGTAAACAACAACTACAGGTGACCGCCTCGGCGGGCTTTTTAACCTATCCTTTTGCCGGGATGGATGAGCAATCATTGAACTGGCCAAAAGCGCTACAACTGGCGGATATGGCGTTGTATCTGGGTAAAGTTCATGGCCGCAACCGGGCTTATGGCCTGGAACGTTTACATCAACCTTATCAGGAGATAGCCGCCCAACTGGAAACCGATTTAAGTCTGGCCATTGAACAAGGATTGATTGACGTGGTGCTGGTTGAAGGACCGGCCAAAGAACAACGGCCCTGAAACATTTACTGACAGCTGATTGCTTTCCCCATCGTCGCGTTCTGGTTTACATTGGGTCCAACTGCTGGCTGACAGTCCATGGGCAAATCAGCCAATGGTTGAACGACACCAAGTCTGCAGTACCGCCAGAAGTCCGGTTTAACTTTATCAGAAGGACAATCCGATGATCAGCAGCACGTCAAACCATCAAATCCAGAAAAAAGTACTGGCCACCGCTCAGCATGGCGCCGCCCATTGTGACGGTTACCTGAGCCTTAGCGCCAATGAACTGCATTTCGCGCCTTTTAATCAGGCTTATGGTTTAGGTCCTTATCACATCAAACGTCATGAAATCAGCAAAGTAGAAGCCACTTGTGGCAAAGGCGGAGGTTTTATTCCGCTGGTGTCTGAAGCCATCAAAATTACCATGGCCGACAGCAGCGAGTATCAGTTTATACTGGCAGAACCCAATCACTGGCGGGCTTTGTTACAACCGCATACTGCTGAGTAATCACTTCAGGTAAGCCGGGGGATTTTCGATGCTGTTTCAGTTACTGCACCTTGACCATATTGTACTTCGCTGCAGCTCACTGCCGCCAATGCTGGCATTTTATCAACACCATCTCGGATGTACGCTGGAACGCAGCTTGCCGGATTTAGGTTTATATCAATTGCGGGCTGGCCAACAACTGATTGATCTGATTAGTGTTGATGGAAAGTTAGGACAAGAAGGTGGCGCCGCACCGGGGATTGAAGGCCATAATTTGGCCCATTTTTGTCTGCGGATAGCACCTTATGATGTCGCTGCGCTGACCGAGTATTTTACCCGCCACCACATTGCTATTTCACCAAGCGAGCAAAGATACGGCGCCGACGGCTTCGGTCCATCACTCTATATCCACGATCCGATGGGCAACACCATCGAACTCAAAGGCCCACCCAATTGTTAACTTAGGGCAGATAAACTTCTGGGGTCAGAGTAGTACTCTGACCCCAGAAGTTCTGACCCCCACGTTAACCTTAAGCCCAGTTCAGGATCACTTTACCTGATTGTCCCGAGCACATAATTTCGAAACCTTGCTGGAAATCTGCCATTGGCATTTCGTGGGTGATGATCGGGGTTAAATCTAAACCGGACTGAATTAAACTGGCCATTTTGTACCAGGTTTCGAACATCTCGCGACCGTAAATGCCTTTGATAATCAAACCTTTAAAAATGACTTTATTCCAGTCGACCGCCATGTCTGAGGGTGGAATACCAAGCATGGCAATTTTACCGCCGTGGTTCATGGTATCAAGCATTAACCTAAATGCTGACGGCACGCCGGACATTTCCAGACCGACATCAAAACCTTCGGTCATGCCAAGCTCACTCATCACTGTTTTTAAATCTTCTTTGCTGACATCCACGGTGCGGGTGGCACCCATTTTTTTTGCCAATTCCAATCGGAACGGGTTTACATCGGTGATCACTACATGACGGGCGCCAACATGGCGGGCAACTGCTGCTGCCATAATGCCGATTGGGCCAGCGCCGCTGATCAGCACATCTTCGCCCACTAAATCAAACGACAGCGCCGTGTGGACAGCATTGCCAAACGGGTCAAAAATAGCGGCGATGCTGTCTGGAATATTGTCCGGAATTTTAAATACGTTAAAGGCCGGGATCACCAGATATTCGGCGAAACTACCCTGCCGATTGACGCCGACACCAATGGTATTACGGCATAAATGCACCCGACCGGCGCGGCAGTTACGACAATGGCCACAGACTAAATGGCCTTCGCCGGAAACCCGGTCACCCACGACAAATCCACGAACTTCGGAGCCCATGCCAACCACTTCACCCACATATTCATGGCCAACCACCATACCGTGCGGGATGGTGTTTTGCGCCCATTCGTCCCATTTAAAAATATGCACGTCGGTGCCACATATGGCGGTTTTTTTGATTTTAATCAGCACATCGTTTGGGCCAACTTCCGGCATCGGCACTTCGGTTTGCCAAATACCCGGTTCTGCTTTTAATTTCGCTAATGCTTTCATGCTGTTACCTCAGGCGATGACGCCCATATCTTTACCAATCCGAATAAATGCGTCGATGGCTTTATCCAGCTGTGCTTTGCTGTGTGCAGCAGAAATCTGGGTGCGAATACGCGCCTGACCTTTTGGCACCACCGGGAACGAGAACCCGACCACATAAATGCCTTGTTCCAGCATGCGGCGGGCAAACTCTGACGCCACTTTAGCGTCGCCCAACATTACCGGAATAATGGCATGATCTTTACCAGCCAGCGTAAAACCTGCCGCCGACATTTTTTCGCGGAAATACGCTGCGTTATCCCACAGCTTAGCGCGTAGGGAGTCACCTTGCGCCAGCATTTCCAGAACTTTTATTGACGCAGTGACAATCGAAGGCGCCAGACTGTTCGAAAATAAATACGGCCTTGAGCGCTGACGCAGCCATTCAATCACTTCTTTTTTACCTGAAGTATAACCACCAGAGGCGCCGCCTAAAGCTTTACCGAGGGTGCCGGTAATGATGTCAACGCGGTCTAATACGTTGCAATATTCGTGGGTGCCACGGCCATTTTTACCCACAAAACCAACAGCATGGCTGTCATCGACCATCACCAGCGCGTTGTATTTATCAGCCAAATCACAAACCGATTTTAAGTCTGCAATCACGCCGTCCATGGAAAACACCCCATCGGTGGCGATCAATTTATAACGGGCGCCATCGGCATCGGCTTGTTGCAGCTGTGCTTCTAATTCGGCCATATTGTTGTTGGCGTAACGGTAGCGTTTAGCTTTACACAAGCGCACGCCATCGATGATCGATGCATGGTTCAGCGCATCAGAAATCACCGCGTCTTCTGCACCTAAAATGGTTTCAAATAACCCACCGTTGGCGTCAAAACAACTGGAATACAAAATGGTATCTTCGGTGCCTAAAAATTCACTGATTTTTGCTTCGAGTTGTTTGTGAATGTCCTGAGTACCGCAGATAAACCGCACCGAGGCGACACCAAAACCGTGGCTGTCGAGACCTTGTTGCGCTGCCTGAATTAACTCTGCTGAGTTAGCTAAGCCTAAGTAGTTGTTAGCACAGAAGTTTAAAACTTGCTGGCCGCCAACTGTGACGTCGGAAAATTGTTGTGAAGTGATAATACGTTCGGCTTTGTATAAACCTTCGTTTTTCACGTCATCGATTTGTTGTTGGATATGGGTAAGGAAAGAGGTGGTACTCATAAAGCCTCCTGTAGGGGGTTAAGGCTATCAAATAAAAACGCCGCCATTGTAATGGTGAAAGCAGTTGAAAGCAGCGCTTTTTTTCGGCTTTGCGGCAGATAAACCAGATGGTCAGAGCAGCGCCAAGAGTGTCAGGCGCTGTGTTTGATTGTTTAGTTCAACATCAATTGGCCGGCAAGCTGCTGATAATGCTGCTGCAGCTTCTGAATGCGCTGCATCGCCTGAGGGGTGGCATAAGGTTTAAATAACAACAATACCTTTAATACGCCCTGGTAAGCTTGTTGCTGATCAATAGCGGCATGCGGTGCCTGGGTTTTTAAATAACTGATCCAGAACGTCACTACCAGTTTGATGGTATGGGCGAAAGTTGGAATATCCTGCTCATCAATCGCAATCACTTCAGCCTGCTTTAACGCCTGTAGCACCGATATCACTTTGTTCAGCACGCCTTTTTGCACCAGCAGATAATCCTGTTGCAAAGCTTCATCCCGCGCCAGAATATCCGGCAGATTGGCGTAGAAAAAATGGAAACGCCACATCAGTTCAAACACCACATCTAAGTACTGCGCTAACGCATCCAGCGCTTCGGAAGCACGGCTAGGTGGTTGAATACGGTTATCCAGCAGCTTGGCGTACTCTTTGAAAATATGCCGGACGATGTCTTCTTTATTGCGAAAGTGGTAATACAAATTACCAGGGCTGATGCCAAGATGGGCGGCAATATGATTGGTGGTTACCTGCCGTTCACCTTGTTGGTTAAACAGTTCGATACTGGCCTGCAGAATTTTATCTTTGGTGCGTAGCTTCTTGTCCATAACTGGCATGGGCTTATTTTTTTATGAATTATTTTGATATAGTAACGCCAAACCGATGAAAAACTCTAGAGCACAGTTGGCCGTCCTCCGGCCAGACGCTTTTTTCGCCACAGGGATAACCACAACCACATGAAAACCAAGGCGATTTACCCAGGAACTTTCGACCCACTGACCAATGGCCACGCCGATTTAGTGGTACGCGCCGCCCGTATTTTTGATGAAGTGATCCTGGCGGTGGCAGCAAACCCCAGTAAACAACCGCTGTTCAGCCTGGCTGAACGGGTGTCTTTAGCCGAGCAGGCCTTTGTCGATTACCCCAATGTACGGGTGCTGGGCTTTTCAGGTTTATTGGCGCAATTTGCCAAAGATCAGCAAGCACAGATTTTATTGCGTGGGGTGCGGGCGGTGGCTGATTTCGAATATGAGTTTCAGCTGGCCAGTATGAACCGGCAGCTAAACCCGGATTTAGATAGTTTGTTTATGACGCCGTCGGAGAAAAATACCTTTATTTCCTCGACCTTAGTCAAAGAAGTGGCCAAGCATGGCGGTGATGTGTCACGTTTTGTGCCTGCCCATGTTGAAACCGCCTTGAAGTTAAAATTAACCCCCTGAACAAACCTGCGGGATGTGCCTGATATTTCAGGTACAAATCCTGAGTGAATAGCAGCCGGTTCAGATTGGTACCGGCTGCTGATGTCACAGCCTCAGATTTTGATAAAAATGTTGCGCCGGTACAACCACCGCGACAACCACCAAAACCACAATACATGCAATAACGCAAACACCAGCGACGCCAGTTTGGCTGGCAGCAACAAAGCCAAGTTGTCGAACAACCATTGATACGCCGACATCCGCTGCCCATCTTGTTGCCACACCAGCAATTCAGCCAGCAATACCGACCACAATAAAGACAACATGTAGATAAATAATGGATTGGAACCATAGATTTTTAAAGGTTCCGCCAGCCGTTGCCAGCCACGGATATCCACCAGCCACAACATCAACGCCAGTAACCAGATTAAGAAGCCACTGCTTAGTAACACATAACTGCCACTCCACAGCGGTTTATTCACCGGCCAGAACCAGGCGAGCGCAGCCGCCAGCACGACCATCACAGTGCCGACCCGCAATAACCAATACAACCGTGGCAATGGCGCCAACGTGGCAAGCCCAGCCGCAACCCAATAACCGATCAACACATTGCCGATGGCTGGCAAGCTACTGAGCAGACCTTCAGGGTCAAATGGCAGGCCATAGCCTTGATACAAATGCGTGGGTCCCAGCAGATACAAATCGAATTGCCGTACCAGATTCCCTGCTAAATCAAGCGGCTGGGCCGACAAATGCAATAAAAACCAATACAGCAATAACAGGCCAAACAACACTATTGGCAAAGTGACTTGTACTTTGAGCTGAAAACGCCTGAGCAACAGTAACAAACCAGCGGCCAACACATAACAGATCGCGATCCGCTGCAATACGCCATAAATACGCAGCTCCGCCAATGGTTGTGCCCAGAACCAATTCAAAAACAGGCCACACCCAAACATAATCAATGCACGTTTCACCACTTTACGTACCGTGGCGGCATTGGCCGGAGCTTGTTTTAGCGCATAAAACATCGCCGCGCCGACCACAAATAAAAACCCGGGAAACACGATATCGGCAACGGTAAAGCCATCCCAGGAGGCGTGTAATAACGGGCTATAAACATGCGACCAGGAGCCTGGAGTATTCACCAGGATCATCAGGGCGATAATCAGTCCTCGTAGCACATCCAATGCATAAAAACGAACAGGTTGTTGCATCTGAAACTCCGGAAATTTGCAGTCACCCAAAGTGAAAACGCCAGCGTGTTGGCACTGGCGTCGGTTCAATCGTTAGCGAAAATCCGGCCTTACCACTGGCGGATTTTATGGCCTTTAAAGGCGTAAAACAGGATAAAGGCATAACAAGGCAGCATCACCCAATAGGCCAATTGACTATCACCTGAGCTATGGGCGAAGTAACCGTACACTAAAGGTAATAACGCCCCACCGGCAATGCCCATGATTAGTAATGCCGAAGCTGTAGCGGTGAATTTTCCTAAGCCGTCCAATGCCAAAGGCCAGACGGACGGCCAAACCAAAGCGTTGGCAAAACCTAACAAGGCTAAATAGACAATCGTATCCGGTACTGTCGGCACTCCCATCCAGCCAAACAACAACGCCGAAACCTGATGACTTTCAGCAGAACCAAACATCACGCCTAGCGTAAATAACAGACCAAAGATGGCAGAGCCCTGGAGCGCCCGGGATTGTGACAAGTACTTCGGAATGCAGCTCACACCAACCAAATAACCCAGCACCATAAAAGCCATCGTGTACGAAGTCAGCGCACCAAAATTGGCTACATTTAAGTTCTGGCCATACAAACCAATGGTATCGCCGGCAATCACTTCAACCCCAACATAAACGAACAAAGCCACAACGCCGAGCACCAGTTGCGGGAAATGCAACACCGAAGTTTGGCTCTGAGCCCCTGCAGCAACAGATTCATTTTCCAGCTCGGGTTCAGGTAACGGCGAAAACTTCACAAAGGCCATCAGCACCACCAGTGCAATGGTCATATAAATATATGGCACCACCAGACGGTTAGATAATTCAGCAATTCGACTGGCTTTTTCGTCACTGGTTAAAACCGACAGTGCTGCAGGCGTAAATTGATCCATGCCGGTCAGGATCACCGCGGTAAATACCAATGGCACCACAAAACCGGCGCCTTTATTCACCAGGCCCATAATACTGATGCGAAAGGCGGCGCTTTCCCGTGGGCCAATACAGACAATATAAGGATTCGAAGCGGTTTGCAGAATGGTCAGGCCGGTGCCTAAAGTGAACAGTGCGATTAAAAACAGGCCGTAATAACTAGTTTGCGCAGCAGGAATAAATAACACGGCTCCAAGCGCCATGATGCCCAACCCGGCCACCATGCCATTTTTGTAGCCGACCCGGTTCAGCAGCATCGACATCGGCAGTGCCATCACCACATAAGCGATATAAAACGCAAAAGTCACCAACAATGCCTGAAACTCGTTCAGATCACAGACAATTTTCAAAAATGGGATCAACGACCCATTGAGCCAGGTGACAAAGCCAAACACAAAAAACAAGGTGCCGATGATGACCATCGGCAGCAAGGTATTTTTACCCTGCTCTTTTTGAATAACCATTTCCATTTCAACCTCTGTTGCTTGAGTTGTTGTTATTGTTATCTGGCACTCGTTGTCGGTGCCAGTATTTTGTCTTGCAAAAAAAATATTCAAAATCTACGACTGTAGTTCGCCACCAATCCAGCACTGCCGAGTAACACCGGCATCATCCAGCAACACCAAATCAGCACGATAGCCCGGCGCAATCCGGCCCATAGTGCTCGCTTGGCCAATAAATTCAGCCGGATACAAACTTGCCATCCGCAGTGCTTCGCCTTGCTCAACACCAAGCTCGGTCACGGCATACTGCACAGCGCCCGCCATATCCAGTACGGAACCGGCGAGTTGACCACTTTCGGCGGTTAACTTATTGCCAGTGCGGGTGACTTTACCGTCAAAAAACGCAAATTCAGTGTCAGAAGTGCCAACCGGCGACATCGCATCGGTGACGATAATTAACTTACCACGCGGTTTGGCCGCCAACGCCAGCTTGGCCGCGGTTGGATGGACATGGTGACCGTCGAAAATAATGCCACACCAGGTGTCAGGACTGGCCAGCGCCACCCCAACCATGCCAGGCTCACGTGAGGTCAGCGGCGACATGGCGTTATATAAATGAGTAAAACCAGTGGCGCCTGCGGCAATCGCTGCATCGACAGTCGCGCCGTCGGCATTGGAATGGCCAAGGCAGACAATGACATTCATTGCCACCAGCTGCGAAATCTGCGCCGGGGAGATATTTTCCGGCGCTACGGTGACCATCTTTACACCGAGATCAGTACGGGCATAAATCGCCAGTTCCTGCTCCGACAAAGGCCGGATATGCGCCACCGGATGCACACCTTTTTTTGGCACCGATAAATGCGGGCCTTCAAAATGCACCCCCAGCACGCCAGGCATTTTGCTGGCGATAGCGCTGGCAATCACGTCGGCGGTTTGTTGCATCACGGCCACTGAGTCAGTGATCACGGTCGGTAATAACGCGGTACTGCCAAAACCGGCGTGCGCTTTGACCATGGTGCGCAAAGTATCTAAAGTTGGCGCGGTATTAAATAAAGCACCACCACCACCGTTGACCTGCACGTCGATAAAACCTGGTACCAACGTCAGATGTTGCACTGCTTTGACACCACTATCTAAGTCGATGGGGCTGATGGACTCAATCAAGCCATTGCAAAAACTGACCACCACATTGTGCTGCCAGTTTTCCCCATCAAATAACTTTGTGACCGCAATCTGTTCTGTACTCACGCTTGATCCTGCTGATTGGCTATTTCGGGCTTTGCTGATTGCTCACACAATTCAAAAGCATTCGAAAGACAAAATACACTTTTCATAAATATTTGAAAAGCCATTCTGCCAATATCACACCGTTTTAGTCACTTTGTTTAATCCCGGCGGTGCATCTGGATTGACGCCACGGCTGCGCGCTACGTCTTCTACATCCAGATAAAACCGTTGTAACACCAACAGTGGTAACACCCGCGGATGTGTCATTAAATCGCCGTGATCTAAATGCACCAAACTGGCACCACGACTTTGTACTTCATTAATTTGTACTTTATGCGCGGCGTAAGCTTCGTCATGCACGGTCACGTCAATAATCGCAAATTGATCTTTGACCAGCGTTACCGGGCCATGCAAAAACTCGGCGCTGGAAAAGGCTTCAGCATGAATACCACAGACTTCTTTGAGCTTCAGCGCAATTTCACGGGCAATGGCATAACCAGGACCACGGCCTAACACCACACCATGCTGTACATTCGCCACGCTTTCAGGTGTCAGTTGTGCCGGTAAGGCCTGCGCCTGCAACAACAATTCTGGCAAAGCATTGACAGCATTTAATAATTCCGGCTGCTCAGACCAAACAGCGACCAGCTGCAGCAAAGCACTTAACGTGGCGAGATAACTTTTGGTCGCCGCCACTGCTTTTTCCGGTCCGACAAATAACGGCACCACAAAATCAGCTTGTTCCGCTAAAGGTGACGTGTTGTCGTTAACTAAAGCCACCACCATCGCACCGGCAGCTTTTGCCATGGCTACTTGCGCCAGAATATCCGGGCTACGGCCCGACTGCGAAATCACCAGCACCAGGGCGTCTGTCAGTTGCAGTTGTTTGTTATAAACACTGGCAATCGAAGGCGCCGAGTGCACAACTGGTAAACCAATTTCAATTTCAATCAGATACTTGGCAAATACACCGGCATGATCAGAAGAACCACGACCGACCATATACACAAACTTCGGCGCACGTTGGTTAATGTGGCTGACAATAGCGGCGATGGTGCTGCTATTGGCGGCGAGTTGCTCGCGAATACGGGCCGGGGCTTCAGCGGCTTCTTGCGCCATAATAGTCGGGGTCATTTGCTGTTACTCACTTCTTCAGTTAACGATTGCCGTTTTGGCGGAATTTAATAAAGCTTGTTGCTGCCGTGCATACCAAATAGCACCATACTCCGGTGCAGCGAGCGCTGGCGTTAGCTGCTGCTGTACGGCAGCATCCAGATAAGGCACTAATTTATAAGCCAAACCACCAATCATCGAAAACCGTGGCGGTGCTAGTTCAAACAGTTTCAGCGCGATTTGATTAATAAAAGCTGCACCTTGTTGCACAATGTTCTGTGCTGTCGCATCACCTTGTTCAGCGGCTGCAAATACCAAGGGTGCATATCGGGCATAAATGGTCGGGGTCGCATGCATAAAATGGCTGACAATATCCAAAGTCGCGCTGCTACCAATGGCTTCGGCCAATAAATCGCTGAGCAACGTCGGCGCTGCCAACTGATCTTTACTTAATAGCACCTGATGCACCAGTTGCATGCCAAACCAGGCGCCACTGCCATTATCACCGTACGGAAAGCCATGGCCGCCGATGTCCAGCAATTGACCTTTAACATCGGCCAGGCCGCAAGAACCGGTGCCGGCGATAATCACTGCCCCATCAGCACCATCATGCGCGCCGATACAGGCAATGTGTAAATCGCTGGTCAGATGAAACTCGGCAAATGGATGTTTCCATTCGGAAAATAACTTGTAGTATTGCGGCATATTGACGCCAGCCAGGCCAGCACCAACAATCAATCTGGCCATGTCATTAAAGGTCATACCAGCAGCAGTTAACGCTTGTTGAGTGGCAGTTAAAATCGAATCAGTCGCTACTTTCATGCCACGCAGCGGGTTGGCTGGTCCGCCCAGGCCTTCGCCCAGCAGTTGATTGTCAGCAGTGACCAGCACCACCCGACACTTACTGCCGCCGCCATCAATACCCAGATATAACGGCCCCTGTTGCCCTGAACTTATACTCATCCACCAACCTCATTGCATCGCTGCTGTTTTTGACAGTACGCTGTGATTTTTTTACTTGCGTACCAGTGCTGGAAAAATGTACATTACCTGAATTGACAGCGTTGTCATTTTTCAGTTCAGCATATAATAATTTTGACAAATAACAAGACCCTTGTTTAAAAATCAAACTGAAAAATGTAATAAAACTACGAATAATTATAAATAACTGTCTGATTTCAGCAGCTTATCAATTTCACGTTGATTGATTTTGCAGGTAATTGCACGCGGTGTCAGATGTTTAAAGCAACCAGGGTTTCAGTGAAGACGCTGGCAATTGTCACAGGGGATGTTTTGATGAATACAGTAAAAACGCGTGTCGCAGCGCTGTTCGCACTTTTGCATAGCCCGCTGCTACTGGCACAGAATTTTACCGGGCAGCCGCAATTACACCAATTTGCCAGTACCGCCAAACTGGAATTCGCGATTGAAAGTAACTTTCATACTGCCGGACCTGTTGGGCTTATCAAGCTGCAAAATAGTTCAGCCATCAATTTAGCGCCGGGACGCGGCAACTGGCAGATTTACATTCATTCCATCCGCAAATTAACGGATGCCACCGCGTCTGGCCTGCAAATCGAACATGTGCAAGGTGATTTACACCGGATCACTGCCACCAGCGGATTTAAAGGCCTGGCGGCCGGTCAGCAGCTGGAACTGCGATTTCGCGCTTCATCGTCTTTGGTGAGTTACACTGATTTTATGCCACGCGCATTTATCGTTGCGGGTTCATTACAACCGGAATTATTCGCCAATACCGATACCGAACAACTCAGCCAGTTTGTGGCGCCTTTTGCGAAACCTGAGCAACAGTTGCGTTATCAACAGCCAAAACCGGATCTGCATCCGATAGCCACCGCCAGCAGTCGTTATCAGCAAAATCAGCTGGTGAATGCTGGTGACATTTCCGCCGAAGCGGTGCAGGACCGGATCATGCCAACACCAAAAAAAGCGGTGTATGGACAGGGCCGTACTGAACTCAACCGCAATTGGCAGATCCAATTTCAAGGCCGTTTAACCACTGAAGCCAGTTATTTACAGCAGCAACTGGCCGCTGCGGGTTTACAACTGTCGAGCAGCAATGGTGTCAACGAGCAGCATCAGCAGAAAATTGTGTTGCTGATTGATCCAACAATCAATGGTGCCGAGCGTTATCTGCTGGATATCAATGCCGACAGTATTCTGATCCGCGGTTCTGACAACGCTGGCGCCTTTTATGGTTTGCAGTCTTTGCTGAGTTTAATTCCGGCACAGTTGAGCAAAGGCACAATCAGCTTACCGCGAGTATCTGTCGACGATGCACCACGCTACCGCTGGCGCGGCATGCATTACGATATGGCGCGTAACTTCCACGGCAAAGCAGTGACATTGCGCCTCATTGAACAAATGGCCCGCTACAAACTGAATAAACTGCACCTGCATCTGACCGAAGATGAAGGTTGGCGGCTGGAAATTCCGGGACTGCCGGAACTGACTGAGATTGGCGCAAAACGTTGTTTTGATTTAACCGAACAACGGTGCCTGCTAACGCAACTAGGTACCGGGCCACATGCGTCCGGCTCCGGCAATGGCTATTACAGCACCGCTGATTTTATTGAAATTCTGAAGTTTGCGGCCGCCCGTCATATTGAAATTGTGCCGGAAATAGATATGCCAGGCCATGCCAGAGCGGCGATTAAAGCCATGGAAGCCCGTTATAAAAAGCTGTTGGCACAAGGCAAAACCGAACAAGCCAGTCGTTATTTACTCAGCGATCCGGCCGACAAATCCAAGTATATGACGGTACAAAATTACACCGACAACTCGGTCAATGTCTGCATGGAATCAAGTTATGCCTTTATTGACAAAGTGGTGTACGAACTGCAGCAAATGTATCGTCAGGCTGGCATTAAGCTTAACACCTATCATATGGGTGGCGACGAAGTGGGTGTTGGTTCCTGGGAAGGCTCGCCGGCTTGTCAGGCGTTGTTTGCAAAAAACCTGCCTGCCGTTGCCGGCGTTGCTGATCTGAAACCTTATTTTGTCAGCCGCGTCGCTGCGATGCTGCATAGCCGCCAGCTAGCATTAGCAGGTTGGGAAGATGGTTTGATGTACGACAAGCTAAATACCTTTAACCGGGATCAGTTTGCCAATCATCAAGTGATTGCCAACGTCTGGGACAATATCTGGGAATGGGGCGTCGGCGATCGCGCCTATCGATTAGCCAATGCCGGTTATCAGGTGATTTTATCGCACGGTACCCATTTGTATTTTGACCACCCGCAAGAAGCACATCCAGAGGAGCGTGGTTATTACTGGGCAACCCGTTATAGCGACAGCGCCAGAGTTTTTGGTTATATGCCGGATCAACTGTATGCCAACGCCGACACCACCCGGGAAGGTGAAGTTATTACCGATTTGGAAGCCTTGGTTGGTCGTGCGTTGCCGGCGCTGGAAAAACCGGAGAATATTATTGGTATGCAAGGTCAGCTGTGGTCAGAAACGGTCCGCACAGCCACGCAGCTCGAGCAAATGATTTACCCACGATTGTTACCACTGGCGGAACGTGCCTGGCATCAGGCCAGTTGGGAAGGCGCCAGCGCTGACGACAAGCGACGGGATGCAGACTGGCAAAGTTTTGCCCGGGTGATGGCACAACGTGAATTACCAAAACTAAGTAAAGCCGGTGTGCAGTTTTATCTGCCGCCACCCGGTGCAGTGGTGATTGATGATGAGCTTAAAGCCAATAGTGCTTTGCCGGGGTTAGCCATTGAATACAGCCTTGATCAAGGGAATAACTGGTTACCTTATGCAGCAGGTCATAAAGAAGGCATCAAAGTACAGTCCAATGCACTAGCGGGCGGCAAAGTCTGGTTGCGCAGCAAAAGCGCCACGGGTGATGTCAGCCGGGTGACGACTACGGACTAACGACAATCGACGGGCAATCACAAGCCAGACTGGCAACGACCGGTTTGGCTTGTGGTTATAATGGTTTATTAATGACCCGGGTTTACAGCCAAACGTGCTAAGACCTGTTGCTCCCCAGAATTTGTGCCATCACGGCTGTCGCGCGTTGGGCGGTATAGCCAGTCGACGGATGTTCCCCTTCCCCAACCAGTTGCTTCGCAATATTTGCCACATGATACTGTTGAATATGCGCCGGATGGTCGATGTGCAGGCTTATTGAGTTGGTTGCTGTGGTTAACACCAACGGCTTTTCATCAAACACTGAAAAGCGAATTGTCCCCAAACTGCCAATAATTTCAACTTCATCACGTCGCGTGTCCGCAGCAAAGTTCCAGAAGCCACTGCCGCTGGCGGTACTGCCATCTTGTTGTGGCGCAAACAGCCAACAGGCCGTGACTGCATCTTCAGCGGCATACAACCCTTGCTGATTCAGCGCGATGCCTTGAACTTGCGTGATATCACCCAATAAATACATCAACAAATCAAGACCATGGCTTGCCAGATCGACAAAATAACCACCACCGGCCTGTGCCGGATCGGTGCGCCAATTCGCCTGCCCGCTTTGATCAGCAATATTCGGCTGCCGGCTAAATGCCCAGTGCACATGCCGCACCGCACCAATCAATCCTTGTTGCAACCATTGCTGCACCTGAATAAACCTCGGCAAAGAACGGCGATAATAAGCGACAAAAAGCGGCTGACCAGCCTGTTCAAAAGCGAGCAGCATTTGTGCGCATTCGGTTTCATCAAGCGCCATTGGTTTTTCAACACAACAGATTTTACCGGCAGCAGCCACTTTTAGCGCATAAAACAAGTGGCTGTCTGGTGGAGTCGCAATATAAACGGCATCAATTTCGGGGTGTTGGATCAGTTCATCAGCATCACTGAACCACAATGGCACCTGATGGCGACGCGCATAATCTGCGGCTTTGGCCGCATCACGGCGCATCACCGCATGTAGCGTAAAACCGGCGGTTTGCTGATAAGCGGGGCCACTTTTCACTTCTGTGACATTGCCACAGCCGATAATTCCCCAGCGGATAGGGTGAGAGGATTTCATCAACGACTCCTGAAAAAATTTCTGCAGCAAATAGCATATACCCAAAATCATTGAAGATTCGGGTCGGCGGCAACTGAACGAATCTGGAGCGCCAGTCCGACCCGGAGCATAGCTGTTCTATGTGACTGGGGTGAGTGAAGGCGGCCAACAACCCCGCATCTTCAAGGATGACGGGTATAAACACAAAAAAAAACAGGACACAATAAATGTATCCTGCAAAGACCCTTGGATAAGGATTGGCAAATAAAACACAACATCCGTGTCCGCTGGCAGAAATTGTTACCAACTACCAATAACAATGACTGTAGGGAGATAAAAAGTGCACTGACTCCAGCCGTTCTGTGCACCCGAGTGATTATAGTACCGCCTAATGACAGCGTTGTCATTAGCTATTTTGATGTTTTTCTGCGCAAATATTTGGTGATCTACGATCCGCTAAAATCAGCTTTCATTCCATGTAATGTCTGTAGATAGTTTTGATGCGGTAAGGTGCTGAGTCTGGCGTGTTTGGCCATTTGCTGCGCCTGCAAAAACAACGCCTGATGTTGCGGCGCTTGCTGTAATTGCTGTAGTTTCGGATAGTGTTGCATACCGTACAAAATAAACCGGTAGTTTTCATCGGTGAAGGTCGTGGAAAAAGTACCGGCTAAATCCATGTATTCACACACTTTAAATCGCCATGCCTCTAATTGTTCCGGTAAGCCCGCGCAATACTCAGCTTTACGCGCTGCTTCACGCCAGAATTCGGTATCATCCCGATCGGTCAGGCAATAATGCAGCACAATAAATTGCTTCAGATCGGTGTAAAAGCCATTCATCAACCTGTTATAGGAATTACGCACCGCCTGAGAAGGTTCAGCGCCAGACAAATGCGTCGACAGCAGTCGCACGCCAAGATTAATTAAATGCAGCCCGGTCGATTCCAGCGGCTCGATAAATCCGCCAGCCAGGCCAACGCTAATACAATTGCCAATCCAGAACTGTTTCCGGCACCCTACTTTCATATCAAGATGGGTACATTTTAATACTTGTGAATCCGGACCTAAATACTCCCGCAGCTCCAGCTCCGCCTGCTCAGGGCTTAACCGATTGCCATCATAGACATAACCCGTGCCTTGCCGGTTAACCAAATCAATTTCCCAGACCCAGCCATTGGTCAAGGCGGTGGCGGTGGTATAAGGTTTTGGCGCACCATCACCTGGCAGCTCACGTTGAATAGCGACCGCTTTATTGCAAGGGAGTGCGTCGGTAAATGACTGCCAGTTGTCAGCATGCAGCTTGTCGATTAACAGGCTGCGAAAGCCCGTACAATCGATAAAAATGTCGCCACCAAAACGCCCCTGTTCAGTATGAACAGCCACGACCTGATCACCTTGTATTTCGACATCTCTGACGGTCGCTACCGTGTGTAACACACCCGCCTCGACTGCCTTACGCCGTAAATAACGCGCCATTTTCATTGCGTCCAGATGATAACCATAAGGGACCACTCCCTGAAAAGGCTGGCATTGTGGCGTTTTCGGACCATGACCGGCGGCTGCTAAGTGCGAACTCAGACTGACCCCCTGATCAAAACGTTCCTGCTGGTAACGTGCATCCAGTAGCCAACTGCTGGAGATATCCAGATCGGTGCCAATGCGCAGATGGTCAAACGGATGGAAATATTGATGGGTGTCGCCAGCGACCGGCTTCATCCAGTTGCGAAACAGAATACCGGTTTTGAACGTGGCATTGGTTTCAGCCAGCATTTCGGCTTCATCAAGCCCCATCGCCGCAAAAAAGAACCGGATACTGTGTACTGTCGCTTCCCCTACACCAATAATGCCAATATCTTCACTTTCAATGACCCGGATTTGATAATTTGGCTGACGGGCATTAAAAAATTTATTCAGATAAATGGCGGTCATCCAACCGGCTGAACCACCACCAACAATCGTAATTTGTTTTAACGGACGAGCTGTCATGGCGTACTCCTAGATTTTTTGCAATCCGTACTGCGTAATACGCCGGATTAACTCGCGATGCGGTAATAATTCAGGTTGCATCAACACAAACTTTCGTTGATAAAACGCGAACATTTGTTGTGCTTGTGCCTGCGCGGTCAACCGGGCTTGTTGTCCTTGCAGATCGGTCGCAAACCCCATGCCGTACAGCACATACAAATAGTTTTCCAGATTAAACACTTCCAGTTTGCTATGAAAGTCATAGGCCGATGGCACCTGATAACGCCACTGCTGCAAGTTCGCTAACAAGGATGCAGGCACCGATGCCGCATCTCGGTTATCACGCCAGAATGCGGAATCATCACGATCCGACAAGTAATAGTGCAACTTAATAAAATCGATAACTTTGTCCCAGGCTGACCGCACCCGCTGATTAAACCGCTCGGCGAGTAACTCGACTGCCGCCTGATGGGGTGGGAATAAATCGGCGAGCATGCGCGCTGTCGCGTCATAGATTAATAAACCTGTCGCTTCCAGCGGTTCAACAAAGCCTTGTGACAGACCCAATGCAATACAATTGCGATGCCAGAACTTTTCCCGATAACCTACTTTCATGGCAATCTTACGCAGGCTGAGACCATCAGCAGCACCTTGTAAATACTCACGCAGCACCTGCTCCGCCCGCTCGTCCGAAGTGTGGCGACTGGAATAGACGTAACCGGTTCCGCGCCGGGCTGATAAGCCAATATCCCAAATCCAACCGGCTTCGCGCGCGGTCGCAATGGTATAGCAAGGGATAGGCTGGATTTGATCTGCATAAGGCACCTGCACGGCCAATGCCCGATCAACAAACATCACGTCATTCTTTTCAATAAAGGGAATTTGGTAAGTGTCACCAATCAGCAATGCGCTAAAGCCGGTACAGTCGATAAACATATCCGCATGCAAAGGCCCATGTTCACGGGTCAACACAGCTTCAATATCACCGCTGTCATTTAACTGGACTTGATGAACGGTTCCAAGCTGATGCTTCACCCCAAGTTTTTCTGTGGCATGGCGGGTCAGCAGGCGGGCAAATTTTACCGCATCCAAGTGATAAGCATAATTAGTGTGACCTGCAAATTCAGCATGTTGCATCGTTTTCGGCGCCAGGCCGGCATCACACATCCGTCCTTGCAGTGACACCGCATCGGCGTAGCTATTGTCACCGGCTAACCCCTGCAACCAATAAGGAGTCAGATCCAGCGTTGCCAAATCAGGGTAATCAAATAAATGGTGATAGCGATGTGGCGAGCCATCTTGTGCTGGCTTCATCCAATCGACAAACTGGATGCTTTGCTTAAAGGTCACGTCACATTCGCGAATAAACTCGGTCTCGGAGATCCCCAGATATTGCAAACTTTGCCGGATCGCCGGCACAGTGCCCTCACCAACGCCAATGGTTGGAATATCTGCTGACTCCAGTAGGGTGATCTGCACCCCATCCGGATGATTTGCATTGAGTTTCTTTGCCAGATGACAAGCAGCCAACCAGCCGGCAGTCCCGCCTCCGACAATCAGTACTTGTTTGATCATCTTCATTTTGGTACTCCGCAGCGGTCTTAACTGGCAGCAGCAGCTTTGCGGGCGGCCAACCGGTTAAACTGATGCAAGGAATTTAATTGGGCATAAATCGATGGCAAAAAACCGCGTTGGCGTAAATCAGCAAACTGTGCCGCTGGTAACTGCGCCAACGCCGATTCATTGACAATGTAAATGCCATTGAGCTGGGTTGTGAGTCCCTGAATTTCCACACTAAAACTCTGCGCCTGCAGTAATTGCAATTCTGCTAATAATGCGGCAAAAGCGTCGGTCACTTGTTGTTGTTCAAAGGTCTGGATTAAGGCCTGTTTTCGCTGATGCAGAAAAGGCGTTTCCTGTCCTTGCGCATCAAACAGCAGTTGACCTGCAGATTCATTGACTAAGCCTGACGTGGTATGCAAGCCAATCGTAAACTGGCCGGCATTTTTTGGATCTGCCAACAGTACCAGCGGATAATTTTGCAGCACCTGTGGCAGATAGTTTGGTTGACTAGCACCGACACCTGCGTACAGATTTTCACCCGGCACCAACCCCAGCAAGATCACCGCTTTGAACTGGCCGGTTTCACTGTCTTTGACAAAGACCACCGGAAATTCTGTGCTGGCGCGGCAAAACTCATGCACCGACACCGGAAATAAATGGCGATCGCTGAATTCGGCAAAGGACAATTGGGTACTCAGACGGATGTGGCGATGAATATCCTGATGTAAAGGTACAACCTGCAATGTCATAACTGCACTCCTTAATGACCGATGGCTGTCAATAAATAACACGATGTGGCGGCGTTGCCCAGCGCGATACTATCTTGGACATCGACGAAAAGAAAAAGGGAAGTTTCCTTCCCTTTTTTGAGCTTTGTCTGTTTTAGAATCTGAAGCTGGCGCCTAAAGAAATCCGGCGAGCCATTTCATATTCGTACAGTGGGAAACCAGCAGTGAAACCAGAATAATTGGTTTGCTGACGGTTGTTACCAAACTGCTTCGAACTTTCTTCCAGCAGGTTATTGACGTCTAATTTCACGTCCAGATAATCCGTTACATGGTATACCGCACTCAGATCCAGTGAACCGAAGTCGTCATGCAGACGGTTGCCGTAAGAACCTGATTCGCGGATCATGTACTCGCTACGCCAGTTGTAAGCAACACGCACCTGGAACAGATCGCTTTCGTAATAACCGGTCAGGTTATAAGAATGACGTGAGCTGTCACTCAGGAACGGGTTCTGATCGGTGAAGGTATCTTTATCCGTTTCAGTATCGGTGTAGGTATAGTTCACGATAGTGCCAAAACCGTTACCAAAATAGGATTGGTACTGCAGTTCCAGACCGCGGATCGCAGCATCTTTACCATTGCCTTTTTGTTCAGTGATCCAGCCGTTCGCAGCTTCGTCCGGACGCGTCAGCGGGAATGGGATCTCTGCAGCGGTCGCTTTGCCCTGCGCGATGTTCACAAAGTTTTTCACATCTTTTAAGAACAATGCACCAGAAACCATTGAGTTGCTGTTGAAGTACCATTCAAGGCCTAAATCGAATTGATCAGAGACGAATGGTTTCAGGCCGATGTTACCAACAATCCAACGTTGGTTGTTTGGCGTATCATCGTTGGTACCCATCACATTCGGATTGACATACATATCCACATATTGTGGACGTGCCATCGCGCGGGCAGCTGCTGCACGCAGGATTAAATCATCGCGTAAATCAACGACCATGTTGAAACTAGGCAGGAACTCAGCGTAATCAGAACTCGATTCGGTTTGTTTACCAGCCACATAATAGGTCGAAGTTGCATCTGTCGTGACATAACGCACGCCGAAGTTACCACGGATATTTTCGGTGCTATACACCGCCATGCCGAAGATAGCGGCATTTTTCTCGTCGATTTCGCTATAGGCACCTAAATCTTCTTTTTCACCGATGATCGATGCTTTTGCCCAATCTTTAAGCGCGTTTGCGTCAAATTTTTGGATGCTGTAATCGCCAGCGCCTACGTCCATAGTGCCGTTTTTGATGCCACTGGTCGAAATTTTGTTGTTAAAACCAGCTTTTTGCAGGAATTCAAAACGACGGCTGGTGGTATTGTGATCCGCATAACGGAAACCGGTTTTAAATTCAGTGATTGGTCCTAAGTTGGTCGCAAACGTCACGTCAGACTGCAGATAAGTCTCACCGTCAGTTTTTGGTGTTTTATTAAAATTAGGGCCGACACCCATATCCAGTGAACCCGGATCATAAGTGCTTAAGTTAATGTTGCCGGTATTCCAGGTTTGGCCACCGCCAGTAAAATCATATTTACCACCGACGATTGGTGTACCGCCGGTACCATCATCAACCACCATCTCGAAGTCAGTACCGCCGGTCGATGAAGTATCACCAATTTGCGTTGCCCACTTGTAATCACTTCCTTCATATTCGACTTTTAAATCAAATACTTCTGAGTTCATTGTTGCTTCACGTGGCCGTGCCTGGTAATAAGCAACGTTTAACGGGCCTTTGACCTGTGTACCTTGCATATTCGGTGTTTTACCATCACCACCCAACCATTGCTCAGTCACACCACCACCCCAGCTACTGTCGGCCTGAGTTAACCACAAGGCGTAGTTGGTATTGTCGGCTTCCATTTGCATATCCATCGCATTAAACACGATGTTGATATTGTCTTTTGGCGCATATTGAACTGTAGCAGTTAATGCCGAACGCTTACGGTCTTGTTCAAAACCGACCGGACCAGCACCCCATTCCCAGAATGCTTCATTGCCTTGACGTTGTAAGCTGCGCTCTTGCATCACCGCAGATACTAAAGCACCAAATGTTTCGCTGTCATTTTTCCAGCTGTACATACCTGACAGTTGTGGATCATTGGTTTCAGAATCTGATTGATACGTGCTTTCTAATGATAAAAACGCTTTATTGGCATCTAAATCCAGTGGTTTACGGGTGTGTACCACAACAGTACCACCAATACCGCCTTCACTCAGGTCAGCCTGTGATGCTTTATAAACTTCAAGATTGCCAACCAATTCTGAAGGCAATAATTCATAGTTGAAGCTACGACGGGCAGGTTCCAGCACAAACCAACCGGTTGATGCAACGTTCTGACCGTTTAAAGTGGTCAGGGTTAAATCCTGGCCAGCACCGCGGATTGAAACGCCGGCACCTTCGCCAAATTGACGTTGGATCGTAACACCGGCCACCCGCTGCAGCGATTCGGCGACGTTTTTATCCGGGAATTTACCAATGTCTTCAGCCGTTACGACATCAACGATGGTATCACTGAATCGTTTGGCGTTTAAATTCGCTTCCTGAGAAGCGCGAATACCACGAACTTCGATCACTTCAACTTTTTCATTCTTTGCATCGGCGCCGGTTTGCTGAGCCAGAGCAGGCATTGACAATGCTGCGGCTCCAACAACTAAACCTAGCTTTACTGCCAATGCACATTTATTCATTTTAGTGTGCGACATGAGCTTCTCCCATTCCTGTTTCTTATCGTGTGCGATGTGTTTTTTGTTGTCCTGTAATGACAGCGTTGTCATTGAAAATCAACATACACAAAAAAATTTCTATTTGCAAACCCCTTTCGTTGAAATTTTAGCCGTAAATTTGCGGTTTGCGAATTGAGTCAGATCGCAGCACTAATGAGTTTTCTAATTTGGGAATTCTGTTTTACAGCACACGCATCCATTTAAATCATTGATTTACATTACATATATGCTACTAGTGCAATTGTGTATGCGCTTACTGCTTAATTTTTGACAAATAAACAATTGCCGTCCGGACAAAAAAGATGTATCCCTAAGTTTAATTTTCCTTACAAATTGACCATCGCTGTCATTTGTACCGGGAGCTAAGGCCATAACAGAAAAAATAATAGCCTGAATCAGCCATTTAAGCTCCGCTGCCACACCATATTATGTTTAGGGTAAAACGGATGAAAGTAACCATTAATGATGTCGCCAAGCTGGCCGGCGTTTCGATCAAAACCGTCTCCAGGGTGATGAACAACGAACCTTCAGTAAAACAGGCGACGCTGGATAAGGTAACGGCGGCTATCAGCCAGCTGAACTATCAGCCCAATGCGGCAGCCCGCAATCTGGCCAGTACCCGCTCTTATAGCATCGGCTATATTTATGACAACCCAAACGCCTATTATGTGATTGATATGCAAAAAGGTTTGTTGGAAGCTTGTCGCAAACATGGTTACGAATTATTAATCCACCCGACCAATGCGAAGTCAGCCGGCATCGTGCAGGAAGTGATTGATTTAGTGCAGCATGCACGCTTAGCTGGCATTGTGCTAACGCCACCCTTTTCCGAAATGCCGGAAATCGCCGAAGCGCTTGACAGTATCGGCGTCGATTTTGTGCGGATCATCTCGGGTTCGACGCCATCACCAAAATTAACCAACTGTGTGCTGGTCGACGACTTTACCGCCGCTTTTAAAATTACCAATCATTTGTTAGAACTGGGTCATACCGACATCGCGTTTTTATGTGGTGACGAAGAGCACAGCTCCAGTGGCGAACGGCTGGCTGGTTTTAAAGCCGCACTGACCAAACGCGGCATTCAAGCCAATCCGAAGTATATTGTGCCGGGCAGTTATTCGTTTGAATCCGGCGTTAAAGGCGCCAAAACCTTATTGGCTTTACCACAAAAGCCGACCGCCATTTTTGCCTGTAACGACGAGATTGCCGCAGGCGCTTTATTCAGCGCACGGTTATCGAATGTGGAAATTCCACAGCAGTTGTCGATTGTTGGTTTCGAAAACAGCCCGTTCTCGCGCCAGACCTGGCCACCGCTAACCACCGCGCACCAGCCGAACAGTACTATTGCGCTACAAGCCGCTGAACTGCTGTTCCGCCATGCCAGACCTGGCGTACATTTGGCCAACACTGAACAACAGCCGGTATTTATTCCGGAACTGTTGGTACGGGAATCGACGGCGGTCTGCCCGAGTTAGCCCCTCAGTTTGAAACGCTAATAAAAAAAGCCCTGCGGTTAAACCAACAGGGCTTTTTTATGGCATTCAAATCACTGCAGACGCCAGGCTAACTTGTCATCAAATTAAGGCGCAACTGCCTGCATCATCATTGCCGCTATATAAGCACCATAAGTACCCAGCGCATAACCTAATACCGCCAGTAACACACCTACAGGAGCCAATGACGGATGGAAGGCTGATGCCACCACCGGCGCTGAAGCAGCACCACCAATATTAGCCTGGCTACCGACTGCCATAAAAAACATCGGTGCTTTAATCAGTTTGGCCACCAGCAACAATAAACCCGCGTGAATACTGATCCAGACGATGCCAACAAGGAACATCACCGGATAATCCATCACTGCGGTTACATCCATATGCATACCGATGGTCGCAACCAGAATATAGATAAATACCGAACCGACTTTTGATGCGCCTACGGCTTCAAGTTCACGCACTTTGGTCATCGACAACAACAAACCAAAAGTCGTCGCCAATACCACTAACCAGAAAAAGGTACTGGTCAGGCTATACATCGCCAATTGCGGCGCGTTAACTTCAATCCATGGCGCAATCCAGTTAGCCAGCAGATGTGATAAGCCCGCCACACCAAACCCTATTGCTACTAGCTTCATCAGATCTGCAGTAGTTGGATTTCTTGAGTTCTCCGCCTGATACTTTTCAATTTTGGCTTTTAAATGTTCAATGGCGCTGGTGTCAGCACCATTGGCTTTATCAATGCGGACTGAATTTGCCGCTATCCATAACAACACCGCAGTCCAGATATTCGCGACCAGTACATCAACGGTAATCATCACCGAGAAAATATCACCGCCAACATTAAACACTTCTTTCATCGCGGCCTGGTTTGCGCTACCACCGATCCAACTGCCAGCAACGGTTGACATGCCACGCCATGCCGCATTCGCACCTTCACCACCCAGCTGTTCCGGGAAAAACTGACCAACGGTAAATAACGCGATAGGTGCGCCGATAATCACCCCCACTGTCCCTGTCAAAAACAGGATCAGCGCTTTAGGCCCTAGCCCAATAATTGCTTTAAAATCAATGCTGAGTGTTAACAGAACCAAACAAACCGGCAATAGATAACGCGAAGCCATTTTGTACAATTCAGATTTTTCGCCATCAATAATACCGAAACTGTTAAACAGTGCCGGAATGAAATAACAGAGCAAAATTGAAGGAACATAACGGTAAAATTTCTGCCAACCCGGATGCGTGCTATGGCTGGTATGAAACACAAAACCGAGGATCAGGGCGAGTAAACCCAGCACTACGGCATCATTGGTAATTAAAGCGGTTGATTGCATCAGCAGATCCCCAACTGTTATTCATGGACAAGGTCAACTTTGCATTACAGCATCCTGGAAACTTCACCACCTTGCGACACCTCATGCTGCCTCAGTGGGCCTCACAACAATTCACAGTGAAACGTGGTTTAACGCAGTTTTTCTCAGGCTAAAATCGCTTGGCTGACCAGACTTATATTTTTTCTATTTGAACGCAATCTAGCATAGAACTTGGCTTTGGCAAAGCTGGTCGGCCAGTTTGACGCTCTGATGCTATTTTTTTGTGATAAGCGGTAAAAGTATAGGTTAACTCTGCTGAAAGTTATGGATGTCCAGGCTGGTGCTTGTACAGCTGATTAAAATCGCACCACTGCTACGACGTCTGCTGCAGCCTTGGACACAGCACTTTGGATAGAGCACTTTGGATATAGCACTTTGGATAGAGCGCTTTGGATATAGCACTAAAGTAGCGTTGCACCTCACACCGGCCACCACTAGCATCAAAAGACATTCATACGATGAAAAATCGCAACCCTATCAGTAACAAGGAAATCCGAATGAAAGTGTTCATTACCGGTGGCGGTGGTGGCATCGGTTTTGCGGTCGCGACCGCATTTGCCGAGGCCGGTTCCGAAGTCATTCTGGCCGATTTAAATGCCGAACTGGTCAATAGTAAAGCAGCAGAACTCAGTGCAAAAGGGTACCAAGCCAGCGCCATGCTGCTCGATTTAAATTCACAACAATCTATCGAACAAACTGCCGTCGCTGCCGGCGCTGTTGATGTGCTGATTAACAATGCCGGCATTCAGCATGTGGCGAGATTGGAAGATTTCCCGGAGCAAAAGTGGCAACAGCTGCTGCAAGTGATGCTGACAGGCCCAGCCATGCTGAGCAAAGCATTGCTGCCTGGCATGCGTGAGCGTAATTTTGGCCGGATCATCAATATTGGTTCGATTCATGCGCTGGTGGCCTCGCCGTTTAAATCGGCTTATGTCGCGGCTAAACATGGCTTGTTAGGCTTTAGCAAAGTGGTGGCACTGGAAAACGGTGATATTAACTTCACTATCAATACCATCTGCCCGGCTTATGTCCGCACACCGTTGGTGGAATCACAAATTGCCGCACAGTGCAAAGAGCATAATCTCACCGAGCAGCAGGTGATTGAGCAAATTATGCTGGCGCCAATGCCACAACAAGCCTTTATTGGGGTGGATGAAATTGCCGCCACTGCGCTGTTTTTATGTCAACCCGCAACAAGGCATATGACCGCCCAAACGCTGGTGCTGGACGGCGGCTGGACCGCCCGCTGACAAGCCTGAAAAACTCAGGCACAATCAGGACCTTCTTTACATGATACAAGCGCCTTTGATGATTTTAGCGCAGGGTAATATTGGCCTTGGCACCATTGCTGCTTTGTCACTGTTGTACCTGGGGGTGCTGTACAGTGTCGGCCGGCTGGGGCGACGTATTACCGGCCATCATCCGCTGGCGCCCTGGGTGTTTAGTTTCGCCCTCGCTATCTATTGCACATCGTGGGCTTTTTATGGCGTGACAGCGCAAGCGGCGGTGAATGGCTGGTGGATCCCACCGACGTATATCGGTTCTTTGTTGCTGTTTTGGTTTGGCTTTGGCTTGATCGCCCGCATAGCGATTGCTTGTCGTCGTTATCGCATTACGTCTGTCGCCGATTTTATTGCCACCCGCTTTGGCCATTCACGCCTGCTCGCCGTACTCACCACGCTGATTGTGCTCACGGCGGTTATTCCTTACATCGCGCTGCAGCTGCAAGCGGTGTCGACCAGCATCAACGCATTGGTAGTGCGGGACGACAACCTGCATTGGTATCAGGACACCGGCCTATACGTCAGTTTATGGCTGGCGGTATTTGCGATGTTGTTTGTCGGCCGCAGTGCCAAAGCGCATCAGCCCAACCCTGGTTTGATGACCGCCATCGCCTTTGAATCTTTGGTGAAACTGCTGGCGCTATTAAGCGTGGGGATTTTTGTCTGCTGGGGTTTGTTTGATGGCATCGGCAGCATTTTCAGTCAGGCGGCAACCCATCCGGCGGTGAATCAATTACAACAAAAAGCTTTGCCATCATCAGTGTATTGGATCCATGTATTGCTGGGGTTTGTCGCGACTTTATGTTTACCACGGCAATTTCACGTTAATTTTGTCGAAATTCAGCACTTACGTCATCTGCATTTATCACGATTGGTATTTCCGATTTATTTATTACTGATGAGCGTGTTTACGCTGCCGATTGCGCTGGCCGGTCTGATGTTATTAGGACCAGACGCCAATATCGATTTAGTGGTGTTGCAGTTGCCATTGTCCGCCAACCGCACCGATATGGCATTGCTGGCTTATCTGGGTGGATTTTCCGCCGCCACCAGTATGGTGATTGTCGCGACCGTGGTGCTCGGCATTATGATCACCAACGATTTACTGACGCCGCTGATTTACCGCCAGCAACAACCGTCCGACGGCAGTCCAAAAATCAAAATCGCTACTTTACGCCGGATCTCAATGTTAACGGTGCTGGCGCTGGGGTATTTGTACTATCGCTGGATTGGCACAGAAACTGGTTTAGCACAACTTGGCCTGATGGCATTTGCGCTGATTGCACAGTTGTCACCAGCGCTGATTTTAGGCCTCACCAGTCGTAAAGTGAATCGACAAGGCGCTATCGCCGGTTTAAGCAGTGGCGCTCTGCTGTGGGCCTATATTTTATTATTGCCAGAATTAGCCCGTGCTGGCCTCTTGAACTGGGACTGGTTGACACAAGGCCCCTTTGCCATCAGTTGGTTGGCGCCGACGGCCATGTTTGGCGGCCAATTTGATAGTGTCAGCCTTGGCGTGCTGCTGAGCTTATCGGTGAATGTCGCCATGCTATTGCTGGTCAGTCAGTTGAGTAACACCCGTGTCGGCGAATGGCTGGAAAGTGGCCGTTTTTTGCGCCGTGAAGTGAAAACGGAACCGGTGCAGGTACCACAGCTGACAGTGCAGGATTGTTATTTGCTGGTGCGCCGTTTTGCCGGTGAACGCGAAGCGCGGCAGTTATTGCAACGATACTTAAAAACCAGTGATCCGGCGCTGGATAAACTGGCAGCAGCAAATTTATTGCAAGGGGTTGAGCGTTCGCTGGCAGCAGTGGTCGGCGGCGCTTCGATGCGCTTGCTGCTCAATGCCGCCAGCAAAAACAGTCAGTTACCGCTCGAATCCGTGGCGCGTTTTGTCGACGAAGCCAGTCAGGTATTTTTGTTTAATCAGGCGCTACTGCGCGCCACCATCGACAATATCAGCATGGGTATTAGCGTAGTCGACGCCGACCTGCGTATTCTGGCCTGGAACCAGCGTTATCTGGAAATGTTTGCTTATCCACCGGGCTTGGTCGAAGTCGGCAAACCGGTGGCGGAGCTCATTCGATATAACGCTGAGCGCGGCTGGTTTGCCCAAAAATCGACCGGTATTGTTGAAAATGACATGCCACTGGGTGCGGCCAGCGTGCAATTAGAAATCAATAAACGGCTGAACTTTTTACGCCAGGGTAGCAGTTATAAATTCCAGCGCCGTCAACCCGATGGCCGGGTGTTTGAGATGCAAGGTAACCCGCTGCCGGGCGGCGGTTTTGTCACCACTTACAGCGATGTCAGCTCCTTTATTGAAGTACAACAAGAGCTAGAGCAAAGTAATGACACACTGGAACAACGGGTACTAAGCCGCACCAGCGAGCTGGAACTGCTCAATCAGCAACTGGCTCAAGCCAAGCTACAGCTGGAAGAACAAACCATCAGTAAAAACCGTTTTTTCGCCGCCGCCAGCCATGATCTATTACAGCCGTTTAACGCAGCGGCGCTGTTTTGTGGGTTGATCCGCGAACAGGCGAATGACGACAATGTCCGCTCCTTAAGTAAAAACCTGGCCGCCTCATTAAACTCGGCAGAAGAACTACTGGCCAGCATTCTGGAACTGACCAAACTGGATTCCGGCGTCGTGCGGGCGCAAACCGGACCTGTTGCACTGCGGCAAATTCTGGATCAAATTGCCCGCGAAGCCGCGCTATTGGCCGGTGAAAAAGGCCTGCAATTTCACTATCGGCCAAGCCAGCTCAATGTGCTGACTGACGAGCGGTTATTAAAACGGGTGGTGCAGAATCTGGTCAGTAACGCCATTCGATACACCAACTGCGGAAAAATTCTGCTAGGCGTGCGGCGTTGTCGGGATGCAACCGGCAAGATGGCACTGCGGATTGAAGTGCATGATACCGGCGTCGGCATCGACGAAGCGGTACAAGGCCAAATTTTCCAGGAATTTCAACAAGGTCCACAAGCCGACCACAAAGGTTTGGGCATTGGACTGGCGATCAGTCAGCGCATCAGTTTGTTGCTGCACCATCCGCTGACCTTAACATCGACGCTGGGCCGTGGCAGTTGTTTTGCGGTAGAGCTGCCAATCACCAAGCTACAAACCAGCACGCCGCACAGCGCTCGACTAACGGAACCTGGTGCAAACTTCGCCGGTAAACGGATTGTGCTGTTGGATAACGAGCCGCAACTGTTAAACGCTGTGGCGGAATTGCTGCGCAGCTGGCACTGTGAAGTGCTGGCGATCAGTCAGCCAAACGAGGCGTTGGCGCTGTTACAACAAGGCCAAGCGCCAGATTTATTGTTGTTTGACTATCATCTGGATCAAGGCGCCACTGGCGTCGACGTCGCCACTCAGCTACAGCAACATTTTGGCGTGCAATGTCCGGTGGTGATCCACTCGGCCGACCAACAACAGCAAACCCGCGATCACGCGCAAAATGCCGGTTTTCACTTTATGCTCAAACCGCTCAAAGCTGCGACGCTAAAACGTTTGTTGCAACGGCTGTTGCGGTAGAAATACTGAGTACTCACAACCATTTAGCCCGTAATTCAGTACAAAGAGCGCCAGCTGCTAAGCGAAAGCAAACTGAAGATGTTACTCTAAATATTCTTATCCTCGCTATGTTCGCTGCAGGAGCTTTCTGATGTCACAAATTGTCAGCAATACCGCAATCAGCCGCGCCTTACTGGTGCTTATTCTGGCTGCCGGGGTGTTTTTCTTTATTGGTTTTCTGGTGCCAGTGCTCGCAGCGCTCATCATCTGCTTTGCCAGTTGGCCGTTATTTTCAAGGTTAAAACATTTTTGCCGCAATAGCTCAGTGCTGGCGGCTAGCGTGGCCCTCATCCTGATTTTAATTGGCCTGGTGATCCCGCTGGCCATGGTATTTTCGTATGCAATGGATGAAATTCGTGGCTGGATTTTCTGGCTGACCAGTGTCAATGAATATGGCTCGCCCGTACCAGCCTGGATCACCGCCCTGCCCTGGGTTGGTGAAACCCTGGCCGAACAATGGCAGTTGTATTTAGGTCAGCCGCATCAGCTTGGCCAAGTCATCAGTATGATTAGCGGCGAGCAGCTCGGTGGCATTTCACGCTGGGTGCTGACCTTTAGCTGGAACACGGCAGGTTTGTTTCTGACCTTATTGTTTATGCTGATCACCTTGTTTTTTCTGTATAAAGACGGTGAGCGTCTTGCTTGCCAACTCGATACCGTCGGCGAGCGGATTTTACCCAGTCGCTGGAATCGTTTTTCGCGGGTGGTACCGGCGACCGTCAGCTCGACGGTGATCGGCATGACGATTATCGCTATTGGTGAAGGTGTGGTGCTAGGCACTGCTTATTGGATTGCCGGAGTGCCATCGCCAATAGCATTTGGGGTGTTAACCGGTTTTATGGCGTTGATCCCGGGGGGCGCACCGCTGGCCTTTACAATGCTCTCGGTTTATTTGGTCGGTACCGGCGATTTAGCTGCTGGCGTAGGTTTATTTTTATGGGGCAGTATTGAGCTGTTTATTGTCGATAAAACCATCAGGCCGAATCTGGTCGGCGGCCCGGTAAAATTGCCGTTTTTACCGACCTTTTTTGGTTTAATTGGTGGCGTTCAAACCATGGGCATGGTCGGACTCTTTATTGGACCGGTGTTAATGGCGTTGTTGGTAGCAATTTGGCGGGAATGGTTACATGAAGAAGACGAAGCAGAGCATGAGGTGACGCAGCTATAGTGTTTGTTGCGAGCCCGGTTTGAACGGCATCGGTTAATCACCAACGTTGAACCCCAGCGAGCGCCGGGGCTTTTTGCAAACGAGCGACCTACGGCTGACGGTTTAGTCTTCACTATCCTGGCGGAATTTCAACTGCACGCCTTTGATAAAGTTGCGTAAAACCTGATCCTGACAAGCCCGGAAATGATGATGATCCGGCCGGCGGAAAAACGCACTTAGTTCGTGTTTGCTTAAGCGAAAATCTGACAATAACAGCAGTGCCAAAATATCTTCGTCTTTTAAATCCAACGCAATTTTTAGTTTGCGGAACACAATATTGTGATTGAGTTTTTGCTCTGGCTCTGGTTGTGGACCTTCTTTGCGGCCACGTTTTTCAATAATCAGACCATTTAGAAATATCGCCAATTCCGGATCGGCAATCGCGACAAAAGCAGCGTCATCGTCTTTTTTCAGCCAGTCACTGATTTGCGCGCGGCTAACTTCCAGGCCACCGTGCGCAAAAATCTTGATCATCGTACTGTCATTAAAATCAAAGGCGTAACGCAGCCGGCGTAAAGTCTGGTTATTGGTCACAACGATATCCTGAGAAGGGTGCACTGCAACATTGCAGTGGCTAAGCCAAAAAACAGCTGACACTGTAGCAGATTTTCCGCTGAAAATCCGTGCTGCTGTGCACGAACCACCACGGGAATAGCGCGCCATGCTCCTGCACAATACGCTATCACCACACGGCAGCCCACAGTAAAGCACCGACCCAAGTTAAAGCCCGACGATACAAGCTTCCATGGTATAGTCCGACACTTAGGGTTACTTGTTGCAGGTGTTGTCGTTGAAAAAAATCGCTGTATTTGTCGATGTGCAAAACATCTATTACACCTGTCGTCAGGCTTATGGCCGGCAGTTTAATTACCGGCGTTTCTGGCAACAATTGCAGCATCAGGGTGACATTGTGCAGGCCACCGCTTACGCCATCGACCGGGCGGATGACCAACAACGCAAGTTTCAGGACGCCCTGCGCCATATTGGTTTTACCGTCAAACTCAAACCCTTTATTCAGCGTAGCGATGGCAGTGCCAAAGGGGACTGGGACGTGGGCATTACTGTGGATGTACTGCAAAGTGCTGAAATGGTTGATGAAGTGTTGTTGTTATCCGGTGATGGTGATTTTGATTTATTGCTACAGGCTGTGCGCGAGCGTTATCAGGTCAGCAGTACTGTGTATGGTGTCCCCGGCTTAACGGCACATGCCCTGATCAACAGCGCCGATCACTATTATCCGATTGATGAATCGTTATTGTTGTAGCGTCGATGAAACCACCTTCGCCACAACCGTTATCAGGACGCTACCACCTGATTTCGCCCTTGCTGCTTCGCCTGATATAACGCCTGATCGGCGCGTTCAAACAAAGCCACATAACCCTCTCCCGGCTGCCACTGGGTGACCCCAAAACTGGCGGTGACGCTGACCACCTCGGCAATCCGGATATACTGCAGCTGCGACAAAATACGTTTGGCAATGGATGCAGCGATTTGGGCACTGGTCTCGGGCAACAACACCACAAACTCATCACCACCAAAACGCGCTAACAAATCGGCTGGCCGTAAAAACTGCCGCGCGGTCAGACACACTTGCAGCAACGCCTGATCGCCCAGTTGATGGCCAAAATCGTCATTAACCTGTTTAAAATGATCAATATCAAACACCAACATGGACAACGGCAAACCAGAACGCAGATGACGTTGTAACTCGAGTTGGGCCTGTTGTTCCAACCGCTCTCTGGTGGCTGTTTGCGTCAGACTGTCGGTAAACGCCACTTGCCGCAATCGGATATTGTCTTCAATCAGCGCTGGTAACGACAAGCCAAATAAGGTGTTGGCGGCGATGACCGTAATGGCGAACTGGTACACCATCACAAATTCCATCAAGCCAAACGCATGTACCCACAACACTATTAAAGTGCTACTGACCGCCACGCTCATCACATTGACCAACGCAGACTCCGTACAGGCAATCCACATATGCGGGATCAGCAGAAAAAAGATTGCAAACGCACTATTCTCCGAACCCGTCAATTTGGCGAGCAGCATCACCGCAGTCACCAGAGCCATATTCAGTAGTATTTTGATACTAACCTGTTGGGTCCAACGTAATTGTTGCAGACCGGCGACATCGGTCAGCCGGAATAACACTGAGGGTTTAAATCGTGTCAGCAAGGCAAACAATATCGGTGCTGTTACCACTACCCCCGCTAAATCGCCAATCCAGAACGGTAACCAGGTCTCGTTGACCGCGCTAAAGGGTAACATCCGGCACACCACCAGCTGCACTATCACCAACACCGAAGCGGTTAATGCGCTACCGGCTGCGATCAGTAAAAATTGCAGCACCAGTTTTGGAAAATGCCGTTGGCCACGACTGGCCAGCAACCGCAGCAACCAGGCGCCAAAACCATAAGGCAAGATATGCGCCAGAGCGAACAACATACCAGCTTGCAGTGTTTCACTCAAAGTCAGCGGCAACTGGTACCATTGCACACTCCAAAAAGTAATCAGTACACACGCAGCCAGCAGCGCCGGAATTGCCCGCAGCCCCAGTACTAACATGGCAGCAAACGTCAAACCGGCACTCGGAAACCAGACACTGGCATGGTCGGTATACTCAACCAACCGGCCGCACTGCCACACCAGTAACCATAACAGTAATAACAACAAATCACGGGCCAGCGCCGACCGCTGCAATAACTGTATGAGTCTGCCAGTCTGGGAATTCGCTGCCATCGCCAGTTCTACGTTACCGCTTATCACAAGGTTCAACCTACCACTTCAAACAGAAAACGGATTTTGTCCGCTAAAAATCCACCTTAGCAGTTTCTGTAGCTGACAGTGAACCCTTTGGCGGAAATTTTATACCCTTCATCCTTGACGTTGCTTGGGTGTTGGCCGCTTTTAGAGGTTGTCAGGCAGTTTTAATTTTTCAAATAAAATACCGGCCAAAGTGCGGTTATTCACTTCCAGTTTGCGCAAAATCGCCGACACATGCTGTTTAACGGTGGTTTCCTGCACATTCATTTCGTAGGCGATTTGCTTATTGAGTAAACCGTCGGCAATCATCTTCAGCACCCGGAATTGCTGCGGGGTTAGCTGTTCCAGGCGGCTGGCAAATTCGTGGTCGATTAAATCTTTAGCCTGAGCCACAGCGGTTTGCAGCTCTGCCGGTAACCAGCGGTCGCCGTTCAGCACCGCCGCCACCGCATCGGATAACACTTCCAGCGGTGCCGATTTAGGTAAATATGCCGCTGCCCCCAACTGCAAGGCTTGTTTAATCACGGCGGGATCTTCAATCGCCGACACCATCAACACGCTGATATCCGGATATTCGGTGCGAAGTGCGGTTAAACCGGCAAAACCTTCGGCGTCCGGGAGTTTTAAATCCAGCAGAATCAATTGGGTATCTGGGTTGGTGCGAAGGAGTGGCCACAGCTGCGCCATACTATGCGCTTGAAAAAGCTCGGCTAAAGGTCCAAGAATGGTCTGCAATGCTTGTGACAGGGCAACACGAAACAGCGGGTGGTCGTCAGCAATAATGGCAATCATGAAAGACCAGCATTCAGTTTAAAAAGCTATGATGAACCGGGGCTTGCGCCCCGGCAACATGTTTTTAATACCGGTATAAAAACCAGTATTAGAAGCGATAGCCAACCGACAAACTCACCGTCCGTGGATCAGCGTAATAACCGGTAATGGTTTGCTCGCCAGCCAGCAGCGCAAAGTTGTAACCGGCAATCCGCACTTCTTTATTGCCCAAGTTACGACCTTGCAGCGATACATCCCAGTGTCCGTCCGGGGCATACCAGGTCGCACCGGCGTTAAACAGGGTGTAGCTGCCAAAATCCAGCATCGATGGCAGTTCAAAAATCTGCGTGTCGCTGCGGTGTGACATGGCGGCGTTTAATACCAGCTCACCACCGCCAACTTCCATCACATACTTACCACCCACCGTTCCTGTAAGCTTTGGCGTATTGGCAAATGACCACAGATTCGAGACATCAATCACTGATTGTGACGGGATATCAAACACCCGCACTTCATCAAAACTGGCATCGGTGTAGCCAACAATCAGATTCAGTTGCAGTGCATCTGTCGCCGCAAGTGTCGCTTCCAGCTCCAAACCATCAATACTGGCGCTGGCAGCGTTCAGCACTTGTGACGCCACGTTATTGCCTACGGCGCGCTGTACTGTCACTTGCATATCGTCATAAGCCGAGCTGAACACCGCAGCATTTAAGCGCAGGCGACGTTCAAACCATTCACTTTTGACACCCAGTTCGAAGGTATCAACCGTTTCAGGCTGGTACGGCTGATCGGCGCTTGGGTTTAAGCTTTTCACCGCGCGCATATCAAAACCACCGGATTTAAAGCCATCGGTGTAGCTGCCGTAATACATGACGCTGTCATTGGCCTGATATTCAAAACCAACACGGGGTGAAAAATGATTAAAGCTGGCGCTGTTGGTAAAGTCGGTTTGTACCTGTAACACTGTGCCGCCGCTGATCCGTGGGTGTTTGTTGCCTAAATACATATAGCGGAACACATTGGCGTCTTTATCATCTTCGGTATACCGACCACCCAAGGTAAAGGACCATTGATCATTATATTGAAAAGAACCCTGGGCATAAGCGGCGATCGAATCAGTATCAACACAACCACCGTTTTCCACCGTCACGCCAGCACCTGCGACGATCACAGTGCCAAAAGCGCCACAGGCTTCACCGCTAAAACTGTAAATGCCTGAAGCAAACTTCAGTTGGTCGCTGTTATACAGGAACTGCAATTCATGTGAAGTTTGTTCGTCTTCATAAAAAGCCGGCACATCTAACGAGGCTAAACGGGTCGAGTCAAAGTCAATATTGGTATCCGTCACCCCTTCACGTTTGGCTGAAACTGCTTTGATGGTCCAGTCGGCATTGACGTCCCAGGTCATCGTCAATGACTGACCGCTGGTTTCGACCGAGTTATCTTCCGGCATTGAGGTATTGGAATCAAAAACGTTGCTTGGTGGCGCTTCTTTGGTCAGCAAACTTGGTGTTAAGCGATGGCCGCCTTTGGAATTTGAATCATCCTGGGTGTCGTCGGCAGCAAAAGCAAACCGTAAATTATCTAAAGCCTGATATTGCAGGCTGATACGGCCGGTGACGATATCTTTATCGTAGTTCTCCGCGCCGGTATTTAAATAAGTGCCAAAACCATCGCGTTTATACACGGCACCGGCAGCACCAATAAACAGTTTGTCAGTGACTGCAGTTTGACCGGAGAGTTTTAAATCTTGTTGGCCATAACTGCCCAAAGTGCCACGCACCGCAAATTCATTGTCGCCGCTGAGCGCCTTAGTGACATATTTCACCGCGCCGCCGATGGTGTTACGGCCGTATAAAGTGCCTTGTGGGCCGCGCAAAACTTCGATACGTTCCACATCATAAATATCCAGCGCTGCGCCTTGTGGCCGCGCCATATACACGTCGTCAATATAAATACCAACACCAGGTTCAAAACCCCACAATGGATCTTGTTGGCCGATGCCGCGAATGTACGCTGTTAAAGTGCTGTTGGTGCCACGCGACACTTGCAGTGTGGTATTTGGCGAGTACTGCTGCACGGAAGTGATGTTCTCAATGCCTTTTTGTTTTAAATCTTCAGCACCGATGGAGGTGACGGCAACCGGCACCGTTTGCAGATTTTCGGCAGTGCGCCGGGCTGTGACCTGGATGACTTCCAGCGCCGCGGTTTCTTTGTCTTTGGCTTGTGCTTGTTGCGCGGCTGCCGGCAATGCTGCGCCAAACAGAACAGTGCTGATGGCAACGGCGAGTAAAGTAGGTTGTAAGGCTTTGTTATTGTTATGGGCCATAAGGCTTCTCCTGCTGATCAGTCGGCTATCTTATTTATTCAATCTTTGATGTAAAGACTTGTTGGTTCGTGACGTTGATACCCAAAATCAGTGAAGTTGCAGGTAGGCGGCAACTGAACGAATCCCCAGGAGCATAGTTGTCCTATGTGACTGGGGTTCATGAAGGCGGCCAACACCCCTGCAGCTTCAATGATGAAGGGGATTGTTGTCTCTACTTTAGGCTGTTCTGGCTAAATGTTAATCTGTACCTTAGTACTATAGAGATGTGAAGGCGGATAGATCAGACTGCAGAAAAAGCGAAGAAGGATGTTTTTATGCTCGATGCTTCACTGGATTCAATGCTTGGCATGGCAGGTCTGCTGGCGGGTTTGTTGCTGCTGATTTTGCTGACCATGCGTGGCTTTAACCTGTTTATTCTGGCGCCGCTGTGCGCCTTGCTGGTCGCGGTGACCAACGGAATTCCATTCTGGCAGACGGCTGGCAGCACTGATTTTATCCATGGTTATATGAATGGTTTTGCTGGTTTTGTCAGTGCCTGGTTTCTGATGTTTTTATTAGGGTCTTTGTTTGGCAAACTGATGGAACATACCGGTGCTGCTGATGCGGTGGCACTGGCGATTATTAGTAAACTCGGTAAAGCCCATGCGGTGGCGGCAGTAGTTTTAGCTTGCGCCGTGTTAACTTACGGTGGCGTGAGTGTGTTTGTGGTGGCGTTTTCGGCTTACCCAATGGCGGTGAGTTTATTTAAAGACGCCAATCTGCCACGGCGGTTTATCCCGGCGGCTTTAGGCTTGGGTTCGGTGACCTTCACCATGACTTCCGCTGGTTCGCCGGAAATTCAGAACTGGATCCCCATTCAATATTTAAAAACGTCCCCCTATGCTGGCTGGGAAGTGAGCTTCGTGGTGGCGATTTTTATGGCAGCGGTCGGTTATGCCTGGCTGCGCAATATGATCAACAACGCTGTGGCCAAAGGTGAAAAGTTTGAAGGTCGCGACAGCGATCCGGTCGTTGGTAGCCGTGCGCTGCCCCATCCGATGCTCGGCATTATTCCGTTGTTGGTGGTGCTGGGTTTATCCAACTGGTTGCACCATAGCCTGCAACAAGCCGCGCTCATTGTTGCCTTGAGCGGCGGGGTGCTGGCGTTGTATCTACTGAATCGCCGTTATGTGCAAAATCTGGATAAAGCGCTGAATGACGGGGTCACCGGTGCTTTACTGGCGATTGGTAATACCGCAGCTGTGGTTGGTTTTGGTAGTGTCGCTAAGTTGACACCAGCCTTTGACAGCATCGTCCAGCAAATGACCCATCTGCCCGGGCCGGAACTGTTAGGCGCCGCCATTGCTGTTAGCGTGATTGCCGGTGTCACCGGTTCGGCTTCCGGCGGACAGGTGATAGCGCTGCCCGAAATCGCCCCGACATACCTCGAGCGTGGCGTTGATGCCGAGCAATTACACCGGGTGGTTGCCATTTCATCAGGTGCTTTGGATTCACTGCCGCATAACGGTTATGTCGTCACCACCATTCGTGCTATCTGTGGTGAATCGCACCAAAATGCTTATGGCCCGGTAGCGATTGTGACGGTGATTGTGCCGCTGTTTGGCACTTTGCTGGCGATTGGTTTATTTGAATTGTTTTAACCGGAGTTGCTGATGTCTTTTTACCTTTTAAAGCAAAATCGTCCAGTGTCACCCGGTTATTGGCTGTCGTTGGCGTTGATGGTGATGATGTTATTCAGCCAGACCATCGCCGCTGACACCTTATTGGTTAAAAAACAAGCCTTTGAAATCAGTAGCTTTAAAACTCAAAACCAGCAAACCATCGCCAAAGTGCGGGTCGGCTGGGAAGCCTATGGCAAGCTCAACGCCGATAAATCTAATGTCATTTTAATCACCCATTATTTTTCCGGCACTTCGCATGCCGCGGGTAAATATCAGCCACAAGACGTAGCACCAGGCTATTGGGATGCCATGATAGGTCCCGGCAAAGCCATTGATAGCAATAAGTTTTATGTCATCAGCAGCGATACCTTGGTTAATGCCAATGTCAAAGATCCCAATGTCATCACCACCGGCCCTGCCAGCATCAACCCCGCGACCGGCAAGCCATATGGCCTGAAATTTCCGGTGGTGACCATTCGGGATTTTGTTGAAGTACAACGGGCGCTACTTGATAGCCTTGGCATCAACAAACTTTATGCAGTGATTGGCCCTTCGATGGGTTCTTTTCAGGCGATTGAATGGGCCACTGTTTACCCGGAACGGGTGCAGCGTTTAGTGCCGGTGATTGGCACTGCGTATATCGACGCCTGGACCGCAGTGCGGTTGGAGCGTTGGGCGCAACCGATCAAAAACGACCCGCATTGGCAACAAGGTGATTATTACGGCAAAGCGCTGCAGCCGGACGCTGGCCTCGCCCGGGCTTTGGCTTATATCACGCAGGATGCGTCCAACCCACAAGGTTTTAACGGCCGTTACCCAGACATCGCCACGGACACTGCCGCGCATCAGGATATTCTGGCTGAACCACTGGCCTGGCAACAACTGCTGGCACAGGCGAAATTAAGGGCAGTGCAGCAGGACTCGAATCATTTGTTGTATTTGGTACGCGCATCACAGCTGTGGCGCGCTGGGATGGGTGATAACTGGCAACAAAGCCTCAAACAAATCAAAGCCAAAACTTTGTTTCTGCCAGCAACCGGCGACTTATTATTACCGCCAGCAATGGCGAAACTTAGTCAACAGCAGATGCAGGCAACTGGAAATCCGGCGGCGCTCACGGAAATTCCGGGACAATGGGGGCATTTAGATGGTGTTTTAGGCATTCAGGCGATAGGTTCACAGCTGGCAGCGTTTCTGGCCCAGCCCTAATTTTGAGTTAAGTGCGACTTTGTTGTTCTGGCCACTCCAGTATTACCGCTGGGGGCAGTTGCGTCCAACCTGATGCCTTCAGGTTGGACGCTTTTTTTGACTATAACGTAAAGCGCGATACCGCCTGCGTCAGCCCGCTGGATAAGGCTTTTAACTCATGCGCTACTTTGCTGCTGTGCTGGGTTGCTTCGCTATTTTGCGCCGACATGCCGGCAATCCGCTCGATATGCCCAGCGACTTCCTGACTGGCGGCATTTTGCTCGTTCAGACTTAATGAAATTTGTTCAATCACCGTCAGAACTTGCTTAAAGCTTTGCTGAATTTCGGCGATGGCACTGCCCGCTTGCGCCGCCAGCTCCACACCTTGATTCACCTGCACCACGCCGGTGCCCATTTGGCCAACAGCGTCTGAGGTGCCGGATAATATCAGCCCAATCATGCCGGAGATTTCACTGGTTGATTGGGTGGTCCGCTGCGCCAGCATCCGTACTTCATCCGCCACCACCGCAAAACCACGGCCTTGTTCACCGGCTCGCGCCGCTTCAATGGCCGCATTTAATGCCAGCAAGTTGGTTTGATCAGCAATACCTTTGATCACACTGACGATACTGGAGATTTGCTCGGACTGTTTACCCAGCTCTTCCATCCGATTCGAAGCGGTACGCACCACGACGGCAATCCGCTCCATGCTGGCCACGGTATTGTTAATGACGGTCCCGCTTTGTTCGGCTCGTTTGCCTGAATCGGTGGCAATTTTATGCGCTTCTGACGAACTACCGGACACATGATTAATACTGACGCTCAGCTCTTCCACCGCAGCTGCAATCGACGATGAAGCCCGCGATTGTTCATTGGCAGAAGCATTCAGCTCTTCAGCGGTTGATGCCACGACAGAACTTGCCGAACTTAATTCACCAGCCGCGAGTTTAATTTCGCCCAGTAACTGACATAGCTGCGTTTGCATTACATCAAGGCCTGCCAGCAATTCGGCCACTTCATCACCACCGCTGCTGTCAATGCGGTTGTTTAAACGCCCACCAGCGACTGCCGCCACCAGATTTTTCGCGACCGCTAACCGTTGTTGCAAGGTGTTTTTCATATAGATGGCCATACCAATCGCCACCACCAGAATAAGCACCCCGCCGACAATTAAACTGGTAAACGCCAGGCTTTTGGCAGCAGCAACGTCATCGCTGCGGGTGTTGAGCTGTGCACGCTCAACATCCATAAAGTCTTCGAGTTCGGCGCGAATTTTATCCATATACATTTTGCCTTTGCCTTCGGAGACAAAAGCAATCACTTGTTGGCGTTTCGCAGGATCATTCCCGGCATCCCGGCGCATGGTTACTGTGGGCTCAATCGCATTTTCCAGCCACTGCTGATAATTTTCTTCGATATCATCGACCAATGCCAATTGGGCAGAATTGCCGCGCATAAAGTCTTTTAACTGTGAGATGCCGGCAGCAGCACCTTTTTTACCTTCCAGGTAAGGTGCCAAAAAGCTTTCCTGGCCGGTGATCACAAAACCACGCTGCCCCGATTCGATATTCATTAAATCTTCGCCCAGTAGGTTACCAGCGCGGATCACATGATAAGTTTGTTCATTGAGCTCAACCGCGGTCTGCATTTTTTGCATACTGCTTAATGAAGCCAAAGTTGATAGCAAGACTAACAACAACACAATTCCAAACGACAACATCAGCTTCTTAATTAAGGTCATAGCGATTCCTATATGGGCTTTGAGGCAGACAAACAAACGGCTGACTGGCAAAGTCAGGCATGAAACTTCCGTGGCTTGTGATGATGACGGCTGGGGGCTCTGAATTGTTACAGTAACGGAGCCCACTTCGACCAGCATAGCCTAATTTGCCAGCCGAAACCGTTTAACGGCACATAAACTGCAATTAATTCCTGCTCTGTAATTTTCTACGAAGCGATTGGGCGGTCAGACCAATGTTGATCATTCCTGTTGCGGCGGATCATTCACTTTATTCGGGCAGAACCCAGCTATAATAACCACCATCTAAGTCTCATCACTTCCTGTTTTATGCATTTATCTAGTCTGATTGGCTTATTGTTGCTCAGCAGTCCGGCACTGGCGACAGTGCCGCTGAAGTTTTGTTATGAAGATAAAATGCTGTTTCCTTATTATTTGGGCAGTGGTCCGCTGATCCCGGCACAGCGCCCGGGCGCTAGCATCGAACATTTAGAATTGTTAATTCAAAAAGTACCGCAGCTGCAGCTGGAAATGGTGCGAATGCCGTGGAAACGATGTCTGGCAGCGCTGGCGAATAATGAAGTGGATGCAGTGATCGCCAGTTATCACCAGGAGCGTACTGAATTTGCTCGTTACCCGCTGTTGCAGCAACAACCTGATCCCAAACGAGCTTTTGCAGAGCATCACACCTGTCTGGTCAGTCGGCAAGATGCAGAGTGGAGCTGGGATGGGCAGAGGATTATCGGTGGCAATGAAATTGTAATAGGCAGGCCGCTGGGTTATGCCGCCATCACCAGCCCGGTTGGGCAAAAGTTTCAGATGCATTACACGTTGTCCGGTACCATGGATTTGGACTTGCTGAAAAAAGGCCGCATCAATGCGGTCACCACTTTATGCAATATCAATGGCCAGCAATTTACTGCCCAATTTATCGTCGACCGTGGACTCAAAGTATTGCACCCGCCACTTTACAGCAACACTGGTTATCTGGTGTTCAGCATTGATTTTTATCAACGGCAGCAGGCACTGGCTGATTCTTTGTGGAACCAACTAGCCCTGGATAAAGGGTCTGAAATTTACCAACGTTACCTGAACGAGCAATAACAGCTGTTATTGCACTTTGCCTTAAGCCTGATTAATCGCTCTGGCAAAACAAACTAAATCGTCAATTTGTGGCCGGATCCCAATCATTTCTCCCAGCTGATGTTGATGATGGCTCGGCGCCAGGCAGCTGATTTTCTCACTCGCGCCTTGTTCACTGCCGCCAACCTGTAACTGATACAACATATGGGCGCCGCGAAAAGCGCGGCTTAGCACCTTCGCCCGCAATGGACTGTCATCATCATGCAGAATATCATCCGGCCGCACCAATAAATCAACGGCGCTGCCAGCGGCTAAACCGGTGTGTTGTAATTGCCTGAACACCCCAAGGCAAGTTTTCACCTGATAACCGTCAATCATTTCGCCCCGGATCAAATCCCCCTGCCCGATAAAGTCAGCCACAAAACGATTGGCCGGCTGATGATACAGCTGATAAGGCGTACCCCATTGCTGCAACGTGCCTTGGGCCATCACGCCAATCCAATCAGCCATGGCAAAAGCTTCATGTTGGTCGTGCGTCACCATCACCGCCGTAATGTTGAGCTGTTTTAAAATGCCACGGATATCCCGCGCCAAACTGTCGCGTAAGTCAGCATCTAAACCAGAAAAGGGTTCATCCAGCAGAATTAACCGCGGCTCTGGCGCTAAGGCACGGGCCAGCGCTACCCGCTGTTGCTGGCCACCGGAGAGCTGGTGAATAAATCGCTGCGCCATGCCGGTCAGCCCAACCAACTGCAGCAGTTGCTGTAGTTTTTGTTGCTGTTGCGCTTTGGGTTGGCGCCACAATCCAAAGCAGATATTGTCGCCGACGGTTAAATGCGGGAATAACGCATAATCCTGAAATACCACCCCAATTTGCCGTTGCTCCGGATGTTGCTGTGCCCCAACTGCGCTGACAATGTCACCCGCCACCAACACCTGCCCCTGACTGACCGGCTCAAACCCGGCAATAGCCCTAAGTAAACTGGTTTTACCGGAACCAGAAGGACCCACCAAACAACCAATTTCGCCCCGTGCCAATTCAAAACTGATTGCCTTGACCACCTTTGATGCTTGATAAGCGACACTGACCTGTTGCAGCTGTAACATGGTTATTCCTTATTTGCAGGTTTATCGATAGCTCTGGCCAATAGCAGTACCGGCCCCAATCCGACCAGCACAATCATTAATGCCGGTAAGGCCGCAGCTGCCAATCGCTCGTCGGATGCCAACTCAAAACTACGCACCGCTAAGGTATTAAAATTAAATGGCCGCAGTAATAAGGTCGCGGGCAATTCTTTCAGGACATCGACAAAGACCAGCAATAACGCGGTTAACACCGAACCGCGAAGCAATGGTAAATGCACCCGCCACAATACTTGCCGTGCATTGAGCCCCAGTGATCGCGCCGCTTGATCCATGCTGGGTTTTATTTGCCCAAGCCCCGCTTCAATACCCTGTAACGCCACCGCCAGAAAACGCACGGCATAGGCCAGCAATAACGCAAATAAAGTCCCGGAAAACAATAAACCACTGCGCATGCCAAAGTGCTGCTCCAGCCATACGTCCAGCTGATTATCGACCACACCTAGCGGCAACATTACGCCAATCGCAATCACGGTGCCGGGAATGGCATAGCCCATACCGGACAGTCGCACCATCAGCTGCACCAGCCAGTGTTTATGTAGCCGCATGCCATAAGCCAGCAACAGCGCCAACGAAACCACGAGCACTGCAGCCCCCAGCGCCAAACTTAAACTGTGCCACAACAAGCGGCCAAATTCGGCGCTGAATAATGTTGGCCATTGCGCAAGTGCCCACAGCGCCAGTTGCATTGCAGGAATAACAAACCCCAGCAACAGCGGCAGTAGCGCCAGCATAAATGCCAGCACGGCTTTACTGCCATGCAACCGTTGATATTTCACTTGTTGGTGTGCCTGGCCGGAATAATAAAAATGCAGTTGTTTACGCGAAGCCAGTTCCAGATAAATCAGCAGCAGCACCATGCTGCATAACAGCGCCGCCAGCTGCGCTGCGCCTTGTTGTTGGCCCATGCCAAACCAGGTGCGGAAAATACCGGTGGTTAAGGTCGGCACGCCAAAATATTGCACAGTGCCATAGTCAGCGAAGGCTTCCATCATCGCCAGCGCCATGCCGGTCACCAGCGCGGGGCGCGCCATCGGCAAGGTCACCCGGAAAAAGTGCTGCCTGCGGCTGAGGCCAAGGCTTAAACTTGCTTCAGCCAACCGCTGTGACTGCGCAGCAAAAGCAGTACGCGCCAGCAAATAAACGTATGGATATAACACCAGCGATAACAGCAAAATCGCGCCGCCTAAGGATCGAATTTCCGGGAAATAATACTGGCCGTAACGCAAGTCAAAGGTTTCACGGAATAAACTTTGCAGCGGCCCGGCAACATCCAGCAAGCCGGTGTAGGTATAAGCAATGATATATGCCGGCATCGCCAGCGGCAGCAACAGCGCCCACTGCAGCAGATTGCGACCTGGAAAACGATAAAACACCACCAGCCAGGCCAGACTGGTGCCAATCAATAACGCGCCAACGCCAACACCAAACGCCAGTAACAAGGAATTTGTTAGATAATCCGGCAGCACTGTACTGGCCAAATGCTGCCATAAATGCCAGTCTGGTTGCAGCACGCTCTGCAGTACCACCAACAGCGGAGCGCAAAGCAGCAGACACAACAACAGCAACGGCAGTTGCCGCAAGCTCAGGTTATAACGCATGCATGCTGACCGCTACGACCGATTATTGTGACCGACTGTTGCAACAACATCAGCGCCGACATGACCCTAAGCACCTGAACAAAAGGTTCCACCCGGCTTATTTCCAACCCGCCTTGTCCATCAATATCAGCGCTTTACTGTTCAGCTCACCCAGTTTGACCAGCGGCAATGGATCGGCTTTAAAAGTGCCGAAACTTTCCAGCACCGGGCTCCACTTCACACCGGCCAACACCGGATATTCATGGTTGGCAGTGGCGTACCAGTTTTGCGCTTCAGGTTGCACCATATATTCAATCAGCTGCTGCGCGGCCGCTTTGTTCGGAGCATGCTTTGCGACGCCAGCACCGGAAATATTAATGTGCGCGCCGCGATCGGCCTGATTAGGCCAAAACACTTTCACTTGTTTTGCCGCTTTAGCGTCAGCCGGTTCTTCAAACATCCCGGCCAGATAATAAGTGTTGGCGATGGCGATATCACAAACACCGGCGGCAGCAGCTTTAATCTGATCGCGATCACCACCTTTAGGCGGCTGCGCAAAATTCGCCACCAAGCCTTTGGCAAAAGCTAAAGTTTTTTCTTCGCCGATACTGGCAATCATCGCCGCCAACATCGACTGGTTATAGATATTGTCTGACGAGCGAATACAAATACGGCCGCGCCACTTTGCTGATGCTAAATCTTCCAATGTCGATAATTGTTTAGGGTCCACTTTGCCAGGAATGTACATCACTGGCCGTGCCCGCATCGTCAGTCCAAACCAATGCTGCGCCGGATCGCGTAAATGTGCCGGAATAGCTGCGGTTAACGCTGTTGATGCAATCGGCTGCAACAAACCCTGAGTCTGTGCCCGGTACAAACGACCAACATCGGTGCTGATCAATACATCGGCCGGACTATTGCGCCCTTCACTGGCCATCCGGCTAATCAGCTCATCAGGTTTACCGGTAATTAAATTCACCTGAATGCCGGTTTTGGCGCTGAATTTATCCAGCACCGGTTTAATCAACTCTTCCTGACGGGCCGAATAGACATTCACCTGCGCTGCAACAGCGTGGGTGGAGAAGGTCGCGACACTCGTAAAAGTCGCCAGACCAGAAAACAATAATGCCAGCACTGAATACTTCATGGGTTGCTCCATTGATTTGAAAAACGCGCAGCTGAGGCTGTCAAAGCACAGCGCCAGACTTCAGAGACGCTAGTATAAACAGGAATACAAATGGTTCTCAAAAATTCCTCGCAGTAATAGTGATAACAAACGCATTAATCCTGTGGTGACTGCTATTAATCCCAAGTCTGATGGGATTGGTTGCCAGCAGGCTGCAGCTTCGCCTATGCTAAAGCCCACTTCCGGGTTTGCAGGACGATAAACGATGAAATTCACCAGCACGATCAGTCTTTTAGCGCTATTTAGCGCCGTCACAAGTATCCCTTCGATCGCAGCAACCACACCACTCACAGCCGAAAAAGTCTGGCAAGTAGCCAGGCCGTCTGGTTTAACCGTGTCGCCGGATGGCCAAAGGGCCATATTCAGCCTGACCAAATTTGACCTCAACACCGACAAAGGCAACGCTGATTTGCAGCTGCTGGAACTGGGCAGCGGTAAAATGACCGCGCTGACCAGCCACCCGGACAATGATACCCAACCGGACTGGAGTCCGGATGGTCGCCAGGTGGTGTTTGTTTCCAAACGCGATGCCGACAAAAACCAGCTGATGCTGATCAATGTGTTTGGCGGCGAAGCCAAAGCCCTAACCGATTTACCGGTCGCGGTGACAGCGCCAACCTGGTTTAAAGATGGCAAGCAGATTTTGTTTGTGGCAGAAGTACCCCAAGATTTTGACGGCGACTTTAAAAAATTAAAAGCCCGGCTCGAAGCGGAGAAAAAGCAAAAAGTCACAGCCAAAATCAGTGAAAACCGGGTTTATCGGTTTTGGGATCATTTTTTAGACAAAAGCAGCTTCCCACATTTTTTTAGTCTGGATATTGCCAGCGGTGACATTCGCCATTTATCCCCAGGCTTTAATAAGCTAATGAATTTACAGGGTAATCCTGATTTTGATTTATCGCCGGATAATAAAACAATCGCCGTCGCTGCCAATAGCTCCGAACCCCCTTATAACACCCTGAATCTGGATATTTATCTGTTAAGCACGGATGGGAGCGGTAAAGCCGACAATATCACCAGTGCCAACAAAGCCGATGACAACAATCCAGTGTTTAGCCCGGACGGCAAAACCTTGGTCTATGGCGCACAAAAGCGGCTCGATTTTACCAATGATAACGTCAAGCTGACACATTTTGATCTGGCGAAAAAAACCGCCACTGTGCTCGCGGCGAACGTGGATCTGTCCCCCAGCGACTGGTATTTCTCCAAAGAAGGCGGCATGTTGTATTTCACCGCCGACGACAAAGCCAAACAATCGTTGTTTTCGGTGCCAACGCAGGGCGGCGCAGTGAAACAAGTATTGCGTCAGGGCAGTAACGAGCAATTCCAACTGGCCGGTCCACAACAATTTGTGTTGGTACAGCATGGCCTGAGTCAGATGCCGGAAATTTTCCTGCTGGATAATAAAAGCCGCACCTTAAAACAAATCAGCCAGCTCAATACCACACTGCAACAACAAACCACCTGGGGCAAAGTGGAAGAAGCGTCGTTTGCAGGTTCAGATGGCAAACCAGTGCAGATGTTTATTACCTACCCGCCTGATTTTGATAGTAAAAAACGTTGGCCATTACTGAACGTATTACATGGTGGCCCGCACAGTTACTCCGGCGACAATTTTGGGTATCGCTGGAATTCACAGGTATTTGCCGCTGCAGGTTATGTGGTGATCCAACCCAATTTCCACGGTTCGACCAGTTTTGGCGAAGCTTTTACCGCTTCTATTCACGGCGATCATGCGACCAAACCATTTTATGATTCCGAAGCTGCCGTGGATTATATGGTGTCGCGCGGTTTTATCGACGAAAGCCGGATTGCCGCAGCGGGCGGCAGTTATGGCGGTTATCTGGTGAATTGGATTGCTGGTCATAGCAGCAAATACAAAACACTGATTAGCCATGCCGGTGTTTACAACCTGATGGCGCAGTTTGCCTCCGATATAACCCTGAATCGGCCCGAAGCTTATGGTGGGTCGCCGTGGCAGAACGCTGCGACATTGCAGGCGATTAATCCCGCCATGTTCGCGGATAAATTTCAGACGCCGATGCTGGTGCTGCACGGTGAACAAGATTACCGGGTGCCGGTCACGCAAGGGTTAGAATTATATGGTGTGCTCAAAGGTAAAGGTATTGAAGCGCGATTGGTGTATTTCCCCAATGAAAACCACTGGATCTTAAAACCAAATAACTCACTGCTGTGGTACCGCGAATTTACCGGCTGGCTAGATCGTCACCTTGGCAAAGGTGCGACGCCTTAACACACAAAATCATCCGTAAAAAAACCGCCAAAAACACAATAAGCACAAGGCAAGTCATTGATGTTACAGAGTTGTTGATGTTGAAGTCTTATCAACAGCAGGTCGAAAGTGGCCTGCTGCATTTTGATGAAGCGCAGTGGCAAGTGCTGCAACAGCTGGCGATGCTGGCCGGTCAGCTTGATGGCAAGCTTGATGGAACGGGCAAGAGCAACAAGAAAAGCCACGCCACGCCCCAAGGCCTGTATATATACGGCCCGGTTGGCCGTGGTAAAACCATGCTGATGGATTTGTTTTATCAGGAGCTGGCCACCACCCAAAAAATCCGGCTGCACTTTCATCATTTTATGGCACGGGTGCATCAGGAACTGCATCAGCTCAGCGGTCAGCCGGAGCCGCTGCGGATCATCGCCAGCAACTGGGCGGCGCGTTATCAAATCCTGTGTTTTGATGAGTTTTTTGTCACGGATATCGGTGATGCCATGCTGCTTGGCACTTTATGGCGGGAATTATTCGCGCTGAACATGGTGCTGGTGGTAACTTCGAACTCGCCTCCGGCGGGCCTGTACGCCAATGGTTTACAACGCAGCCGGTTTTTACCGGCCATTGCTTTGCTGGAACAATATTGTCAGCTGTTTGCGCTTGATCACGGCATCGATTATCGGCGCTTGGCGCAGCATCCAATGCGTTTTTATATACGACAACCTGAGTGCGAGTTAGCCGCGCTCGCAACGAATCATTTTGGTCAGTTACTGCCGACATCAAACATCCGGTTGCTGGAACGGGACATCCCCTGTTTATGGCGCAACGAGGTCATCATCGGTTTTGACTTTATGGCACTGTGCAGCGGCCCGCGCAGTCAGCTCGACTATATGGCACTGGCCAGTCAATACCGGGCGATTGCCGTGGCTGATGTGCCGCAATTTACCAAAATTTCAGATACCGCCATTTTGCATGGCGTGGAAGAAAATTATCAGCGTGAACACCAGGATATTTTTGTCAGCAAGCTTGATAACGAGGCCAGGCGTTTTATTGCCCTGGTCGATGAATGTTATGAGCGGCAAACGTTATTGCTGTTAAGCGCCGAAGTGGCCATCGCTGAACTCTATCAGGCCAGTCAACTCAGTTTCGCTTTTGAACGAACCATTTCCCGCCTCTATGAAATGCAAAGCTGGACGCCGGTCAATTTCGCCAGAGCGTGTTGACCATTGGTGGATAGTTTTGCACCAAAGGTCAACGCGCTCTAGGTGATTGAGGCAACTAAAATTTGCTCAAAGTGTTAAAGCGGTAAATACTCAAAGCTCAGTAAAAATTAGCCAGAGGTGATGGAGTGCGAACAGGCATTTGGTGTTGCATGCTGCTTGCGCTGGTTTCATGTCATCTGGCTGCGTCCACCTTAGTCCAACAGGTTTACAGCCGCTTTATTCCACTGGAACAAACTCAGGCCCATACGTCGTCCACCGCATTGGTGCAGGATCATAACGGCCAGATCTGGTTGGGTACCCAACATGGTTTATATCGGTTTAATGGCACCGATGTAAAACTATTCCGCGCCGATCCGACCAACCCCCATACCTTATCAGCTGATTGGGTCAGTTCGTTGTTGATCGACCAGCAAGGCACTTTGTGGATCGGCACCCGTTATGCGGGTTTAAACCGTTTTGATGCGAACACCGAACGGTTTGAACGTTTTGCGCTTCCGATCACAAACAACGCTGGTGCTTCGGCGGAAATATCGGTGCTGTATCAGGATCCAACACAGCAAATCTGGGTCGGCAGTTATGGTTCTGGTCTGTTTAAATGGGACCCGCAGCAACAACAACTGCAACATCTAGCACTGCCCGATCAAGTCGACGGCGTTTCCAGTTTGCATCTGAATGATGTGGTGATGGATGATCGGGGTCTGTTGTGGCTGGCCGCCGGTGATGCGCCGGTTCGCACTATGGCGGGTGCCAGTGGCGGGCTGATCCGCTGGCACCTTTCGAATAATCAACTCACCGGTTTTTTAAAAACCAGCGACGCGGCCCTGATTGGATCCGTTAATAAATTACGGCAAACCGCTGATGGCACTTTGCTGCTGGCTAGTTTCAGCGGTGGTTTGCTGCAAATGACCCAAACCCAACCACAACCGGTGAGTCCACCGCAGCCTGCAGCGCTGCAACTTGCTCAACTGACTGACATGTTGCTGGATGAGCAGGGTGGCCTGTGGCTGGCCAGCTTTAATGCCGGCCTTTGGTACCAACCAACACCGGACGCGCCATGGCAGAATTTTCAGCATTTGCCGCAGTTTAGCACTGGCCTGCCCAGCAACAATCTTTATGCACTAATGCTCGACCGCCAGGGCACGTTGTGGACACTCAGTCAGACCCGGATCAGTGGTTTAAGCCGTTTTGCCAGGCAAGTGCAGTCGTTGCCGCATGTCAGCGATCAGCCGAACCTGCTGCCGTTTGGTGATGTGCTGGGAATTGACGCCGTCACCGCGGAAAAAGTGTGGCTGGCGAATCGCGATGGCGGCTTGTTGCAGTTTAATCCACAAACTAAACAGTTGGCTGTGGTGCCATCACCAGCCACGCGTTTGCCATTTTCAGTGCGGCAAGTGGTTGAAGATCAACAGCAGTTCGTGTGGGTCGGTACCGAAACCGGTTTGTGGAGATACCAAAGTGATACCGGGCACTGGCAGGAAATACCGCTGCTGCTGCACAGTTTACAACAACCGGTGATTAAATCACTGTTTGAAGATAAACAACGACGGCTGTGGATTGGCACCCGCGGTCATGGTTTGTTTATGCTCGATAGCGCACGGAAAAACCTGCGGCGTTACCATAGCCAGGGCAAACCGGAATTCCCGTTTGATGATATCAATATGGTGTATCAGGACAGTTTTGCTGGCTTGTGGGTCGGTTCAGCCGATCAGGGCCTGGCCAGACTGGAACCGGACAGCGGACAGTCTCAGCGCTGGCAACAACAACAAGCCACAGTGCATGGCTTGCAGTTTAATGGTATCCAGCTGATCGTCGAAGAAAACCAACAGCTGTGGATCCATGCCGGTAATGTCCGTCATCGTCTGATCCGCCAGCAAGGTGAACCGGCCAACGTACTTGGCTTTAAACCTTATCTGACCGATAAGGATATTGACAGCGAACTGCAACACGCAGATTTGTTCCGCTTGTTGTACCGCAAACATTGGCTCAACGGCGCTGCCAGCTATCTCAACCTCGATGAAGGTCTTGGGATGCAAAGTGTCACCTGGATTGGTTCCTGGGACAGCCTTGATGGTCACATTTTCCGGGGCGGAAAAGAAGGGGTCGATTATTTCCGTATTGCCGATTTACCCCGCAGTTGGCCGCTCAGCCCGCTGGAATTGACTAATTTGAGTTTGTTTAATCAGATAATCCCGCCGGCGCGACCAGATAGTCAGCAACTATTGCCGGTGGTGATTGGCGCACTGGACAATCTGCAGTTGTTGTATCAGCAAGATATGTTCAGCATTCACTTCGCTGCCGCCGAATTTGTGTTACCCAGGCAGCTGGAATACCGTTATCAATTGGCGGGGTTCGACCGCGACTGGATCCTGGCACAACGACCCGTTGCCACTTACACCAGATTACCGCCCGGTACTTACACTTTTCAAGTTGAAGCCCGCATCAATGGCGGCAGCTGGCAAACCGCCCGCCAGTTACCGGTTGAAATTTTACCGCCTTGGTGGATGACCTGGTGGTTTCGAACCGGTTTGGTTGCGCTAGTGCTTTTTAGCGGCTTTGGCTGGTATCAGCAAAAAATGACCCGGCAACTGGAAATGCGGCGCAAGCTGGAGCAGCAAGTAGCGCAGCGAACAGAAGAGCTCAGCCTGAAAACCGACCAGCTTCAGGAAAAACATCATGCACTGCAACGCTCATATCAGGACGTGACTTTGTTGCAACAAATCAGTACTGAAATCACCGCGTCGTTAGACTTAAAACAAGTCCTCACCCGCTGTCATCATCACTTAAGCGAAATTCTGGACGCCCATGTCTTGCTGATTGGTATTTATCGCGAGACCGAGCATAAACTCGATTTTGCTTTTTGGATGGAAGACAACCAACTCGCGCCACGGTTTGATATCGATTTAGACCAAAACTGGGCGCCGGGGGTGATTTGCTTTAACCGGCAACAAGAGATCCTGATTGGTTGTCACGACGATTTTCTCAATTATCTGCCACAGATCCCAGAGCCTTTGTACGGCAAATTAACCGAATCCGTGTTGTATTTTCCACTGACGGTCAGCGGTAAAGCGGTAGGGGTGTTCTCAGTACAAAGCTTAAAACCACATGCTTATAGCGAATCGCAAATCGCGTTGCTGCGCACCCTCGCCAGTTATGTCGCCATTTCGGTGGCGAATGCCGACTCATTTGAACAACTGCAATTAACCCAGCAACAACTTATCACGCAGGAAAAAATGGCCAGTTTAGGGGCGCTGGTGGCAGGTGTCGCGCATGAAATTAATACGCCGCTGGGGATTTGTGTGACGGCGTCCAGCCACTTACAAGTCGAACTGGAAACCATTCAGCAGGCACTCGACAACAAAAGTATTCAACAAAGTCAATTCCAGCGTTTTTTACAACATCTGCGCGAAGGGCTGAAAATTCTGCAGGTGAACACGGCGCGGGCGGCGGATTTAGTGCAGAGTTTTAAACAAGTGTCGGTGGATCAATCAAATGTCACCTTGCGGGAATTTTCACTGCGTAATTACCTACAGGATGTATTGCTGACGCTGAAACCACAACTGCACAAAGCCGGTTGTGCACTGGATTTCAATTGTCCGGAAGATATTGAGCTTTATACCGATCCGGGTGCTATCGCCCAGATCATCACCAATCTGGTGCTGAACTCGTTGCTGCACGGTGTTAATCAAGTGGAAAACCCACGGATCCACCTGAGTTTTAGCCAGGAAGGCCGGATGGTCGTGCTGAAATTTGGCGACAACGGCGTTGGCATGGACCAACGGGCCCTCACCCATATCTTCGAGCCGTTTTACACCACCAAACGCAATAATGGTGGGACTGGCCTGGGTACGCATATTGTGTTTAATCTGGTCAGTGGCAGCTTAAAAGGCCAAATCGACGTGCAAAGCTCGCCTGGCGCTGGCTTACATTACAAAATCAGTTTTCCGGCAAGGCGCGATAGTTAACCAGAGGGCTTTACGCTGTCGTCTTAACCGGTGGCGCGGCCAAGATAAGCGGCAAAATCCGGCACCGATCGCTGATAGTCTTGCTGCAACAAGGTTGAGTGCACAATAAAATCAGCCGTGGCTTTATTGCAAGCGACCGGAATATTCCACACCACCGCCAGCCGGATCAACGCTTTGACATCCGGATCATGCGGTTGCGATGACAACGGATCCCAGAAAAATACCAGCCAATCAATTTTTTGCTCAGCTATCAAGGCACCAATTTGCTGGTCACCGCCTAAAGGCCCACTCGCCAGACAAAACACCGGCAGCTCAAGTGCTTCAGAAATCAACCGCCCGGTGGTGCCGGTGGCATACAGCTGTTTATCTTTAAAAAACTCCGCATGCTGCTGTACCCAGGCCAGCAGTTCAGCTTTTTTACCATCATGGGCGACAAGGGCGATTGATTTCATAGTTTTCCTTAGTACTAATTAACTTTTTTAAACAGCGAGTTGTTGACCATATATCTTTAAAAAAAATATTTACTTAGGTACATTTACAGACAACAATCTCACATCCATAAGCATCTGATTATTGGAGGGCTCAATTATCCTGAATGGAGAGCCCCAGCAAAATAATTTAATTCAAGATATAGGTTCATTAAACTACGGGGCGATCTACAACAATATTACTTTTGGGTCGACCGTTATGAAAAGCAGAAGCTATAAAATAAAAACAAGCTATGGTGAAACCTATTCTGGAACTGTTTGTTGGTATGAAAAACCTTAATTAAGTTGGAGCCTGAAAATGAAAAAAATCCAGCTCTTTGCGCTGTGTTTTAGTTGTACCTTGCTCGGTTTGGGAGTTGGTCTGACGGTCAATATGTTAACCCTCTACGACGCCCACACTAGCGCATTGTATGATAAATCTCAGGACTATCAGCTTTTGAGTAAAGCCAGCCCGGAATTAACAGACCAGCTCAGTCAAAGCCTGAAAGCAGTGACACTGCCCTACCACCTGTGTCGAACTAGGTCTTTGCATCAAATGATGCAGAAAGCGGGTTTGGGGCACACTTCTGTCGATGGTTTACTGCAAAGCAACTATGCACTTTATCAACTTGAGACTGAGCAGTTACAGCAAGAGTTTTGTGCCGGTAAAGAATTCCGCTGGTTTTAAATTTTTGCATTAATCAGCTGCGGCACATTCGCTGGTCGCAAGCCAGCGGGCAAATGAGTGACCTGTTGATTTTTCTTAAAAAAAAGCCCGGCGATTAGCCGGGCAAACAACCAAGGTCCACGTAAAACTCAGTTATTGGCTCACGACGATGCGTTTCATCGCTGTCATGTAACCACGTAAGGTTTTGCCGACGATTTCCACCGGGTGTTGGCGGATAGCGTCATTCACTTCAATCAGGCGGATGTTATCGACACCATTCCCTTGTGGGGAGCTAGAGGCGTTGACACCCTTACCCAGCAATTCAGGGCTGATGGTATTCACCAGCTCGCGCAGCATCGGTACTGCAGCGTTAGCGAACAGGTAGTTGCCGTATTCAGCGGTATCGCTAATCACCACGTTCATCTCATACAGACGTTTACGGGCGATGGTATTGGCAATCAGCGGCGTCTCATGTAACGACTCGTAATAAGCTGATTCTTCAACAATACCGGCTTCTACCATGGTATCAAACGCCAGTTCGACACCGGCTTTAACCATCGCCACGAGCAAAATAGCGCGGTCGAAATAATCTTGTTCGGCGATATGTTCGCTCGATACCGGCGCATTTTCAAAACCGCTTTGGCGGGTTTCTTCACGCCAGCCCAGCAGCTGTTTGTCGTCATTCGCCCAGTCGGCCATCATGGTTTCAGAGAACTTACCGGCAATGATGTCGTCCATATGCTTGGCAAACAGCGGCTGTAAAATACCTTTTAACTGCTCGGCCAAATCAAAAGCTTTGATTTTCGCCGGGTTCGACAGGCGGTCCATCATATTAGTGATGCCACCGTGTTTCAGCGCTTCGGTAATGGTTTCCCAGCCAAACTGAATGAGCTTGGCGGCGTAACCTGCTTCGTAACCATCCGCCACCAGCTTGTCATAAGCCAGAATGGCGCCGGTCTGTAACATGCCGCAAAGAATCGTTTGTTCGCCCATTAAGTCTGACTTCACTTCAGCGACAAAACTTGATTCCAGTACACCAGCACGGTCACCGCCAGTGGCAGAAGCGTAAGCTTTAGCAATCGCCAGACCCTGACCTTTTGGATCGTTTTCCGGGTGTACTGCAATCAGCGTTGGCACGCCAAAACCACGTTTGTATTCTTCCCGCACTTCAGTGCCAGGGCATTTTGGCGCCACCATCACCACGGTGATGTCTTTACGAATTTGGTTACCTTCTTCGACGATATTAAAACCGTGCGAATACGCCAGCGTTGCACCTTGTTGCATCAGCGGCATCACAGCTTTTACCACAGAGGTATGCTGCTTATCAGGGGTCAGGTTTAACACTAAATCTGCCGTTGGGATTAAATCTTCATAGGTGCCCACCACAAAACCGTTTTCACTGGCTTGCAGGAAAGATTTGCGTTTTTGGCTAATTGCATCTGCACGCAGGGCATAAGAAATATCCAGGCCAGAATCGCGCATGTTTAAACCTTGGTTTAAACCCTGAGCACCACAACCAACAATGACAATTTTCCAACCTTTTAACAGGTTACAACCATCAGCAAATTCTTCTTTTTGCATGAAACGACATTTGCCCAGCTGTTTTAACTGCTGACGCAGATTCAGAGTATTGAAATAATTAGCCATGATTGCGTACCTAAAATTAGTTTCTTTGCCTGCATCGCGCTAAGCGCTGATGCGTTAGGGCAGAACAGCGGCTTGGCTTGTGTTGCTTACGTCAGGTAAGCGTTTCAAGCAGCGCTGTTTTGATGAGGCGAGAATAAGCTGTTGTTCACGTTGCGTGAAGTGATATATTCACAAGATAGTATTTCACTTTTTGCAATCATCGTTATATGGTTGCCGGCAGCATCAAGGTCACTCGCAATGGATATCCGCAGCGCTCAGTTATTTCAGCATCTGGCCAGCAGTTTGAATTTCAGTAAAACCAGCGAACAGCTTTATGTGTCGCCGTCAACTTTGACGCGGATCATTCAGCGGCTGGAAGATGATTTGGGTGTACAACTGTTTAGCCGCGACAACAGATCGGTACGGCTAACCCCGGCCGGCGTGCGTTTTCAGCAGTTTGTGAAAAAGTACTTAGAAGACTGGCATCAGTTGCAGGTCGATTTAGCGCTCACCAGTGACGAGCTGCAAGGTCAGCTGCGGTTATTCTGTACCGTCACCGCCAGTTATAGCCATTTACCGGATATTTTGGATAAATTCCGCCTGCTCTGCCCTAAAGCAGAAATTCAGCTGACCACTGGCGATGCAGCTGCTGCCCTTGAAAAAGTAAAAAACGACGAAGCCGATGTCGCGCTTGCAGTTTACCCACCGCATTTACCGCTGAATATCGCTTTTGCCAGTATCGCCAAATTACCGCTACAGCTGATTGCACCTACGATTCCATGTAAAACCAACGACTTACTGGCGCTCAACCCCATTCCCTGGCATGAAATCCCAATGATCGTGCCAGATCACGGCCCGGCGCGCGCCAGGCTGGACCAATGGTTAAAAACCGCCGGTTTTAGCCCATTAGTCGTGGCAAAAGTCGAAGGCCATGAAGCGATGGTCAGTATGGTCGCCTTGGGCAGTGGTGTGGCTATTGCCCCCGATGCCGTGGTGCAAAACAGCCCGGTACGCGAACGGGTCCGCACCGTGCCGCTGGACTATCAATTCGAACCGTTTGAACTGGGCATTTGTATGCAGTCGAAAAGGCTGCATGAACCTTTAATGCGGGCATTCTGGCAAGTTGCCTCAAGTAGCCCGGCCTTGTAACAATAACGCGATCGGCTGGCGCAATAACCGGGCTGCCGGAAGCACTGTTGCCAGTAACACCAGCACAATCAGCACACTAAGCGCGGGTAACACCGCAATCAAATGAAACACCGGCGCGGTTAATTTGGCGCTCAGCCAAGGCTGCACCGCCGCCAGTAACAGCGCACACACGGGCACACTGCAGAGCAACAACCCCAGCTGCTGGCTGCACAGTTGCGTTGTCAGCCGCACTGCGCTGGCACCGACGGCTAATTTGGTTGCCAAAGTACTTTGATCCAGCACCAACTGTAGTTTTAACTGGTAATACAAACTTAATCCGGCCAACAGGCTAATTAATCCGGCCAACCACAATGAAATGCGCGCAAACACCCAATACGGCTGATTCAGCAGTTCCAGCTGTCTTGCCAAAGTTCCCGGATAATTGATTTCCAGATCCTGCCCTTGTTGATAAGCCCAATCTTCAAATGCTCCGCTAAATGACTCCACCAGAGCTGGCGCCAGCGTGACATAAAGCCGCGGATGCGCATACCAGGGGCTGGGTCTTAACTGGGTATATAACATGGGTTGCGCTATTGCTGCGACACCGCGGTGCGGTAAATTTGCCACCACCCCACGGATTTGCGCCAACACCGGAAATGGCGCCAAATAGGTCAGCGTAGTACCTGGCAAATCCAGATAACTTTGCCCGGGCTCGACTAATAAATCCGCTAGTGCCTGATTGATGATCAAGCCATCGCTATCAGTCTGGGTGCTACCGGTCAGCAACTCTGCGCCAAGCAGTTGCAGATAGTTGCTGCTGACTTCCATCTGACCGACAAACATTTCCAGGTTTTTTCCGGCCACTGTAGTCGCCAGCTTAAGTTCATTTGGCTGGGTAAAACTGCTGGAAAACGCCACTTGCTCTACCGTGTAAAGCCCAAATTCACCACGCTGTAACGCAGCATCCGGTTTCACACCCGGATTCAATCTCAACTCCAGCTCTTCAAGCTGCTGCCAGCGGGCAATCGACGTTTGTTGCTGTGTCAGCTGATATTGCAACGACAGAGCAATCAATAACGCCAAACTGGCAAAGCTGATTTGCGACACTATCTGCACACGACTCAACCGTTGTTGTAGTTTATTACGCTGTCCCTGACGGTTACGAAACAACAATGGGCGGCGTAAAAACCACAACAACGGCAGCTGGCTGCAACCCAGTAAAAACAGGCTCAGCACCCCAACAGCCACCCCAGCATAACCCCAATGAAACGGCAAACCCGCACCACCAAAATATTGCTGGTAAACATGAAGCCCTGCTAATAACTTTGCCCCTTGCCAGTACCATAAGGCGCCACCGGCCACCGCCGCACACCATAACGGCAGCTGCTCTGCCACCAGCTGCAAACACAGTTGACGAGTTCTGGCGCCCAGCACCTGGCGCATGCCCATTTCATGCTGGCGCTGCACCAACTGGCCGAGCAGGCAAAACAATAAATTGATTGCTACCACCGCACCACATAACAAGGTCAGGCACAGCAACAACCAAAACTGCTGCAATAAGTCAGTGCGCTGCTCGGGAAATAGCTCAATCCCGGCAATAATGTCCGCTCGGTGAATATCTTCAATCATCTTAAAATCTTGCGAACCAAGCCATTCCACCGCCAACTGGTCATAGCGCTTTGCCAGCTGCACTAAATCAACAGTCCCGTTAAGCTGAATAAAACCAATACTTTCCGGCAGGTTTTCGGTCGCCCCCAACGCATTCGGCCCAGGCCCTTTGCTCAGATCATGGCCCTCATCATTGTCTAACTCTGGTAAAAAGCGGTCTTCCCACGGCAGCCATACACCGGGGCGCTGACCACTGAAACGGTTGAATGCCGCGGGTAATACCGCAGCCACCTCATATCGTTTATTACTCGTGCGTACCAGCACTTCCAGCCCTTGCACGTCAGGTTTGCCTAAGATCTGCCACAGCCAGTCACTGATAAACACCTGCTGCGCCTGCCCAGCTTGAAACTTTTCAAAAGGAGCTACAAGGCCTAGCATTTCTGGCAAATTTTCGCTGTAATACACCACCGAGGTGCTTTCAATAGCCTGATCAGCCACCCGTAATTCACTGGCTCGGAAACGGGCGATGGCAAGTGCTTCAACCTCAGGCAATTGAGTCAACCGATACAGTTCTGCATTACTGACACTCTGGTAACGGCCCTGAGGATCCGTGCGGTGCACTGTGGCAACTGAGGCATCCGGCTGCGCCCAAGCCGGTTGCGGCGAGCGCAGTTGCGGTCCTAATTGCAATAACAACAATAACAAAGCGCTAAAACATGCCAGTCCCAACGCCAGCAGACACCACTGCAGACGCTGGCCGCGCCATAACCGCCAGCCGAATTGCAGCATAAACATCAGCAAGCCCTCAGGGTGTTTTGAGCCGATGCTGTAGTGGCGAACGGTTGATGATTTACAAACTGCCCATCGGCCAGATACAAGCGCCGCCCTGCGCGCGCTGCCAGTTGCGGGTCGTGCGTCACCATCAACACGGTCGCACCGTCGCGGTGTAAAGTGGTCAACAAATCCAGCACAATCTCTGCGCTTTGCGTATCCAAATTACCGGTGGGTTCATCCGCCAACAATAAGCTGGGTTTGGTAATCAGCGCCCTGGCAATCGCCACCCGCTGTTGCTGGCCGCCAGATAATTGCTCCGGATAGGCATCCAACTTATCGTCCAGCTCAACTTGCGCTAGCACTTGCTTCGCGCGGTTGCGGTAATCCGCAGCTTTGACACCAGACAAATAACGCAGCGGCAAACTGACATTCTCGGCTACCGTCATGTTGCTAATCAGGTTAAAATTCTGAAAAATCCAACCAATGTGGCGGTTACGCAACACACTTTGCTGGTATGCCGAAAGCCCTGGTACGGCTTGACCAAGCAATAAATACTCGCCACTACTAAACGCATCCAGCAGGCCAATAATTGACAATAACGTTGACTTGCCACTACCGGAGCGGCCTTCAATCGCCACAAACTCTCCGCGATTAACGGTGAAGTCGAGCTTTTGCAACACGGGCAGCGGCAACTTGCCTTGCATAAAGTGCTTCGAGGCTTGCTGGATATGAATTAAAGTTTCAGCCATGAAGATCCTCCGGCTTGATAAAAGTGGCATTCAGCAATTCAGTCGGTACTTTTAATAAAATCTGCTCCCCGGCCTGCACGCCGTCCAGCAGCTGCATCTGACGTGCCGTCACTGTACCGATCAGCACTTCACGTCGCTGATAGTGCTGCGCTGTCTGATCCCAGACAAATAAAGCCTGCCGTTGCTGCGGTTTTTGAATATAAGTAGCCCGGTCACTCAGCAACGTCTGCGCGTCTTCGGCCACATCAATGTCGGCTTTGACTTCAATATTGGCGCGGGCGGTGTCCGGCAGCTCGCCACTCAGCGCCACGTCAACCCGCAGGAAATTATCAATCACATTCGGCGACACCCAACTGACCAGCCCCGGCATCGGTTTACCTTTGATATTCACAGTGACTTGCTGGCCGGTTTGCACCAAAGCCGCATCCACCGCGCCAATTTTTAACTCAGCCAATAACTGACCAGGCTCAGCCACTTGCCCCAGCGCCTGCCCCGCAACTACTTGACTGCCGGGTTTTAAGCTTTCATCCAGCGCTATCAACTGCCCAGCTAAATCGGTACTGATGACCAGCGACTGCACATCTTGTAGCGCAATATCCCGCTGCTTTTCAGCGCGTTGCCGGTTCAGCTTGGCCGCAGCTAGTCGGTTTTGGCTGGATTTTTGAAAACCCTTTAGTTTTTCCTGCGCCAGTCCTACTTTTTGTTTTGCTTGCGCTAGCAAAGCTTCGCTTTGAGCAAAATCCAGCGCCGAAACAATTTGCTGCCGGAACAGCTCTTGTTTGGCTGCGAGTTGTGTTTGCAGCAACTGTTGCTCAGCTTGCGCCAGTTGTAAATCGTGGTTGAGTTGTAGTTGCTCTTGCTCAAGTTGCTGCTCTGTCAGTAAAAACTCGGCTTGTTGCGATTGTAGCGCCAGCTCTTGTTCTTCCAGCAGACGCTGCAGACGTGGGTTCACCAGTTGCAGTATTGGTTGACCGGCAGTGAGCATAGCACCTGGCCTTTGCTGCAATTGCAACACCCGCCCTTCCGTCATGGCGATGAGGCTTTGCACTTTTAGCGGCACTAATACGCCAAATGCGCTGATCTGATGTTTGATGATGCCGGCGGTCACGAAGCCAGAAGACTGTACTGCAGAGGATGATGTTGTTGTAAAAAATATAAATGCGCTAACACTCAACGAAATTGCGGTTAGACTTGCTAACAAAATTTTCTTGTAATTTTTTGTCAATCCTTGGTTATCTACTGGAATTTCCATTTCTATAACTCACTCCGATAACGAACAAAGACAATACAAATTAACTACATTAATTTGAAATAATCTTGTATCACATTTTTCAAGCTAGGTAACACTATAGCATCACCCTGACACCATCTGCACAATGAAATCAGGGCTAATTATTAATACTATCAGATAATTACTGTTACTTTAGCTGGCAAGTTTGATTAACAGTACCTACGTTTTGACAGCACAATTTCATACCGGCATTTGAAATGCATTGAGGTGTAACAAACCCGCCCTTATCACTGGCAGCATCACCCACAGCAACCAGCTCAGTTGCATATACACTGAAACTCAATGCAAAAGCTGAAGCCGCCACCACCAAAATTTTCTTTACAGATAAACATTTATTGTTAAATATTTTAACTTCCTTTTTAAGTCAGCACCTACGTTTTTGGTGCGGCAGCAAAAGTGCATGAATACCTACGTAGAAACTGAACAAACTTGTGATAATGTTCTGATAACTCAAAGATATGCGCGCTTTTTAAACAAAAAATAATTGCTGAAGCACTTCAATTCGATAAAAAAAGCCGCATCATGCGGCTTTTTTTAAATCAGTGCAGCTTATCTCACCACCCGTAAATGACTGCCTTTTTTCGGCTTATCATCATCAGGGCCAGGCTCCACATTGTCAGAAGACACAGCTGGCTCAGCTGATTCACCGTCATCCAGCTCATCTTCCAGCCATTCTTCATCTTCTTCCGGCGTAAACATCGTGCCAGCACCATTTTCACGGGCATAAATCGCCAGCACTGCACGCTGCGGAATATACAGTGCAAACGGACTACCACCAAAACGGGCACTAAAAGTAACGGCGTCATTGCCCAGCAATAAGTTACCGACCGCTGATGGGTTGATATTCAGCACAATCTGGCCATTTTGCACATGCTGGGTCGGTACTTTCACCCCGGCCATCGTCGCGTCGACCACTAAATAAGGCGTCAGGTTGTTATCGACAATCCATTCATAAAAAGCACGCAGCAAATAAGGCCGGTTGGGCGTCATTTTCAGATCATCTGTCATTGCTTAATACCTCGCACCACGGCGAATTTCGCGCTCGGCATCGGTCAGCGATTGCTGAAAGCCATCACGTTCAAATAACCGGATCATATAATTCTTCAAATCTTTGCTGCCAGGGCCAGAAATCTCAATGCCAAACAAAGGTAAACGCCACAATAGCGCCGACATATAAGTATCCAACAGACTGTATTCTTCGCTCATAAAATAAGGCGTTTCCTGAAACAGCGGCGCAATAGAGAGCAAACTTTCACGTAAATCACGCCGCGCTTCCGCCGCATCATCACCGTCTTGCAGGATTTTCTCCGCCAAGCCGTACCAGTCATGTTTGATCCGATACATCATTAACCGCGTTTTGCCGCGCTCCACCGGATAGACTGGCAACAGTGGCGGGTGCGGGAAACGCTCGTCCAGGTATTCCATAATAATGTCGGCCTGGTACAGCGCTAAATCCCGATCCATTAAGGTAGGTAATGAACCATAAGGATTCACTTCATAGACGTCTTCCGGCAAATTATCGCGACTAACCTGCAATATATCTGCGGTAACGCCTTTTTCTGCCAGTACCATTCTGACCTGATGGCTGCTCATCTCGTCGGCAGCCGTAAACAACGTCATCGCAGCACGTCTGTTGGCAGATATCGCCATGAATTCCTCCGGTAAATTTAAAACGGCAAAGGGGCCACCAGGCCCCTTATCTGTCAGTCAACGCTGACTTAATGAACATCTTTCCAATATTCTTTCTTCAGCAAGAACGCCAACACAAAGAAGATCAATAAGAAAATCATCACTTTAATACCCAGGCTACGCGACTCCAGTTTTGAAGGCTCGCCAGTGTATTCGAGGTAGTTCACCAAATCGGCAACAGCGCGATCGTACTCTTCAGTGCTGAGCTCGCCAGTACCATCAGTGACAATCCCTATGTATACGTCTTTTGATTCACCATCAACCAGCCGGGTTTCATGCATTTTGCTTGGCACGCCCTGCAATTCTTGCAGCACATGCGGCATGCCCACCATCGGGAACACTTCATTGTTCACGCCAAATGGGCGGCTTGAATCAACATAAAACGAGCGTAAGTAGGTATACAGCCAATCCGGGCCACGCACCCGCGCTACGTTACTTAAATCCGGTGGCGCAGCACCAAACCATTTCGCTAGGTCAGTTTTGGGTGCGGCATTTTTGATATGGTCACCAACTTTTTTTGCGGTAAAAGCCAGTTGCTCCATGCCCACTTCATCCGGAATACCCAAGTCACGGAAAGTCCGTGAATAACGCTGATATTCCATCTGGTGACAACCCAAACAATAGTTCTGATACATCCGTGCGCCACGTTGTAACGACTCTTTATCCGTCAGGTCAATCGGTGCTTTGTCCAGATGAACAACGTGACCGCTCGCTGCTAATGCAGCGGATGATGCGACCAGAGCCACTGCTGCCAATAACTGTTTCAGCATTATGATAACCTCACAGGCAATGGTTTGGTTTTTTCGTTTTTGCTGTATAACCACAGCAAACCGAAGAACGCAAAATAAGTGAAAGAGAAAATCTGTGCCAGCAAGGTATAGGTTGGTGTCGCAGGTAATACGCCTAACACGCCTAATACTACAAAGCTGATGCAGAAGTTAATCAGGTTCCATTTGTGCAGGTTGCTGCGATAGCGCATTGAACGCACCGGGCAACGATCTAACCATGGCAATAACGCCAGGAAAATAATCGCCAGGAACATAAAAATCGCGCCAAACAGCTGATCAGGAACGGCCCGCAAAATTGCATAAAACGGTGTGAAGTACCATACCGGTGCAATGTGATCCGGCGTCTTCATTGGGTTTGCTGGTTCAAAGTTTGGTGGCTCCAGGAAAAAACCACCGCCTTCAGGGGCAAAGAAAATCACCGCACAAAACACCAACAGGAAACCAACCACACCCACGATATCTTTCACCGTGTAATACGGGTGGAATGGGATCGCATCAACGATGATCTTTTTGCCGCCCTTGGTGAAGTATTCGTGGAAAGTGAATTTATCAGACACGTTGTTTTCAACCGGCTGACCGTCGTTTGGACGTTTTACATCAATACCATCTGGGTTATTTGAACCCACTTCATGCAGCGCGATAATGTGCAGGAACACCAGAATCACCAACACTAAAGGTAAGGCAATGACGTGTAAGGCGAAGAAACGGTTTAACGTCGCACCGGAAATAACGTAGTCACCGCGGATCCACAGCGTTAAATCTTCACCAATTCCCGGAATAACCCCGAAAATCGAAATAATAACCTGCGCACCCCAGAATGACATTTGACCCCATGGCAGCAGGTAACCCATAAAGGCTTCTGCCATCAGTACCAGGAAAATCAGCATCCCGAAAATCCACAGTAATTCCCGTGGTTTCTGGTAAGAGCCATACATCATGCCACGCAGCATGTGCAGGTAAACGACTACAAAGAAGGCCGACGCGCCGGTACTGTGCATATAACGCAGCAACCAGCCGTAATCCACATCACGCATGATGTATTCAACAGAAGCAAAAGCACGTTCCGCTGACGGTTCGAAGTTCATTGTTAACCAAATACCGGTCAGGATTTGGTTGACCAGTACCAGCATCGCTAAACTGCCGAAGAAGTACCAGAAGTTGAAGTTTTTTGGTGCTGGATATTGCATCACATGGAGATTCATTTTCTCCATAAACGGCATGCGATATTCAATCCAGCTCATTAGATTTTTAAACATCAGACAGTCCCCTCGTCAGCACCGATAAGCAGCACAGTGTCATTTTCGCTGAGCATATATGGTGGGATCATCAGGTTTTTCGGTGCCGGAACACCAGCGAACACCCGACCCGCCATATCATAAGTGGAACCATGGCATGGGCAGAAGAAACCTGAAGCAACACCTTCAACATGTGCGTCAAAGTCATTCATTTTATAGGTTGGAGAACAGCCAAGGTGAGTACAGATACCAACAGCAACAAACAATTCAGGCTTTTTCGAGCGATGTTGATTCTTGGCATAATCCGGCTGTTGCGGATCTTCAGAACCTGGATCCCGCAGATTTGGCTCGACCTTCGTCAGGGTTTCAAGCATCTCTGGGGTTCGTTTGACGACCCAAACCGGTTTACCGCGCCATTCAACCCGAATTAGCTGACCTGGTTCGAGTTTACTGATATTCGCCGTCACAGCTGCACCAGCTTGTTTGGCTTTTTCACTCGGATTCCAGGAAGCTATAAAGGGAACAGCGACTCCAACTGCACCAACGCCACCTACTACTGAGGTTGCGATAGTGAGGAAGCGACGGCGACCATGATCAACTGGCGCATTGCTCATCCACTCATCTCCACGTTAAAGCTTAAATTATAAGCAATTTAAGCTGCTGAATTTCAGCGATTATTATAAGTTGCAAAATACCGAGGATCATAATGAAAAGCCCTGCCTGATACAAGGATAAAGGCTGAATCTCTTGGTTTCACAGAACTATTTTTTCGGCTTTTTATTGATCCGGCACAAGTCAGACGACAGGAAGCGGAAATTTTACAAGATGCTAACTGCCAGCGCGACGATGGTCCCACCACAAACAGCCAAAACTATAGCAGTCTGCTGCCAAAAAAGCTTAATCGAAAACCGATTAATCTCACCAAAATAGCTGAAACTGCTAAATAAAATGCAAAAAAAACCCAGCATATAGCTGGGTTTTTTGCAGTAAAAAACGAATTAACGTTTTGAGTACTGTGGACGTTTACGGGCTTTATGCAGACCGACTTTCTTACGTTCAACTTTACGCGCATCACGGGTTACGAAACCGGCTTTACGCAGTGCTGGACGCAGAGTTTCGTCGAACTCCATCAGTGCACGGGTGATACCGTGACGGATAGCACCGGCTTGACCAGAAATACCACCACCTTTAACAGTGATGTACATGTCAAACTTGCCAACCATTTCAACTAACTCTAACGGTTGCATTACAACCATACGAGCAGTTTCACGACCGAAGTATTCAGTGATAGTGCGTTGGTTGATAACGATGTTACCAGCGCCCGCTTTCAGGAATACACGTGCTGTAGAGGTCTTACGACGACCAGTACCGTAATATTGATTCTGTGCCATTATCGATATGCTCCGGTTAGATGTCTAAAACTTGTGGTTGCTGGGCAGCGTGCTGATGCTCGGCGCCTGCATACACTTTCAACTTACGGAACATAGCGCGACCCAGTGGACCTTTAGGCAGCATGCCTTTGATCGCAGTCTCAAGTACCATCTCAGGTTTCTTTTCCAGCAGCTTCTCGAAAGTGATTTCTTTGATGCCACCTGGGAAACCAGAGTGAGAGTAGTACTTTTTGTTTTTCGCTTTGTTGCCAGTTACAGTCACTTTGTCAGCGTTAACTACGATGATGTAGTCGCCGGTGTCAACGTGTGGCGTGTATTCTGGCTTGTGCTTTCCGCGTAAACGAAGAGCGATTTCAGTTGAGATACGACCCAGGGTTTTGCCTGCGGCATCAACAACGAACCAGTCGCGTGTTACGCTTTCTGGCTTAGCAGTAAAAGTTTTCATCAAACTATCCAAAAAAAATTATCAGTTACACCTCACATAACCTTCGGGCAAAGATTATGTCGTTTATCGAACCCCTTCGAGTTCATCAAACTGCCAGGCTACGGCAGATTCAGGCTGTAACGTGGGCCGGTGGCGGATTATATAGAGAAGCTTGGGTAAAAAATAGCTGTTTTGCAAAAAAAGTCAGCAATTGCGGCCAGATAAACTCAGCGTCAAGGCAAATGTGCCAATGACAGATAATCGTGCGATTGCATCTCCTGTAACCGACTTAAGCAGCGTTTAAATTCAAAGGCTAAAATTCCCTGACTATAAAGCTGCTCCATCGGTAGCGCAGCCGAGATAATCAGCTTCACTTTGCGCTCATAAAATTCGTCCACTAACGCGATAAAACGCCGCGCCACATCATCATTACTCTGCCCCATTGGCGTCACTCTGGATAACAACACCGTATGGTAAATTTTGCTCAGTTCCATGTAGTCGTATTGGCTACGCGCGGATTCACAAAGTTCAGAAAACTCAAACCAGACAATACCTTCTGCTTCCCAGCAGGTTTTTAACGGCCGGTGCGCGATTTCAACGATGGCTTGTTGCTGACGCGGTTCCATCGATAACGCATTAAAATAATTTAGTAAATTCTGATCAGCGGCTTCATCGAGCGGATAGTGATAAATCTCGGCTTGCGTCAAAGTGCGCAGCCGATAGTCGATGCCACTATCGACATTCACCACTTGGGTAAATTGTTTGATCAAGGCAATCGCCGGTAAAAACCGCGCCCGTTGCAGACCATTTTTATACAGGCCGTCCGGCTCAATGTTGGATGTCGCCACTAATGTAATTCCGCGGGCGAACAGCGCTTGCATCAAGGTGCCTAAAATCATTGCATCGGTAATGTCTGAGACAAAAAACTCATCAAAACAAATGATATCGGTTTGTTGTTTAAAGCTATCAGCGACCAGTTCCAGTGGGTCCTGCTGACCAGCTAAGGCGGTCAGTTCTTCATGCACTTTGTGCATAAAACGGTGAAAGTGGATACGAAGCTTACGATTGGTCGGCAGGCACTCATAAAAAGTATCCACCAGATAAGTTTTACCGCGACCCACACCGCCCCAGAAATACAACCCCTGCAACGGCTGAGGTTGAACTTTTTTGCCGCTTAGCTTTTGCCATAAAGATAATTTGGCCGGTTCCTGCTGACAAAAATCATCATACAGTCGCTGCAATTGAGTCACAGCATGTTGCTGTGCTGCATCAAACTGAAAATCATCGCGGGTCAGGTCTTGCTGATATTTTTGCTGCGGCGTCATGCGGGTGTCTTCGTGCTGCTTTTTGGAATATCAGCAAACCATCTGACATTCAGGCCAATGAGAATAGCTGTTATAGTAACACGCCTTACCACTCTGGATAAGAAGTTAGGTTACACTAGAAAGGATTTAGTAGTTTCAGGAGTCGTTATGAGTATATCCATTGCGTTAGTCTGGCTGGTTGCCGGAATTGTGATCGGCGCTATCGCCAGCCGTTTTTATAGCCTTCGCCAATTTAATCAGCACAAGTTACAGCTCGAACTGGATGAAAGCCGCCAGCAACTGCAACAGTATCGTTCCGATGTATCCAGTCACCTTGATACCACCCATCAGCTGATGGCGCAGCTGCAGGATAATTACGAAAAAATTGCCCGTCATATGGCGCGTACTAAAATGCAGCTGATCGAACGGCCGGGTTTTACTCAGGATACTGATTTAAACTATTTATCAACGGACACTGCGGAGCATATCCGGATGTCGCTTGGTAAAATTGATGAAAAACGCCGGAAAAAAGTTGAGCAGCAAGCGCAACAACCACTTGATTATGCGGGTCATTCCAGCGGCATCATGAAAACATTCCCTGCAGAAAAAAAATCGCAAAGCTGAAACTTTTTACGAAAGCGTGGGTCTCTGTAGGCACTGTTCCTATGGAGACCATCACGATATGAAAATGAAGTTATCTGTGCTCACCGCCAGCCTGCTGGCTGCTTCTCTGTTTACCCATTCTTCTTATGTTTCTGCCAAAATTCCGTTTTGGGGTGCTGAGTCCGGCCAGGAAATGCCCAGCCTCGCGCCGATGCTGGAAAAAGTCACCCCGGCAGTCGTCAATATTAATGTCGCGGGTAACCGCGAAGTCAGACAACGGATGCCAGACGCTTTTCAACAATTTTTCGGACAAGGTGAATTACGCCGTGAACAACCGTTTCGTGGCCTTGGCTCTGGCGTGATCATCGATGCTAAAAAAGGTTACGTCGTCACCAACGCACACGTCATTAATCAGGCCAATGAGATCCGCGTCACCCTCACCGATGGCCGCACTTTTGAAGCGAAAAAGATTGGTGAAGATCCGGAAAGCGACGTCGCGCTACTGCAAATTAATGCAGATAATCTTGCTGAAATCAAAATTGCCGATTCCGATACGCTACGTGTTGGCGATTTCACTATTGCTATCGGTAACCCGTTTGGCCTGGGTCAAACCGTCACCTCAGGTATTGTCAGCGCCTTGGGACGCGGCGGCCTAGATATCGAAAAAATTGAAGATTTTATTCAGACCGATGCAGCTATCAATAGCGGTAACTCCGGTGGTGCGCTGGTCAATTTACGCGGTGAATTGATTGGTATTAATACCGCCATTATTGGACCTGCCGGTGGCAACGTTGGGATTGGTTTTGCCATCCCTTCGACTATGATGAAAAATCTGGTCAGCCAGATCATCGAATTCGGTGAAGTAAAACGCGGCATCCTTGGTGTTGAAGGCAATGATTTAAACGAAGAAATTGCCAAAGCAATGAAAGTGAAATCGACCAAAGGTGTATTTGTCGGCCGCGTGACGCCAGAGAGCGGTGCAGACAAAGCTGGCTTACGCTCTGGTGATGTGATTGTCAGTCTGAACGGCAAAACCATCCAGTCGATGTCGGAATTGCGGGCTAAAGTGGGTTCGATGGGCGTTGGTAAATCGGTGAAAATCGGCGTGCTGCGTGAAGATAAACAGCTGAACTTTGATGTCAAACTATCACAGGCTGATCAATCCAATGTTACGGCTGGTACTATGCATGAAATGTTGGCTGGCGCTAATTTTGCCAACGGTAAGACGCAGGATGGCACGGCGGGTGTCATGCTCACTGAAGTTGCCGAACGTTCTCCGGCTGCGCAGCTTGGGTTACAGCAAGGTGACGTGATCATCGGAGTTGGCCGCACCAAAGTGAACAACGTAGCAGAACTGCGGGATATTCTGAGTAAAGCTAAAGGCGTGATTGCCTTACAGGTTCAACGTGAAAACTCAGTATATTATGTGTTAATCCGTTAACAGACTCCCTCTGACCACTCAGACTCTATTGGCGGTTGCTGCCTGAGTCTGAGTGGTATTTTGCAACATTTTTCTGCTACATCTTCGCCCGCTTAAATGCTATGCTTCTGCGAATACGCCTGTTCTGAAAAAAATAAATTGATGAAATCGCTGATTTTTGTCGTTCGAAGCATTGCTTATGGCTTAGCGCTGGCATTGCTTTGGTTGTTGCTGTTCCAACAAAATGGCGTCACGCAGCTTAATCAGTGGCTGCAACCGAAAAATCAGGAACAGACCGCCATTTCATACGCCAAGGCGGTCCGCGCGGCAGCACCGGCGGTGGTCAATGTATATACCGTCACTACCCAGCAAGATCCCCGCTCTTATCAGAGACGTATTATCCAGAATCAGTCTTTAGGTTCAGGCGTGATTATGCGCGCCGACGGTTATATTCTTACAAATTATCATGTGGTTAACGGCGCGGATCAAATTGTGGTGGCGCTGCAGGATGGGCGGCAACTTGAGGCGGTACTGATTGGACAAGACCGGCTGACGGACTTAGCCGTACTTTATGTGAAAGCCGACAATCTGCCGGTGATCCCACAACTACCGGATATAGAACCGCAGGTCGGCGATTTAGTGCTGGCGATTGGCAATCCGTTAAATCTGGGGCAATCGATTACCCAGGGTATTATCAGCGCCACCGGTCGCGCCGGACTCAGCACCAATACCTACACTGACTTTATGCAAATGGACGCAGCCATCAACGCCGGTAACTCCGGTGGTGCATTAGTCAACAGCAACGGTATTCTGGTGGGTATTAACACCGCGGCATTTCAGCGCCAGCGTAATCTGGAAGTACAAGGTATTTTCTTTGCGGTGCCTTATAAACTGGCCTTTACCGTGATGGAGAAACTAGTTAGCCATGGCCGTGTGGTACGCGGTTACCTGGGTTTGAGCGGCGAACCGGTCATTAATTCTTCCGGCGAGCGTCAGTATTCCACAGCACAGAAGTTTTACGGGATGAAAATTACCGAAGTGGAAAATCTTGGACCTGCGGCAGTCTCGGGCTTGTTAATCGATGACATTATGGTAGAAATTCAGGGTGTAATGCTGACCAGCGTCAATCAGGCGCTGGATATAGTTGCCGAATCAGTGCCGGATACCGAAGTGCAAATCGTCATTGAACGGCGTGGCCAACGGATGATTCTTCCAACCCGCATTGGTACCAGGCTTGATACCGAATAAATATACCCGTCATCCTTGAAGCTGCAGGGGTGTTGCCTTCGTTCTTTCACCCCAGTCACATAGTACAACTATGCTCCTGGGGACTCACTCACTTGTCGCGGTTCAACCGTGGCCTACCTGCAACTTCAATGATTTTGGGTATATACAAATCTTCAAACCAGCTTTAGGCTGGTGCATTAATCCGCTCAATTTTGGCGCCTAATGCCTGCAGTTTATGCTCAATTTGCTCGTAACCACGGTCGATATGATAAATCCTGTCCACAATGGTATTGCCGCTTGCCACCAGACCTGCAATCACCAGACTGGCGGATGCGCGTAAATCGGTTGCCATCACTTGCGCGCCAGTAAGCTGCGTGGTGTGCTGGCACAAGGCATTGTTGCCTTCGAGCTGAATTAACGCGCCCATCCGCTGCAATTCCGGCACGTGCATAAAGCGGTTTTCGAAGATGGTTTCGGTGACCACACCAACACCTTCTGCCAGCACATTAAGTACCGTGAACTGCGCTTGCATATCCGTTGGGAAACCAGGATGGGGTGTGGTTTTCACATTCACTGATTTTAATTGACGGCCGGTCATATTCAGCCGGATCCAATCCTCACCCGTCGTGACTTCAGCACCCGCTTCACGCAGCTTTTCTAAGACCACTTCCAGTTCGCCCGGATCGGTATTGCGACAAGTCACATCGCCACCGGTTACAGCTGCAGCGACTAAAAAGGTACCGGTTTCGATGCGATCCGGTAATACCCGATGCTCAGCGCCAATTAAACGCTCCACACCTTCAATTTTAATCGTCGCACTGCCAGCGCCAGTGATTTTTGCACCCATCGCAGATAAGTACGTTGCTAAATCAACCACTTCCGGCTCGCGGGCGGCGTTTTCGATGATGGTCACGCCATCGGCCAGCACCGCTGCCATCAGCAGGTTTTCGGTGCCGGTGACGCTAACCATATCCATCGCGATATGTGCACCTTTTAACCGCTCAGCTTTGGCCTTGATATAACCATTTTCAACAGTAATCTGCGCACCCATTTTACGCAGGCCATCAATGTGTAAATTCACCGGCCGCGCGCCAATAGCACAACCGCCAGGTAACGATACTTCGGCATGGCCAAAGCGTGCCAGCAAAGGGCCTAAAGCTAAGATAGAAGCGCGCATGGTCCGCACTAATTCGTACGGAGCCATTTGGCTATGGATGTGACTGGCATCCACCGTGACCCGGTGACCATCCCGCTGCACTTCTGCGCCGAACATGGTCAATAGTTTGAAAGTGGTATCAATGTCGCGCAATACCGGTACATTGCTAATCACCGACGGCTGTTCGGCCAAAATGGTGGCGAACAAAATGGGTAATGCGGCGTTTTTGGCACCAGAAATCGTGACGTCGCCATTCAGGGTGGCGCCCCCTGTGACTAAAAATTGTTGCATTTACTTCGACACCACAGGAGGGTTAAGGAGTTTTTCACGGCGCCATTGCACCGGCGTGAAAGTTTTGATCGACAACGCATGAAGCGAACCATCGGCAATTTCTGCCATCAGCGGCGCATACACCAGTTGTTGTTGTTTCACCCGGCTTAAGCCGTCAAAACAGTCGCCAACAGCGGTAACAGCATAATGGCTGCCATCAGCCGTAACATAGACTTCAGCCAGCTGCAGCTGCTCAGTCAGACGTTGTTCGATTTGTTTACAATCCATCAATTGACCTGCTCAGTCAGAACACACCTGTTTGGCTGCACAGTGTGACGCTGAAACAACAGCAACACTGCAGAACAAATCGGTATGCTACAAAGAAAAATAACCCGGCGATTGGCCGGGTTGTCTGTTAATTCAGCTTGAAGGCAACGTATGCTGCCTGGGATCTGAGACCCACGACCAAGGCGCTTAGTATATCTAAAGCGCTGGCTAATTTCAGCTAATCTGTTGGTAAAAGTGCCAGCACGTCACTGACGCTGGCTAACGAACGCAGCTGTTCAGGCATTTGCTGAAACTTCAAGCTGATGCCAAGTTGCTGCGCTTTAGCCAGTTGCTGAATGAGCCATGCCAGTCCTGCAGTATCGACATGCTGCAGACCGCCAAGGTCAAATGCTGCCTGTTTTGGCATACTTGCCAGCAACTTAAATGGCCAGTGCGCAACGACAGTGTGGCAATTCAGCTCACCGACAAATTGCAACACGGCACCATTTTGCTTAATTTCAAGCATCTTTCTTTTTCTCAGGTGCTTTAATTGGCGCTTTGGCTTTTTCTTGCAGTAAGGCGGCCACGCTTAACAAACCTTGCTGGCGGATCAGGCTACCCAGTTCCGATCTTTTGCTGTCGAGCAATGAAATGCCTTCCGCCACCATGTCGTAAACCAGCCAGGTATTGGTATCTTTCATCCGGCGCAGTTTAAATTCGATTTTGATATCTGGTTTGCCCGGATCAATGACGCGGGTTTTAATGGTGATAATTTTACGTTGTTTATCAACCGGCTGGCCTGGCTCGATAATCACTTTTTGATTGGTGTATTGGGTAAACACACCGGCATAAGTACCAACCATATAGTTCTGGAATGCCGTGACAAAAGTGTTGAAGTCTTCTTTTGGTACGGTATTTAATTTCACGCTTTGGCCAATCACATAACCTGCAGCATACCGGCTGTCGATATACGGTACCAGCTCTTCGCTGACGATAGTACGCAGCACTTCAGCGTTTTGTTTGATTTTCGGCTGATCAGCAGCGATGCGCTGAAACGTCTTGTCAGCCAGCACTTCCATCATTTTATACGGGTCGTCATAGGTTGGCACTGCAGCAGTATTTGCCTGAGTGCTAAAACCGGCGGTGGCTAACAGCAGTACGCTGGCCAAAGTTGCAAATAATTTCATTATTGATTCCCACGATTAAATAAGAACTGACCAATCAGCTCTTCCAGTACGATTGCGGATTTGGTGTCTTCGATATGATCACCATTGCCAAGAATTTCCACGCTTTCGTCGACGAACCCAGGCTGTAAACCAATGTACTGCTCGCCCAACAAACCTGAAGTCAAAATCGCCAGCGAACTGGTTTCAGGGAAGTTGTTGTAACTACTGTTAATTTCGAGCGTTACCACTGGCTGGAACTGTTCAGGATCCAGGTGAATATTGGCAACACGGCCAACGACCACACCACCGACTTTCACCGGCGAGCGGACCTTTAAACCACCAATATTGTCAAACGTTGCCAGCAACTGATAACTTTGATCCGAACCGGCAACGCCGGCATTGGCCACTTTTAATGCTAATAACATCAAAGCAGCAATTGAAAGCGCAACAAAAGCGCCGACTAAAATTTCTAATTTACGCGTGGTCATTTTCTCATCCACCAAACATGACAGCAGTTAATACAAAATCAAAACCCAATACAGCCAGTGACGCAGTCACCACCGTTTGAGTTGTCGCCCGACTGATCCCTTCCGAAGTCGGAACCGCATCAAATCCTTTGTGCAGCGCAATCACTGTCACCAAAAACGCAAATACCGTACTTTTGATGATCCCGTTCAGGACATCCTGTTCAAAATCAACGTTCGCCTGCATCGCTGACCAATAGCCGCCTGCATCTACACCCAGCCAATCCACACCAACCAGATGACCACCTAAAATACCAACAGCGGTAAAAATCAGCGCCAACAACGGCATACAAATCACCCCGGCCCACAGCCGTGGCGCGATGATGCGACGCAGCGGATCAACCGCCATCATCTCCATACCGGATAACTGTTCAGTTGCTTTCATCAAGCCAATTTCAGCGGTCAGCGCACTACCGGCGCGACCGGCGAACAACAAGGCGGTGACAACTGGCCCCAATTCACGTAGCAAACTTAAAGCAACCAATGGCCCTAACATTTGCTCGGCACCAAATTTCGACAATACGGTGTAACCTTGCAACGCCAGCACCATGCCAATAAACAAACCGGACACCACAATAATCAGCAGCGACAACACCCCAACCACATAAAACTGCTTGATATACAAAGGCCAGGCTTTAACAAAACGGGGACGTCCCCACAATGCGCCAGCCAACATCAGCGTTGCCCGGCCAAAACCCTGAATGGTTTCCAGAGTGGCAGCGCCTACTTGTTGTAATTTATCCAGTATCAAACTTTTAACTCCATCAGCTCTTGCGCATAATCGGCCGCTTTAAAATGAAACGGCACCGGGCCATCAGCCAGTCCCTGCAAAAACTGTTGTACCAGAGGTGACTCATGCTGACGCAGCTGTTCTGGCGTACCGTGACCAATCACCCGGCGCTCGGCAACAACATAAACATAGTCGGCGATACTCATCACTTCGTTGACATCGTGCGAAACCACAATTGACGTCAGCCCTAATGCATCGTTCAGTGAGCGGATTAAACGCACAATGACACCCATCGAAATCGGGTCCTGTCCGGCAAACGGCTCGTCATACATCACAAGCTGCGGATCAAGTGCAATAGCGCGGGCCAACGCCGCACGCCTGGCCATGCCACCGGAAAGCTCGGCCGGCATCAAATCGCGGGCGCCGCGCAGACCCACAGCTTCCAGCTTCATCAATACCATCATCCGGATAATTTCTTCCGGTAGTTTGGTATGTTCGCGAATTGGAAAAGCCACGTTGTCAAACACCGTCATATCGCTAAACAGCGCACCGCTTTGAAACAACATGCTCATTTTTTTACGCGCCTGATATAAATCGCGGCGGCCCAGCAATGGGATGTTCTGGTTTTCGAACCAGATGTGGCCGGAGTCAGGTTTTAACTGTCCGCCAATTAAACGCAGCAAGGTGGTTTTACCAATGCCGCTCGGACCCATGATTGCAGTGACTTTACCACGGGCAAATTGCATGCTCATGTCGTCATAAATCACCCGGTCACCGCGGCTGAACGTCAGGTTCTGGATATCAACCAGTGGTTTGGCCACAGTATTGTCCATCATTGGTTCCAACTTATTTTCCCTTTCAAGCGCTGATCAGTCAGCTTCACAACGGATATCGATCGCAAATCGGCGCGCAATATAAAGTCGACGCTCTGCAGATGCAACATCGTTGTTGATTCATTCGGCAGATTTTACCTGTTTTACCGGCGGGCGTCCGTATATTAAATTGTAATAATCAATTGCAAAAATCGAAATGTTTCGCATTTCTCGTTTTTTTTTGCATTTCAAAGGCAGAAGCTGGAAAATATCGGTTTTGCCGACTCCATCAACAAATGCTTGTCACTCACCAGCCGCGTGTTGACCGCTCATGGGGTTGCTTTAGTTGATACTTGTTCGCATTTTGTCGCAGTTAACTGAATATCGGCTTAATAACAGGCCAGGTTTAGCCCCTGCGCCGCTGGAGAAAAAACAGTGTCCATTGATTATTGTGCCAAAGCACGTCAGGTTTTCGCCATTGAAGCTGCCGCTATCAACGGGCTGAATCAATATCTGGATCAACAATTTGCCGAGGTTTGCCAGCAGATGTTCGCGTGCAGCGGCCGGGTGATTGTGGTTGGGATGGGTAAGTCTGGTCATATCGCCAATAAGATTGCGGCCACTTTGGCCTCGACCGGCACACCAGCGTTTTTTGTCCATCCCGGCGAAGCCAGCCATGGTGACCTTGGCATGATCACCCAACAAGATATTGTACTGGCGCTGTCAAACTCCGGTGAAACCCATGAAGTGCTGGTGTTAGTTCCGGTGCTGAAACGACTTGGTATTCAATTAGTTGCTATGACCGGCAATCCTGAATCGACGTTAGCCAAACTCGCCGACTGGCATTTATGCGTCAAAGTTGCTGAAGAAGCTTGCCCGCTTGGCCTGGCACCCACAGCCAGCACCACGGCGGCGTTAGTGATGGGTGATGCTATAGCGGTTGCGCTGTTGGAAGCCCGGGGGTTTTCGGCCGATGATTTTGCTCTATCCCACCCCGGCGGCAGCCTTGGCCGGCGATTACTGCTGCGGCTACAAGATGTCATGCATCAAGGCAGTCAAATCCCCACTGTCCCCGCTTCAGCCACAATTAAGGAAGCTTTGTTAGAAATATCAGAAAAAGGTCTTGGGATGACGGCAATAGTGGCAACCGATGGTACACTCGCGGGTATCTTCACCGATGGTGATTTACGCCGGTTACTCGATTTAAGAATTGATATTCACCAAACCGCCATTGCCGATGTGATGGTGAAAAATTGCATTACCGCCAAACCCGAAATGCTCGCCGCTGAGGCATTAAAAATTATGGAACAACGCAAAATTAATGGCTTAATTGTGGTCTCTGCGGCGAATATTCCGGTTGGCGCGATGAATATGCACGATTTATTGCGCGCAGGAGTGCTGTAGTGGCTGAAGTATCCAGTAAGTTATTTGCAGATTTGTATCAGGCGCTGCCCGCTGGCATTGCCGAACGGGCATCCGACATTCGCTTATTAATTTGTGACGTCGATGGCGTCTTTTCCGATGGCCGGATTTACCTCGGCAATCAGGGCGAAGAGCTCAAAGCTTTCCACACCCGCGACGGTTACGGCATTAAAGCATTAAGGCACGCTGGCATTGAAGTGGCCGTAATCACCGGCCGTAATTCAGATATTGTCAGCGCCAGGATGAAATCACTGACCGTGCCTTATGTCTATCAGGGCCAGGAAGATAAAATGCCAGCGTTCACAGCCTTACAGCAACAGCTTCAGCTGTCAGCAGCGCAAATTGCTTATATCGGCGATGACCTGTCCGATTGGAATGTGATGCAACATTGTGGTTTAGCGGTGGCCGTTAAGGATGCGCATCCATATCTACGCCGACACGCGCATTATACAACCAGCCTGCATGGCGGTTTTGGCGCGGTGCGCGAGCTTTGTGATTTACTGCTGATTTGCCAGCAAAAATTCGCAACCTTTAGCGGCAGCAGCACATGAAAAAACAATTATTCTGGTTTTTATTGGTGGTGACGGGCAGCAGTATTCTGTTTAGTCTGCTGGTCGATGATGACAAACCACAGTCGATGGCTATCGAGACTGAACTGCAACCGGATTTTATTGCCTATCAATTGATCAGAACCAGCTTTGATGCTGCCGGCAGTATGTCCGGCATGATCCGCGCGACCCAGATGTCACATTTCGAACAACTGGGACAAATTCAGCTGGAAGAACCGGCTTACACCATTTTTGAGCAACTGCTGCCGAAATGGCAGGTCAGCAGTAGCAATGGCGTGCTGTATCCGGATGACAAAGTGGTACTGGAACAAAATGTGCTGCTGGAAAATCTGAAATCCGGCGAATTGTTTAATAAACTCGAATCAGACCAGCTTGAATATGTGTTTGACCAACAAATTATTTCCACCAACCAGCAAGTAGTGATTTCCGGCGACGGTTTTGCTATCAACGGTCAGGGTGTCAAAGTTAATTTGGTCACACAGAAATTACAGCTCAATCAACATAAAGGGACAGTGTACCGTCATGATCAATAAAACTCTGTGGGCATTGCTGTTTAGTCTCTGTGCTTTGACTGCTCAGGCGCAGAATAAAGACTTTGCTGAGCCGGTCAGTGTGAATTCCGATAATTTTGATGGCAGTGTCAAAGAGAAAAAACTGATTTACATTGGCAATGTGTTGGTGAAACAAGGCTCATTGCTGATTAAAGCCGACCGACTGGAAGTTGACAGTTCGGCCGGACAAGGCAAAGAAGTATTTATTGCTTTTGGCGCCCCTGCAGTTTATTCACAATTACTGGATGGTGACAAACCGATTCAGGCGATGGCCAATGAGATTAAGTATGACGTCTCCAGCCGTTTATTGACGCTCACCGGTAAAGCCGAAATCAACCAGAGCGGCAGCCTGGTCAAAAGTGAAAAAATTCAATATGACCTTGAAAAACAAAAATTAAATGCTGAAGGTGGCAAAGACACTGAACGCGTGATCACCATTTTCATACCTGAGAAAAAATAACTTGAAAACACTTGTCGCCTCCCACCTGGCCAAAAATTACAAAGGCCGCCAGGTGGTTAAAGATGTCAGCTTATCGGTGAATGCCGGGCAAATTGTGGGCCTGTTAGGGCCGAATGGCGCCGGAAAAACCACCACTTTTTATATGATTGTCGGATTGGTGCCGTCCGATAAAGGCACGATTTCATTAGGTGGCAAGGACATTACTTTTGATCCTATCCACGCCCGCGCCCGCCAAGGCATTGGTTATCTGCCACAAGAAAGCTCAATTTTTCGCAAGTTAACGGTATTTGACAATTTGATGGCCATTTTGCAAACCCGTAAAGATTTATCCGACGATCAACGGGAACAAACCGCTGACGAGCTGCTGGATGAATTTAATATCACCCATATCCGTGGCAGCCTAGGCATGAGTTTATCCGGTGGCGAGCGTCGCAGAGTCGAAATCGCCCGCGCGCTGGCGGCAAATCCGGCTTTTATTCTATTGGACGAACCTTTTGCCGGTGTGGATCCTATTTCGGTACTCGATATCAAAAAAATCATTCAGCATTTACGCAATCGCGGCATTGGCGTGTTGATCACCGACCACAATGTCCGTGAAACCCTTGATGTTTGCGAAATTGCCTACATAGTCAGTCATGGCGAGCTGATAGCGTCCGGTTCACCGGCTGAGGTATTAGCAAATCAGCAGGTAAGAGATGTATACCTCGGCGAGCAATTCAGGCTATAGTTAGCAAAAAGCCAGTTCAGACTGGCTGTCAGGAGTGACCAGAAGTACATGAAGCCATCTTTACAACTCCGGCTTGGACAGCAACTTACAATGACCCCTCAACTGCAACAGGCTATTAAGCTGTTACAGTTGTCGACCATTGAATTGCAACAGGAAATACAAGAAGCGCTGGATGCCAACCCGCTGTTGGAAGCGGATGATGAGTTCAATAACTACAACGAAAACAGCAGCACTCCAGAACAAGCCGACCCGCGCGAACAAGCCGAAATCGACAGTTATTCCAGTGACGAACATTTTGACCCGGAAGTTCCTGATACCAGCGAGGCGATGACCGAACAAAACATCAAAGAAGACTTGCCGCTCGACAGTAACTGGGACGATATGGTGAGTGCCACCCCGGTAGCAAATACCTATAACGGTGACGAAGATACCGTTTTTCAAGGCGAAACCAGCGAAACGCTGCAAGATTACCTACGTTGGCAGATGCGGCTTACGCCCTTTTCCGAAACCGATTTAACCATTGCCGAAATTATTATCGAAGCGATTGATGCCAATGGTTTATTGACCATCAGCTGCGAAGACATCCTCGAATCGCTTGGACTACCTGACATTGAAGCCGATGAAGTTGAAGCGGTGATAAAACGCATTCAACTGTTTGATCCGGTTGGCGTAGGTGCCAGGACGATTCAGGAATGTTTATTAGTGCAACTGCGGCAGTTCGACCCGTCTACCCCCTTTTTGGCCGAAACCTGCGATATTATTAAAAATTACAGTGAATATTTAGCCAATAGAGATTTCCGTTCTTTGATGCGGGTGACTAGACTCAAAGAAGATGACCTGCGTGAAGTGATGCGACTCATTCACAGTCTGAATCCAAGACCGGGTGCAGATGTTATTCGGGAAGAACAACAATACACAGTACCGGACGTTTCGGTGAAAAAGGTCAAAGGCCGCTGGATGGTCGAGTTGAATCCGGATGCCTTTCCGAAAATTAAAATTAACGAACAGTATGCGGCGATGTCCAGAAGTGCCCGTAACTCGTCGGACAGCCAGTTTATCCGCTCGCATTTACAGGAAGCTAAATGGTTTCTGAAGAGCCTGGAAAGCCGCAACGAGACTTTGCTGAAAGTGGCCAACTGTATTGTGCAGCAGCAACAAGCATTTTTTGAACATGGCGAAGAAGCCATGAAACCGATGGTGTTAAACGATGTGGCAGAAATGGTCGGCATGCACGAATCGACTATCTCAAGGGTCACCACGCAGAAATTCATGCACACACCCAGAGGAATATTTGAACTTAAGTTCTTCTTCTCCAGTCATGTAAGTACGGAGAGTGGCGGTGAATGTTCATCTACCGCCATCAGGGCTTTTATTAAAAAATTGGTGGCAGCGGAGAATCCTGCAAAGCCGTTAAGCGATAGCAGGATGGCAGAAATTCTTTCTGAACAGGGCATCAACGTAGCACGGCGGACCATCGCCAAATACCGTGAATCTCTGTACATACCGCCGTCAAATCAGCGCAAGAGCTTGCTATAAGTGCTCACAAAAGAAGGAAATGTCTATGCAAATCAATCTAACTGGTCGTCATGTTGAAATCACTGAAGCACTGAGAGAGTATGTAGACAGCAAGTTTTCAAAACTTGAAAGGCATTTTGACCACATCAACAACGTGCATGTTGTGCTCAATGTGGAGAAATTAAAACAAATTGCCGAAGCAAAAATGCATTTAAATGGCGGAGAGGTGTTTGCAATCAGCGAAGATGATAATATGTATGCAGCCATTGACACACTGATCGATAAACTTGATCGACAAGTCATTAAACATAAAGAAAAAATTTCTCGTCACTGAAATCGGACTTATGAACCTAAGCTCAATGTTATCGAAGGACTGCACAAAAAGTGCGGTCCTTTTTAATAGTAAAAAACGCATTCTGGAATACGTTGCCGAACTTGCTCACAAGCAACTACCGCAGTTACCGGAATCCACTATTTTTGAAGCACTGATGGCCCGGGAAAAACTGGGCTCCACCGGTATTGGTGGTGGCATTGCCATTCCGCATGGCAAGCTCAAAGACGTCACCAGCCCGGTGCTGGTGTTTGTGGTCAGTCAGGATGCGATTCAGTTTGATGCGATTGATAACCAGGCGGTGGATATTTTCTGTGCCATTCTGATCCCGGAAAATCAATGTCAGACGCACTTAACCACCCTCGCTGGTATCGCCCGCTTACTCAGTCAAAAAGATTTGACCCGTAAAATCAGGCATATAGGTTCTGATCAGGAACTGTACCAGTTACTGCTCACCCACTCCGAGATGGCGGCCAGCAAATGAAACTCCTCGTCGTCAGTGGTCGCTCAGGGTCCGGAAAATCAGTCGCATTGCGGGTGATGGAGGATTTGGGCTACTACTGTGTCGACAATATCCCCGTTAACCTGCTCCCGACACTCGCCAACGCAGTCATGGGTCAATATGAGCGGGTCGCCGTCAGTATTGACGTGCGTAACCTGCCACAGGAGCCGGAAGAACTCACCGAAATTTTGTCTTATCTGCCACGAAAGGTGGAGCTGACTATTTTATATCTGGATGCTGATCACAGCAGTCTGATTAAACGCTTCAGCGAAACCCGCAGATTACACCCGTTGTCGCATCAGGCGATGTCATTGGATGAAGCGATTCAACGCGAACAACAGCTGCTGGACCCTATATCCAGCCGTGCTGATTTGTATATTGATACGACAGAACTCAATGTGCATCAGCTGACAGAACAGTTACGCGAGCGCATTCTGGGCCAGAAAACTGGTCGGCTGGTGATCTTGTTTGAATCTTTTGGCTTTAAATATGGCATCCCCAAAGATGCCGACTATGTATTTGATGCCCGTTTTTTACCCAATCCACATTGGGAGCCCGAACTGAAAATTCTGACCGGCCTGGATCAGCCAGTGAAAGATTATCTGGCCGCGCAACAAGTGGTTGGAAAATACACCGAGCAGATTAATCAGTTTATCAGCACCTGGTTACCCGACTTAGAGCGGAATAACCGCAGTTATTTAACCATCGCTATTGGCTGTACCGGCGGACAACACCGTTCAGTGTATATGGCCGAGTGTTTAGCCAAGAGCTTCGGCGCTTTGCGGGAAGATGTACAAATTCGTCATCGGGAGTTGATCAGACATCATGGCAAGTAGTTATTCCAAAACTGTGACTATCGTCAACCAACTGGGTTTACACGCCCGCGCAGCCACCAAACTGGCACAATTGTGTCAACAGTTTGATGCCGGTATCGAACTGCAACAGGAAGGCCGCACCGCCGATGCCAGCAGCGTGCTGGCGTTATTGATGCTGGCTAGCAGCAAAGGCAAAACGGTTGAAGTGGTCACCCATGGCAATCAGGCGGAAGCGGCTCTGCAATCGGTAGTACAGCTGATTGAAAGCGGCTTTGACGAAGCATAAAGTTACTCTTTAGTTTGTTGATCAGAAACCTGCATCAAATGTTGGTTTTTGGTACCCGCAAATACCGTAACTTTCTGATGTAACCCGGCTTTGATCAGCATATACGCTGTCACCGGCGCGGTGATAAACAAAAACAATGCGATCAGCAACTGCTGCATACTTAACTCATCCTGCACAAAATTAAAAAACACCAATGATGCCATTACCAGGCTGCCAAGCCCTAAGGTCGTTGCTTTGGTCGGGCCATGTAACCGGGTATAAAAATCAGGCAGTTTGACCAGCGCTACTGAACCTATCAGTACAAACATAGCCCCCAGCATCACCAGCACTGCAATCAGCCATTCCAGTCCACTCATTGGAGTTCCCCATTGTTATTCAATGATATCGCCACGCAGCATAAATTTGCACACCGCAACTGTACTAACAAAGCCCAGCATCGCAATCAGCAGCGCCGCTTCAAAATGTAAGTTGCTAGCGCCATAAATGCCGTAACACAATAATAAAGCAATGCTGTTGATGTACATGGTGTCCAGAGCCAGCAACCGATCCGGCATACTTGGCCCGCGCAGTAAAGACCACAGATTGAGTAATAAACCCAATCCAATCAACATCATCGCAACCAGCACGATTTGCGTTAACATTCGAACATCTCCCGTAGCGGTTGCTCATACCGTTGTTTAATCTGTTGAATAAGTGCAGCTTCATCAGTTAAATCAAGAACATGAATAAGCAGAAAACGCTCGCTCATGTTTTCATCTGAATCATCCTGATACGGCAGAATTTCGGCGCTCACGGTGCCAGGCGTTAACGACACAGTACAGGCCAGAATGGTTAAGGGTAATGCAGCCTTTAAATCCAGTGGAACCAATATAAAACCGGGTTTTAATAAGCGGTTTGGCCCCAGTACAATGCGGATCACCTGTAAATTCGCCAGCACAATATCAACCAGCACTTTGAGTACATACCGCAGCGCTTGGCGCCAGTGTCGGAATGGTCTTTGTTGGTCCCTAAAGCCAGCAGTTAATAACGGAATTCCCAGTGCAAGGATAGTGGCCGCAACCAGATGCACCGGCGCCACGCTGTTATTCATCAGCAGCCACACCACAAATAACATCAGGCTGCGTAACGGGGTTGGCAGTAGTTTTTCAATCCGGCGGGTCATTGTTCAACACCTCCTGATGTCGAAAAACTGAGCGGCGCCTGCAGTTGCTGTGCTGCCGCCAGACAAAATTGCATCACAGCGTCCCCAAAGATCACCAACAACGGACTACACAGCAGCAGGCTTATGACCGCAAAAAGTTGCGGCTGGCTGGTGCTGTCGTTGCCCGCTTGTTGGCGGTTCAGGCGCCAGAACAAGGTGCTGCCAGCACGGGTTAAGGCAATTAATACCAACAGACTACTGACTAAAACCACTGACCACAAAACGATCCGGTCAGATGACACTGTAGCAGCTTGCAACAACCAGATTTTACCGACAAAGCCTGACAACGGCGGCATACCAACAACGGCTAAAGCAGCCAAAATGAATAATGAGCCGAGCAAAACAGGTTGTTGTAGCGGCCTGCCTGACACCAACCGATCGGCAACCGTCCCCCGTTGCTGCGCGATCACGTCGGCCAGTAAAAACAGCGCGGCAGCAATCAAAGTTGAGTGCAAGCAATAATAAAGCACCGCGGCAATGGCCGGCACAGTACCGATGGCCAGCACACTGATTAAACTGCCAACCGATACCAACACCAGATAAGCCACCAGCTTTTTCATACTTTGCGCCGCGACAACACCAATAGCGGCCAGTAGCAACGTAGCCAGCCCTGCCAGCCATAACAGCTGCTGACCAAAACCAGCCAGTGGATTGCCAGGTTCAGCGAACAAAGTGCCAAAAACCCGCAATAGACAATACACACCGATTTTGGTCATTACCGCAAACATGGCGGCTACCGCCGGAGCGGCAGAGGCATACGCAGTAGGCAGCCAGAAATGGAGCGGTAACACCGCAGCCTTAAGACCGAACACTAACAGCAACATACCGGCAGCTGCCTTGACCAGCAGAGTCTGCGACGGCTCCAGTTGGTTGATCCGCAGCGCCATATCAGCAATATTCAAAGTACCCAGTACCGCATACAATAGTGCCAGCGCCAGCAAAAATACCGCTGAACCTGCCAGATTCATCAAAACATAATGCAAGCCGGCACGGGCCCTGGCTTTGCCGCCGCCATGCATCAATAAGCCGTAAGATGAAATTAACAGCACTTCAAAAAATACAAACAGATTAAACAAATCGCCGGTCAGAAAAGCGCCATTGATGCCCATCAATAAAAAATGTAGCAACGGATGATAAAACGCCCCTTGGCCATCTTCACCACCCAAACTAAACAACCAGGCTGCCATGGCCAGTACCGAGGCTAACAATACAAACATCGCGGCCAGCCGGTCGTGCACCAGCACAATACCAAAAGGTTGTGGCCAGTTGCCTAACAGGTAAAAACTGGTGGCTCCCGAGCTGCTTTGAACAAGACCAAGCACGCTGACGCAAAACAGTAACACCAAACCGCCACCACTAAACCAGCGCTGGCGCGACAACTTGTCCTGAAATGGCGGTAATAACAGCATGGCAGCAGTTAATAATGGTACCAGCACCGGCAGGATGGGCAGATGTTGCATCATGCGCCGTCCTCCTGCGATTTGCCGCTATTGCCGTCGACATGGTCATTCCCCAGATCGGCTCTGGCTCGAATGGCTAGGATCACCAAAAAAGCGGTCATCGCAAACCCGATCACGATAGCTGTCAGCACTAAAGCTTGTGGCAATGGATCACTATAGATATCAGAACGCCCTAACACCGCCCCTTTGCCAGCAGTTAAACCGCCGCTGACAAAAATGAACAAATTCACCGCATAAGACAACATGGTTAAGCCCAGCATCACTGCAAAAGTGCGCGCCCGCAGCAGCATCAGCACGCCACATGCCGTTAAGACGCCTATCACAATTGACATCAACAGTTCCATCATGATGGCTCCTTATGCACCGGGCGGTAGCGGGTGGTGATTTTGCCAAGATTAGCCAAAATCAGCAGACTGGCGCCGACCACGGTTAAATACACGCCTAAATCAAAAGCGATGGCGCTGGCGAGCTCAATTTGCCCAATCAGCGGTACCTCAAAATAATCAAACCAGGACGTCAGGAACGGTCGGTCAAACAACCAGCTGGCGAGGCCCGTCACAGTCGCCAGTAAAATACCGATGGCGATTAAGGTGGAATATTCCACTTTCAGCCGCGGCTTCACCCAATCAACGCCTTTGGCGACATACTGCAAAATCATCGCCACCGCCGTGATCAGGCCAGCGACAAAACCGCCACCAGGTAAATTGTGACCGCGGAAAAAGATATAGACTGAGACAATCAACGCCAGTGGTAATAACGACTGCGAAATCACCGCTAACAACAATGGGTGTCGATCTTTTGACCACAGCCGCCCTTCACTATCGGCATTTGCCATAAAACGCGGAATGCCGGTCAGCAATTTCAGGATCCCCAAAGCCGCGATCCCCAATACGGTGATTTCACCCAGGGTGTCAAAACCACGGAAATCGACCAGGATCACATTCACCACATTAGTGCCGCCACCACCGGATTTGGCATTTTGCAGGAAATAGCTGGATATCGAGGCCGAATCATTGGTCATCATGGCGTAAGCCAGGCTTCCCACCACCACGCCAATGGCCGAAGCCAACGTGAAATCACGAACTAAGTGCCCTGAACTTGATTGCTTCACTGATTTGTGTGGTAGGAAATATAGAGCCAACATCAATAACACCACGGTAACCACTTCGACCGAAAGCTGCGTTAAAGCCAAATCCGGTGCCGAAAAACGCACAAACGCCAGACTGACCATCAAACCAACCACTGAAATCATCACCAGCGCCAACAGCCGTTGCCGCACTACCATGACCGTCGCCACTGCAGCGACGATCAGCAAAATAGCGCCAATGACCACCAGACCATCCATCGGCAAGGCCGCACGCTGACCGCGCAATTGCTGCAGCTCCAATAATGGCGCACCGGCTAATACCAGCAATACCAGTAATAACAACAAGATGTAACGCTGAAAGGAGCCGTTTTCAATGATTTCGATACTATTGCGACAGCGCCGAACTAGCCGTTCAACAAAAGCCTCAAACCGGTAAATGGCCTTGGTCTCGTGAAATCCAGCCTGAAACATAAACAAGGCTTTGCGATTGATATACAACACAATGCCCCCCACCAATGCCACCACACTCATCAACAACGGCACATTAAAACCATGCCAGATCGCCAGACTATATTCAGGCGGTGGTGCAGCCAAAACGGCGACCGCAGCTTGCTGTAACAAACTGCCAATCATCAGTTCCGGAAAGACCCCAACCAGCACACAAAGTGCCACCAGAATTTCCATTGGTACCCGCATATAACGCGGCGGCTCGTGTGGCGTCTTGGTCAGTCCGATTGGCTGGCCATTAAAAAACACATCGTGAATAAAACGCGCAGAATAAGCGACCGCAAAAATCGCCGCGACCGTCGCAAGCACCGGGATTAACCAGCTTAAGGAACCAAGTACACCCTGGTGGATGGTTTGGGTAAAAAACATTTCTTTGGATAAAAACCCATTCAATAAAGGCACCCCTGCCATCGACGCCGAGGCCACCATCGCGAGTGTGGCAGTGACCGGCATAAAGCCCCACAGGCCGTTAACTTTTCGCATATCCCGCGAGCCGGTTTCATGGTCAATGATCCCCGCGGTCATAAATAATGAGGCTTTAAAAATGGCATGGTTGATGATGTGAAAAATAGCGGCGACTGCAGCTAAATCGGTATCCAGCCCCAGTAATAAGGTGATCAGACCTAAATGTGAAATGGTGGAATAAGCCAGCAAACCTTTAATATCGTGCTGGAACAACGCAAAGTAAGCACCGACCAATAAGGTTGAGAGTCCGGTCAGGGTCACAGTTAAAAACCATAAGTCAGTACCCGACAATAACGGATACAACCGCGCCAGCAGAAATATCCCGGCTTTCACCATGGTTGCAGAGTGCAAATAAGCACTAACCGGCGTGGGAGCGGCCATGGCATTAGGCAACCAGAAATGAAATGGGAACTGCGCCGATTTGGTAAAAGCCCCCAGTAGCACCAACAACAGCACCACCGGATAAGCCGCATGTTGCTGTAATGTGGCCGTTTGCGGCAATATGACCGACAACTCATAACTACCTAAAATATCACCAATCAATAAAATACCGGCCAGCAACGCCAGCCCACCGGCTGCCGTGACCGTTAACGCCATCCGCGCGCCTTTGCGGGCATCTGGCTGATGCGACCAATAGCTAATCAGTAAAAATGAACTGATACTAGTTAGTTCCCAGAAAAACCACATCTGTAGTAAATTTCCGGATAACACGATGCCCAGCATCGCCAACATAAACAGCAGCAAAAAGGCGTAAAAACGCGGCATTGAATCATGTTCAGACAAATAATAACGGGCGTACAGAATAACCAGCAGACCGATCCCGAGGATCAGCAACGTGAATAAAAGCGACAGTCCATCCAGTTGCAAACTGAAATTCAGACCCA
>Ga0115550_1000066_pt1 | contig 115565 bp, 108 predicted proteins | sample COGITO_mtgs_1005_FD_87177 | JGI IMG/M metagenome (GOLD analysis project Ga0115550, IMG submission 87177) | Pelagic marine microbial communities from North Sea - COGITO_mtgs_100511 | ecosystem: Environmental > Aquatic > Marine > Epipelagic | place: Germany:Helgoland, sampling site Kabeltonne...
CGGGTTTGATAAACGCTTGAGCTAAATCCAGACACAGATGACCTTGCGCCAACTGACTGCTGCCAAGCGCCAGCCATAACCAAAATTCGTCCGGCATGGCATTGGCGGCAACCGCAACCGGCAACTCAGAAGCTTTGCTTTGTAACATCTGCACCAGCACCACATCCAATGGCCGCAAAATTCCAAGCTGCTGCCAGCGTTGCAGTTTCGGCATCAATGTCGATGCTTCTGCAAGAGGAGTTGTCGCTACACTAGTCATTCGACCTCCGCCAGCGATTTGATTTTACGACCAGCAAATAACGCATCCAGCGCCAGCACTAATTGCGATGGAATTTCCAGCTGCAGCATACCCTGCGTTGCCTTTTCTTTCGTAGCTTCAAGCGGACAACCGCGCACAAACCAATACCAAGCACTGCCCAGATGTTGATTGATGTCATAAGCCGGCAAACGGCTGCGTAACAACCGGTGCAACGCCAGCGCATATAATGCCGCCTGTAAATCGTAACGTTTTTCCAGCATGATCAGCCGCATATTGTCGGCGCTATACTGGCCACTTTCGAAAAAGTTACTTTTATAATCAAGCACATGGTAGCGACCTTCTTGCTCAAAGGTTAAGTCGATAAAGCCTTTTAGCATGCCATTCACGGTGCGTGGTTGTAAGGCTGGACGTGGCTCGGCTGGCCATAACCATTGCTGCAATAACACATCAATGGCACGGGTTGGCACCTCACTGGCGGCAAACCAGAATTCCAGTTCGGCTTTGTACAACGCCAGACTACTCAAAGACGTTGGCTTATCCAGGCAAAGCCACTGACTTTGCAGCAGCACCAATAACCATTGATACAAAGGTTCGATCGCTTGCTCGGCCGTATCGAAGCTGTTGAGATCGCTCGCATCACTCACCAATAACCGCCGTTGCCAGCGCTTTGATGTTGGGTCTAGCCACAACCAATGTTGTTGCTGGCACTGCTGTAGCAAGTGCTTTTGCAGCGATAGCGGATCAGCCAACACCGCCGCAAACCCTTGTTCCGCCGCCCATTCCAGCGTGTCATGTAAAAAGGTACCGGCTTTGGCGCCGCGCAGAAATTGCTGACTAAAATCCTGCGACGCTGCCGTGGCAATATTTACGTCGGCAGCGACCACGCTGTTGTTGATTGGCTGTGCCACCACAGCAGTGGCGTCCAGCGCGCCAGACTCAAGCTGCAGCACCTTCTCAGCTTTAAGCTCCTGATAAAGTTCGGTATTTTTCACTAAATCAACGCCAGACCACTCGCCGCCCGGCGCCAACGGCTGTTGCCCCATAGCTTTGGATTCACCAGCACCTTCGGCCAAAGCGCTGTAACTGGCCGCCCACCACTGATACCGCGGGCGCTGCGGCATGGTTGCATAACTACGAAGCGGCGCAGCGATGTCCGCCGGTAAATCAGCGGTAGCTGATAAGTCGGGTGATTCCGGCGGCTGCCACGGCCTAATCAACAGCGCCGGATGAACCGCTGGCTGTTGCAATAACGCCAATCGTGCCGCCAGTTGCGTCGGTTCCAACAAACCGCTGTCACTTAATAAATAACCGATGGCGGAACGTTCTTTTAATGGCGCCAAACCCAGGTAGCAATAATGCCGCGAGCGGGTTAACGCCACATATAATTTGCGCAAATCTTCGCCGAGCTGCTCGAATTCAGCTTTGGCGAAAACTTGTTCATCCTGTTGATAACAAAGCTGTAATTGCTGTTGTTCGTCATGATAACGATACGGCAACTGCTTTGGGTCCAGCGATCGGGCCGCCGCGATAAAAGGCAAAAATACCAGCGGATATTCCAGCCCTTTGGATTTATGGATAGTGACCACTCTGACCAGCGCTTCGTCACTTTCGAGGCGCAGTTTCAGCTGATCGGCGTCCAGTTGCTGCTCGCCGGCTAAATGCTCTTTAAAATAACGTAATAGCGCAAGCTCGCCTTCTAAGGTGCGACTAACCTGCTGTAATAACTCGGATAAATGCAATAAATCGGTTAGTTGCCGCTCGCCGTCCGCTTGTGCCGCAAACCTTTGCACTAACCCAAATTCCAGCAATAGTTGTCGCACTAACGGCAATACCCCTTGCTGCTGCCATAGCTTTGAAAAATGGCTAAAACGGGCTAACCAATGTTCAAAAAACCATTCGTCTTGCTGCAACCGTGCAAGCTCGGCATAACTCCAGCCTAAGCTTTGGCTGGCCAGCGCTGAACGCACTTTTTGTTCATGCAAAGGATCGGCGCAGGCTTCCAGCCATAACAACAAATCGTGGGCGATGGCGGTGGTAAATACCGAACCGCGATCGGATAAATACACCGAACGCACGCCAACCCGCGCCAGTGCGCTTCGAATAGCCGAGGCTTCCTGCTGATTATTCACCAGCACTGCAATATCAGCCGGTTGCAACGGGCTAAAACTGCTGCTGCCATCGGCGACGGTTTTCGTAAAACCGGTTTGCTGCAACTGGCCTTCTTGTAATAGCTGGCCGATTTGTGCGGCGCAGTGCTCGGCCATAGCTTCAAAATATGCGGCCTTGCTTAAAGTTTTCTCTGAGCTGTCGAGATAGACCAAATCCAACGCCGGTAGCGGCTCGCCGTTTCGCGTCAATTGCTCGTCGCGACCTTTGGCTTTCACCGGCTCAAACTGCACCAGATTTTGTTGCTGGCGAAATAAAAAGGCGCCACAGCCAGTGTCGCGCTGCTCAGCTTTTAAAAACAATAAATTCACCGTTTCGACCATTGCGCTAGTAGAGCGGAAGTTGGTATCCAGCGAATAGTGACGAGGTGCTGTCGCTTGTTTTGCTTGCAGGTAAGTATAAATATCGGCGCCGCGAAAGGCGTAAATCGCTTGTTTCGGGTCGCCAATCAGCAATAAGCCACAGTCAGTGCGCGGTGTCGCCAGCGGATAAATCTGCTGAAAAATTCCGTATTGTGTTGGATCGGTGTCCTGAAATTCGTCAATCAACGCCAGCGGAAATTGCGAGCGAATGCGTTCGGCCAGAGCCGCGCCCCGTTCACTTTTAAGTGCCTGATGCAGCCGGTCGAGCATATCATCAAAGCCAAAACAGCCAAGCTGGCGCTGGGTATGCTCAAAACGTTGCTGACACCAGTGCAGGGCATGTTGGCGTAAATCTTCAGTGCAATCGGGAAGTTGCTCCAGCGCTTTGACTAAAGCGGCCATCGCGGCAAAAGCCGGATGTTGCAGCGGTTCACCTTTGCAGGCATCGGCAATACCTTCTGGCGTTAACCGAAAGCTGCCGGTGCCGATATCGAGTGAATCTGCTGCAGGATCATTGGCGAAGGCTAAAATACCGTCCAACCACTTTTGCACATAATCGGCACGCATCTTGGTGCCGTTGAGCCTTTTTTCACTACGCGCTTGTTCAATCAGCACCGCAAGTTCCGGCACCCAGGCTGGCCACGGTTTTTTAAGCGCAATAAGCTGTTGTTGCCGCAGGTGTTGTTCGGTGCTGATTAAAGCCGATGGCTCATTGCTGACCGGCAACGGCTGCTCCCGCCACACCGCGTATAGCGCTTTTTGCAGTAACGCCGGGTTTTGAAAACTACGTTGCCAGCGTAATAAAGTTTCGGTAGACAGCGGATAAACAAAACAGCGCCAATAATCTTCAACCACTTGGGTCATCAGCTCGGATTGATCGGTGCTGAGTTCCTCTTCAAAGCGACTGCCGCTATCAAAAGCATGCTCCGACAACATCCGGTTGCACCAGCCGTGGATAGTAGAAATGGCCGCTTCGTCCATCCACTGCGCCGCCAATTCCAGTTGCATGGCGCACTGTGGCCACTGCGCTGGTGAATAATCCGCCGCCAACTGTTGCAGCACTGGATCGGCGTCCGGCAGCTCGCCGCGAAAATACCGTGCCGCACCGCTGAGGCGCTGCCGGATCCGCTCGGTCAGCTCGCCGGTCGCGGCTTCAGTAAAGGTCACCACTAAAATCTCAGTGGGTAATAGTGGCCGCTTGCCGCCATGCTCTTCGCCAGCTCCGCCACCATGCCCAAGCACAGCACGCAGATACAAAGCGGCAATGGTGTAAGTTTTACCGGTACCGGCGCTGGCTTCAATCAACGCGTTGCCAACAAGCGGTAATTTTAATAAATCTAGTTTTTGCATAAAAAATGGCTCCAGCCCTGGCGCATATTATTGCCGCTGTGCAATACCGGCTGTCGCCAGATAATCCCGCAGCCCCTGATAAAGTGCCATCGATACTGGCACCAGTTCGCCATCCGCCCATAACGCCGTAAAATCCGGATAGGCCCGCGCCAGATAAGGATTCCGTGCCAATACACCCACATTAAAACCATCACCCTGATAGCGTTTTTCCAACTGATTTTGTAGCTTGTCATCCGGTGCAGAGCCCACAGCTAACTCAGCTTGCAATACCAGCCGGGCACAGCCTAATTCAACCGGCAGTGGTCGGCATAAACTCTGCGAAAGCCAACTAAACAGTTGCTGCAACTGCGTTTTTGCATGCTCAGTCTGATAGGCCGGTAAACTGAAAATACCATCGACCGCCACAATCTCGGTTTGCAGCGCCACGCCACTCGCTGCAGCTAACAGCTGTTGCAACCAGGGTTTTAATAACTGCTTATAATCCAGTTGTTTATCTTTGTATAAAGCACCGACCAGCCAGTGCAGCTGGACAAAATTTGCGGCTGGCTGCGCTGAGGCTGCTGGATTTAAAGGAGTTAAATTTAAAGCTGCCATAGACAAAGGCCGCAGCTCGCGCAACCAGTCACCGGCTTGTTGGCCTTCTGCGCCAAATTCACACCAGACCGGCTGTGAGAGTGGCGCGCCATATTGGCTGACTAACTGCTGCAGCTGCTCGGCCTGTGGCGTTAACAATTGCGTAAATTGCTCCGCCAATAAAGTTGCCGCCGACGCTACCGGCAACAAACCTTCGGCGCCAATCAGTGCTAATTCCTGGGTTAACGCGCTCTGCCATGGCTCGCCTGCGGTAAGGGCTTTACTGATCCTTTGCTGCAACCGCTGTTGTAGTTGCCAACGTTCCAATCCGTCCAGCCCAAAGTTTTCGGTGTTCTGCTGACTGCCATGGTCGGTTTCAAAACTGACTTTCAGCCGCTGGCGGAAAAAAAACTTCACCGGATCTTTGAGCCAGCCGCTGAGGCGATCGAGATCCCACTCCGGCACTTCGTCTGGTGCGCTCAATAGGTTGGTGGCCGGAGCCGCTTCCGTGCTTGTCAGCGGCGGCTGATGCAGCGCCAGCCATTCATGCTGATAACTAATCAGTTTCGAGTCCAACGCCAAATAACGCCGACTAAAAGCTTGTAACGGATGATGCACGGTGATGGCAGCAAGCATAGCTTCGCCTTGTAATGCGAAGTCTGCACCAGCCGCAACCCGCCACACCGCGGCCAGATGATCACGCAGTTGCCCCACCAACACCGAAGGCGAACGTTCGCTATTATCGTGCACACTATGCCCAACCCAGCTAATGCGTAGCCGCTGCCGTGCCGAAAGCAGCGCTTCGAGGAATAAATAACGATCATCATCGCGACGCGAGCGATCGCCCGGCCGATAGTTCAGCGCCATTAAATCAAAATCTTGCTTGATGGTTTGTCGTGGGAAATCACCGTCATTCATCCCCAGCAAATGAATTTGCGCAAAGGGAATGGCGCGCATTGGCATGAGAGTCGCGAAATTTACCGCGCCTGCCAAAAAGCGTTGTGCTAAGCCTTGTGCCGAAAAACCTTCCAGCCAGGCAACACTTACCACACTAAGTTCCAGCTCGTCCGTCAGATTTGCCTGCTGACATTGTTCCAGCCACTCGGACAACGCTTGTTGTAATTTATCGAGCAAACTTTGTTGCAATTCATCTTCAGTTTCGAAAAAATCCGCCAGTAATTGTTGTAGCCATGCCGCCCATTGCTCTGGCGAGCGTTTCACCGCACTTTGTTGCCAGGCTTGTTGCAATTGTTCCAACAACTGCGCCAGTTGCCCGGCCAATGCCGCCGACAGACCGCCGACCTGCGCACAAGGTGCGATGCCCTGCCAAGGCTCGCTTTGGCCAATGGCGTAACCGAGTAACATCCGCTGTAAGCCGCTGTGCCAGCTATTCTGGGCAAAATCTTCCGGCAATCCCAGACTTTGGCGCTGCGCCGCGTCTAAGCCCCAGCGAATATTGGCTGCTTCAATCCAGCTTTTTAGCAGTTGAATATCGGTTTCGCTAAAACCAAAGCGCAGTTGCAGCGCTGGTAATTGCAATAAATCCAGTACGGTACTGGCAGTAAAACGCTCGGTACGCAGTTGCAGCAAGAGTTGCAGCGCCTGTAATAACGGCTCTTGCTGCACGGCGCTTTGGTCGGCAATGGTAAAAGGAATGTACCGGGCATCATCTTTGCTGATCCGACCAAACACTGCGCTAATGGCGGCGGCGTACAGATGAATATCCGGCACCATCACCATCACATCAGCTGGCTTCAATTGCGGATCAACAGCAAACTGCGCCAATAAATCATCATGCAATATTTCCACTTCGCGCATCGCGCTGTGCGCAGTGGCAAAACACAAACTTTGCGCTTGTGCTGGATTTAACGTTGGCCAATCAGCGGCACTTTCCACGGCGGGTCGCAGTTCCAGAATATCGTTTTGCAGCTGCGCCAACAGATGAGTTGGCGGGTTGCTGCTAAATAAATCAATGCGCTGACCTTGGAATAAATCCAGATGGGCCTGGGTTTCATCAAATTGGTCCAGCAGCCGGATATAATCACGGCCTTGTTTACCCCAGGCCGCGAGCAATGGCTGGGCATTATTGTGCAGCTGCTCTGGCGCGATGCTCTCTGGCGTGACACTCTCTGGCAAAATGGACGCTGAATTATCGGGCACTGGTTTTTGCGGTGTTGCCGCTTTGCGGCTTTGTCGCTGCTGTTGGGTTTTCAATAAATCTTTGTCGGCAATAATATCGGCCCAATAATGCTGACAAGGGTTATGTACCGCTAACAACACCTGGGTATAAGGCGCAATCGCCGCCAGCGCTTCCAACACTTGTTGCGGCAAACTGGAAATACCAAACACAATCACCCGCCGCGGCAAACCGGCAGGCCGGTTCTTCATACTGTACTTTTTCGCCGCTTGCAGAAAATTGCGGTGCAGCATCGCCCGGCTAAACTGCTGCTCAGCACTTGGCACATCGGCAATAATGGCGCGCCATAACGCCGCTTGCCAGCGCTGGTCTGCTGTTAACGGCGTCGCGTGCCCCAAATGATCAAGCACTACATCCTTGCCCTGTTGCCAGGCCGCCAGCCAATCGGCGCGATACACCTGATATTGGTCAAATAAATCGGCCAGCTTAAATGACAGTTGCTGCAATTTGCGCTGCCCTTCATCGGCCGCCAGATAACTGTGCAGCAGCTGAAATTGGTCTTGTTCAGCCAGCAGCGGCAACAACCGAAATAACCGCCAACGCAGCTGATTTTTATCAAATCCGGATTGTTCGGGAATATCGGAAGCCGGTAATAACCAACGATACAGTTGCCAGATAAAACGCCCAGGCATTTGCAGACTGAGGTTACTGGCAATGCCTGCCCCGCCTTCGGTTGGGTCGTTTAAATCAGGATCGGCTGCCAGCGCCAGTTTTAACCACTGCGCAATGCCATTACTTTGCACCAGCACAGTTTCGGTTTCGAGCACAGCTAATGGATAAGCTTTGGTCCAGGACACCACCAAAGCGCGCAATTGTTCCGGTAAATTCGCATGAACCACTAAGAAACCTGGGGTCAGTGCAGTGTGAGATGTGCTAAACAACAACAAATTCCTTTTTTTCCATAATTGGCGACAAAAGCTAGCCAACCCACATTACGCGGCAACCACTTTATTTCTACCCAGTGATTTTGCCTGATACAGCGCAGCATCGGCCCGGCTCATGGCCTCGCGCACGTCTTCTTGCCGGCCAGCTTCCGTCACACCAACACTCACGGTAATTTTGACCTGTGTATAAGGGGCAAAGGTCAGCTGTTCAACCACCAGGCGTAAACGCTCGGCAATGGCAGTTGCGGCGGTTAATTCTAAATCCGGCAGCACTAACAAAAATTCTTCACCACCGGTACGGCCAACCCTATCGGATGCCCGCAGTAAACTTTTCATCGCTGCGGCGGTTTGTACCAAGACTTGATCGCCGGCATCATGACCAAAACTGTCATTACACTGTTTAAAATAATCGATATCAATCAACAACAAACACCAACGTTGTTGCTGAGCAATGGCTTTTAGCCTGGTTTGTTCGGCAAACCACAAAACACTACGACGATTCGCGACTTGCGTCAGTTCATCAGTCATCGCTAACCGATGTAACTGCCGGTTGCGCTGAATTTGCGATATCGCATAAAACAACGCGATGAGTGCCAGCACGATAAATAAACCAATCGCAATATATTGCCACCGTTGTGCCGATTCAAGTACCAACACCTGCTGTGCGGACAGCTGATTCTCGGCTTTTAACTGATTATTTTTTTCATCCTGCAAAGCGGTATCAAACTGATAACGCAATAATGACTCACGTTGTTGTTTCGCCTGCGAATTCAATTCATCTTGTAATTGGTTCGCCTCCAATAACCGCTGGTACGCCTGCTCATGCATACCGGCATCGGCCAAGGATTTTGACCAGGCACGTTTTAGCCACAGCATGTAACGAGGGTTATTTAACCTATCAATGACCTGATGCGCCGCTGTAAACTGTTCCAGCGCTTCAGTGAGCTTGCCGGTGCCCGCTAGTGCTTCAGCACGGTACAGCTGAAACAACCCCTGATTCACGACTTGCTGACCTTCACCTTTTTGTTGATAAACCGCCAATTGCGCGCTTACTTTATCTGCCAACTCCAGACTATCGCCGTAACGCTGCTCCATATTGGCAATCCACATCAGGTCAACGTCGGTCGCCGTGACAAAAGTCGGTTCGTCAATTTGCTGATAAATTTGCCGGACGCGATTGAACAATTGTTTTGCGGTGTCGGGTTTGCCAAGTTCACCATAGACAAAAGCTTTTTGCTGCAGTAAAAAACCAAGCCGGTATAGATCGCCCGGTGCTACAAATTCTTTTTCACTCAAATCTAAATATTCAATGGCTTTTTCATACTCGCCCATCCGCCGAAACGCGGTGGCGATATTTTCAACGCTAAAACCGATGCCATAACGATGACCGAGTTTTTTATATAAATCATGAGCTTTGAATAACAGGACCAGGGAATCGGCATGTTGACCACGGGCTGAGTACATTTCAGCATTCCCCGACAGCATCAATGCCAGTGTTAGCGCATCTTCGCTTTGTTTCGCCAATTCAAGCGCCTTGGTTAAATCTTGCTCCTGCTCTTTGCTACGATTCTGGCTGCCGAAATGTTGGGCGCGGCACAGGTAAAAATGGCTTAAATTCAGCGCATCCGGTGATGATTGCAGTTCGCTAATAAATTTATTTGCAAAAACAATACCTTGCTCCGGCTTATCCAGATAATCCCCGAAGCAAAGTTCACGATTGAGCCGCAGTATCCTTGCAGCGTCATCGGCTGGGACGGCTCTTTTTAATTGCGCTGTAAAAGCATCAAGATCGGTACGGCTGGTGAAAATCACTTCACCTTGTTCCAGTTGCAGGATCAACCGATCAAATTTTTCAAAATCGCTGGCAAAGCCATGCAAGCTGAAACAACAGCCACTGATGATTGCTAATCCGCCACAGCATTTCCTTGCCAACCTACGCCATTCCTGGCTTTTCGACGGAAATATGTTGAACTGTGTGAGATTCGGATCAGACAACCATCAGCTCCTTTTGTTTACACGCTGCTATAGCAGTATGGCAGTGCTTTACCCGGCTGGTGGATAACCATCCGGATTTTGCTGTTGCCAACGCCACGCATCCTGCACCATATCGGTCAAACTACGTTGCGCTTGCCAGCCAAGAACCTGTTTGGCATAAGCCGGATCGGCATAACACTCGGCAATATCGCCGGGACGGCGTGCAACCACCTGGTAAGGTACAGCAACATCATTCACTTCACTGAACGCCTTCACCATCTGCAGTACACTGTAGCCCTGACCTGTCCCCAGATTCACTGCAACAAAGCCTTGATTGATTTGTAAATATTGTAGCGCTTTAACGTGGCCATCAGCTAAATCCATCACATGGATGTAATCGCGAACGCCGGTGCCATCGATGGTTGGATAATCGTCACCAAATACTGATAATTGTGCTCGTTTTCCCACCGCCACTTGACTGATAAACGGCATTAAATTGTTTGGTGGGCCGTTTGGATCTTCACCAATCAAGCCGCTGCTGTGCGCACCCACCGGGTTAAAATACCGCAGTACCGCAATGCGCCAGGTTGGATCTGAAGCCTGCAAATCGGCCAGAATATATTCCAGCATTAATTTGCTCTGACCATAGGGGTTGGTCGCAGAACGTGGGGCATCTTCGCGAATGGGCATCACTTTCGCATCGCCATAAACAGTTGCCGACGAGCTGAACACCAGTTGCTTAACCCCATGCGCTGCCATCACCCGGCACAGCGTGACGGTGCCAGCGACATTATTATCATAATAAGCCAGCGGTTTTTCAGTGGACTCACCGACCGCTTTTAAGCCAGCAAAATGCACCACGGCATCAATACGGTTGCTGGTGAATAACTGAGTTAACGCCGCTTCATCGCGAATATCCCCAGCCACCAGCTGTACCTGACGGCCACTGATTTGCTCGACTCTGCGCACCGACTCGGCCGAAGAGTTGGAGAAATTATCCAGTGCTATCACGTCAAAGCCAGCTTCAAGCAGGCAAATCGCGGTGTGGCTGGCAATATAACCAGCGCCGCCGGTCAGTAAAATTGTCGACATCCTGGTCTTCCTTATGGCAACACTTTGCGAAATGGTTTGACGGTGCTGCGCGCATATACCCCAGCAGCCAGATATGGATCAGCAGCCGCCCATTGCTCAGCATCTGCCAGCGAGTCAAATTGCGCGACCACTAAAGAACCGGTAAAACCGGCGTCTTGTGGATCTTCGGCATCGATAGCTGGCAATGGCCCGGCCACTAATAACCGCTCTGCTGCGGCCAATTGCTGCAATCGCTCAAGATGAGCCGGCCGCGTTAATTTGCGTTGTGCCAGGCTATTGGCGACATCTTCTGAATAGATCATGTAATACATATCAGCTCCCTTTGCGCTTTGTCCGAAGATACCAGATAGCTATGGCATTTTCCAATGAACTGCGGGGAATGCTGCTGTCTGTTACGCGAAGAATTCGGGCATAAAATATGGATTGTATTGTCGTCTGAAATGTTGGGGTGAAAGTTGTGGTAGAAAGTTATGGCAGAAAGTTGTGGTAGAAAGTGACGAAGCGTGGCACAGCTGAAACAGAGGAGTCATTTTGGAGAAAAATTGCATAGATACTGGATATGCGCCGTTCAATAGCTGCCTGGCAGTTTTGTCAGGCAGCGTCTGACGTCTAGTTGCTGACGCCTAAGGTGGCTTTACGCTCATTATAAATATCAACTAAGCCCTGCATTTGTGCCGCATCATATGGCACCAGGTTACTTAGAATCATCCGTTTTTCACCGGCACCAATCACTTCATCACCGTCAAGCAATTGGAACTCAAGTAATACATTACCGCGTTTACCGTCTATTTCCAGACTGGATCCAGACAGTTTTAACTGCGGACAATTGTCGCTAAAACGGAAGAAATGTAATGCCATACTCTGGTAAATTACCAAAGGCCGTTGTGGGTGGATCATCAACTGATGTTGTTCCATCAGCGGCTGTAAAATATGCGGAAAGTTTTGACCGGAAAACCGCACGTAATCCTGAATTAAAGCCCCGATAAACTGGCAACTGTGATGCACTTTACCGCTTTGGGTCAAACTCAGATACGATTTATTGTTCTGATCGAGAATTTGCACCGTGTCGCCTTGCTGCTCGCAATGCAACTGCACGTCAGATCCCACCATGCCATTAAAACTGCAACTCAATTGCTCTGACAGCCCGTATTTATGCAGCAAAAATGCGAACAACAGATCGCCAGGTACACAAAATCTTTTACTGTCTTCATCGTGGATTGGATTAAAGTCCGACGCCACTTGCTTGGCAAACTGACTGGCTTGCTGCCGGCTGAACCAGAACTGTTCACCCTGCTGCTGCACAAAATTCTCTAACAACATTTTTTGTCTCATCCTCAACTTCAGCCGGAAAGTTTACCTCAGCCGACTACGATAAATGGTTTAACCAGTAACAGGTGCAACACACAACTGAACTCAAGCTAACCGAAGTCGAAACCAAAATCTACTAAGCTACTGATCTAACGAAAAATAATTAGCATCATTAGCGTTATCCAGGATCAAATTAAAATATCACTGTATATTTAACCAGTTCATGCTTGCTTTTTATACCATTGCTGTTTACTGTATATACATCCACTGTATAAATGAACAGTCACCATAAAAGTGCGGAGCAGCAAATGTTGAACATTCAAAGCCATCAGTTTCAAAACGGTCCTGCAGTAAACTCATTACTTGGTCGCCAGTCAGCAGGGCAATTTGTCTCACGCACCAGTGGCCACGAACATTTATTACAACTCATCGGTGACCTTGCCGCACAAACCGATACTCAGCAAGGCTGGCTGCTGGTCATCGCTCCCCCACAACCGCTGACGAAATCGATGCTGGGGCAGTTGAACATCAACAGCAAACGCATTTTAGTCATCCAGCAACGGCAAATTGCTCACTTTGATAATCTGATGCGCGATGCATTAACTTGTGCCACCTGCTGCGCCGTGGTTAGCTTTTTACCGACGGCACATCCACAGCTGGAAGACTATCAGTATCTATCCGCTAAATACGGTACAGCGTTAGTGAATTTAAATGCTGCTGGCCAACATACCGTCACCACAACTCACTAAGTGATAGACCCAGCACATTTGGGCAACGTCGGAAAAAGCAGTACACTGCCACAGATTATACCCAAAATCATTGAAGATTCGGGTAGGCGACGAGAGAGCGAGACTGGAACGCCAGCCCGGCCCAGAGCATAGCTGTCTATGTGACTGGGTCGGACTGACGCTTCAGCGAGAAAACGAAGGCAACAACTCCGAATTTTCAAGGATGACGGGTACAAATGTTGTGGGAGTAAGAAATGAAGTGTTATTGCCAATCTGGCCAGAATTTTAAATACTGTTGTCAGCCGTTTATTCAAGGGCAACAACTGCCGGTTACCGCTGAACAACTGATGCGTTCGCGGTTTAGTGCTTATTGTGATGGATCTGATGTCGCGCTGCTCTATGTTACAAACAGCTATCATCCGCTTTCACAAGCCGACAATTCGGTGGCGGAAATAAGCGCTTTTGCCAAAGCAGCGCATTTTATTACTCTTCAAGTGATAGATGTCAGCGATGAGGTACCACTGCCGGAAAGTTTGCAACAGTTGCTCCCACAAGTCGTTGTTGGCCACACGCTCAGCTACGGCACCGTGCATTTTAAAGTGCAATTTATCATGCAGGATAAACTGCATCTGCTGGAGGAAAAATCACGATTTATCAGAACGGATCAGCGATGGTCTTACTTGGATGGCACGCTTTGGGATCATCCAGCGCAAAAGTTAAGCCGAAACGACAGCTGCCCTTGCCAAAGTGGCAAAAAATATAAAAACTGCCGGCCACATCGCGCGGCTGGTCAGCCTGTTTAGTCATACTATACCCAAAATCATTGAAGATGCAGGTAGGCGACAAGTGAACGAGACTGGAACGCCAGCCCGGCCCAGAGCATAGCTGTTCTATGTGACTGGGGCGAGAGCACGAAGGCAACACCCCTGCAACTTCAAAGATGACGGGTATAATTCAGCGCTGACATCTGTTGCAGCATGTCGTACATCAAGGTGGGATCGGCCGTTGGCATGCTCAATTGAGAAGCTGACAATCGCCGTTTGGTATGAAAACCAAGACTTTCAGTCACGTCTGCCGATAATTTTTTCGGATCATGCCGCACTACAACGGCATTTGGGCTTAGTAGCGATAACAAACGCCATTGACTAAAACCATCTGCCACCAACGCTTGATGCTGGGTATCAAACAATTCAACATCTGCTTCTTGCATCGCGTAATCACGCTTAGGATGAATACCGAGTTGTTGATACAAAGTCGGTTTTTTGGGCTCATCAGCCAAAGGTTCTGGGTAAAACTGGGCCATTTCTTCAACGGCCGGGGATAACATCGCCAGATACAACGAAAAATCGGCCCGATGTTGCGTCTGCAATGCCTGATTTAATTGGCTCTGGAGTTGCCATTCATTGACCAGTGGGATCATTTTAATATCTTAAAGCAGGAATGTGCTGACTTTATCGGCAATCAGTTCAGTTCCTGCAGTTTATTTCTTTACAACAGCCAATGATTTGATAAGATGCCGGCCACGTGGAGGGGTTCCCGAGTGGCCAAAGGGATCAGACTGTAAATCTGCCGGCACTGCCTTCGAAGGTTCGAATCCTTCCCCCTCCACCATCTTTACTGCCACACCGATACCGCATTCATCAAAATCTTGTGTTCACTCTGCTTAAAAACGCCAAACATTTGAATCACCTGACTAATTTCAATTCTATTCAATACTTCATCCTTAATTCAGTCTCATTTTTTACACCAGCTTGCGTAATTTCAAATCCTTTCCCACACTAGAGCAACATAATTGCAATCAGGTGTTGTTGCATGTTCAAACTAAAGCTATCTGGTTTGTTGGTGTTGGTCGTTGATGATCAACGCCCTTTTCAGGTGATGCTTAAGGGTATTCTGAACAGTCTGGGGATCGCACAAATTCATTTTGCCAATCACGGTGAACAAGCATTTCAACGCTGCAGTCAGAATGAATATGATTTATTGTTTGTCGACTATAACCTGGGTTCTGGTAAAAACGGCCGTCAATTATTAGCAGATCTACGTCAGAAGCAACTGCTCAAAGCCAGCAGTATTTTTATTATTGTGACTGGCGAAAATACGTTAACCATGGTGATGAGCGCCGTTGAGCTTGAGCCTGATGATTATCTGATCAAACCCTTTTCCCAAAGTTTATTAAAAACCCGCTTGCAAAAATTGGCAGAAAAAAAGCAGCATCTGGCAACATTGTACCAGGCTTTGCTGCAACAGCAGCCGGCACAAGTCATTGAGTATTGTCAGCAGGAAATTACGACATCAGGTCGTTACGAGCAATTCTGTCGGCGCGTTCTGGCCGAAACCTTCTTCGAACAACAACAATTTGACGCACTTGAATCCTTGTTGTCCGACAGTATGAGTCAACGCAGGCCAAGCTGGGCCTTATTGCTGGAAGCCAAATTCCGACTCCAGCAACAGGATTATTCGCGATGTCTGGAAATATGTCAGGAATCGATTGAAATCAACCGGCTTTGCGCGCAGGCCTATGATCTTCAGGCCAGCTGCCAATTGGCGCAAGGTGATCCCGAAGCTGCAATGAGCAGTATCAACCAGGCACTAGCAATTGCACCCTATCATTTACCACGGCAATTTCTGACACTCAAAGTGGCCCGCGCTGCCGGGCAAATCCCGGAAATGGTGTCGGCAAGCAAGCAGATTTTTGATTTGACCAGACGTACCAGTCTACAAGATATCAGTCATCTGTATAACTATATCCGGACCCTGCTAGATGCGATCGACAACACTACCGACGCCAGTAAACGTAACCGGTTGCAGCAAGAAACCTTATTAACTTTACATCGCAGTCAAAATGACGAGCAACTGATCCGGGATACCAATTTCAGCCGTTTTGAACAAATTTGTGTTGCAAGGCTAGAAGCGCTGGATGGCAGGTTTCAGCCAGCGAAAAAAACCGCCGCCACGCTCACGCCACAAATGGCCTTACTGGATCCGGATATCCCGGATTTAGCCATGCTGCTATTAAGTATTGGCGAATTTGAGGATGCCCGTCAGTTTATCTCGCAGCTGTCAGAAACCGAACAAAATGACCCGATCCTCAGCGAATTGCTCGCGCTACAACAGTGTAAATTCGCTGGAGCGGCCGAGCAACTGGCCGAATTAAATCACACCGGCATGCAATTGTATCAGGAAGGTAAATTTCAAGAAGCGATCGTAATCTTTGAACAGGCCTTAACGGTGGCGCCGACCAATACCGGCGCTGCCTTAAATCTCATCCAGTCGCTGCTGCAAGTTCTTGAATCACAACAAAAACAAAAGTCATTGACCATTTATCAAAAATGCCGTCAAACCTTTAAACTGATTGAGCATGCACATCTGCCTGAGCGGCATCAACAGCGTTATACAGAGCTTCAACATCAGTATCAACAGTACCGGCAAGAACTAAAACAAAGCAGCTAGGCTTTGCTAGCCAGTAACAACTGATTAATCTCACCAAATAACGTACTTGCGCCAATCCGCATCAATTCTGGTTGGGCCAATTTCCCGGTGATTTGCTCATACAGACTCACCAACTCCAGTGCTTGCGCCACTGTGCGAACCCCACCCGAAGCTTTAAAACCAACCGGACGTCCTGCCGCGGCAATCACCGTCAGCATATTTCTGGCCGCTTCAAGGGTGATACCAATGGGTACTTTGCCGGTCGAAGATTTTACAAAATCGGCGCCACTTTCAATCACCAGCTCGGTTGCCCTGATAATTTGCTGCGGTGTAATGAGTTCACCGGATTCAATAATGACTTTTAAACAGCTATTACCACAGGCCAGACGGACCTGCGCCAGAAACTGTCTAACTTGCTCAGAATGCCCCGTCAGTAGTTGTCGATACGGCAGGACACAATCAATTTCATCGGCACCCAACGCTAGCGCAGAATGTATTTCACTGACAACCACATCAACAGCCGCATCACCAGCTGGAAAATTAACCACAGTCGCTCGTTTCGCTGGCCACGCTTGTTGCTTAATAAACAATTGAGTTTGTTCTAAAAATTGTGGGTACACGCAAAAAGCTGCTGGGCTGAGTGGTGCACTGGCTTGTTGCAGCAGCCACAAGTCCATCGCAGCAGCATGGTCATCATCGGTTAAACGGGTCAGATCCAGCAGCTTAATCAGCTGCTGTAATTTAAGTTGATTGATCATTAGCCTGGTCCTGTCGAAGTTCCGGATGACCCTCGTGAAACCAAAGGTATCGCTTTTGGTTGGGATGTCCGGTTTATCTATTATTTAGTGGCTGGATTAAAACAGAAATTGGGCAGAAAATTAAGTGTCATGCTGCGATTAACCGGGTGATTTCAGATTTTAATCATCTGCTGTTAGTCTGGTGAATCGAGTACCAGTAGGTGCTGATGCTGTAAAAACCAATTCCTCGCAGCTTTTGCCTCTGGATAAAATTGAGTCAGAAATTGCCAAAATGCCGGTGAATGGTCCATATGCCGCCGATGTGCCAGTTCGTGCACCACCACGTAATCGGCAACCCAGGACGGTGCCAGCATCAGCCGCCAGTTAAAACTCACCACACCGGACACACTGCAGGTGCCCCACTTTTGTTTCCAGTTTTTAATTTCAACCGCCGTCACGCTGACGGTCATCTGCTGCTGCCAATAAGCGACCCGTTCATCGAACCAACTCTGCGCCTGCTGCTGATACCAACTTTGTAGCAGTTGCAGGGTCTTGGCTTGGCGGTTTTCGGCTTTAACCCGTTTCGACAATTGCACCCACAGCTGCATACCTTCGCGGCACACCGCATTGTGGCTATCCGGCACAATTTTTAACTGCAGTTGTTCATCAAGCAGTGGCAATTGTTGTAGCGCCAAATAATCAGGGACAGCAGCGATAGTCGTCTGCCGCTGCAGATGACTTTTAATCCATTGCTGTTTTAAAGCCACAAATTGATCAATTTGCAGTTTATCGACGTAGTCCGGCGCCAACACCGCCAGTTGCCCCTGGCGAATTTGCAGCGCAACACTACGCCGACGACTGGAGCGCTTTAGCTGATAACAGATAGCACTGAACTGGCAAATTTCCAACGGCAACTCACACTCACTGACGTTTTGCGATAGGCGGCAGCTTAACTGAGCCGCGGGGCTTTGGGCAAGTCAGCGCTTCGCAAGGCGGAATAGTTAGTGCTATCATCGTGACATCCGGCAATCGCCACTTTCAACACGACTAGCACTTCTGGCAGGTTTAGTTCAACTATGAAAATCATCTCTTTTAACATTAATGGCTTGCGCGCCAGACCTCATCAACTGCAGGCATTGGTCGAACAGCATCAACCCGACTTTCTTGGCTTACAGGAAATCAAAGTCCATGACGACGAATTCCCGATGGCTGACGTGCAACCACTGGGTTATCAGGTGTACCATTTTGGGCAGAAAGGCCACTACGGCGTAGCGATTTTAAGTAAAACACCAGCCGATTCGATGCTCTACGGTTTCCCAACCGATGCCGAAGATGCACAGCGCCGGATGTTGATTGGTCGCTGGACTCTGGCCGATGGCCGGAAATTTACCTTGCTGAACGGTTATTTTCCACAAGGTGAAAGCCGCGACCACGAAACCAAATTTCCGGCAAAACTGAAGTTTTACGCCGATTTAATGACTTATCTTGAACAAAATCATCAACCTGATGAACTGATTGCAGTGATTGGCGATATCAATATTTCGCCACTTGATGTCGATATCGGCATTGGCGAACCCAACCGTAAACGATGGTTAAAAGAAGGCAAATGTTCATTTTTACCGGAAGAACGTGACATTTTGCAGCGGTTAAAAGATTGGGGTCTGATTGACACCTTCCGCGCTTTACATCCGGATCGCACCGAACGTTACAGCTGGTTTGATTATCGCTCCAAAGGCTTTGATGATAACCGCGGTCTGCGGATTGATGTGGTAATGGCGACGCAACCTTTGGCCGACTTATGTATCGCTTCGGATGTGGATTACGAGTTACGGGCAATGGAACGACCGTCGGACCATGCACCGGTCTGGTCTGAATTTAAACTCTGACCCTTGCCTTACAAAACGAATGGCCGCATTGCGCGGCCATTTTTTTTAAGAAATATGTCGATTGGAGAGTCTTTGGCTTGAATCAACTGTATTGGAATAAGCACGGGCCTGGTGTTGATAGCGCAAGCCGAACATTAGTTACAACCACTGCCTGATGAAAGTTTTATCGAGCTGATTTACCGCGACATTCAGCACACCTGCCAAATCCTGATAACTTGGCTTATTGCCACTGACCGGTACGGCAACACCGTTTTGTTTCAGTTTATCGCTAATCTCCAGATACCAACGCAAAATAGCCGGTGGTAATGGTGACACTGCGCGCGCACCCAACCAATACCAGCCCTGTAATGGCAATGACAGTAGAAATAATGCCGATGCCAGCGCTTGCGCCAGATAACTCTGGCCCAACCATTGTAATTGCACGACAACCGACAAAATACTCAGCACCGGCAATACCTGCTGACCAAATCTGGTCATGCGGATCACCTGATTCTCCGGGAAAACCGAATTTAATTCGTTGACCAACGGCCAAACTTTGCTGTATTGCACCCCTTGTTGCAGGGTCAACAATAAACTACTTTGCATTTTGAACCCCTTAGGCTGCTAACAGCTTGCGTACCCTTTTACCATAGCATATTTCTGATCCGCCCTCACTGTGCAGCGCTCGCTTACCACGATATAAAACAGCTGCGGACGTCCAAACAACAACGACACTTTTTCAGTCAAATTGATTATATCCGGCGGTTTTTTGCGGATCGGCACCAACAAACAACATTGTCAGCGAATGAACAGATCTAATTTGCTATTTTTCAAGCTCTTCAGACAACATTTAGAAAATCATGAAATAACAAAAAATATGCCATTCCATATTTTTATTAAATTTCATATAGATAACAACTATAAACAGAGAAGTGCACAAAGTTACCCACAGAATCTGTGGACAACTTTTTTCAGATAAACTGCAGCTTACAGCGTAATGACCACAAAACTGACGGGCATAAATAGCGATTTCATGACGAATTGATGACGAACTTGATAAAAGTTAATGTCAAGGCTGAACCTGGCTTGCGCGAACTTACGTCCGCGCTGCGTTGGCGAAGCACCGCCTGCGAAAATTCGACTGAAAAATTCTAACTTTCTCCACCTAACAGCTAAATTTTTGGGTACTATCAATGCTCTGCATCAATAGCCATCAGCCGGAGATTTATTGCCATGCCAGCTCCTTTTGGCAATTTACATCTGATCCACAGTTTGCCGGTCGTCAATGGCATGTCTGTCGCAAGCCCTCTCAGCGGAATGATTTTGCCATTGCACCAGGCAAATGAGGCGTTGATAGCTGCCGGACTCTGCGGTGAAGGCGTGTTGATCCAGTTACAAGGCAATCGCTTGCTCGCTCCTTTTGATGGTAGTTGCCAGCGCCTCGACCATGCAGGCCAACACATTATTTTGCGCCAACACAATGGCTTACGGCTAGATATTCATTTTCCACCGGAATGCATGGCACATCATGGCAAAGGGTTTGACTGGCAAATTCCAGAGCAAGCCACTATCCGTCAAGGACAATGTATATTGCAATTTGATTTAGCGCTGTTCTGCCACTGGCTGGATGCTCCCTATTGTGTGCTGACCTTGCCACAACATCAAAAATTCCGCCGGATCTGGAGTCGTCCTTGTTACCATCAGGCGCTGATTGATCCGCTGTTTTTAATCGAAGCTAAAACTGCCGAACCTGGTTAACCCAACTACTGAAAAAGTCACTGTTTATGATGAAAATTTACGGTATAAAAAATTGCGATACGATGAAAAAAGCCCGACTGTTTTTAACGGAACAGCAGCTAGCACACCAATTTATCGACTATCGCGTGGATGGTCTGGATCAGGCCCTGTTAGAACATTTCTGCCAGCAACTGGACTGGCAGCAATTGCTGAACACCCGTGGCACCACTTATCGCGCCTTGCCAGAATCCGCCAAAACCAACCTTGACCAAGCCAAAGCCATCGCCCTGATGTTGGCACAACCGGCCATCATCAAAAGGCCGGTCTTGGACATCGACGGCAAACTTCACCTGGGTTTTAGCCAGCTTCAGTATCAGCAGATATTAAAGAGTCAGTTATGAGTATGTTGACGAGCACGAATCCGGTGCATATCCAACAGAATCCCCATGAATTCAGCCCTGTTGTTGAGCTGACTCAGCAGTTAATCCGCCGCGCTTCGGTCACTCCAGCCGATGAAGGCTGCCAGCAACTGATGGTCGACCGGCTGGCGGCACTCGGTTTTCAGATTGAATCGATGTTTTTCGAAGATACGTTGAATCTGTGGGCACGCCGTGGTCAGGGTAAACCGTTGTTTTGTTTTGCTGGCCATACCGATGTAGTCCCGACTGGGCCGGTTGACCAATGGCATACCCCGCCGTTTGAACCGACTATTATCGATGGCATGATGTATGGCCGCGGCACCGCCGATATGAAAGGCTCACTCGCGGCGATGATTATCGCCACCGAGCGCTTTTTAGCGAACAACCCTGAACTGACCGGCGATATCGCGTTTTTAATTACCTCCGATGAAGAAGGGCCATTTATTAATGGCACCAAACGAGTGATTGAAGTGCTGGAAGCGCGGCAGGAAAAAATCCGCTGGTGCTTAGTCGGTGAGCCGTCCAGTACCGCCGAAGTCGGTGATGTAATTAAAAACGGCCGCCGTGGTTCATTAACCGGTTATTTGACGGTCAAAGGCGTACAAGGCCATGTCGCTTATCCGCATTTGGTGGTCAACCCTATTCATACCGCCGCGCCGGCTTTGGCTGCGTTGAGTCAGGAAGTCTGGGATCTGGGCAATGAATTCTTCCCGGCCACCAGCTTTCAGATTTCCAACATCCATGCCGGCACCGGCGCCACCAATGTGGTCCCAGGCGAGCTGGCCTTAACCTTTAATTTTCGCTACAGCACTGAAGTGACGGCCGAGCAATTACAACAACGGGTGCTGGCAATTTTGGATCAACATCAGCTGCAGTATCAGCTCGACTGGATTTTGAACGGTCTGCCGTTTTTAACCGACAGTGGCTCGTTAGTCGCGGCTGCTGTCAAAGCGGTTGAGCAAAGCCGTGGTTTTACGCCGTCGCTGGAAACCACCGGCGGCACCTCGGATGGTCGTTTTATCGCGCCCACCGGTGCGCAAGTGCTGGAACTCGGTCCTTGCAATGGCACCATTCATAAAATTAATGAATGTGTCAAAGTGGCTGATTTAGAGCTCCTGACCGACATGTACCAAACCATTCTGGAACAGATGCTGACCTGATGGACCACTCGTTACTGCTCACCGGCCGCGAGCCGCCGGATTTGGTTGACGTCGGCGCTTTACAACTGGAGCGCCAAACCGCTGCCGCCTTTGCCCAAATGCAATACGCTGCGGCGCAAGATGGTTTGGATCTGCAACTGGTGTCTGGATATCGCAGTTTTGAGCGCCAAGCGGCCATCTGGCGCGCCAAACTTAGTGGCTTGCGGCCGGTATTTGATGCCAGGCAGCAAAAAATTGATCTCGCAACTTTGCAGGGTTTTGCCAAGCTGGAAGCGGTATTGCTCTATTCAGCCTTGCCTGGCGCCAGCCGTCATCACTGGGGCACCGATTTTGATCTGTATGACGCAGCTGCGGTTGACCGCGCCTATCAGGTGCAGTTATTGAAGCATGAGTATCAGCCAGGTGGCCCATTCGCGCCGATGTGTGATTGGCTCAGGGTGCATGCAATTGAATTTGGGTTCTTTTTGCCTTATCGCCAGTACCTCGGTGGCGTTGCGGCTGAGCCCTGGCATTTGAGTTATTTGCCTTTGTCCGGCCCTTATTTGCAGGGTTTTACGCTTTCGATGCTCCAACAAGCCATCGACCGTGCCGATTTACCTGAACAAAACTTGATCGTGGCGCAGTTACCGGTCATCTTTGAGCGATATGTCACTACCATTTGTGATGCCCCTGCATGAGCCTGACGTTTATTCTGATTTTATTACTGGTGATTGGCATCGTGTTTGCCAATATCGCTTTATTGCGGTATGGCAGTAAACCGATGCCGCTGAAGGACAAAAAACCGCTCGCGCCAGACACAGCTACGGCGCCAGGGAAAACCCAGGCCGCGACGACTAGTGCAGTACCGTTAACGACCGCCCCCTCAACTGAAGCCAGTAAAAACACAACTGAACAGTCAAAACCGGAGACTAATGCCGGCAGTAATGGCGGCGGTGACAACGGCTCTGCTGGTGATTAATCAGCGAGCCGGGTTGCGAAAGGCTAGTTTTGCAAATTTGCAACTCTAGATTTTGTAAAATGTGTTTACTTAGCTCTCGTCATTATTGCGGTCAAAACTGGAATAACCCCGGATAAACTTTTGCAGCTGGTCACGCAAGTTTGGCGGGGTACCTTTAATCACCAAAATGTCGCGCTCGGCATCGTATTGTACGCGGTCACCCAATAACTTCTGTTCAAAGCTCAGGCTAAGTCCAGAGCCGGCGCCAGAAAATTTCACCAACGTTTTTAACTCTTTCACATCTACCGGGAACTGCTCAGCCACCGGCATGGCACGCTCAGCGCAATAACGGGCAAAGGCGTTGTCGTCGGAGCTGTCGACGGTCGCTGAAAGCTCACTCAGCATCACATCCTGGCCTTGTTTGGCGCGCTCTTCGCAGTATTGATAAACCTGCTTGCGCACATCATGTTTTTCGGCGGTATCATACTGACCTTCCGCCAGATATTCTTCGACTGACGCCAACACCATTTTACTGCTGGCTTTGGGGTCTACCCCTTCTTCACAGCCTAAAAAATCCAGGAAAAAGTCGGCGACTTTGCGTCCGGCACGGCCGCGGATAAAGCTGATGTATTTGCCTTGTTCGCTGGCCATTTGATATTCAGTCAGGTCGATGCGGGCAGCCAACTGCATCCGCGCGATATCCAAATGTTTGGCGCTGGTCAGTTGTAAATCAGAGGACACTGAAAAGTGTTCTTTGCTGCCTAAAAGCGCAATCAGCAAATATTCGTTAGCCAGATAGCGGTAATGACACAACATAAAATAACCGGTTTCCGGGATCTGATGTTTGGTCAGTTCCACGACCAACTGACCGGTGGCGAGTTCGGCTAAACTGACAAAATTTAAATCCTGCGCTTGCCAGTTGGCAATCGCGTCACAAAAATCCGGGCTCTTCGCCGGGCTGAATGCAGCATAACCTTTGGCCGGTTTGCCGTTATAAGCCAGATGCAACTGTTCGATGAGTTCAGCGACCTGCGCGCTGACCGGCACCAGCTCCTGTCGAAAATGGGCGGTTAATTGAGCAGATTCATTGGCTTCGATAAAGTTAATCGCCAGCAGATGCACGTCGACAGACATAAGTTTTCCTGTTTAAATGGATTTCTGTTAATATTCTACCTGTTTCATTCAGTTAATTTCAGAGTAATTCATGCCGATCCAATCCAAGTATTCCAACCAGCAAATCGAAACCCTCGTCAACATTCTGTTGGAAACTTTACGGCAGCAAAACGCTACCACCGAACTCAGTCTGATGTGTCTGGGCAATACCATCAGCCATATCATCAAAACCAATGTCCCGACCGCACAACAAGCGGAAGTTGCTAAACACTTCAGTCAGGCGTTACAAGACGCTGTCAGCAGCAAGGCGCACTAAAACCTTATGGTGCTCGAGCAAAACCTGTCACTCGTCAATAAAATTGACCGGTTATTACGCTGGGGCCACTGGTTTACCTTCTTTAATGTGTTATTGGCGTTGCTGGTTACCGGCAGCTATTTTCTAGCCGATCCGCTGCCAGCTTCACTCATCGGCTGGATTTATCTGCTACTGAACTGGCTTGGCCACACCGCATTTTTATGTTTTTTGTTTTTTATTATCACCATTTTTCCGGTCAGCCTGATTTTCCCCTATCAACGCCATGTCCGTGGTATTGCCGCAATTTTGGCAACTGCGGGTCTGGTCGCGCTGATTTTTGACGCATATGTTTATCACAGCCTGGGTTATCACGCTGGTAGTGCGTCTTATGAACAAACGTTGGATTTATTACGCCAGCAAGTGGTGACAAATTTACGTAATTTTGTGCTGATAACCGCAGCAGTTGCGGTATTACTGGTGACTATTCAATTGGTGATCAGTAATTATTGCTGGAAAAAGATTGCGCGTCTTAGCCACTCCGGAGTCGGCAAACCGGCGATGGTGCTGCTGCTCAGCTGCTTTATGTGCAGTCATTTATTGCATATCTGGGGTGACGCCAGCCAGCATGACGACATTATCCGCCAGGACAACGTGTTGCCACTGACCTATCCGGCAACCGCGCGTACTATGCTGGTGCGCTACAAATTATTAGATCCGGCGCAGTTAACACAGCCGCTGCCTGAACAACGCAGCCCGGACTGGTTACAGGCCAAATCCACCAAAGCCGCCAACATTGAATTACAGTGCCCGGCGGCAGCCAACAGCCAGCCGGTTCATTTGTGGGTCGTGTCTAGCGTTGACGGTTCACTGGCAGCGCAACTACCCAATGATGGCTGGCGGCGCTTGCCACAGCATATGGCGCCAGTGTCGCCGCAAAGTGCCGTGCTGAATTTGCTCTATGCCGATGTTGCCGCGCTTGATCAACAACAGCCGCCGGTCTGGCTCAGCCAATTACCGGCCAGCTATTTTGGCATGAGCGCGTCTGCCAACTGGCAGCAACAACTGCCATGGTTAACGCAGCAAGCAGAAAACCGCCTGGCCGCGGTGCAACTGCATTTACTTGACGACGCCAGTACCCTGCGGACCGCGCTGCTGGCATTGCCCGACGCGCATCATCTGGTGGTCCAGCTACACGCCAGTAACGGCCAGTTTGCATTGGGCCAAACTGCACTCTGGTATCGCTGGCCGGAATTACATCAGCAGCGGATCAACGAGGTGACACAACATCTGGATTTGCTGCCAACGATTTTGGCTGGCGCCGGATGCGTCAACCAACAACCGTGGATTGGCGACAATCTGCTGCGTCCGGTGACGCAAGCCAAACTGAATTTACTGAACAATCAACTGTATAGCTTCCGTAAAGACAAGATGCTGGTGGTGAATGAGGATGGCAGTTATAGCGTTTGGTCGGCTGGTACTTTAGTCCGGCTGGAACAACGGCTGGATTTGCCGATGCTGACCGATGCATTAAAGCGTCTGCCGGACACCAACGAATAACGCTCTACCCTTCATCCTTGAAGATTCGGGGTATAGAATTACTGCATGGTTTTATTCGGCTTTATTTTTAAGCCTCGCCTGCCCTGCAATTCCAACTCGGCTAAATGAAATAAATTGGTAAAAACAATTGCTGGCGCGTTTTGCGCAAATTTCTCCAGATAAGCAATACTGGCCTCTGCGATCAGTTGCGCCGCTAACCGGTCGTACTGGCTACCGCCATCATAAGACAATGGCTCATCCAATGCCGCGAGGCCAACTTCCTGCTGCCGCCGCATAAACCAGTTCATCAGAAACTCATACTGTTTTACGTCCAGAAAATCCCGACAATCCATACTCATTTATCATGCTCTTTTACTGCCGACTATATTACTTAGCATACGGCATCTGATGCCGTTTGGAGCCATCATACGCATCACTTCCGATAATTTTCAGATCCCGCTGTTGATTCATTTTTTCCGATGAGTTTCGCCGTTTTATTCCATTATATTTCATAGATGAGAATAACTATTATTTACCACATCAACAACACCGGAATATTCATCATGCTTAAAACCATCAGCTTTGCCATCATGCACTTCTGTGTTGCTTTTACCGTCGCTTATCTGCTGACTGGAGATTGGGTGGTCGGTGGCCTATTAGCGGTCGTCGAACCGGCGGTGAATACGGTGGCTTATTTTTTCCACGAGAAGTTTTGGCAGCGTCGTGGCCATCATCTTGGGCATGCACTTCAGCAAAGTTCCGGGCTTTCTACAAGAGGCTCAGTTTGGCAAAGCACAGAGCAATATCACCCTGTGCAAAAAACAGTTACACTAGCGCCCTTTTCGCAGCATGTGCGCCAGTTCCGGCGCTCTTAGCAGGACTCCAAGGCGGCTATGGCCCTTAAAGCAACCATCTACAAAGCAGAACTCGCAATTGCCGACATGACCCGGCATTATTATCAGACCCACAGCCTGACACTTGCGCAGCATCCATCGGAAACACTGGAGCGGATGATGTTACGGCTGGTCGCTTTTGCCTTATGCGCTGATGAAAGGCTGCTGTTTGGCAAAGGTATTTCTGAAGACAGTGAACCGGATCTATGGCAGCACAGCCTCGCTGGCGAAATTGAACTTTGGGTGGAACTTGGTTTACCGGAAGACAAACTGATCCGCCGTGCCAGCCACCGCGCCAAACAGGGCATGATCCTGGCTTATGGCGGCACCGTGGTCGATAAATGGTGGGCTAATCAGCAAAAAGTTGCCAAAGAATTGGATAATCTGACCGTTGTGGCAATTAAGGCGGACGAATCACAAGCCTTAACTACACTCTGTCAACGCACCATGCAGTTACAATGCACCATCCAGGAAGGCCAAATGTGGTTTGCTGACAACGCGCAATCGGTCGTCATCAATCCTGTGTTATTAAAAGTCGCAACTAACCCACTATTTACGCTGGAGTAATTATGTTTTTAGGCCAATTAAATACCTTAGTTGTGAAGAAAAAAGTCGAATTTGGCGTTTATCTGGATGGTTTGCATTGGGGCGATATTTTACTGCCGCGCCGTTATGTACCGCTGGATGCCGAAGTTGGTAGTTCAGTCAGTGTATTTTTGTACCTGGATTCTGAAGATCAGCTGATTGCCACCACCGAAAAGCCGCTGGTGATGGTCGGTCAAGTGGCACAACTCAAAGTGGTCGCTTCAACCAAAGTCGGCGCGTTTTTAAACTGGGGTCTGAAAAAAGACTTACTGGTGCCCTTTTCCGAACAGCATTTACCGATGCAACTCGATTACAGCTACTTAGTGTACTGTTATGTCGATCGCAGTAACCGCATTGTCGCATCGAGCAAACTGGATAAATTTATTGGTAAAACCACCCCGTCGTACCAACCGGGTGACGAAGTGCACATTATGGTGACCGAACCGACTGAACTGGGCTACAAAGCCGTGGTTGATCACCAGCACTGGGGCGTATTGTATAAAGATCAGGTGTTTAAGCCACTACGCCGTGGTTACACCACCAAAGCCTTTATCAATAAAGTGCGAGCCGATGGCAATATTGATTTGTTACTGGAAAAACCTGGTTATCAGAAAACACTGTCGATTGCCGATCAAATTCTACAAAAACTGGCCGCAGCCAATGGCGAACTGCCGTTGTCAGATAAAAGCGAACCAGAAGCCATTTACGCTGCTTTTGGCGTCAGTAAAAAAGTGTTTAAGCAAGCGATTGGCGGTTTGATGAAAGATGGCAAAATCAGCATTGAACCGCAAAAAATTATGCTCAAACAAAGCTGATAGTAATCCGCGTTGTAAATGACGAAAGCCCCAAGTTTGGGGCTTTTTGCTTTAGTCTGCGGCTTTGCTCTAGCTTATTACTTTAACCACTCTACTGCCTCGCGCGCCGGCATTGGTTTGGCGAACCAATAACCCTGACCTGCTTCACAACCCAATTCGGTTAACAACTTACGTTGCAAACTGGTTTCAATGCCTTCGGCAATCACCTTTAACTGTAAAGTTTTCGCCAGGGTAATAATGGTGTTGACCACTGGATTCTCCTGGATCCGCGGCCTGATCCCGGCAATAAAAGTCCGGTCAATTTTCAGCACATCCAATTGAAATTCATGCAAATAACTTAAACTGGAATAACCGGTGCCAAAATCATCCAGCAACACCTTCACCCCGGCATCGCGCAAATTGTTAATACTGATTTTTGCCTGACCCATTTTATCAATTAACGCGCGTTCGGTAATTTCAATCGCCAGATATCCTGCTGGCACTTCCAGACTCGTCAACAGCTCCAGCACTTTGTCGGCAAAATCAATTTCCGAGAAACTCCGCCCCGAAATATTCACACTGACATAAAACTCAGTGGCGTAATCCAGTCGCCAGCGTTTAATCTGTTCGATAGCGGCCCGCACCACATAAAAGTCAATCTGGCTCATCAGGCCAAGCTCTTCCGCCAGCGGAATAAAGTCGTTTGGTGGAATAAAACCACGTGCCGGGTGCTGCCAGCGGATCAAGGCTTCGAAGCCGGCGGTATTTTCGGTCGCCAAATCGATAATCGGCTGGTAATGCATTACAAACTGCTGCTGCTGCAACGCAGTTTTCACTTCCTGTTCCAGCTGATAATTTTTGGTGGTTTCTAAATCCATTTCCTGACAAAACAACCGCCAAATGCCGCGGCCATCCTGCTTCGCCTGATACATCGCAATATCAGCTTGGCGGATCAGCTCATCGGTATCAATATCTTCGGTCAGGCAATCGGCAAAAGCGATGCCGATACTGGTTGAAGTTTGCAACCGGTGTTGCTTAAGCTGCAGTGGAATTTGTAACTTTTCGGCGATGCGGTCGGCCACTTCGGTTATATCTGCCAGCATTTTTACGTCTTCCAGCAGCACTGCAAATTCATCGCCACCGAGTCGCGCCAGCGTATCGTTTTGCCGCAGACAGCTTTTTAAAACCGCAGCCACGGCAATTAAAAACTCATCACCAACCTGATGGCCAAGCGTATCGTTGACCATCTTAAAACGGTCTAAATCCAGATACATCACCGCAACCACTTTATCCGGAAAACGTTTGCGACGTTTAAAAGCGTGATTGACCCGGTCCATAAACAAAATACGGTTGGGTAGATTGGTCAGTGCATCATGTAACGCCTGATGCAACAGCCGCTGCTGCACAAATACCCGCTCCAGCGCGCTGGAAATATGGTGTGAGACGAAGGTCAGCAGCTCCAAATCTTTTTGATCATAAGCCACGCTGGCATCATAACTTTGCACCACCACCACGCCGCGCACCGCATCACCGGAGCGAAACGGCACCCCGAGCCAACTTTCCGGGGGTGAGCCATAAGCTGTAATTTCTTTGGTGCGATCAAACTCTTCCAGCAACATTCGGTCGGCCAGCAACGGTTTATCGTTGCGAAAAACATAGCCGGTCAGGCTGTTGGCTAAAATCTCTTTTGGATAAATGGTTTCCGGACTGATGTGTTCGGTGGTGTCGGCAAAATATGGGAAATGCAGGATTTCTTCCTGGTCATCATATAAAGCAATGTAGAAATTCGGTGCGTAAATCAGTGAATTCACATTGTGGTGAATTTGCTGGTAAAAGGCGTGAAAATTGGTCGCGTCATAACTCAACGACGCAATGTTGAACAAAGCTTTTTGCACCAACTCGGCATATTCGAGCTTTTTAATCGATTGTTCCAGCTGGGCTAAATCCTGCAATTTGCGTAAGCGGCTACTTAAAATTGATGCCACATGTTGCAGAATTTGCTGATGATGGTCATCAAAAAACCGCGCTTCCCACTGTTCACAGTCAATGACCGCCAACAACCGTCCTTGATCCAATACCGGCACCGCCAGTTCAGATAAACGCTCGGAGACATCGCGCAGGTAATGCGGTGAGTGCCGGGTGTCGGCCACCAATACCGGCGCTTTGGTCTGGGCACACAAGCCAACAATGCCATGACCGAAATTCAGTTGACCAATGCCCTGATGTTCCGGCACATCCCGCGAGCCGACAGCAGCAACCCGCTGCAGCGTCTGTTGCTGTTCATCACAGCTGAAAATGGCACAGTCTTCAAAACCCAGCGCCGCAGCAATTTGCTGCGCTACAAAACGATAAATTTCCGCTTCGGTCATTAGATCGTTCAGTTGCAATGCCAGTTTATTGATGAGGTGTAAGATGGTGGTTTCGCGCTGAAGCGCTAAATTTTGTTGCAGTAACGCCAGACGTTGTTGTGACAACTGTAGGTTATCTGCCTGCAGTTGTTGTACCTTTTCTGCCTCGGCTGCAGCTGGCGCTGAATTACCGTCCTGGATGCTAGTCATTGAAGCGGAATATCCGTTAACTTTTATAAAGTTATAACACAGTTCCGCCGCAATGGTAAATCGTCTACCCTTCATCATTGAAGTTGCAGGGTTGTTGCCACTTCGTGGTGACCTTGCTCTCTCGCTGGAACGCCAGCCCGGCCCGTCACATAGGACAACTATGCTCCGGGCCGGGCTGGCGCTCCAGTCTCTTTCGCTTGTCGCGGTTCCACCGTGGCCATTCTGCAACGTCAATGATTTTGGGTAGATGTCTGATTGCGATTGCCAGGTTTGGTCAGCACCATATGGACGGCGCTGGTGGCGCGTTCTAAAAATCCGCCTTCACAATAACAAAGGTAGAAGTGCCAGAGCCGCACAAAGCGGTCGTCATAACCCAGTTGATGTACCGCATCGCGCGCCGCCATAAAATTGCTGCACCAGTCGGCCAAGGTTTTGGCGTAATCAAAACCAATGTCCTGCACCTGTCGGATCACCAGATCGGTATGCTTGGCAACCGCCTCTGCCATGCGGACCATTGAAGGTAAGCAGCCGCCAGGGAAAATAAATTTTTTAATAAAATCAACTTCTTTGCGGTAAAACTCATAACGCTGATCGGCGATGGTGATGGCTTGCAATACCATCAAACCGTCGTCCTTTAACAGGCTGGCACATTTTTTAAAGTAGCCGTCCAGAAATTCATGACCCACCGCTTCAATCATTTCAATCGACACCAGCTTGTCATACTGCCCGGTCAGTTCACGGTAATCCTGAAACAATAAGGTAATTTTGTGCTGCAGGCCAGCGGCAGCAATTTGCTCAGCGGCGTAGTCATGCTGTTCTTTTGAAATGGTGGTGGTGGTGACACGGCAGCCATAATTGCGCGCGGCAAAAATCGCCAGGCTGCCCCAACCGGTGCCAATTTCGACTAAATGGTCCTGCTCAGTCAGCTGTAATTTTTCGCAAATTTGCTTAAGTTTATACTGCTGAGCTTCCGCTAAAGTACTGTCCGGCGTCGGATAAACTGCACTGGAATACATCATGCTTTGATCCAAAAAAAGCTGATACATGCTGTTGCCCAAATCATAATGTGCGGAAATGTTTTTCTTTGACTGCGAAACTGTATTGCGATTACGCCAGTTCAATAGTTTCAGTGCCGGTTTGCTAAGCCGCGCCAGACCAGATTCTAATGCATCCAATAACGCCGCATTACGGGCAAATATTTGCACCAGCCCGGTCAGATTGTCACAGCGCCAGTGGCCATCGATGTAGGATTCACCAGCGCCGACTGAACCACCGAGCACCAGCTGCTGATAAAAAGCAGAGTCAACCACGGTCAGTTGAACACGAAGTGCTGCTTTGCTGTCGCCAAGCAGTTGTTTATCGTGATCTTCGACCAGTTCAAGACAACCGTGCTGCAACTTCCCCAGATAATCCAGCAGCAATTTGCGGCAAATTTTGTCGAGCGTTCCCAGATCCGCAAGTACCGATGGTTGTGAGAGTGAAAATGTCATAAAGCAGGATCCTCAGGCTTTTTGTGGCCATACACTGGGAGTCCTTTGCAAAGTAACTTCAGCGCATGCCAATAAATTCGAAACACTACTTGTACGCAGGGCCATGGGGAGTGGATCAAAAACTGTTTTAACGCCGGAGCGGTCAACGATTGACGTTCAAGCTTCAACCAGGCGCTGAATATTTTTTGCTGTTGTCGCCAGTTGGTGATGCTCAGTTGCAATTGCTGGTCAGGCTCGCCAACATGCCACTGATACAACATATCGAGTGGATTAAAGGGCGACACATGAAAATTTTTGGGGTGGCTGAATTCGCTTATACCAGTAACAGCTGTGGTTACTGGCACCAGATAATAATGCCGCTCATTCCAAGGTGTATTACTGACCTCCGCCAATAACGATTGCAGATGGCCACCACTAAAGCAGTAATAAAGCGTCAGCGGGCTAAAATACAGCCCCCAGTTGGCGAGTGGCGACAACAGAAACACCTGATCAACATCACAGATGTCAGCGCCGAGGCTAGCAACTTTATCCAAAACGGCCTGCTTTAGGTCAGCATCACCGGCCACATAATCGCGGCGCCGGTAGCTAAAGGCGCCAAACTTCTCGTGTTTTAACAAAGGACCATACTGTTCGAGACCTGTTAACTGCGACAAATCCAGCCAGAAAAAACTAGTGTCATAGCCAAAACCATGCGATTTGGGCAAATACCGCTGATGCCCGACGTCACCTCGATACCAGGCATGTCCGGCTTGCATCAGAACTGTACCCCAAGCATGCCAGCAACATCGACAGCACTACGCACACCATCTTCATGAAAACCGTTATACCAGTAAGCACCACAGTAAAAGCTACGATTCACCCCGTTAATTTCGCCGCGCCGCTGTTGCGACAACATGGTTTGATGGTTGTAGACCGGATGGGCATAATGAAAAGTGCGTAGGATTTTTGTCGGATCCAGATTTTGGCTGTCATTGAGGGTCACCACAAAAGTGGGTGCATCAGTATCAGCACTCAGGCCCTGCAGAATATTCATGTTGTAGCTTAACGTGGCGCGATCAGTACTACTGGCACCTAATTGATAATTCCAGGCCGCCCAGGCTGCTTTGCGCTTGGGTAAGATCCGGGGATCGGTGTGCAGCACCACTTCATTCATTTGATAGCCAATACCGCCTAATACTTGTTGTTCGGCGAGACTCGCATCAGCCAGCATCGATAGTGCCTGATCGCTATGACAGGCGAATACCACCTGATCAAACAGTTCCACGCTGCCGTCAGGCAAGGTGATTTCAACCCGGTCAGCAAACCGGCGCACTGACTGCACCGGGCTATTGAGCCGAATACCGTCAGCGCCACATTGTTCGAGCATTTTTTGCACATAACTGCGCGAACCGCCTTTAATCACCGACCACTGCGGCCGATCGGTAATATTCAGCAAACCATGATTTTTAAAAAATTGCAGGAAAAACCGTAGCGGAAATGCCGGCATTTCGGCCAGACCTGCCGACCAAATCGCCGCGCCCATCGGCAGTAAATAATTGTCGCGCAGCTCTTTGCCAAAGCGGTAGCGGCTTAAAAAATCGTCCATCGCTAAATCAAGATCTGGATGATTTGCTTCGAGTAGCTCTTTGGCGACCCGATTAAACCGGACTATGTCTCTGAGCATCCGCCAGAACGAGGGCCGGAATAGATTGCGTTTTTGGGCGAATAAACTCCACAAGGTATTGCCGTTATACTCCAGGTTTTGACTGGGCTTTTTCACTGAAAAGCTCATTTGCGTATGCTGTGAGACCACGCCAAGCTGCGCCAGGAATCGGTTAAACAGCGGATAGGTCCAGTTGTTAAAGACAATAAAACCGGTATCAATCGCATACTGCTGACCATCGACCACTACATCCGCAGTCGCAGTGTGCCCACCCAAATAATCATTGGCTTCAAACAACGTGACCTGATGTTGTTGCCGCAACAAATACCAGCTGATCATGCCGGCGATCCCACCGCCTACCACTGCAATGCGCATCCGTTAATCCTTTGCCATCTGTTGTTTGACTTTGGAAGTTAACCAGCCAATCACCGGGATGTGCTGATAGACCATTTGGGTTAAGTCGTAATAATCGCGGTGCGCGATGATCAGGCCATCTTCGTGCCAACGCAGCTCGCTACAACCATCAACCAGAATTTCGTTGCCATCAGCAATTGCCGGATGACGAATGCGCATTTGCCAACTGACAAACCCAGTCTGACCGTTCGCCGCCATCTGCAACGCCTGAAAATGACTCTGCGTTAACCTGGCATAAGCATGCGCAAAATAATCATGTAGTGCCGGTAGACCTTCAATACAATGCACCGGATCGCTAAACACCACATCCGGGTGATAAACCTGCTGCAGACTTTCGAGCTTGTCAGCATTTAAGCTGTTGTAAAAGCGCACAAAATCTTCAATGCGGCTGATGCCTGGATCCTGAGCATATCCAACGACGGCGTTATTGGTCATCCGCGACTCCTGTACCTGGTTTCTTTACGGCGTTAAACATTTCCAATGTGCGTAATCTGGCCTTGGCGTGGTCGACCACCGGTTTGGCGTACTGCACGGACATCGGTAATGGATGAGGCCAGTGAATATGTTTATTGCTGATCGCGGCCAGTTCCGGCAAAAATTTGCGGATAAACTCACCATTGGGATCAAAACGTTCGCTTTGAGTCACCGGGTTAAAAATCCGAAAATATGGCGCAGCGTCAGTACCGGTTGAAGCGGCCCACTGCCAGCCGCCATTATTCGCGGCAAAGTCGCCATCAATCAGCTTTGTCATAAAATAAGCTTCACCCCAGCGCCAGTCGATTTGTAAGTCTTTAACTAAAAAGCTTGCGACAATCATCCGCAGCCGATTATGCATCCAGCCGGTTTGATTGAGCTGGCGCATTGCTGCATCAACAATCGGGTAACCTGTTTCACCATCACACCAACGCTGAAACCATTGCTGGTTATTGCCCCAAACAAGCGCCGCAGTATCTTTTTGGAAAGGTTGATGTTTAATCAGCTCCGGATAAGCCACCAGAATATGTTTATAAAATTCGCGCCAAATCAGTTCACTGAGCCAGACCGCAGCACCCGATTGCTCGTGCCAGAAACTGTCCCCTGCTTCGAGCTGCAATCTGGCCATCGCTTGTTGCGCCGAAATCACCCCAATCGCCAGATAAGCAGATAAACCGGAGGTGCCGGGACGTGCCGGGAAATCCCGCGCCAGTTGATAATCCTGCACCCGCTCGCGGCAAAAACTACGTAGTTGAACTAATACTTCGCTTTCAACAACGGTATAAGCAACTGAACTGCCTTCGCCTGCTTGCATTGGTTGTAATGATGGCGGAAGCGACAGTAAGAATTGCTGCAGCATTGGTTTGGCATAGCATTGCACGCCCAATTCGCGAAATTTAGCGAGCCAGGTTTTCTTAAAAGGGGTGAAAATTTTATACACATCACCGGTTTTACTGAGCACAGTACCAGGCGCAAACCGGCATTGATTGTCGATAAAATGGCTATCGACGCCAATTTCGGCGAGGGTGCTGATGACCGCTTGATCACGCTGTTGTTCACGCAGTTCGTACTCACGTTGGGCATAAAGTGAAACGGCACCAAGCTTACAAATTTCAAGCAGTTGTTGTTGGCAGTGGCGATAATAGTCGCCTTCAATCAGCAGCAGCGGAATACCAAACTCTGCCAGTTCAGCTTGCATTTGCAGAGCGCGGCGGCGCAGAAAATCTTGTTTGATCGGCGCCATGTGATGCTGATCCCAGGTTTGTGGCGTTGCAATATAAACAGCTACAACTGGCAAACCGGTTTGCTGCGCTTCGAACAACGCGGCGTTATCAAAACAACGTAAATCGTTACGTAACCATACCATTGCAAAAGGTGCTGGCGTTGATGCTGGCGTTGGTGTAACAGCGGTTGAATGCAACATCGTCATGCCCGCAGCCCCAATTCAACCGGATACGGCAATAAATAACGCTGCGCCGCCACATACTGATGTGGGTGCAGACTTAAATGATGTTTTAGCAGCGTCAAAGGCGCCATTAAAGGCGCATGCCCCAGCCGGTATTGATGAATAAGGCTTAACAATTCCTGCTTCGCCGTTGGGCTTAACAGCTTTTTGAAAAAACCCTGCAAATGCATCAACACATTGGCGTGTTGCTTACGGGTGGCAGGTTGTTTTAAGGCGCGCATAAAATCATGCAGATAACGTTCGGCTAAATCGTCGGTAGCAAATAACTTGGCATGCGCGACTAATCTTCCAAGCTCTCGGTACGCCGTTGGATGATGCGCCATAATTAAAAACTTAAACTGGCTATGAAACGCCACCAGCTTGCCAACCGAAAAACCGCTGGCGATCAGTTGATGCCAGGTGCTTAAGGCGTACACTCTGGTGATAAAATTTTCTTTTAATTCAGCATCTAACAAACGGCCATCTTCTTCCACCGGCAGCCAGGGGTATTTTTGCATCAGTCGCTGGGTAAATATGCCAGTGCCCACTTTGCCAAGTAACTCGCCTTTTTCATTAACCAACCGCACCCGCTCCATGCCGCAGCTGGGTGATTTGGCACACACAATATACCCAGATAACTGTGCCAACAACGGCATCTTATGGTCAGTGAATAGCTGCATTTGTTCAGTAAAATCAATGCTGCTGTCTTTGCTGTTCACTAACCGGATATCGCCAGCGTCGGTTTTTAGTAAGCGGATGGCAGGCCTTGGAGTGGGCATCCCAATCGCCTGCTCTGGGCAGATTGGCAGGTAGCGGACAAAAGAAGCCAGTACGACACTACAAAAAAGTGAGTTTTTATGGCCGCCGTCATAACGAACTTTTTCGCCGAGAACACAAGCGCTGATCCCAATATGGATTGTCATAGGGTTTACTAATTACGGTCGTGGATACAATGCTTTACAGTCTAATGGTTCAATTGGATCAGCAGCGGAACAAATTTTTGTAAAAAGCAGGCTAATTATCGCCAACGAAATAAAGACAACCACGCCTCTGGCATAGGCTTCATCGCTAAGTAGCTCAAGCGAGACGGTTATTGACGACCTAAAAACAAAAAAGGAGCGCCCTTATCAGAAGGGAACTCCTTTTTTCAACAATAATCAAAATTGATTATTAAGAATTATTTTTTTGCGGTACCGACTTCAACCCGGCTTTTTAACTTCTGGCCAGGCCGGAAAGTCACTACGCAGCGGGCTGAGATTGGAATATCTTCGCCAGTTTTTGGATTCCGTCCTGGGCGCTGATTTTTGACACGAAGGTCAAAATTACCAAAACCGGACAGTTTCACCTGGTCGCCAGCTTCCAAAGCCACTCGGATCTCTTCAAAAAAAGCTTCGACAATCATCTTCGCATCGCGTTTGCTGATGCCAAATTTGGTAAATAAACGTTCTGCTAAATCGGCTTTGGTAAGCGCCATTCTTAATCCCTCAACGTTGCGTTGAACTCTTCACCAAGCGTTTGAACTACTGAAGAAATGACCTGTTGAATGTCTTTATCTTCCAGCGTCCGCGCCTTGTCCTGCAAGGTCAGTGCTATTGCCAGCGACTTCATTCCGTCAGCAATACCCTGTCCTGTATACACATCAAACAACTTTAGGTCAACTAGTTGATTTCCGCCAACTTTTCTAATAGTAGCAAGGATATCTGAAAAACGCACATCAGATTTCACAACAATTGCAAGATCACGGCGATTTGCCGGGTATTTTGAGACTTCCTGAGCTAAAACAATGTGTTTTGCGCCAAAGGCTGCCAGCTCAATTTCAAATAAATACGCTTTTCCTTTAATACCAAGCTTGCGCTCAGCTTCCGGATGCAGCGCACCGATAACACCAACCGCCTGACCATTGCGGGTAATTGCTGCCGTTTGGCCCGGATGTAAGGCGCTGTGTTCACCTTTGGCAAAGCCAAATTCGCTACTGGCAGAGGTCATGGCAATTAAAGCTTCGACATCACCTTTCACGTCATAAAAATCGACGTTACGCTCCGCAATGCTCCAGTGTTCATTGGCAAAACTACCGCCAATCACGCCGCCAAGTACCGGCACTTGGCGCACACCACCTTCAGCGGCGGCATCTGGAATAAATTTCAGACCGTATTCAAACAAACGAATGCGGGTTTGTTGACGGTTTTGGTTGTACTGCACCGCTTGCATCAAACCAGGCCACAGATTTAACCGCATCGCCGACATATCCGCCGAAATTGGATTAGGCAGCACCAAAGCTTCAACGCCTGGGAACAATACCTGCTGCACTTTCGGGTCCACAAAGCTATAAGTAATGGCTTCCTGATAACCGCGGCCAACTAATACATCACGCAAGCTGTTAACTGAAATTTCGGCTTCAGCGTGGTCACGCATTTTTAAGCTGGCAACCGGCGCTACGTTTGGAATATTGTTGTAACCATAAACCCGCGCCACTTCTTCTATCAGATCTTCAGAAATGCTGATATCAAAACGGTAGGTCGGTACGCTCACTTGCCAGCTGTCGATGGCTTCCGTAACGGCAAAACCCAGGCGCTGGAAAATTTCAGTCACCGTAGCTGTGGCAATGGAAATACCTAAAATACGGTCCAACTTGGTACGGGTCAGGTTGATTTGGGCTGGTTTTGGTAAGTGTTCTGCTGATTTTGCTTCAACCACCGGGCCAGCTACACCACCCACGATCTCCAGCAGCAACTGGGTTGCCCGCTCCATCGCTTGGTGCTGCAATTCTGGGTCTACACCACGCTCGTAGCGGTGCGATGCATCAGTGTGCAAGCCGTATTGACGGGCAATACCGGCCATTTCCACTTTGGAGAAAAAGGCACTTTCCAGGAAAATATCGGTAGTGTCTTTGGTCACGCCACTATGCAAGCCGCCAAATACCCCGGCCATTGCCAGCGCTTTGTGCTCGTCCGCAATCAATAAAGTATTGCTTTGCAGTTTGACTTCGGACTCGTCCAGCAGCACCAGAGTTTCACCCTCTTTCGCCTGACGCACCACAATACCACCTTCAATTTTATTCAAATCAAAGGCATGCATTGGATGACCTAATTCCAACAGCACAAAGTTGGTGACATCAACCACTGGGTCAATCGAACGAATACCACTACGACGTAGTTTTTCCACCATCCACAGCGGCGTCACAGCACCGGTGTTGATATTTTTGATGATGCGGCCCAAATACTTTGGACACTGTTTTGGTGCTTGCAAAGTGATGGTTAAAGCATCGTTGATGCTGGCAGCAACGGGCTCGATGGCCGGAACTGTGACATCCAGTTGATTCAGTACACCTACTTCGCGCGCCAGGCCAATCAGACCTAAACAGTCAGCGCGGTTTGGCGTTAAATCCACTTCAATCGCTTTGTCATCCAGCTGCAAAAAGACACGAATATCCACACCTAATGGCGCATCTTGTGGCAATTCGATAATGCCTTCCGAACTTTCGGCCATGCCAAGTTCAGATAATGAACACAACATGCCATTCGATGGCTGACCACGAAGTTTTGCCGCTTTAATTATAAAATCGCCCGGCAGTACCGCGCCAACAGTCGCCACAGCAACTTTTAAGCCCTGACGGCAGTTGGCGGCGCCACAAACGATATCGAGTAACTCACCCGTGCCGATATCAATTTTAGTGACTTGTAACTTGTCGGCTTCCGGATGGCGGCCACATTCAACGACATGGCCAATGACCACACCGCTAAATTCACCGGCAATGGCTTCAATACCGTCAACTTCTAAACCGGCCATCGAAATCTGCTCGGCCAGATCCAAGGTAGATAATTGCGGGTTCACCCACTCGCGTAACCAGGATTCACTGAATTTCATTTTTTCACTCCCCGCTTATTTAAATTGCTTCAAGAAACGCAGGTCGTTCTCGAAAAATGATCGTAAATCAGTCACGCCGTAACGCAGCATCGTCAGACGCTCCACGCCCATGCCAAAGGCAAAACCGCTGTAGACTTCAGGGTCAATACCAACCGAGCGTAATACATTCGGATGCACCATGCCGCAGCCTAAAACTTCCAGCCACTTGCCGTTTTTGCCCATCACATCCACTTCAGCTGAAGGTTCGGTAAAAGGGAAAAAGGACGGCCGGAAACGGATCTGCAGGTCTTCTTCAAAATAGTTATTCAGAAAATCGTGCAAAATGCCTTTCAGCTCAGTAAAGCTGACGTTTTTATCAACCATCAAACCTTCGACCTGATGGAACATCGGCGTGTGGGTTTGATCGTAATCGTTGCGATAAACGCGGCCTGGCGAAATGATCCGCAGCGGTGGTTGTTCGGTTTCCATGGTGCGAATTTGCACGCCAGAGGTTTGGGTGCGCAGCATCAGTTTTGGATTAAAGTAGAATGTATCGTGATCGGCACGGGCCGGGTGATGCTCCGGAATATTCAGCGCATCAAAGTTGTGGAAATCATCTTCGATTTCCGGGCCATGTTTAACTTCAAAACCCAGTTCACCAAAAAAGCTTTCGATGCGACGGATGGTGCGGGTCACCGGGTGTAAACCACCGGCGTCCAGCGTGCGGCCTGGTAAAGAAATATCAATCTGCTCAGAGGCCAGTTTTTGCAATAACACGGCTTGTTGCATGGTATCGCGGCGGGCGTTTAATGCATCCTGAACTTGTTGTTTTAATTCGTTAATTTGCTGACCAGCGACTTTGCGGGTTTCAGCGTCCATCGCGCCAAGCGACTTTAACAGTTCAGTAATGCTGCCTTTTTTACCGAAGTACTCGACGCGCACATCTTCCAGCGCTGGTACATCGGCCGCTGCAGCGACTGCAGCTAAGGCGTTTTCTAAAATGGCAGATAGGTTCATTGTTGTCCTCAGACCGGCCTAAAATGGATGACTTGATTCAACCGGCAATAATACACCAGAACGAATCGCGGATCGCTGTTTATGCTGAGGTTTTTTCGGGGAATTTACGAAGTATATACCCAAAATCATTGAAGATTCGGGTAGGCGGCAACTGAACGAATCTGGAGCGCCAGTCCGACCCGGAGCTTAGCTGTTCTAAGTGACTGGGGTGAGTGAAAGCGGCCAACAACCCCGAATCTTCAAGGATGATGGGTATAAAGCCGTCAGCTGCCGCTTTGCGCCAGTACGTCTTTGACAAAAGGGATGGTCAGCTTACGCTGATGCACTATCGAAGCTTTGTCGAGTTTATCGAGGATGGCCACCAGCGCCCGGATTTCGCGTTGCTGGCGATTGAGTAAAAACCGCGCCACTTCATCGGGCAAATCTATGCCACGCAAGCGGGCTTTTTGTTGCAGTAATTTTTGTTTGTCGTCATCGCTGAGTAACCGCAGCTGAAAAATGGTACAGGCCTGCAAACGCGACACTAAGTCTGGCAGTGTAATACCAAGTTGCAGCGGCGCTTCATCGGCGACAATCAACAGTCGTTTGCCCTGCTCCACCATCCGGTTATACAAATCAAACAGCGCCACCTGCCAATGACTGTCGCCGGCGATGGCCTGAATGTTATCGAGGCAAACCAGATCAAGCTGCTCCAAGCCATCGAATAAACGGGGGCTGTATTGGCGAAAATCATCCAGCGCTAGTAGCTGACTGGTCAGTCCCTGCTCTTGCGCCTGGACACAGGCTGCGTACAACAAATGTGACTTGCCACTGCCGCTGGCACCAAATAAATACAGTGGCAGCTGCGGTTTACCCGGCGCCAGAAACTGTTCAATAAACTGCACCGCCGGGCTTTCTTTGGCACCATAAAAGCTTTGCAGGGTTTCATCGTCCGGCAGTGTCACTGCCAAGGTGTATTGAGTTGGCTGCATCAGGGGCGGACAAACCTAAAATGGGTGTGGCCAGCCGGAATTTGAACTTCAGCCAGCACCGGTCGCTGCAACGCAGTTTGCGAAGGATCCGTCGCCATTTCGGCTGTGTTGCCAGTTACTGCCGAGTTAAGAGCTGCTTCCGAGCTAAGCGCTGCTTCAAGAGCTTGCTCAGCTGCACTCAGAGCCGGTTCAGCCAGTTGGCCATCAGCGGCGGTCGTTTCTGCTGTTATCGTTGGTGGGGTTGTTGCGTCGGTAACGATTACCGGCTGCAATTTCTTTTCAAGCGCCAATGCCTGATAAAAATCCAGTTCGCTTGCGGCAAAGGTTAACCGAATGGTGGCGGTGCCTGGCTTAAACTCCACCAACTGTTGCTGGCGTACCGTTAGCATCGAACTAAAAATCTTCTGCACCTCGACTAAATCGGTTAAACCGGCAATACCATCCAGCGTCAACTGCACCGAACCATCGGCCACAGCATTAGCCTGAACGTTCACCGCATATTTAGCGGCTTGCGCTGCGGCCAATTGTTGGCTGAATTGTAATAACAAGGCTGTTGCATCAGCACCACTAAATTCCTGCTGCTGTAAAGCAGCGTCCACCATCGTCTGGATCGTTAACCGGTATTGCAACTGACCGGTCATATCCACTTGCTGTTCCAATAACAGATTAAACACCTGCGTTGCCTGATAACGGGGCGATGCCTGACTTAATCCGGTCCAATCTCCAGACCATAACGCCGTGGCATTGACCAGCGCCAGATCTACTTCGTCATGCTGTGGATACAGATAACTTAGGCCATACTTTTTTGCCTGCGCCGCCAGTGCGTTACGAAGCGGATGCTCCACCAGTATCACCAACTGCGGTTGGTCTAAGGTTTTTTCGGTGAGCCAAATTAAGACATCCGGGCGACGGCTGCCCCAGATCGGGATCTGCAATTGTTGCAGTAGACTGGTAATTTTTTGTTGATCCAGGCTGACCTGTAGCAGATTACGGCCGTCACGCTGCACCATTTGGTATTGTTTAATAAAGTCACTGCTACTGCGAATGGCCATTTTCACCGAGGGGTCCGTCAGCATCTGCTCACCGCCGGTCAGTTTGATCAACACAGCAGTCACCGCAGCTTGTTGCCACTGGCTTTGACTTTGATTGGCATCCACTTCGGCCTGAAACAGATCGGTTAATTCAGCACTGTAGCTGAAGCAAGACAGGCTCAGCAAGAAACTGAAACTCAGCGTTTTGCAAAGTAATAACCACAAATGTTGCATTGATAAGGTTCCTCAACGAGCCAGTGTGGAATAAATTTTTCCTAAACTGCTCAATTTCATGAAAGTGGCTGCCGGCATACGCAACCAGGTTGCACTGTTCCCGGTCTGGTCCCAGTCTGGCCTCACCGGCATTTTACCCGATCACAAACCTAAAATGAGCAGAATAAACCATTGCGATTTAACATCACAAAAAACAAAGCGCAACCCTTTGAAGAATTGCGCCTTTTCAGCATGTTTCCGGGTCTATTGATCCGGATATACCCGTCATCCTTGAAGATTTGGGGTTGTTGGCCGCCTTCACTCGCTGAAGCGTCAGTCCGACCCAGTCACATAGACTGCTATGCTCCGGGCCGGGCTGGCGCTCCAGTCTTGCTCAGTTGCCGCGGTTCCACCGTGGCCATTCCGAATCTTCAATGATTTTGGGTATACATTACCTACAGTTCTAATTTTGCCTGGCGGATTGCCGCGACAAAGACGTCATAAATTGCATACACCTGCTCTTGATTCAACGGTGTACCATCTTTATCACGCCATTTAATGGCCGTGCCTTTATCGGTTTTACTCAGATGCAACTGGTATTCACCTTCGGCAATTGGCAGTAATGGTTGATCTTCACCACCCCAGATTGAACCCCAGAAACCAGCTTCCGGTTTGGTGAAGTTGACGTAATAAACATAATCGGTCCGGTTTAAGTCGGTCACGGTCAACGAAACCTGTTCAAACAATAATTCCAGTTGATTCCAGGCCACATCAATTGGCTGTGTCGTCAACAACACCGCTTCATCTTTTTCGTTCACCGCGCGGGTCAGCATCACATCAGGCAGCTTTGCTTTAATCGCTCTGATTTGTTCCATTTCCACGGTGGCCAGGTGGTCAATCATCCGGTTTAAGAAATGAACCTCTTCGCGGCGCTGTGCGATAGCGGTAACTGGCTGACTTGCTTGAGCATATTGATGCTGCAACATGGCAACCCGCAGTGCCACAGTACGACCATGCACTCTTGGCTCCAACTGCACCTGAAATTTACTTTGTTGAGTCAGCTCCTCTGAAGTCCACAGCCACCAGCCGGTTTCTTCAAACTGACTCACCCAATCGGTCTGCCAGCTGTCATTGCCAGCTTCTTTGACCACGATATTATTTTGGCTGAAAAAGTTCGTCAGGTTGGTTTTTAAATGTGGCATTAAGTCGCCGGTGAACTCGTTCCGTTCAAAAAACACCCGCACTTCTTTATCGTCTTCTTCAACTCTGGCATTGGTTGATACGGCCAGCACCTGCATCGGTGCTTTTAATTCCACCGCATCACCACGGGCGCCCGCAGCGACCGCCGCCGGAATATCAAACTGACCTGGCTTTTTCGGCGCAATCAAACCTTTCGGGATGGTCAGTTCGTTGACTTTTTTTATTTCTGTTGCGGTTGTTGGCTCGGGAGTTGTCCACAAAGAACAACCAGATAACAACAAAGTGGCCAATACTGAGCCGGAAATCCAATAATGCACCTAAAAACTCCTAAAGATTAATTTTGGCTTGTTGCAGCGCTTGTTCGATTACAACCTGATGGATTGGTTCCAGCCGGGTTAAAGGTAAACGGGCAAAATCTGACTGAATAAATCCCATCCGGCGTAACGCCCACTTGGTTGGAATTGGATTGCTTTCGATAAATAAGTCACGATGCAGCGCTTGTAACCGACTGTCAACTGCAACCGCAGTCGCGCGGTCTCCGGCAAGTGCCGCATGAATCATTGCTGTCATGCCTTGTGGCGCCACATTGGTGGTCACCGAAATAACACCGTGCCCACCTTGTAACACAAATTCTGCAGCAGTGGCATCATCACCACTGAGTAAACTAAAACCGCTGTGGCAACACTGTTGCAATTCTGCCAGTCGGGTCATCGAACCAGTGGCTTCTTTGATACCAACGATATTGTCAATCTGACTTAACTCACCAACGGTTGTTGCCAATAAATCGACACCGGTGCGTCCAGGAACGTTATATAACAACACTGGTTTGGTAGCAGCTTTTGCAACCGCTTGAAAATGCGCGATCATGCCTTTTTGGGTTGGTTTGTTGTAATAAGGCGTGACGGTTAAAAAACCATCAATCGCAAATTGGTTCAATTGCAAGGTCTTTTCGACCGCTTCAGCAGTTGAATTGGAGCCATTCCCGGCAAGGACTTGGCAGCGTCCTGCCACTTGTTGTATCACTGCAGCCAGTACTTCCAACTGCTCGGCAAATGGGATGGTTGCCGCTTCGCCAGTCGTTCCCATAATGATCAGACCGTCAGTGCCATGCGCAATCTGATACTCTACTAATTGCGTTAAACCGGCATAGTCCACCAGACCAGCATCGGTCATCGGGGTAATCAGGGCGACGTAACTTCCTCTGAACATAACAACTGCTCCGTAATTTTCAGGCTGCCTATGGTAATGACGCGGCCTGACAAACACAAGCAACAGCGACAGCAGCTGATGAATTTTCAACGAACTATGGTAAACTCGGCGACCTTTTTACGGCATTTTGGCATAAGGTTGTACCCAAAGATGGCTCAACAATTGGTGGTTACTGCGATTGGTACCGATCGCACCGGCATCGTCAGTCAGCTGGCGCGACTGGTCAGCGATTGCAACTGCAACATTGTCGACAGCCGTATGGCAATTTTTGGCAATGAATTTACCTTTATTATGTTGTTATCCGGCGATGCCGCTGCTATTAGTAAAATTGAATATTTATTGCCAAGTTCAGGTTTAGCCCTTGATCTGCTGACGATGACCAAACGTACATCCGCCCACAAACCACAGCCTCTGTCCAAACCTTATCAATTGTCCTATACCGGACCTGATAAAGTGGGCACTTTGGGTAAAATGTCCAGTTTGCTGGCTGATCATCAGGTGTATATCGGTTCATTGCGATCAGAGACTGTCATAAAAGAAGGTCTCCCACAGACGAATACCGTCATGACAGTGCAGTTACCTGCGCAAGTGCAACCGCTGCAATTGCAGGTACTGATTGCACAGCAGCTGGCTGAAATGGCGCTGACCGGCAGCTTTGAACCTCAGGGGTAAACGGCCTGGTGGACCTTGGTGGCACAAGTACCCATGGCGCCACCGATGCAAAAAATTGACTTCGAATCATCCTGCTGGATCTGCCAGCCCTTGAGGAATCATCATGCAAATGTTAACTGTTGGCGACAAAGCACCAAATTTTTCGCTGCAAAATCAAGACAATCAAACCGTGGTGCTCAGTGATTTACTGAAAACCCAACAAGTGCTGGTGTATTTCTACCCCAAGGCCATGACACCAGGCTGCACAGTGCAAGCTTGTGCCCTGCGTGATAGTCAGGCGGAACTGGCAGAAAAAGGCGTCACTGTGGTCGGCATCAGTACCGATCCGGTGAAAAGCCTGGCAAAATTTGCACTGCGGGATCAGCTGAATTTTACGTTGTTGTCCGATCCTGACCATCAGATTGCCGATGCTTTTGGCGTTTGGGGTGAAAAGAAATTTATGGGTAAAGTCTATGACGGTATCCATCGCACCAGTTTTTTAATTGGCAATGATGGCCTGATTAAGCAGGTTTATCAGGACTTTAAAACCAGCAACCACCATCAAGTCGTGCTAAAGTCTCTGCCATAAACCGCCAGCAATCGACGGTCTGATTTGACTGGCGGCATCATCAGGAGCGTCGACCATGAAATTATATTATGCGCCAGCGGCTTGTTCCCTGGCTTCTCACATCGCCTTGTTTGAGGCGGGTCTGAAATTTACCGCGTTAAAGGTTGATTTACGCCATAAAACCCTGGCCGATGGCAGCGATTACCGGCTAATCAATGCACAGGGTTATGTCCCGGCGCTGCAACTCAAAAATGGTGAAGTGCTGACCGAAGGCCCGGCCATTTTGCAATATATTGCCGATCAGGCACCGGCCAGTAATCTGGCACCAGCCAACGGCAGTTTTGCCCGTTACAAACTACAAAGCTGGCTGAATTTTATCGCCACCGAACTGCATAAAAATTTCACCCCCCTGTTTGACCCAACAGCAGCTGAAGCCACTAAAAGTGCAGCGCAGCAAAAGCTTCAGCAACGTCTGACTCAGCTTGATCAGCAACTCGCCGCATTGCAGTATCTGGTCGGCGACTATTTCGCCATCGCCGATGCCTATCTGTTTACTGTGGCGGGCTGGGCCAGATTGGTGAAGTTTGACCTGACCCCTTATCCGAATTTATTGAGTTTTGTGGCACGCTGCAACCAACGTCCTGCGGTGCAAGCTGCGCTGGCCGCTGAAGGCCTGTTATCTAAAGGAGCATAACCTGATGACCCGATTTTTCTTATCACCGCTGATGATGGCCCTGGCACTGCCTTTTGTTGTTGCCGCAGAACCGGCATTGTTGCAAACCGAGAAACATGCACTGAACATTGAAACCGTGGTGAAAGGCTTAGCCCATCCCTGGGGCCTGGCGTTTTTGCCCGATGGCCGGTTATTGGTCACCGAACGTGATGGCCAACTGCGGTATGTCAGCGCCGGTAAATTAAGCGCGCCGATCACCGGTTTGCCACCGATTGCGGTGGGTGGTCAGGGTGGTTTACTGGATGTGCTGTTGGACAAAGACTTTGCCACCAATCAGAAAATTTATCTGAGTTACGCCGAACCAGGTGCCGACGATACCAACAGTACTGCGGTGCTGCAGGCAACACTTGCCGGCGACAGTTTAAAAGATCCGAAAGTAGTGTTCAGTCAACAGCCCAAAGTAACCAGCAAATACCATTTTGGCGGGCGGCTGGTACAACAGGCCGACGGCAATTTATTTGTGACTTTAGGCGATCGCGGTAGCCGCCGTGAGGACGTGCAGCCATTATCAACGCATGTCGGTAAAGTGGTGCGTATTACACCTACCGGCGAAGCTGCTTCCGGCAATCCTTTTGCTGCACAAGCGGATGCGAAAAAAGAACTGTGGTCGTTTGGCCATCGTAATATTCAGGGCGCTACCCTCGATAACAGCGGCCGGCTGTGGACGCACGAACATGGCCCGCAAGGCGGCGATGAAATCAATATCACCAAAGCCGGTCTGAACTACGGTTGGCCGCTCATTACCTACGGTGAAGAATATGGTGGTGGGGTGATTGGGAAAACGGCCGCAGCGGGCCTCGAACAACCGCTGCATTATTGGGTGCCGTCCATTGCCCCCAGTGGCATGGCATTCTATCAAGGTGCGCTGCTAAGCGGCTGGCAACAAAATTTATTGGTTGGCTCACTGAAATTTGGCCAGCTGGTACGGCTGGAAATCAAAGACGATAAAGTCAGCCACGAAGAGCGCATTCGCATTGGCAGTCGTATCCGTGATGTCAAAGTGCATCCGGATGGCAGTGTTTATCTGCTGACTGATGAAGATAACGGCGCAATTTTACGCATCACCCCGATGAAATAACTTTGGATCAGCCGGCGTCAATGCCGGCTGAGTATGCTCATGTCTGTTAAGTTTTTTGTCCTATCCAAATCTTTATTGTGTGTGACTGCTGCGAACGTCTGCAGCCCTGTTTTTGCTGTGACGCTGCCCTCGGTGTCGCTCTCAGATCATGTCGCGGCGAAAACGGTGTCTGGCGAAATCAACAAAATCAATGAAATCAATGAAATAAATATCGAGCGGCTGGTCGTGACAGCCACCCAACAGCCTAAACCCTGGCTCAGCAGCAGCGCTGCCATCAATCACCGAGATTTAACAGACGAAGGCCCTACTTTAGATATCGCCTCGTTGTTACAAGGTTTACCCGGCGTACAAGCTGATCAACGCGCAAATTTTGCGCAGGACAGCCGGATCAGTTTGCGTGGTTTTGGCAGTCGCAGCAGCTTTGGGGTGCGTGGCATTGAAGTGTTACTGGATGGCATGCCGTGGTCAACGGCCGATGGTCAAAGTCAGCCAGGCAGCATGCTGCTGGAACAACTTGGCGCGGTTGAAGTGTTACGTGGTCCTTTTGCCGCTTTGTACGGCAATTCTGCCGGCGGCGTGTTGGCATTACAAAGTAAATCGATAGCTCCGGCCTCAGTCAGCGTGCAGCAGCTTTCGGGTGATCTGTTACAGCAACAACAACTGCAACTCAGTAGCGGTCAGACTGAGTTTTCACTGAAGCAACTGAAACATGACGGTTTCCGGCCTCACAACAGCGCGGAAAAACGCCAGGCCAGCTTGCGGCAGTCACATATTTTTGCAGATAACCTACAGCTGAACTGGCGTTATGATTGGTCAGACGATCCCCTGCTGCAAGACCCGCTTGGCCTGACCTTGGCTGAGTGGCAACAAAATCCGCGGCAAACAGCAGCGGTTGCCACGCTGTTTAATAGCCACAAAAGTGCTGCTCAGCGCCAGTTGACGCTGCAACTCGAGCCGTTATCAGGTGAATGGCAACTCGGCGGCTGGCATGGTCAACGTGATATTCAGCAATTATTGGCATTTAGTGGTGATGCTATCAGCTCCGCCGGCGGTGTCGTGAATCTGAACCGGCACTTTTTTGGTATCAAAGGTCAACGTCAGTTTGAACTTGGCCGCTGGTGGTTACAATATTCCGCGCAATTTGAACAACATACCGATCAACGCCAGGGTTATGTCAATCAAACTGGCAGCATTGGCGACTTACGAAGGGATGAAAGAGGCCAGGTACAAAGCACGGAAATCGCCTTTCGCACCGAATATGTCTCCGCTGATCTGTGGCGATTCAGTGCTGGCGCCAGACTCAGCGAGCTAAAGTTTGCTGTCACCGACTATTTTATCCGCCCAGGCAATCCGGACGACAGTGGCGAGAAATCCGATCAACATCCATCGTTTGCACTTGGCATCAGCTATCCGCTACTGCCGCAGTTAAGCTGGAGCCTGAATATGGGTCAGGGTTTTGAAACGCCAACGCTGACCGAAATGGCTTATCAAAGTAACGGCGGTGGCTTAAATCTGGCACTCAAAGCGGCGCGTAACCAGCAAATTGAATCAGGTTTTAAATATCAGACCAAGACGACCGTCGCATCTATAGACCTGTTTTATATTCAAAGCCGCGACGAGTTGGTGGTTGACCAAGCCGTTGGTGGACGTACCAGCTATCGCAATGCCGCCAGCAGCCAGCGCCGTGGTGTGGAATTTTTCTGGCAACAACAGCTATCGCCCCACTGGCAACAACGCTTCAGCAGTACGTTGCTCGATAGTCAGTTTGCAGCACAAACCAATGTCAGCCGCGAGCTGCCTGGTGTCGCCCGGGTCCAGCATGACTGGCAACTGGAATACCGGCCATGGCAGGATGATCGCTGGTTGCTGCGCACGCAACTCAATTATCGCGGCCAACTTATGGTCGATGATGCCAATAGTTTAAGTGCTCCTGCGGTAACGTTGCTGCAATTGGACAGTCGTTGGCAGCTTGACTTGCAACACAGCCAATGGCAATTTTGGGTAGGGCTGGAAAATGCGCTGGATAAAACCTACGCTGGCGCTGTGGTAGTGAATCAGGCCAATGGCCGCAGTTTTGAGCCGGGGATACCACGACAATGGGTGGCGGGCCTGCAACTGCAGATTGATCTCAATTGATTGGTTCATCATGCACTTTGCGAAATTAACCGGCATCCGGCAGTTGCATGCAATCAATGCCAAAGCTAATTTCATTCAAAACATTCATAATCAGCTGTTTTATAAAGTGAATTCAAAGTGTTTAACTTTACTGAAAATGTTAGGGATAACTTTTCGCATCGATACTGGAATTGGTTATAATCGGCAAAGAGATAGTGCCGAATGAAAAGGTAGCAGCGCCATGAGTGGACCCGGAAATCGTAGTAAACTACCAGATAATCCAACCTTAAAAGACATCAACTGGTACAAAAAACAAATCAACTGGGGCGAATTACCACCTTTTTATCATATGGTTGCGCAATCACTCGGCGAGTCCGAAGGGTTACTCACCCATGGTTTTGATAACGCCATCAAACGCATTATTGATAAACGTAACTGGAACCTGCAGTTACTCAAAGGTTTTGTCGACAATGCCAATATCATTCATTGTGACAACAAACCGCGGATTGCCCTTTATCAAGTTTTTACTGACCGCGGATTTGAACTTCATGCGCTGCCGTATGCCAAAGACTCTGAAATCGATCAGTACGTGAAAGGGAACCGGCTGATGGAGTTTAACCTCTGGGATCCATTGACCATGCGCATGGTGCTTCGGATCAATCAGTTGCATAAATTTATCAGCTTTTATTTTGAACATGGTGATGAAGCCGACTTTGCATTAATTTTGTATTCGCACAAGTTGGTGAATGCAGTGATTGAGTTTTTGCAAAAACACGTTCAGGTGACCAAGGTCGATGGTGTATCCATTCGTCAGTATTTCGACCAGCAGGAAAAAATGCTTGGTCAGGCGGATGCCGATGAACTTCAGCTTTCGGCATTAAAGGCCGGGATAACAGAGTCAAAAAATAGATGAAGTTATGTGTAGTATGGATCTGTAGTGTTGGATTAAGTTTGTCGTTGTGTTGCCCTGCAACAGCAGCAACACCACTGCCCGATCTGGGCGGGAATGCATTTTCCACTTTAACCCCGGAAAAAGAGAAACAAATTGGTGACGTGATGATGCGGCAAACCCGCGCCAGTTTGCCGATGATTAACGATCCGTTATTAGATGAATACCTGAATAACCTGGGCAACGGTTTAGTGGCCAAGGCTGAAGGTGTGCGGTTTCCATTTCAGTTTTACTGGGTCAATGATCCCAATATCAACGCCTTTGCTACCTTAGGTGGCCACATTGTTTCGAACACCGGTACTTTAGCTGTCGCTGACAGTGAAAGTGAATTTGCATCGGTGATGTCGCATGAAATTGTGCACGTGACACAACGCCATATTGCCCGTTCCGTGGAAGCCCGCTCCCAGTCAGCCCCACTGACGCTGGCGTCTTTATTAGGGTCCATTATTCTGGCGACCGTCAATCCGGAAGCTGGTATGGCCGGGATCATGGCGAGTCAGGGCATGTCACAACAATCGGCCATTAACTTTACCCGCAGCAATGAACAGGAAGCGGACCGGATTGGTATTCAATTGCTGTCCAATGCCGGTTTTGACCCTTATGCGATGCCGGAGTTTTTTAATAAACTGAGTGAAAAAACCAGGTTCAGCAATACCCAGTTGGCGTTTTTATATACCCACCCGTTATCGCAGGCGCGGATCAGCGATTCCAGAGTGCGGGCACAACAATATCAGCAACGTTTTGTGCCGGACAGCACTGATTTCCCGCTGATCAAAGCGCGGATCTGGGCGCGATATCAATTAGAAAACAGTGCCGCTATCGACTATTTCCAGCGAAAACTGGCAAGCCCGGGTGGCAATACCAAAGCCAACCAATATGGGCTGGCGCTGGCGTTGTTCGATAAAAAAGAGTATGTCGCTGCCGAGCAATTATTGAATAAACTGCGTAGCGAAGATGATAAAAACCTATTTTATCTGGATGCGATGACGGATGTGTATATCAGCACCGATCGGGTGAATAAAGCGCTGGAAATGCTTGAGCAGCAGTATTTGTTGCGGCCAAACAATCAGGTGATCACCCTCAATTATGCCAATGCGGCGATGCAGGGCAAATCCTACCGATTGGCACTGCATCTGCTACGTAATTTGTTGTACTACAAAAATGATAATTTTTTAGCTTATGAAATGCTGGTCGACGTTTACAAAAGTCTGAATGATATGGCGCGTTATTATGAAGCGCGCGCCGATCTGTATTATCAGCTGGCCAATTATCCAAAAGCGATTGACGATATTAACGTTGCTCTGAATCAGTTGACCTCGGATGATCAACTGGAAAGCCGCCGCCTGGAAGCCAAGAAAAAACAACTGCAAACCGAATTTAGCAGACTCAAAAAACTTAACTGAGGACAAGGCCCATGTTGACGATCTATCACAACAATCGCTGCTCGAAAAGCCGCGAAGTTCTGGCATTACTAGAGCAACTGGGTAAGCCTTTTCAGGTGGTGCATTATCTGAATGAGCCGCTGAATGAACCGGCGCTGCGTCAGTTGTTAGGTAGACTTCAACTAACCCCGCGCCAATTGCTGCGTGATAAAGAAGATGAATATCATACGCTTGGCCTGTCCGATCTTAGCTTGTCTGACGACTTAATTATTCAGGCCATGCTGGAGCAGCCCAAATTGATGGAGCGCCCGGTCGTGGTCATGGGCAACAAAGCGGTGATCGCCCGTCCCGCTAACCGCTTGCTGGAATTGTTTTGAGAGGATCAGCATTGAGAGACGTGTCGTCAAGAGAAGTTGATTTGCAAAACATCACCGTGCTTATTTTATATTATTCCCGTCATGGATCGGTCGCGGCTTTAGCAGAAAAAATCGCCGTAGGCGTTGCTGCCGCAGGTGCGACCGCCATGATCCGCACTGTTCCTGACTTTCACCATGACAATTCAGCACAGCATCCGCTGATCCAAAAAGATGAACTTGTCCAAGCCAATGCGCTGGCATTGGGCAGTCCGGTCCGGTTTGGGCTGATGGCCGCTGAAATGAAAGCGTTTTGGGATAATACCAGCGACCTCTGGCTCAAAGGCCAGCTGATTGATAAACCAGCGGGTGTGTTCACCTCATCCAGTTCAATGCACGGCGGCAACGAAGCGACGCTGCTCGGCATGATGCTGCCGCTATTACATCATGGCATGGTGCTCATGGGCATCCCTTACGAAGAACCCGCTTTACATCAAACACAAACCGGTGGAACCCCTTATGGTCCGACCCATGTCAGTGGCAGTACTGCCACGACTTTGCTGTCGGTTCACGAACAACAACTGGCGATTTCCTTTGGAAAACGACTCGCCACAATTGCCGGAAAGTTATCATGAGTTTGTTGATTGCAGCAGAAGTGCCGATGGCCACCAACACCCGTCGTTTTTTATGGTTAGGTCAGCTTGGCTTTGCTTTGTTATTCCTGTTGATGCCTTTATCGGTCCTGTGGCTGAATCCGCCAGAGCTTGGTAGCCAATGGGTGTTGTTAGCGTTGTTATGGGGGCCGTTATGGTTTCCGTTGGCAGGGATCATTCGTGGCAAAGCTTATACCTTCGCCTGGGCCAATTTTATTGTGATGATTTATTTTGTGCATAGCCTGACTAATCTGTGGGTTAGCAGCCATCTAGCGCTACTGCTCGCTTTGATAGAACTTTTGGCAAGTTGTCTGATGTTTGTGGGTTGTACTTATTACGCCAAATTTCGTGGCCAGGAACTGGGGCTAAAAATCCCAAAATTAAAAGACGACCCGGTCCGTCAATCCTGAGGAAGGGTTAATCGCTTCCTGAGGTTCCGGCATCTGCTGCGGATTGTGTCGGTTGATACTGCTGCAGTAGCTGCTGGATATAACCATCTTGTTGCAGTTGTTCAAACGACTTCATCAATGTTGTGTGCAGCGGTGAATCAAGGCCAATCGCACAATAAATTGCCGGCGGTTTTGTCCACAGCGGATCAAAACTTAAAGCGACCTCAAATTTTCGTTTGGACATCACATAGCCCAACGATAAATCCACCGCCATCACCGCATCAAGCCGGCCTTGTACTAAACGGGTCAGATTGCTTTCTAACGAGTGCGCGTCATCGCGGATCATCAGACGTTCGGCAAATGCTTGTTCCAATTCCGGATAAACAAAACCCCGAATAGTACCGACCCTTTTGTGATACATATCACTGAGTTGCCCGATAGCTTTACTTTCACTGCGCCTGACGACTAACTGCGACGAGTAAAATAACGGTCCAACCCACGCCAGTGCCTTCGGGCGACTGACCCAATCCGGACTTAAAAAACAACCCACATCGGCCTGATTGCTGGTCAACCAGCTTTCCACTCTGGCTCTTGGCACATCTAAATACAACACCGGCATTTGATTCAGTTGACCAATTTTATCAATCAGACTTTTGCTGATCCCGCCCATTAGTTTGCCTTCGGTGGAAAACATCGCATAAGGCACCGGATTAGTTTCACTCACCACAGCACGTAACACAGCGGGTGTTGTAGCTGCTGCCGGGCTCGTTTGCGCCGATACCCCGGTGCAAAGCCACAGGCATGCCAGCGCCAGCAACAGTGGCAAACCTTGCTGTTTTTCCCTATTGAAACAAGAGTAAACCGGCGAAAAAATGCCGTTCACTGATGTTGTATTCGTCCGATCCCTGCACTTCTTTTGGATCAATTCTGTCATCCGTAGCGGCCTATAAATTTCATACACCAAAGGTCAACACGCCCAGCATCAGAATGAACGTTGTCGCTTAACCATAGCAAAAATTTTACCTGAAGTCGCAATTCATCATGCACAAAAACCCGGATCAGAAACTACAGCAATCCAATCACCACTCACTCGCGTATAAGCGAAGAGTTTGTTATTGATGCGAGGGGACATTTTGACCGAAGTAGCGTTATTTCCATTAAGTCAGGTGGTGCTGCCTGGCGGGCGAATGAAATTGCGGGTGTTTGAGCCCCGTTATGTCCGGCTGGTACGGCAGGCTTGTGCCGGCGAGCGCCCTTTTGCCTGTGCCCTGCTGAATCCTTATGTGGCGCTTTCGCACCCGGATCGCTTGTTTGGCGTGGCAACCTTAGTGCAGATCACTGATTTTACCCAATTGGAAGATGGGCTGCTTGGCATCACCGTCGAAGGTATTAACCGCATTGCAATCAAGCAGCGCTCGCAAGAGCCGGATGGACTGCATATTGCGACACACGAAAGATTGCCCGACTGGCCAGAAACGGCTTTTTTACCGGCACACCGCCAACTGAGCGACGAGCTGTCAATCGTGTTTAAACAAAATCCGCAGCTGCAGCAACTTTACCCACAGCCACAATGGCAAAACGCCAGCTGGCTGGCACAGCGCTGGATTGAAATACTGAGCATGCAACCTCCGCTGAAGCAGCAACTGATGGCCGCTGATAGCGCGGCGCCGACGTTAGAGGCGCTTTGTAGCTGGCTGCAGAGCCAACAACTTGCCTGAGCTGGCTAGTTAATACCCAAATATTTATGCACCTGCACACTTAACCGCCAGTTGTGCGCCATACAGGCTTCGATCGCCAGCTGGGTGGCTTTGGCTTTTTGACTGATCGGTTGTAGGTAAATAAGTTTGTTCTGACAATCGAGTCCAATCAATAACTGCTCCAGCTCCTGCACATGTTTTTCCATCGCCACCGGATGTTTAATTTCGTTGGCGCGCTCCAGACAGCTGCGCAGCACTTGGTAACCGCCTTTCATATTCACTTTCGGTGATACGGTAACCCAAGTCTGCAGCGGCGCTAAAATTTCAAAAGTACCAGAAGTTTCGATTTGCGTGCTAAAACCCTGTTGATGTAACAACTCACACAGCGGGTTTAAGTCGTACATACAAGGCTCACCACCGGTGATCACCACGTGTTTGGCGCGGTAATTGCGCTGTAAAAACAGCGCCAGAATGGCCTCTGCATCGGCTTGTGCCCAATGATCCGAATCGGCTTTTTTAGCCGTCGTCTCACCAAGCTGGATCAGTAAATCGGGTTGAATTTCCCAGGTGTGTTTAGTATCACACCAGGAACAACCGACCGGACAGCCCTGTAAACGCAGGAAAATTGCCGGGGTGCCGGTGTAGTTGCCTTCACCCTGAATGGTTTCGAATATTTCGTTAACTTTATACACGCTGAGTTGATTTCCTTTAGATGCGGCTCATTTTACAGTACAATGCGCGCCCTTCTTTGGGTGCATTATAACGGGAGCGCACAGCATGCCGCAAAAAGTTGTTGTTATTTATTCGGGTGGCATGGATTCTTTCACTGTGCTGCATAACGCTATCCGCGCTGGCCACGACGTTTATGCGTTGTCGTTTAATTATGGTCAGCGCCATGTCAAAGAATTGATTTGTGCCCAAAACGTCTGTCAGGAACTGGGCATTCATCACAAAATCGTTGATATTTCAGCGATTAACCAGCTGATTGGCGGCTCATCGTTAACCGACGATATCGAAGTACCGGAAGGCCATTATGCCGCGGATAATATGAAATCGACGGTGGTGCCGAACCGCAATATGATTTTACTCAGCCTGGCCGTTGGGTATGCGGTGTCGTTAGATGCGCAAGCAGTGTATTACGGCGCGCACTCTGGCGATCACTTTATTTACCCGGATTGCCGACCGGAATTTGTGCAGAAGATGAATGATGTCTGTCAAATTGCCAACTATGAACCGGTCGATATCGTCAGCCCTTACCTGCAACAAACCAAAATTGAAATCCTCAAAGACGGTCTGGCGATGGGGCTGGATTATGGTAAAACCTGGACTTGCTACAATGGCCGCGAAAAAGCCTGTGGTAAATGTGGTTCCTGCCAAGAACGGCTGGAAGCCTTTACCTTAAACAACACCATTGATCCGCTGCCGTACGAACAACAATAATCACGTTACCCCAGAGCTATTGCGGCGCAAAGCGGCGCAATAGCTGATACAACGCCTGCGTTGCCCTACTGGTATCATCGCGTCGACTTGCCAGATACATCTGCCGCTTTAACCCCGTATCCCCTAAAGGCCGGGTCACAATCAATCCCTGACTGACAAAAGGCTCGGCCAACCAGGCTGGCAACACGGCAATGCCCTCACCTGCCGCCACCAACTGTAAAATCTGACTGGCCTGGCCGACTTGCCGCTGTTGGCCCTGAAACTGATTGTTCTTTAGAAAATAGCGGAATAAATCCTGTCGCTCTGGCGGGATCGGATAGGACAACAGCTTTTCTGTTTGTAAATCTTCTGGCTGGATCACTGATTTTGCCGCGAGCGGATGCTCAGGGTAAATATAGGCCAGTAACTCAAGTTCAAATAATGGCTGAAAACTGACCTGCCCCTCTAATCGCACGTCGGTGGTTAACACCAAATCCAACTCGTCTTTGAATAACGCTTCTACCGCATGGTGCTCAATTTCGGTATCTAGTGACAATGTCGCTTGTGGCCATTGCTGGCGGAAGGCTTTGACAGCGGGGAGTAACCAATGAAAACAGGCATGACATTCCACCGTCAGCCGTAAAGTTTGCGCCGCGAACTCACCGTTTTTCAGTTGCGTCGCAGCGTTATCGACCAACGGCAACACCTTCGCTGCCAGCTCCAACAATATTTTGCCTTGATTGCTAAATTGCACTGGCTGAGTTTTGCGGATAAACAAACTAGCGCCGAACTGCTGTTCAGCATCTTTCAGCTGATGCGACAACGCCGACTGGGTCAGAAATAACCGGTTGGCTGCGGCCTGCAATGAACCGGTTTGTTGCAGTGCCTGCAAAGTCCGCAGCAGTTTTAAATCAATCATGATGAATTTTCTTCATTGAAACCGGGGTGGTTTTTCAGACGTCTGACGCCAGCATAACCTGATGAAATAGACATTTCAACATCTAGACGTCTAAATGGGGGGTGAAAATTCGACAACCTATAGTTTTGGTTTCCCCAGGTTGTCAAAAATGTCGTTTAAAACAGGCGAGGTTAGAGTACCTGTGGGGTCAGAGTAGTACTCTGACCCCACAGGTTTGGCCTTCCAAATTAGGTATGAATATCTTTACCGAACCGGCAAATCAAACTTGGCAAACATGCGGTCGATTTCTTCCTGGTTGCGTAATAAATTGGCTTTTTCGACCACGTCTTTGGTCAGGTGCGGCGCGAAGCGCTCGATGAAGTCATACATATAAGTGCGTAAGAACGAACCTTTGCGAAAGCCAATTTTGGTGGTAGAAGCAGCGAATAAATGACTGGCATCAATGGAGACCAAATCTTTATCCAGTTCTTGATCCATCGCCATCGACGCAATCACGCCAACACCTAAACCTAACCGGACATAAGTTTTAATCACATCGGCATCGGTTGCGGTAAACACGATTTTAGGCTCCAGCCCTTTTTCACCAAAAGCACGGTCTAGTTCAGAGCGACCGGTAAAACCAAACACATAAGTGACAATTGGATGTTTAGCCACATCTTCAATTTCAATCCGGTGTGACAGTTGCGCCAGCGGATGGTCATTGCGGACAATCACACTGCGGTTCCAGTGGTAACAAGGCAACATCACCAAATCACTGAATAAATGCATCGCTTCGGTCGCGATAGCGAAATCGGCCTCACCACGGGAAGCTGCTTCAGAGATTTGCTGTGGCGTGCCCTGATGCATATGCAACGACACTTTGGGGAACTTCTTCATAAAACCACCAATCACCTGTGGCAATGCATAACGCGCCTGGGTATGAGTGGTGGCAATATTGAGCTTACCTTGATCTGGTAAAGTATGTTCTTTGGCGACGGCTTTAATACTTTCTACTTTGGCCAGAATTTGCTGAGCAATTTCAATCACATCCCGTCCAGCTGGTGTCACATGAGTCAAATGCTTGCCGCTGCGGCCAAATACTTGAATACCCAACTCGTCTTCCAGCATCCGCACTTGCTTACTGATGCCCGGCTGCGAGGTATATAAACTCTCCGCGGTGGCTGATACGTTCAGATTGTGATTCAGTACTTCGACAATATAACGTAACTGTTGTAATTTCATGTGTCAGCCTTCCGTTATTGACATATGATTAGGCATATGTGCAGATGCTCTGATTATTCCAGCCAATACTAAATTTGGCCGTCGCTATAACCAATAGTAGCTAAAAATAGTAAAAATCAGTAGCACTTTTTCGCCAAAGCATTGCTTTCGCTGTCAGAAGGAAACCCAAGATCGTGGAACATCCGGAAATTGATTTTGCCACCGTACTGGCCTCAGCCGTACACGATATGAAAAACTCGTTATGTATGCTGATTCAGTCCATGGATCTGCTGCAGCAGGACCTGGCGCCATTGTCAGACAATGCCAGCCAGGAATTAGCAAGGATCCATTACGAAGCCTCGAGGCTGAATACGAATTTGTTGCAGTTGCTGTCATTGTACCGGATTGAAAAAGACCAGCTCCCCATGCATCTTGATGAATATTTTGTGGAGGATTTACTGGAAGAAGTCGTCATCAAAAACGAAATGTACAGTCAACAAAAACAAATTGAAGTACAGGTAGAAACCGAAGCACATTTAAGCTGGTTTTTTGACAATGACCTGGTGAGTAACCTGATCAACGATATGTTTGTCAATGCACTACGCTACAGCTCCGGAAAATTGCTGCTTAAAGCCAGCACTGACGAGGGGCAACTGTGCCTGGAATTACATGATGACGGCGTCGGTTTTCCGAATTATATGCTGGAAAACAACGATAACAGCATGAATCAGTTTAATCTTACTGCTGGCCGAACTGGATTAGGCCTGTTTTTTGCACACTTAATTGCCAAAGCGCATCGTAACCAAGGTCGCCATGGCCGGATTGAACTTAGTAACGGTGGCCGTTACGGTGGTGGTGTCTTTCGGTTGTTATTACCGTAACTCGCTGGCGGAACATTGGTAATTTTACCAATTTCTGTTTAAGATGCTTGTGAAATGCCGAGTCAGAGGTTCAGATGGTTTTAACCATAATCATAGTTCTGGTAATTGCACTGGTGGTGTTTACCGTCATCACGCACGCAATGCAGCAACATAAAGACAGGTTAGCCACTTTAAAACGGGCTGAGTTCTCCAAGTTGCGCAGTATGCTGGAAGACACCGAAGAAATTCTGCTGAATGCGGCAAATGTGCCATTAACACCCGGCATCAGTCTGATGTTGTTAAAACGAATTGCGTATATCCTCAAAGCAATGGTCGAACTTGAACCAAGTTCTCGCGATCTGAAAAGCCGCCTTAGTGACACCGAAAAACGCTTAAGTGAAATGGGGACAACCGCCGCACCAACATCAGAAAATATCACTTTGCCAGACAACGATAAACAAATTATCGGTATGATTCAGGGCATCAAAAAGCTTCGTACAATACTGCGCGCTGAGCATGCGCGTGGCAATATTGACACTCAATTGGTGGTGCAGGAAGACCGGCGCCTGGAAAATCTGCAGTTACGGATCAATGTTGAAAGTCAGATCAAACGAGGTAATCAGGCACGGAGCGGCCAGATGTTAGGTTCCGCGCGTCAGTGTTATGAAAAAGCCTTAATTACTTTATCCAATGCCTCCCACGCCGACGAATATGTAGTCGCGAAACGCAACGAAATGAATGCCATTCTGGCGGAAATTGCGGAAGAACTCAAAGAAGGCAACTTACGTGATCGGCAGAAAAAGGCCGAAGCAGAAAACAACGATCTGGACGTGCTATTTGCGCCGAAGCGTAAATGGTAAGCCGTGACTAAAGCTTCACACAACTGAAGTATGCTTTGCTTCCCCACTCGTTTAATTTTATCAGCGACACCGAAAGATGTGCGATGGCGCTACGCTTATCGCACCTACGCTTAAAGTAACTATTTGTTTTAAATATAAAAATGTAGGTCGGATAAACGCGAAGCGTGCCAACCGACAAGTTTTCGGTTGCACTGGTATAAGAAAGGCCACCGAAGTGGCCTTTATCGTGACAGTTGCAAGCAGAAGCTAACGTTACGCTTCGGCTTTAGTTTCCTGCCATTTACCATCTTTAAACCAGACCGACCAACCTGACGCTTTGCCGTCTTTTTCCGACATGACATACTGCTGTTTGGTCTTGCGACTCCAGCGCACAACCGTTGGGTTACCCGCGGGATCTTGCGCCGGTGCTGACGTCAGGTATAAAAACTTCGGCACTAACCGGTCTTTAAAACGCTGTAATTCAGCCACTAACGGTGCGCGGGTTTCACGCGAACGTGGGAAAGTTGATGCGGCTAAAAACAAACCGGCTGCACCATCCCGCAGTACAAAATAGGCGTCAGACTTTTCACACTTCAACTCAGGCAAATGCACCGGATCTTCTTTAGGTGGCGCCGCTTCGCCGCTACGTAAAAGCTTGCGGGTATTTTTACAGTCACTGTTGGTGCAGCCAAAATACTTGCCGAAACGGCCGGATTTTAACTGCATATCAGAGCCGCATTTTTCGCATTCAATCAGCGGACCGTCGTAACCTTTGATTTTAAAGGCACCACTTTCCACCAGATAACCGTCACAACCTGGGTTGTTCCCGCAGACATACAACTTACGCTGCTCGTCCAACAGGTATGAATCCATCGCAGTACCACACTTGGTACAACGCTTTTTCTGGCGCAATACTTCGGTTTCCAGCTCATCATCATCCGCCACCAACACGGCTTCATCGCCTGGCGTTAAATTCATGGTCGTGGTGCAACGTTCTTTTGGCGGCAAGTTGTAACCTGAACAGCCTAAAAACACCCCGGTACTGGCGGTACGAATACCCATTTTCCGGCCACATGTTGCACAGTCGATGTCTGTTAACACAAACTGATTGGTGCGCATGCCACCTTGCTCAACGTCTGCTTCGGCTGTTTTGAGCTTATTGGAGAAATCGCCGTAAAAACTATCTAATACTGTGCGCCACGACAATTCACCATGCGCGATATCATCGAGCTTCAGTTCCATATTGGCGGTGAAGTCGAAGTTCATCAGATCGCTGAAGTTCTCAACTAAACGGTCGGTGACAATCTCACCCATTTTTTCAGCGTAAAACCGTTTGTTATCGACCTTCACGTAACCACGTTCCTGAATGGTCGAAATAATGGCGGCATACGTAGACGGGCGGCCAATGCCACGTTTTTCTAATTCTTTGACCAGACTGGCTTCGCTAAAACGCGCGGCCGGTTTGGTAAAGTGCTGCGCTGGCAACAACTGCTGTAACGATAATACTTCACCAACTTTGACGTCCGGCAGCTCTTTTTCTTCTTCGTCTTTGCGTTTTTGCGCCGGTTGCACCCGGGTCCAGCCATCAAAGCGCAGCACCCGGCCTTTAGCTTTGAGTTCAAAATCACCAGCCTGTACCGTGATATTTGTCACATCGTACAAAGCGTTTGGCATCTGACAGGCTAAAAACTGGCGCCAAATCAACTCGTAAAGTTTTTTAGCATCGGCTTCCATATCACCAAGTGCAGTAGCCTGCACGTGAACATCCGAAGGCCGGATAGCTTCATGCGCTTCTTGTGCATTGGCTTTGCTGCCGTAAGCAAGCGGCTGTTCTGTCAGATACTGACTACCAAACTGTTGTTCTATAAATTCGCGTACAGCGGTCACCGCATCAACTGAAAGGTTAGTTGAATCGGTACGCATATAAGTGATGTAACCAGCTTCATACAACCGCTGCGCCAGCATCATGGTCTTTTTCACGCCATAACCTAACCGCGTGCTTGCCGCCTGCTGTAAGGTGGAAGTGATAAAAGGCGCCTGTGGTTTGCTGCTGGACGGTTTATCTTCGCGATCGGTAACTTTGTATGCGGCGTGCTGCAATAACGCGACAGCGGCTGCGGTATCGGCCTGATTGACCGGACGGAAGGCTTTACCTTGCTGGCGAACCACTTCCAGCGCCAAAGCAACTGCATTGGCGGTGGTCGTTTGCGCATCTACAGTCCAGTACTCTTCCGGCACAAAGGCTTTGATTTCGCGTTCCCGCTCCACCACTAAGCGTACAGCGACCGATTGCACCCGGCCTGCGGACAAGCCTCGGGCGACTTTTTTCCACAGCAATGGCGATACCATAAAGCCAACCACGCGGTCCAAAAAGCGGCGGGCTTGTTGGGCATTCACGCGGTCGACGTTGACCACACCAGGTTCAACAAAGGCGTTTTTGATAGCGTTTTGGGTGATTTCGTTAAACACCACCCGTTTGAACTTTTGTTCATCGCCACCAATGATCTGCTGGAGATGCCAGGCAATGGCTTCTCCTTCACGGTCTAAGTCTGTTGCCAGATAAACAGTGTCAGCTTTTTCCGCCAGCGCTTTGAGTTCTTTAACGACTTTTTCTTTGCCAGGCAGAATTTCATAACGGGCTTTCCAGCCGTTAGCCGGGTCAATGCCCATCCGATCGACCAGCGCTAAATACTCTTTTTGTGCTTTTTCAAGCTTCACTTCGCTGGTTTTACTTTTGTCTTTATTGCTGCTGGTAGGCAAGTCACGGATGTGTCCAACGCTACTTTTTACAATAAAATCATTGCCCAAATACTTATTAATTGTTTTAGCTTTTGCCGGTGATTCGACTATTACCAGTGATTTCGCCATCGTTGTTCCGAGATCCCTAAACTTATGTGGCCATTCTACATGTCTTTTTAACGTATATCCGCAAACTGAAGTTGTGACAAGTGAATAAACTCATTATTATCGTGAAAGCCCGCTATTTACGGGGCATTCTGGTGATTTAATCACCGAATAAAATGAAGCAATCTATCAACGGCCGCAATAAAAACAATAACAGTGCCCCTTCCCAACTGAAGGAATAAAGCAAAAATGAAGTATTTTGAAGCAAACTTTGACGGTCTGGTTGGGCCGACGCACAACTATGCCGGTTTATCTGTCGGCAACGTGGCGTCACTCAACAATGCCAAAAATAGCTCCAACCCAAAACAAGCGGCGTTGCAGGGCTTACAAAAAATGAAAGCGCTGTCGGACCTCGGGATGGTACAAGGCGTGTTAGCACCACAAGAACGACCGGATGTTTACACATTACGCCGCTTGGGTTTTACTGGTTCCGATGCCGATGTGATTGCCAAAGCGGCAAAACAAGCTCCTTCGGTATTCAGAGCGGTGTGTTCCGCCTCCAGCATGTGGACCGCCAACGCCGCCACCATTTCGCCAAGTAAAGATACCATTGATGGTAAAATTCACTTTACGCCGGCGAATCTGACCAACAAATTCCACCGCTCGTTAGAGCCTGAAACCACCGGCCGCATTTTGCAGGCGATGTTTAACAATGAGCAACATTTTGCCCACCATAAACACCTGCCGGACAACGACCATTTTGGGGATGAAGGTGCCGCCAACCACACCAGGCTCTGTAGCGACTATGGTACCAAAGGCGTGGAGTTGTTTGTGTTTGGCCGTTACGCCTTTGACTACAACAAACCTGCGCCACGTAACTTCCCTGCCCGTCATACGTTTGAGGCTTGTGAAGCGGTGTCACGCCTGCACGGTTTGTCAGATGACAATGTGGTCTACATTCAGCAAAGTCCGGAAGTGATTGACCAGGGCGTGTTTCACAATGACGTGATTGCCGTGGGCAACCAAAACGTATTGTTTTACCATCAGCAGGCGTTTGTCGATAGCGCGCAAAAACTGGATGAAGTCCGTCGCAAGTTTGGCGATGCCAGTGAACTGCATTTAATTGAAGTCTTTGATCATGAAGTGACAGTACAGCAAGCGATCCAAACCTACCTGTTTAACACGCAAGTGATCACGTTGCCATCCGGCGAGATGGCGATTATTGCGCCAACCGAATGCCGCGACCATCCACAAGTATCGGCTTATCTTGAGCAGTTGACAGGCCGTGGTACGCCGATTCGCCAAGTGCATTATTACGATGTGAAACAAAGCATGCGTAATGGCGGTGGCCCGGCTTGTTTACGGCTGCGAGTGGCGATGAGTGAGCAGGAACACCAAGCGGTGAATCCAAATGTGTTGCTGAGCGATGTGTTGTTTAGCCGATTGAACTTATGGGTGAATACCCACTATCGCGACCAGATTTCTGAAGCCGATTTAGCCGATCCACAGTTGCTGAATGAATCGCGTACAGCGCTGGACGAATTGACACAGATTTTGCAACTGGGTGCGGTTTATCAGTTTCAGCGGTAACAATTACAAAGTATATTGACATGATACAAATAGAACCCTGCCTGATGCAGGGTTTTTTATTGGGTACGACGGTCCAATTTTGTTGGACGCAAGTTCGGTGTGGATCTTAGCAAGCTATAGACAATTGCATCTGATATAAAAAACTCCGCATAAAGCGGAGTTTTTATCGATCTTACAAAGGTGCTGATAAATTCAAGATCAGAATGTATCCGAGCACACTGCGCCAGGGCCGACATAATTCTTGCGGTCGCTATCTACACCTCTACCTTGCCCAAATGGACTACTCGGCGGTGGCGAACCTTCGTTTGTTTTGTCAGCACCCAAAATCTCCAGAAGGATCCGGCGACTCGACACGTTTTCTGTACCTGCGGCATTTGACGTCACTGTCATATCCACAGTCACCCATCGTGCATATTCTCGCGGATAAACCAGATTGATTTGTGCAATACCATCGGCGTCCGCGGTGACGGTTCTGGTCACTGTAGCGACATTGCCCGGTGTCAATTGCTTATCGGCGTTAAAATCTTCACCTAAGTCAAGAACACCATCCCTATCAACATCTTCTGACTCACAATTGATTGAAGATTCAGCTTCCCAGCTCACAAAAGCTCCGATTAACGGTCGCTTCAGAAACACACCTTTGTGATAACGCGTTGGCGTGACCGACACATTCAACTGCTGGTTGGGGATTGGGTTGCCAGCGGCATCCGTCACAATGATCGCAAAAGGCATTGAATAGAGGTTAGGCTCAATTTTGGCGATGACATTACCACTACCAAAACGGAAAAATAAAGTCCTGCGTCCAACCACGACACCAGTGTCCCCTTTAATATCTGCATTGGTAGTTAAAGTAGCGTTGATCCGTAAGCTTTCTGGCGTATTCGGTGTACCTGAACCACCCGAATTAGCATCGGCAGTAAATTCTGTCGTTGCAACGCCTTGAGAGTTGGTGATGCCGGTCGATGGATTTAATTGGCCACCCGCCGAATTTGACAGCGAAAATGCCACCAGCTGATTTTTAATTGGGTTGTCGTTGTCATCCCGCATGACTGCCTGCACTGTGGCTTTTTCACCTGGACCAAGTTGGGCAGGAAAGACCTGAACTTCAATACCTTTGCTTACGCTCGGTGCAGTTGCAATATACTCGACCATTTTACTGGCGCTAATTTGCGAGCCATTAACGGTAGAAGATGCGCCAACATTGGTAAAACCAGCAAAGTCAGAGCGAATAAACACTTCTGCGACACCCGCTGCATCCGTTGGTTTTGTTGCCACAACCTTATCGGTTAAGGTATCAGCAGTTGCGGCAATAACACCACGCGTGGTGGTGAACATGACGTCTGAGCCCACCAAAGGCGAATTATTCCGTAACCATTTCACAGAAACCGGCGTTGCGGTATTTAACGGAATTTCCTGGATAGCTGTGGCATTTGCTGGTTCAAAGGCAAATGAATCCGGGTCAATGACCACGCTATAAGTGGTCGACACACCAAGCGCTGTCGCAGTAATTAAGTCAGTGCCACCATTGGTAGCGGTATAGGTAACCACAGCTCTGCCCGTTGCAGCATCCGTAACCGGCGATGTCAGGTTAAAGCTATTTTTCAAACTGGATGACAATTCTACGACCGTGTTTTGAATACCTTTGCCGGTTGAATCCAACAACGAAATCGTGAATTGCGCGTTGCCAGCTAACACAACAGCGTTTGGCCCCACGATGCTGATGTTTGTTCCAACAACTTTAACATCCACTTCCGAAGTTTTGTTTTCACCACCGGCAGTTGCCGTCACTTTAATCGTACGTAGGTTAAAATTGGTTTTTGAAGACAAGTTGGCTTTAGCGACACCATCGTTGCCGGTCATTTCCGACACAACTTCGAGTTCAGAATCATTGTCTGCAGAAAATTGTACTTTGACATTTTTCATCAGAATATTGTTACGGTCGCGCACCAGGGCTGATAATTCAACGCGGTCAGCGCTGCCTGCACCTAATTGCAGCTTATCTGCATAAAGCAAAATCGAGCCTACAGGTGTGGTATCAACCACACCGCCGTCACCTTTTGAACTAAACGCTTTAGTGCCACGGAACTGATTATCTTCAGCCAATGCAGCAGTGATGACACCGGCACCACTTTTCGTTCCCGCCACTAAACCAATGGTTGCAACACCGCTGGCGTTTGTGACCGCAGTTCCAGCGTCGTTGTTGAATGTAGCCAGACTTGTATTATCAATAGTAAATTGGATTAGCTTGCCAGCCTGTGCAACGCCTGAAGCCGAGGTAAGCGTTGCCTTCACGGTCAGTGGTGTACTTTTACCGACTTCTGTCGCGACAGAACCGTCGCCAGCCAGTGTTTCAACTGCGATGAGAAATGCACCACCCGCGGCGCTATCTCCAGCCGAAGTAAAAGCGATTTTTACGGGCGTGCCGCCGTCGACTGACGCTGAAATTTCACCAGCACCACTTTTGGTACCTGCCAGTAAGCCAATTTCAGCGGTGCCGTCAGCGAGTGTCTGAGCAGTGCCTGCACCATTGTTAAATGAAGCAAGTGCAGTATCGTTGATGGTAAATGTGACCAATTTATTCGCAGCAGAGCCGTTGGTCGCGGTGACTGTGGCTTTAAGTTTTAGCGGATTGGCTTTACTGAGGTCTTTGGACGGCGCACCGCCAGCGTCAGTTAAAGCCAAGCCGATACTATAAGTGGGCGTCGTTGGAGTACCGCTTTCGCCTAATGTACCACCACCACCACAAGCGACTACTGCACTCATCAAAAACGCAACGAGAAGTTGCCGGATGTTTCGCATGAAAACTCTCCCTAGCTGATTCATATATTTAGATTTTGTTAATTCTGCATCTTAGCTGAATAAAATCAAATTCGTCAGCGCTAAATTAACGATTTTGTACAAATTTTTCTTTTAAACCAAAAACTGGTAGGCTAGCCGCCTCTTTTCCTTGTTATAACCTACTCGCCAGATGACTACAAATACAAAATACTCACTCACCAGTAAGATACTATTCGCGATGGCACTCGGCATTCTCGTCGGCGCCTTTTTCAAATGGGTCATTGGAAATGAAGCCGACTACGAAATCGGTTTGCCTGGTTTCTCTTTTGGGATCAAAGCATTTTTCGTTGATGGCATTTTTCATGTTGGTGGCCAGATTTTTGTCGCCAGCTTAAAAATGTTAGTCGTCCCGCTGGTCTTGGTATCGCTGATTTGTGGTACCAGCTCGTTAAGTGATATCAGCACTTTGGGCAGAATTGGCAGTAAATCAATGGTGTTATACATATTGACCACCGCCCTTGCCATTTCACTGGCTATTTTCTTCGCCACACTGGTTAGTCCGGGTATTGGCGTCAATATGCCATTAGCCACAGAATTTAAAGCCACTGAGGCGCCGTCGGTCGCTCAGGTGTTCATTAACATGTTCCCGAGCAATCCAATTGAATCGATGGCCAAAGGCGAAATGCTGCAAATTATTGTTTTTGCAGTGTTGTTTGGTATAGCTGTCGCATTGGCCGGCGATGCTGGCCAACGGGTTCGGCAATTTTTCGATGATTTAAATCAGGTGGTGATGAAACTGGTCAACATTGTGATGCATTTATCTCCTTACGGCGTGTTTTTCTTGATGGCTAAACTGTTTACCACGCTGGAACTTGACGATATGGGCAATCTTGGTAAGTACTTTGGATTGGTATTATTTGTGCTGCTATTCCATGGTTTTGTTACTTATGGTTTGATGCTGAAACTGGTTGGCGGACTCAACCCAGTGATGTTCTTTCGCAAAATGAAAGAAACTGCTTTGTTTGCTTTTAGCACATCCAGCAGTAATGCTTCGATTGCCAGCAATATGGCCACCACCACTGGCAAACTAGGCGTCAACAATAAAGTCGCTTCGTTTACGGTACCACTGGGTGCAACGATCAACATGGACGGTACCGCCATTATGCAAGGTGTGGCGACTGTGTTTATCGCGCAGGTTTATAACATTGACTTGAGCATTGCTGATTATTTATTGGTGGTGTTAACTGCAACACTGGCCTCAATTGGCACTGCTGGTGTACCAGGGGTTGGTTTGGTCATGTTGGCGATGGTGCTGCAACAGGTTGGATTACCGGTGGAAGGAATTGCGCTGATCATCGGCGTCGATCGACTGTTGGATATGACCCGAACCGCGGTAAATGTAACCGGCGATGCGATGGTGTCTTGCCTGGTCGGTAAAAGCGAAAAATGTCTGGATATCGATGTCTTTAACGACCCTGCCGCAGGCCGCGATGAAAATGTCTGAAGCTCGTCAGTGAGTTGTTAACGTAAAAAACCGGCGTTTCTGCCGGTTTTTTCATTTGTGACATCAACACTAAACATATGATGTTCTAACGACTGTTTGGCAAGGCTTTTACCAGGTTATCAACCAGCTTTTTTCGACTAATTGGCTGGTTGCAAATTTGCGTCTCGCAAAACCCTGCCCCGTCAAATTACGGATCCCACATAGATTTATATCTGCAAATTCAAACAATTGCTCTATCTCTGCCTCAGCAACAGTGAAAGGCGGGCCTTGTTTTTCACCTTCAGGATATTCCAGACTAATCAATAACAAACTGGCTTTTGGTAATAATTGCCGCAGTTTTTGCACATAATGTTGCCGCATCGCTGCAGGCAGCGCGATGAGTGCGGCCCGGTCGTAAATCAGCTGGCAGCCTTGCACGGCTTGTGGTGGCAATTCAAAAAAATCACCTTGCCACAGTTGATATTGATTGGCTTGCCATAGCGTAAATGCACCAACGTCCAGTGGCGAGACTGACAATTGTGCTTCGGCAAAAAAATCCCGGCAGGCAATCTGTGATAACTCAGCTCCAACCACCTGATATTGCTGCGCCAACACATGTAAATCCGGGCTTTTGCCGCATAAAGGCACAAATACGCAGCTCACTGCCGGCAGAGCCGCAAGCTGCGCCCGCAGCAACGGATGCGCTTCGGATAGCTGAAACCCCAACTGATCCTGTTGCCACACCTGATGCCAGAAATTAGCGTCCATCTCAGCGCCAGACAACCAACCGTTGCGCCTGTTGCCACAAGCTTTGCAGCATTGTCGCCGCCGATAAACCAACCTTTTCCGCCAGACCTTTTTTCAACTGATACTTCACCTGATACACCTGGCGTTTTGGCAGTTGCGTCAGTAAATATTCGTCGCTAGTGGCAAGTTCATCCACTAGTTTTAAATCAAGTGCCTGATATCCAAACCAATGTTCGCCTGTAGCAACTTGGTCAATATCCAATACTGCCCGGTGTTTTTGCACAAAATCCTTAAACAACAAATGTGTTTCTTCCAGTTCATGCTGGAATTTCTGTCGACCTTTGTCGGTGTTTTCGCCAAATACCGTTACCGTGCGTTTAAATTCACCTGCAGTAAACTGCTCGACATCCACATGATTCTTTTTCAATAACTTATGAAAGTTTGGTAGCTGGGCGACCACGCCAATCGAACCCAAAATAGCAAAGGGCGCGGCGATAATTTTGTCAGCGATACAGGCCATCATATAACCACCGCTGGCGGCGACTTTATCGACAGCAACAGTCAGCGGAATTTGATGCTGCTTGAGTCGGGCCAATTGCGATGCCGCAAGCCCGTAACCATGCACCACGCCACCACCACTTTCCAGACGCACCAGCACTTCGTCATCCTTTGTTGCAACAGCAATCACCGCGGTCATTTCTTCGCGCAGTGCCGCAACTTCGTGCGCATCCATACTGCCGTGAAAATCAACCACAAATAACTTAGCCAGGTTTTGTTCAGGCGCTTTTTGCTGTTTTTTCCATTGTTTAAAGGCTTTTTTATCCAGCATTTCCTGCTGTAAATCTTCAACCAGATCATGGTGTTCTTTTGAAAGGTCATCAAAAGACAATTCACCCTTATGACTTTTTGGCTTCACCGCAGCCAGTACAATCATTGCGATGACCGCACCAATTGCGATAACGATAGTCAGTGCTTTGGCTAAAAACATTGCGTATTCAATTAAATAGTTCACTTCGGGTCCTTGAGTTTTCGCGTGTTGGCGCATTGTAACCTTGTTCATCTAAATACAAAATATTTCCGGTTATTGTATGGTCGAACATCAGCACCTCGTTGGGTGTCGTCGGAAAAATAGCTGTCACCGAACAACGCGCCTGGCATTTTGGCGACTAGCGACAAAGACGCTAGATATAAAAAAACCCGGCGAACCGGGTTTTTAGTTTTACATAAGTAACAACACGACTTAAGGCTTGATCACCGCAGCGTTAAATACGGTTAAACCAGCACCACTATTCAAGAAGAAAGTCGCGGTCTGACGCTGCATTTCTGTCGTCGCAGCAAGGCTTGACACTGGATACAGAATTGAAGTGTGATCGCCTTCTGTAAAGCGCGTGATTGCCGCTCGGGTAATGGCATAACTACCAGCAACCGCTGGAATCGTTGCTGTCCCTAATAAGCGGGCTAATGGCTCTGTTCCGGCCAATGGCATATTCACGGCCTGATTCGGAATCACCTGATCAGATTTGAAAGTATCGCCATTACCTACAACTTCCATCACATGCACAGGTGTCTTCGCTGCCACTAACGCTGCTGCGTAGTTATTTGGATCACCTGCATCTGTTACGGTTTGTGCCGCAAAGGCAAACTGAGCAATGGTGCCACTAATCGCTGCCAATGTCGCCGTTTGGCCTTTTTGAGTTAAATCGACTAAATAGGCATCGGCAAAAGTAGCAGCACAACCGACGTAAGTAGCCGGTGTCACACAAACCCCTTTTCCATCAACAAAGGTTTTGAAACCTGCGGCCAAAGTTGATGAACCTAACATCACACTGGCTTTAATCAGCCCACCAAATTGTGGTGATTCCAACAGGAAGTTCGCCACAGCACCGCCTGGCATCGCCAGTGATGTTGATTTGATAGCGTACAAGGCATCGGCCGTGGCGTTACCAGTTGTAGTATTCGCCAGAGCAACCATGTTGGTGCCGGTAATCGCGCCCAGTGAGTGGCCCAGGAACTGCACGTTTTGGGTATTCAATAAGCCAGGGACATTGTTGAAATTCATCCCCAAACGCAGGCCCAACATATCGGCAACACTTTGACGCAGGTTGTCACGAGTGACCAGTAAATCGCCAAGGTTCATATAAACAGTAGCGTTACCGGTAATAGGTGTACCATTTTTCGAGCAATTGGTGCCTGACGCATTAATTTCATCTTTGCCATCGCCATCCGTATCAAAACCACGACTGCCATGTAGTGGATGGTCAATCGCAATGGTCGCAAAACCCTGTGAAGATAGTGTGCCAGTGACTGCCAACATGTTTTCTTTACAAGAGGTGATACCGTGTTGAAGGATGACAACCGGCCAGCCGTCAGCCGGTTTCACTAAACCCAAGGCTTCATTGGGTACGGTCATTTGCACGGCCAGTGTATTCATGGCATTGGTTTTTGGAATGACGTTAAATTTGGTCAGATGGCGTTGTTTATCAATACCATAATCACGTAAGGCGCCACCGCTTAATCCTTTACAAATCGCGTTGTTCTGCATCTGTGCCGGGTTGGTAATACCTGCTTCCAGCGCAGCTACCTGGGTAGGCGTTAAGCCTGCAACCATCGCACCGCTGTCACAACGACCAACCCAGCGAGTCGATAAAGCGGCATTCGGCGCATCGACAGTTGAAGCACCAAGGTAGTACGGCAGACTGATGGTACCGGTGTAGTACTTGGCCGTTTTAAAGGCAAATTCCGGATCCGCTGGCGTGAGCACTCTACCTGGGAACAACAAATCAGAAACTAACAATCCGGTATCGCCGACCAACACTGATGGTGGAGTGTCGTTATTCGCTGCATTTGGTAACATTAACTGCTTCACGGTCGCCAACACGTTTGTCGTTGATTGGGTCGTCACCGCAGCGGTATAGATAATGGTATCTTTGGCAATACTTTGAGTTGAAACAGCATTTTCAAAACTATTGATCACAGCCTGTAATGCACGTTGTGCGTCGCTGCCAAGTGGTAGCGTCGCCAAATCCTGTTTGACCAGTTCATAAGTAGTTGAAGGTGCAATAGAGCGGCCTTCGGAATCTTTTAGATTATTGGTTAATACAACGATATAGGTCGTGGCACCTTTGAGTGGTTTTAACGGGATGATAGCCACATTATTACCAACAGCTTTAGTGACAAAGTCCTGACCAAACGTCAATTGACCGACTGACTTACAGGCAATACCACGTGGTACCGCACGGCAACTGGCATCTGTTGAAGCCGGATCGCCCATCAGCACTTCAACAATCCGCACCGCATCAGGGCGCGAAGCGCTGGAGGCATCCAGACTGACACCACCGGCAAAAGCTAATTCAATACTAAAAGGGTTCTGAGTAGACCAGCCATCTAACGCACCTAAAGCCGTCTGTGGATCCGCATAGTTTGGAACTGCTGCCGCTTCACCTGGCAGCACCAGCGTACCGTCGGTAGTTCCCTGAAACAGCAAGTCGTTTGGTACTGACACTTTACCAGCCGTCGGGTCAAAAACCACCCGGCTCATCGGTACTAGGACCGTGTCGTTGCTGACGGTATCACTTTTTAAATCTTGTAACGAGTCGCCACAACCCGCCAGTCCAAGTGCACTGGCGACGGCCAGACTAACTAATAACTTATTCATATGTTCTCCCCGTGTCCTGAATTTTTATTATTTTGCTAAAGCCCTCACTGAGCTTCAGTTTTTGAATTCCTGTTTCGTAAACTTCCAACAGCTACGACCAGTTAAAGTTAACCCAATCAGAAAAAATTCGCTAGGTCTAAACTAAATATCTCTTAAGAAAGGTGCAATATCGCCGAGGAACGAGTATGCTGCGCCGGTTTTTCTGCAGGTTAGAGGTTGATTTATATGCAAGATTTTCAGCCCGATGCTCAGGTTCTGGCCAATAAAACAATACTGGTCACCGGTGCCGGCGATGGTATTGGTAAAGAAGCTGCGCTGACATTCGCCCGGTATGGCGCCACCGTCATTTTACTTGGTAAAACCACCGCCAAACTTGAAGCCGTATATGACGCGATCATGGCCAATGGCGGTCCGGAGCCGGCCATTGTGCCACTGGATTTAAACGGCGCGACCAAAAAGCACTATCAGGATATGGCAAACACCATCAAAGCCGAATTCGGTAAACTCGATGGTGTGCTGCACAATGCCGGGATCCTCGGTGTGTTAACCCCTTTTGAACATATCGATTTAGAAACCTGGCAAAAAATACTGCAGGTGAACCTGACATCGGCAATGCTCATGACACAGGCGCTGTTGCCGGTGATGGCGTTAGCGCCGCTCGCATCACTGGTCTTTACTTCATCTGGCGTTGGCCGACGCGGTCGTGCCTATTGGGGGCCCTACTCCGTATCTAAATTTGGCACCGAAGGGATGATGCAGCTTATTGCTGATGAATATGAGCACAGCACAATCCGAACCAATTGTATCAACCCTGGCGCAACCAGAACCAAGATGCGCAGTGCCGCTTATCCGGGAGAGAATCAACAGAGTTTAAAAACTGCCGCAGAGTTGATGCCTCTTTATATCTATTTGATGGCCGATGCCAGTATTGGGGTAAATGGCCAGTCATTGGATGCACAACCTAAATAGTTGGTTAAGACGAAAGGAATTCGGTCTGTGTTTTTGGTGATAGGCCTACTGTTTATAGCAACCATTTAAAGCAACCATAAAAAAACCGGCATTTTGCCGGTTTTTTTATGGTTCAGTGGTTAAAATTAACGTTTAACCAGGATCTCTTCACCATGTTGTTGTGCCCAGTCATTCCAGACCGCAACTTTCTGATTAAAATTGACCAGAGCCTGTTTACCAGCATCTTCTAACAACGCATCAACTTGTTTCAGATATTTTTTCTCTACCTTTGAAAAAGGCACAACTTCAATACCGCGATCAGTCAGGCCTTTTTTCATTGTATGGGTTTTTAATAACTGCAGACTGCCGCCTTCAACATAAAAGAACTGGCTGTCTTTATTAATGGTTTTGAATTTTGGTTTAACCGGACGTTTGGAATCATGCGTTTCGGTATCATCTGCAGCTAAAGCAAAGGTTACACCGTCAGAATGCAATTTGTAACCCAGTTGTTCAAGAGTGAATCCTTGAGCTTTGGCAAATTCACGAACTTTATCTAAAGCAACTGATTCATTCTGACGTTCTTCCATCACTGAATTCAGTACATCCATTACTTCCTGTAATTTCAAAACAGTCAATTCCTTTGCTGCTTTTTTCAGTTCACGTTTATCAAGTAATAAAGACATAGTTCACTCCTGGTTATTATTCAGCGTTCAGTGACGATATCATAACGCTAAAACAATCTGAAATAAACTAACCATTTTCATATTAAACTTATTTTATTGTGCGATACGTCGCCAAATGACTGACCGCATCACCCTTTGACAGCAATTAGCTGGTCGGTGCTGAGTTCCACGCGAAAATCAGGTATCTTAGCCGTGTCTGTAACTCTGGAGCTGGTATGCGTTCATTAAAACATCTGTTTGAAAACAACAAAGCCTGGGCTGATCGGATCGAACTGGAAGTGCCGGGATTTTTCAAGAAATTGTCAGAGCAACAAGCACCGGAATATCTTTGGATTGGTTGTTCCGACAGCCGGGTTCCAGCCAATGACATTGTCGGACTGCTACCGGGTGAACTTTTTGTACACCGCAATGTGGCGAATCTGGTGCTACATTCGGACATCAACTGTTTATCAGTACTGCAATACGCTATAGATGTGTTGAAAATTAAGCACATTATCGTGTGTGGTCATTATGGTTGTGGCGGTATTAATGCTGCGATGAACAAGCAACGCGTTGGTTTTGTCGACAACTGGTTGCGTAACATTAAAGATGTTTATGCCATGCATCGTGATGAAATTGAATCCATTTCGCATGAGCAGGATCGCCTGAACCGTCTGTGTGAGCTAAATGTGATTGAGCAGGTGCGCAATGTCTGCCATACCAGCTTTGTGCAGGAAGCCTGGGAGCGGGAACAACCGCTGACCGTGCATGGCTGGGTCTATAGTCTACGCAATGGCCGGGTGAAAGATTTACGGGTCAGTCATTCCAGCACCGCAACCATCGACAACATTTATACACTTGATCTGACAGATGATGTCAGCAGCGAAAAATAATCCTTACTGAAACCGCACCTGACCATCTTTGGTTGGGTGGTAGACCGCAGCATGGCCAGCAATCCATTTGCCGTGCTGCAGATATTCTGAAGTTACCGCAAGTTGGTTGGCTTTGAGGACACTTTTAGAGCGTACTGCAGTAATACCATTGGCATTATTTTCAACCTGTTCTTCAGCCACAAGTATTTGTTTTTTGGCGTCATAACTCATGGTGCCATGTGTATAAAATCCGGCCGTGGTGAAATAATAGTAGGCCAGGCTCTTTTTCTTCTTGTCCCAAAAAATCATCGTTTCGCCACCATATTCACCATCATTAATCGAATGCATGGTTTTAATGGCCTGACCGTTTAATGCTCGTTGCCAGAATGCGTGGTCAATTTGTTTTTTACCCTGCTGCTCACCCATATCAGCTTGCCAGACGATGCCAAGATAAGGCCTGAATAGTTCAAGCTCTGGCGCAAGCGTTTGCGGCTCGGTCACTGCAGTGACCGGGTTCGCCACGGCAACAGGCATCAATAATTGCAATACACCTGCCAGCACTAACACGATCATTCTTTTCATATCAAGGCTCCTGCTGATCTTGCTGATCTTGCTGATAAAAGTCCAGCATCTGCTGTTCGACCTGTTGCGAGAAAGTTTTCATTTGAATCGCGTATTGTTCTAAAAACCTGTCTTCAGCCGTTTGGGCTTGCCAGGTGGGCACCGCGGCGGTTTTACCTGCTGCATCCAGTGCGACAAAAGTAATAATACAATGATTGGTTTCCGGTAACTGCTGTGCCTGGGTATCGCCAGAACGCACCTGAATAAAGATATGCATGCTGGAGTTGCCGGTATGCACCACTTTCGCTTCCAGTTCAACCAGATGCCCAACCAGAATTGGTCGGCGAAAACGGATAGTGCCCACAGAAACCGTGACACAATACAGCCCGCTCCAGCGCGCGGCACAGGCATAAGCAGCCTGATCTATCCATTTCATGACCATGCCGCCATGGACTTTACCACCAAAATTGACATGGGTTGGCTCGGCCAGAAACCGGAACTCAATGGCTCGTTTGTGTAACATCAATCCTCCTTGCACATCTGAATTGAACCTGGTCACTGCAGAATTGCACCAACACCACCATTATAAGATAACGGTTTTATTGCCGTGCACAAATACCCTGTCATGGATCACTAATTCCAAAGCTTTGCTAAGTACATTTTTTTCCACATCACGGCCCGATCTCGCCATATCATCGGCGCTGTAATTGTGATCGACATTGGTAACCATCTGTTTAATAATCGGGCCTTCATCCAAATCGTCGGTAACAAAATGGGCAGTGGCACCAATGATTTTCACCCCACGTTTAAAAGCCTGATGGTATGGGTTGGCACCGATAAATGCCGGTAAAAAACTATGATGAATATTAATGATTTTACTTGGATATCTGGCAACGAATTCGGGTGTCAGAATACGCATAAACTTGGCTAACACCAAATAATCCGGCTGGTATGGTGTGATAGCTTCCACCAGTAAAGCTTCATGTTGATGACGGTTTAAATCCTGATGACAAATAAAATGAAATGGGATCCCAAACTTCGCCGCCAGCTCGCCTAAATCCGGATGATTACCAACAATTGCAGCAATATCGAGTTGCAGTGAACCGTCATACACTTTAATCAGAATGTCACCGATACAATGTGCTTCTTTTGTCACTAAAATGACTACTTTCTTGTTGGCTTTACCGACTAATTGCCGCACGCTACCATCTGGTAATGCCCGGTCTAAATCCAGCATTAAGGTGTGATCATTAAAAATACCTTCGAGCTGAGTACGCATATAGAACTGGCCGCTCAACGGATCCACATATTCGGTATTACGGATAATATTCAGCTGATGCTTGTAGCAAATATTAGTAATTTGTGCGATTAATCCTTTCGAGTCCGGGCATTCAATTAATAAAGTTTTTTGTTCCATAATAAACCTGAGTAAGAGTACATAAGCGGAGTTGCGCGAGTGCACACACTTTAGACGGCCACACATCTGATAGCAAGAGTGGCAAAAGCTTGTTGTTTGAAGGATGCGCCGCCATAATGCGACTTTAGCCATTTATACCCAAAATCATGAAAGATCCAGGGTTATTAGCCGCTCCAGACTTTGAGTACCGGATGAATCAGTTCGAATTTACCGCCGTGGGCGTGATTGAATCGCCTTATAAACAAAAATTTGCCATCCCCCGCCAACCTGGGCTGATTGTCGAAGCGCGTGGCCAGCTCGTGCTGAACCCACCCTTTGCCGATGACGCCATCGTGCGTGGCATCGACAGTTTCAGTCATTTATGGTTGGTATTTGTGTTTCACGAAACGGCCGACAAAGGCTGGTCACCGCTGGTGCGTCCGCCCCGCCTTGGTGGCAACGAGAAAAAAGGCGTGTTTGCCACCCGTGCCACTTTCAGGCCCAATCCAATTGGCTTGTCGGTCGTGAAACTGGATGGCGTCGAGCGGCGTGGTGAGCAGTTAGTGCTAAAACTCAGCGGTATCGATTTACTTGATGGCACTCCGGTATTGGATATCAAGCCTTACCTGCCCTACGCTGATGCTTTACCCAACGCCGCCAGTGGTTTTGCTGACGCAGCGCCCCAGACTGAAATGACAGTCAGCATGAGTGAACAAGCGCTGGAATTTTGCCGCCAACAACGCACGCTGCCCGACTTACAGGTTTTTATCGAAAAAGTACTGAAACAAGATCCGCGACCGCCGTATAAAAAGCAGCGTCAAGACACGCAAAGTTATGGCATGAATTTGTATAACTTTAATATCAAATGGACAGTGGATGGGGAACATAATCATGTTACGGAAATTCGAATTCAACAAAATGACGACATTGAACAGGCTTAAGTCAAGTTTGTCTGGTGATGCAAAAGGCAAATCATCATTGCCCCTGTTGTTGTCGATTTCGCTGTTGGCTGTAGCGCCGGTAATTTGCTCGGCGACAGCAGCTACTTTACCTGCATTGCCAGAACCCGTCAGCAATCAGCTGGTGTTACAAACCACGGTTCGCGCTAAAAGCTATCTGGTCAGTTTTGCCGGATTAGGCGCTGAAAAAACCGCAGCCTCAAGCCATAATAAAGCCTGGCAATTGACCGAAGGCAATGCCATGTGGCAACCGGTAGCCGCGGTGCCCAATCAGGCGCGTAAGTCTGGCCGCTTAGCCGCGACTGGCCTCGCCATGTCCAACAACTTCTTTATCTTTAGCGGTTACAGCGTCGCAGCAGATGGCGCTGAAACGACGCTGACTGATAGTTATCGGTTTAGCCCTATTACCCAAACCTACACCAAATTGCCCGATATGCCGGTACCAGTGGACGACAGTCTGGCGATGAGCTATCAGGAACGGTACATTTATCTAATCAGCGGCTGGCACAACGATGGCAACGTTAATTTAGTGCAGGTGTTTGATAATTTCAGTCAAAAATGGCAACAAGCCACGCCATTTCCAGGCACGCCGGTGTTTGGATTGGCTGGTGCCGCGGTTGGCAATCAGCTGCTGGTCTGTGATGGCGTCAAATTAAATTATGCCGAAGGCAAACGCAGTTATGCCATGGAAAACCAATGTTATTTGGGTACTATTGATGCTAAATCAGCGCTGAAAATTAACTGGCAACCCATTGTCCACCATGGTCAAGCTGCACGGTATCGCCAGTCGGCTGTAGCAGTCACGCTCAATAACGAGCCAATGATTGCTTTTATTGGTGGCAGCGAAAACCCGTATAACTTCAATGGCATTGGTTACAACGGCACGGCTTCAGAACCCAGTGCGGCAGTTTATGTTTATGCATTGCAGCAGCAAAAATGGCTCAAAGCGGAACCAACGACAGCCGTGATGGATTTACGTAGTGTAGTCAGTATCAAAGGCGAGATTTATAGCGTCGGTGGCATGCTGGCCGGACAAAATGTCACGCCGCAGCTGATTAAACATCAGATTAAACTTCTGCCCGAGTAAAGGCCTTGTTAGAATAAGGTCATTGGCACCAATAAATTATATGCCCAACGCGATTGGGCTTCATCAGACACAGTGGAAAGGTTATGCGCACCAGTCAGTATTTAGTCTCTACCTTAAAAGAAACTCCGGCCGATGCCGAAATAATCAGCCATCAACTGATGCTGCGCGCCGGTATGATCCGCCGCGAAGCGTCCGGCATGTACACCTGGTTGCCGACTGGCCTTCGGGTGCTGCGTAAAGTTGAGAACATTGTTCGCGACGAAATGAATAAAGCAGGCGCCTTAGAAGTACTGATGCCAATGGTGCAACCGGCAGAACTGTGGCAGGAATCGGGTCGTTGGGAGCAAATGGACGCTGAACTGCTACGGTTTAAAGATCGTCATCAACGTGATTTTGTGCTTGGTCCAACCCACGAAGAAGTGATTACCGATTTAGTTCGCAAGGAAATCAGCAGCTACAAACAGCTGCCAATTAACTTATACCAAATTCAGACCAAATTCCGCGATGAACGCCGTCCACGCTTTGGCGTGATGCGCGCGCGCGAATTTTTAATGAAAGATGCTTATTCCTTTCATTTAAGTCAGGAAAGCCTCGAACAGACTTACCAGACGATGTATCAGGCTTACAGCAACATTTTCACCCGCTTAGGCCTGGATTTCCGCCCAGTACTGGCCGACACCGGCGCCATAGGTGGTGCGGTGTCCCACGAATTCCATGTGCTGGCCGCTTCTGGTGAAGATGCGATTGTATTTTCGGATGAAAGTGATTACGCCGCCAACATTGAAAAAGCCGATGCACTGCCACCAGCTGTTGCCCGCCCTGCTGCGTCAGCCGCAGTTGCTGAAGTTGCGACACCCAATGCCAAAACTATTGCTGAAGTGTCTGCACTATTAAACATCGACGCCACCCAAATTATCAAAACCTTATTGGTGCATGCCGCCAAAGCTAACGATAAAGCGCCACAAGGCTTAGTTGCATTAGTGCTGCGTGGCGATCATGAGCTGAACGAAATCAAAGCCGACAAACATCCGCTGGTGGCCTCACCTTTGACCTTCGCTACTGAAGCGGAGATTCTGGCAGCCACTGGCGCTACTGCTGGCTCGATTGGCCCTGTTGGTTTAACTATTCCGGTGATTGTCGACCATTCAGCGGCAGTACTGGCCAATTTTGTCACAGGCGCCAATAAAGATGGTGTCCATCTGACCGGCGTGAATTTCGACCGTGATATTCAAAACTATCAAACTTCTGATTTGCGTAATGTAGTCGAAGGCGACCCAAGCCCATGCGGCAAAGGCAAGTTGGTGGTGAAACGCGGCATTGAAGTGGGTCATATTTTCCAGCTGGGCGAAAAATATGCCGCTGCGATGAAAGCCGGTGTGCTGAACGAAGAAGGCAAACACCAGATCATGACCATGGGTTGTTATGGTGTGGGTGTGTCGCGCATTGTGGCGGCCGCTATCGAACAAAACCACGACCAATACGGTATCAGCTGGCCAGATGCAATTGCGCCATTCCAGATAGCCATTGTGCCAATGAATATGCATAAATCGGTACGCATTCAGGAAGCCGCCGAGCAGCTTTATAAAGAGCTGACCACAGCTGGTTTTGAAGTGCTGTTTGACGATCGCAAAGAGCGCCCAGGCGTGATGTTTGCCGATATGGAACTGGTCGGCGTGCCGCACCATATTATTATTGGTGAGCGCAATCTGGACGAGCGTAAGGTCGAATATAAAAACCGTCGCAGCGGCGAAAAAACCGCGCTGGATCTGGATGCGGTAGTGGCTGAACTACAGCAAAAGCTGAAATAACACTTCTGGGGTCAGAGTAGTACTCTGACCCCAGAGATCGGTTCTATAGTGGCAACCGTAGCTGTAGCAAATAAGTTCTGAGCGAGAAAATTCATGTTGTATTGGAATAGCCAGTCATTACCTGAACTAAGCGGCTTAAATTTTCGCGAGCGGATGGCCGTGATCCGCCGTGCCAGCGATTTATTGCCAGTGCCAAAAAAGTTATTGCTGAACGTGATAAAGCTAGCGGTATTGATCCCGCCCTTTATGGCGATTGCCCGTGCCGCCACTATTCCTGAAGCCTTGTTATGGGCTTTGCTACTGGTGCTGGTCTATCCAGTCCTGACCCGGCCAATCACGTTTTTGTTAGTAGGCCCCCTGCTATGTCAGGCGCGGCATCAACTACAAATCACTGCAGCTCCCACTGCCGAATAAAAGCTCAGACTCAAAATAGCTATCGAGTAGGAGGCGGGATCACTCCCGCCGTCCTCTCACACCACCGTACGTGCGGTTCCGCATACGGCGGTTCATGTTAACACTGGAACTGTCGATGACTTTCCAGCAGTGAGACCAGTCCCAGTCTGTCGAACCAGCTTTTCTTTAAAGCCTGATTCATATGACTAGCTCCGGAGTTCCACCAAGCACCGCGCTGGTTACAAGCAGACGCCCACGCCCTGACTTCATCAAGTCCTGCTTTCATCAGCTGTTTGGCTCGGGTAAAAGGTCGCTTCCATTGTCGCCAGTATAGGCAACGTAGTTTACGTCTTATCCAGCCGTCCAGTTCTTCCAGCACTCCTTTCACTTCAGTCAGTCGGAAGTAACTCATCCACCCGCGCAGTACCGGTGTAAGTTCACTGATTGCCTTAGAGACTGATTTGGAACCATTTCCCGTGGTCAGGTTTCTGATTTTATCTTTCAATCTCGCCACGCTGCTTGGCGCAATTTTCAGTCGAGCTGCTTTGTGCCATGTGAAGCTGTAACCCAGGAACTTACGCGCCCAAGGCCTTGCTACTGCACTTTTCTGTGCATTCACCTGCAGTTTCAGTGTACTCGCAAGGAACTCACTGAGGTCTTTCAGTAAATGCTCGCCCGCCTTTTGGCTGCTGACATAAATGTTGCAGTCATCGGCGTAGCGGCAGAAGCTGTGGCCTCGTCGCTCCAGCTCTTTATCCAGTTCATCCAGCAGGATATTCGACAGCAGCGGCGACAATGGTCCACCTTGCGGCATGCCTTTATTGCGTTTGATGACACCTTTTCCATCCACCATTTCTGCTTCCAGATACCGGCGGATAAGTTTGAGCAGCCGCTCATCTTTGATGATTCTGGCTAACCTCGACATCAAAATGTCGTGGTCGACCCGGTCAAAGAATTTCTCCAGGTCCATGTCTACGACCCAGCGTTTGCCGCTCTGAATGAACTGCTGCGCTTGTCGCACCGCTTGCCACGCATTGCGGTTGGGTCTGAAGCCGTAGCTGGAGTTTGAGAACGTCGGTTCCACAAAAGGTGTTAATGCCTGCGCTATCGCTTGCTGAATAAGCCGGTCTACCACGGTTGGTATGCCCAGTGCTCTCACATCGCCGTTTGGCTTTGGGATATCCACTTTGCGGATTGCCCGTGGCAGGTAACTGCCTGCTATCAATGTACTTTTAATGCTCGGCCAATACTGTTTCAGCCATGGCTTTAACTCCAGCACACTGAGGTTATCTACCCCCGCGGCACCTTTGTTCTCCACCACCCGCTGATACGCCAGCATCAGATTTTCGCGACTTATCACTGCGTTCATCGTCAACGACATTTCCGCTTTCGTTCGCCCAATGGCCGCCGTGTCAATTTCAACACCATGTACTAGCACCGGCGAATTCTGTTCGCCTCCTCTAGTCATGGCCGCAGTTTGCTGCGCTTGTGCATCATCAATCAACATCGAGGTCCAGAGTCCTAATCACGGTTAACTATGTTCAGCCCTTCATGCTGTCGGTTTTCAGCACTACTACGGCCTCGGCTGACTTCTGAGCATCCATCCCAACACCTCCCGATGTTAGTAGCACTGTGGCAGACGTTCAGATCTCCCGGGGTAATTCGCGCGACCTTCCTGCTTATACCTGTCAACTATACGTTGCAGCCTTCCGTGCAAGTATTGGGCTTTAGTGATATGGGCCACCTCACCCAGCTACAACGCCTGAGCCGCTTCCTGTTCGTCAGGCCAGCATTTTGCCTTCGGCTTCCTTCAGATTTCACCTCGCGATGAACACCCTTGCCGTTCAGCTAACACTTCCCCTTGCCGGGTGTGTAGAGGACTTTCACCTCCAAGTCACCAGTTTGACCACCACAGTCAAACCAGTTGCGCTTACGCGCAACGCGCCGTGCCCGGCGCACCCATGAAAAAAGCCGGCAATTTTCGCCGGCTTTTTTATCACGTAAAGAACTAAGTTACTTCACGCCATGCATCAGTTTATTGATCAATGGCGAAATCACCAGTAATAGCACACCAGCACCAAGCAGCAGGTAGAAGCTGAAGCTAAAACCATCTAACGCTGATTGCACCGTCATGCCGGTTTCACCGGAAATTTCACCCGCCAGTAAACCTGACAGGTTATTGCCAGTAGCGACCGATAAAAACCACCCGCCCATTGCCAGGCCAACCACCCGCACCGGCGCCAGTTTTGTCACCATCGACAGACCGATAGGCGACAAGCACAGCTCACCAATCGATTGCAGTACATAACAAGCCACCAATGGCCATAATGGGATCAGACCATCACCGCTCACCAGATTAGTCAGTGCATACATCAGCACCAGGAAACCCAGCGCGTTGCCGAGTAAGCCCAGACCAAATTTAAATGGAATACTTGGCTCTTTTTTCTTGCTGGCCGTCAGATACCAGATGTAACTCAGCACCGGGGCAAATGCCAAAATGGCAAGCGAGTTAATACTCTGGAACCAACCGGTTGGGAAAATAAAGCTGCCATCGCTAAACATATCGCGATTGACCAGATTTTGCGCCAGGAAGTTAAACGAACTACCGGCCTGTTCAAAGAACATCCAGAATGTCACGTTAAAGCCAAATAACACCAATAACGCAATCACCCGATCGAGCTGTACCCGGCCGGTCTTTTTCGCTTCAATCAGCAGATAAAGGGCCACGGCAATAAATAGCAGACCTAATAACCAAGCCAACTTCTCTGCACCAACAAAGGCCATCAACGCATAAACCGCTGGAATAGCCAACGCAATACCAATAATGGTTTTGAGCATGTTATTGCCGGCCGGTGGATCTTCCGGCAGCAAACCAGTGCCTTTGAGCTGAGCACGGCCAATAAAGAACCAAATGGTACTGATCAACATACCGATTCCGGCAGCACCAAACACCACTTTATAATTCTGATGTTGTGGTGTACCGAAAATTTCTGAAGCCAGATAACCGGTGGCTAAAGGTGCCAGGAAACCACCTAAATTGATGCCCATATAAAAAATGGTAAAACCGCGGTCACGACGGTCATCATTCTGGGTATACAGCTTTCCAACTAACGACGAAATATTCGGCTTAAACAGACCGTTACCGACGATCACTGTCGACAGACCCAGTAAAAACAGCTGATGATTGGGCAGCATGATCATAAAGAGACCAAGCGACATCACCACCGCGCCAAGCAGAATCGACTTCTGATAACCGATGATCCGATCCGCAACATAACCACCAAAAATCGCCGTGGCATACACCAGCGCTAAATAAGCACCATAAGTCCGATTGGCATCGCCTTGTCCACTGGCATCGCCATTAAAAAATTGCGCAACAATATATAAAGTTAAGGCCCAGCGAATACCGTAAAACGCAAAACGTTCCCAGAATTCGGCCATAAACAACATCCATAACGGTTTTGGATGGCCCCATAAAGTATCAAATTCTGGCTGGATAGCAGTGGCAGTTGTTGAACTCTGACTCATCGGATCGCTCCTTTGCAGGGTGTCAGGCACAACATTGCCACCAGCGTGAGGGCGCTGATCTTAGTAGGCATGGTGGTATTTCCTGTTTCTAATAATTATCTGTAAGTTGAGGGTGTTTTGTTTTTGACAGCCGTTTATACCGCACCGACCGCCAAATGAAAAGGGGCAGTCCGGATGGATGCCCCTTTTTGCCGGATAATTCACCAAGAACTGCCCCGATTTCAAACAACTCGGATCACTCCAGAAACGCTTCCAGTGCGGCTTCATCAACTTCCTGCTCTGGCGGGTTGCCGTCATACAACTGATATTCTTGCCGTTGGAAATACGCATCTTTGACAAATGCATATGGATCCAACGAGTCATTTAACAGTTTTTCCTGCGCCATTAATGCTTCACGACCGGATAAAGCTCCGATGGTGAACTTGGCGATGGTTTGCGGGGTATTCAGCACCGACATTGGGAAATACAGGTTATCAACGATATCACCGGTCAGGTTCCGCATTGTTGTAGGACCGCGCGCCGGGATCATTAAAAATGGCCCTTGCCCGATACCCCATACTCCTAATGACTGACCAAAATCTTCTTCTTTAACATCCAGTCCCATCGGCGTGGCCACGTCAATCAATCCGACCAAACCAACGGTGCTATTGACCAAAAACCGACCGGCGCTGATGGCCGAATGTTTTGGTTTACCCTGGAGCAAACCGTTGAAAAAATTCGCTGGTTCGTTCAGGTTATTCACCAGATTGGATAAACCGGTGCGGGCAGGTTTTGGCACCACCGCCATATAACCGACAGTAGCAGGACGTAACAAATATTCATCCAGGTAGTCGTAGTTGATAGTCCACATGGCGCGGTTGAATGATTCAAACGGGTCACGCTCATCTTTATACACATCAATCTGGCTGGTTGCTGCCGCGTTCGTCGTAGCAGCGCTTGCTGTGGCCGGCGGTTGTGGCTTGCTACTACAGGCCGCCAGCGACAATAGTGCAGTCGCTATTGATAATTTAATGATTGGATTCATCCATTTACTCCATGGTTAAACTGAGCTTGACCGGGCCTTTGCTCAGGTCAAGCGCTTTAGACTGTACTTCCGGATCACCGGCAGTTTTGGTGACGGTTCCAGACTGACTTAACCGCACGGACACCAAAACCTCGTCGACATTATCCAGACCCCAACCGGCTTGCATCACCATGGCCGAGGTCAATTCTATCTGTTGGGTACCAGCTGTCACCGGTAACTTCTGCACTGCTAATGGCATGGGTGAACCTGCCACTGCTTTGGCCACCACAAACAAAGTTGCATTGGCAAATTTTGTCGCAAGCTCTGGCGATATCGTCAACGCAAGGCTGATACGACGCCCGCTCGCTGGCAGATCTGCAGCGCCCTTTTCAGATACCGTTGCCGTCCCTGCAGTTGCTTTTGCAGCTACTGGTTCAGCTGCTTGCTGTGCAGCCGGCAACTGTGCAAGCTGTTGTTCAATCATGCTGCGTCTTGGGTCGTCGGCCGGAATTTGCGCCAGCACCACCTGCCAGGCGGCTTTGGCTTCAGCAAAATCTCCCCGCTCCTGCGCAATCAGGGCCAGCATTGCCAGCGCATCCTGATTGCCCGGATCTACTTCCAGTACCCGTCCCAGACTACGGGCGGCCTTTTGCAGATTTTCCGCACTTTCGGTGACTAACAATGCCTGAGCATAACTTAACAACAGATTACTGCGATCAGGGGTCAGACTGAGCGCACGTTCAAAAGATTCAATCGCTTCGTCCACTAACCCTTGTGAGAACCAAATCCGGCCCAGCACAAACCAGGCCACAGCATCGTCGCCTTCGTTAGCAAGTTTGGTGCGAAGCGCTAATCCGAACAGCGTGACCTCTTCTTCAGATAAAGGTTCGCCTTTATTCAGTAACGACCGTTCACCATAGGAAGGTAAGTTCTGTTGCGCGGTTTGCCAGTCGTGCAATTGCCGATAATGGCCATTGAGGCTGTAGCTGATAGCAACCACCAGCACGACCACCACCAGCATCCCCAATTCGAGCTTAAAATGACGTTGTTCAGGCGTCGTCAACTGATGTTGCTGCTGTGCCAGAAACTGGCTTTTCAGCTCCGAAGCGGCGGTGGCAAAATCTTCTTCTGCCAGCTCACCATAATCCCGCGCTTGTACCAGCAGTTGCAGCCGTTCACGAAATAACTCTTTTTGGCTTTGATCAGCAGTGGTTTTTGCACTGCGTGGCCAGAAAATTATCGCCGCGGCGCAAAGCAATAACATCAGTGCGGCAAAAGTCAGATTCACTATCATGCTGGTTTGTCCTCTGCGCTTGATTTTTCCGCTGCGACTGATTTGTCCGTGGAATTTGGCTTGACGGCCACTGCATCAATCATCGCTTGTAATTCCGCATCAAGTTTGGAGGATACTTCCTCATTCACCAGCTGCTGTTGCTGGTTATTTTTCCGAACCACAAACACGCCCATCCCCAGCACTAACAAAGCCGGCAATAACCACAGCCAAATGGTACTGAGTTGCAGCGGCGGCTGATAATGCACAAAATCGCCGTAACGCAGTTTCATATATTCAATCACTTGCGTTTTATTTTGACCTTGTTGCACCAACTCATAGGTCTTTTTACGCATATCAACCGCCACCACCGCATTTGAATCAGCGATATTCTGGTTTTGGCATTTCGGGCAACGTAGTTCATGGGTCAATTCGCGAAACAGTGCCTGCTGTTTTGGGTCGGAGAAAGGCAAAATTTCTTCTGCAGCCAGAGCAGGCAAAGTGGCGAAAAAACACAGCAAAAGCATCACAATCCGCATGTTATTTCCTCACCAGTTTTTGATAAGCTTCAGCTAGCGGCGGCCAGTTTTGCGGGTTGATATCGCCAACATGATGAGCGCGGATCACGCCATCGGCATCGACCAAAAAGGTTTCAGGGGCACCGCTGACGCCTAAATCAAAAATCAGCGTCCGATGTTGGTCCAGCAAATTAAACTGGTACGGATCGCCTTGCCCGGCCAGCTTTTGCTGTACGTCCTGTTGCAAGGCTGGCAGGTCAAACCTCTCGCCAAAAGCGGCATCCAGTGGTTGTACATAATACAAACCTACGATCCGAACACCTTGCTGACGCAGCTGGGTTAAAAACGCCAGTTCAGCATTACAGGTTGGACACCAGGTGCCCCAGACGTTGAGAAAATACGGCTCGCCCTTTAACTCGTCCGCTGTCAGCAATTTGTTGGGCTGCATTAGGTCCGGCAATTGAAACTGTGGTAACTGCCGTTCTACTAAAGCAGAGCCATGTTGACGCGGATCGGAAAACAAGCCACTAAACAGAAACATACTCAAGCCAATAAATAGCGCAAATGGAATAAAAAACAATAGCTTACGCATTAACTGGCTCCTGCTGCTGTTCCGGTGTAGCTGAAGGCTCGCTGCGGCGACGATAGCGTTTATCCAGCAATGCGATCAGACCGCCCAACGCCATCAGCAAGCCACCGAGCCAAATCCAGCGCACAAACGGCTTCACATACACCCGCACCGACCAGGACGGCCCCGGCATTTCTTCACCCAGCGCCACAAATAAATCACGGCTCAGTCTGGCGTGTACCGCCGCTTCGGTCATCACGGTTTTCTGAATAGGATAAAAGCGTTTTTCGGCGTGTAGTTGCGCAATAGGCGCACCTTGTTCAGTTACGGCAATTTCAGCAGCCTGACCGCCATAATTGGCACCTTTGAGTTCATACACGTCCAGTAACTTAAACTCATAGCCACCCAGCGCTGCGGTATCGCCAATTTTCATCCGCACATCAGTTTCGATGCTGAGCGTTTTGGTCATCGCAACACCAATCACCAATACCGCAAAACCAATATGGGCGATGGTCATGCCCCAATGGCTGGCCTGCAACCGGCCAAAACCGGCACTAACGCCACCCAGCTGCTGCATGCGCTGCCACACTTCGCCAATCGCCGACATACCAACCCAAGCGCCCAGCAACATGCCAAGCAATGCCAAATTAGCGGCCAGTTGTTGCGTGAGCGTCAGATAACCCAGTGCCAGCGTTAAAGCCGCCAGCAGTACCAGCGTTAAAGGTTTTAACAGCGGTGGTAAGGTCTGTTGTTTCCAGCGCACCCAAGGGCCCATGCCCAACAGCAAACTGAACGGGATGGCTAAGTAAAAAAACATCTGATTAAAAAACGGCTCGCCAATGGAAATGGAACCAAGGCCCAGTTCTTTGTGAAATAGTGGGTACATGGTACCCAAAAACACCACCAGCGTCGCGGTCAGCAAAAACACGTTATTGCCCCACAGCAATACTTCCCGACTAAATAGCTTGTAACGCGCTTGCGAGCGCACGGCATGCATCCGCAGCGCATATAAAAACAACGAACCGCCAACCACCAGCAGGAAAAATACCAATAAATACAAGCCGCGGCTTGGATCGGTGGCAAAAGAATGCACCGAAACCAGCACCCCGGAACGCACCAAAAATGCGCCCATTAAGCTTAGTGAAAATGTAGCGATGGCTAACAGCACAGTCCAGGATTTAAAAGTGCCGCGTTTTTCCGTCACTGCCAGCGAATGCAATAACGCTGTGCCAACCAGCCATGGCATAAAAGAGGCGTTTTCTACCGGATCCCAGAACCACCAACCGCCCCAGCCGAGCTCGTTATACGCCCACCAACTGCCGAGCATGATGCCCATGGTCAGGAACATCCAGGCGGCTAAAGTCCAGGGCCTGGCCCAACGCGCCCAGGTACTGTCAAATTTACCGCCAATCAGCGCCGCAATGGCAAAAGCAAAAGACACCGCAAAACCAACATAGCCCAGGTACAACATTGGTGGATGCACAATCATGCCAAAATCCTGTAACAGCGGATTTAAATCACGGCCTTCCACCGGATAAAACGGCAAACTACGGGCAAACGGATTGGACATAAACAGCGAAAAGGCAATAAAACCAAGGCAGATGATCCCAAGCACACCCAAAATACGGCCTTGCATCAACAGTGGCAGCGATTTGGAAAAGGTCGCAACTAACGCCGTCCACAACGTCAGCATGGTTACCCACAACAACATTGAGCCTTCATGCGAGCCAAAACTGGCGGTCATTTTAAAATACCAGGGCAAGGTGGTACTGGAATTACTGGCCACGTTAATGACAGTAAAATCACTATTCAGGAACGCATCCATCAAACAGGCCATGGCGAAAGCGCTTAGTAAAAACATGCCGACGGCCAAAGGTTTGGCCAGCAGCAATGCGCGTTGATTGGCGACAAAACTACCGTACAAAGGGACTACAGCGAGCAGCAACGATAATGCCAGCGCAAACGTCAGCGCCAGTTGACCAAGTTCTGGGATCATTGCTTTGCCTCAGTTGCTGGTTTTGGTTCTTGCAACGACTTTTCTGATTCAGCTTTTTCAGGATAGGCTTGTGCCGGGTATGTTTGTTGCTGAGAAGTTTTTGAAGGCGGCACATGCTGAATGCCCTTCATCGCCGCAGCAACTTCCGGCGGCATATAGTCTTCATCATGCTTGGCAAGCACTTCAGTCGCTGCAATATTGGTGGCGTCGAGCAAAGTGCCTTGCGCGACGATACCCTGCCCTTCACGGAATAAATCCGGCAAAATCCCTTCATAATGCACAGTGACAATTGGCCCGGTATCGACTAAATCAAAACTCACTTTTAAGGTGGTTTCATCGCGCTTTACCGAACCTGGTACCACCATGCCGCCGATGCGCAATCTTTGGCCCGGCACTGGTTTTACCTTGTCTTTGCCAATACCTTCCAGTAGCTGGCTTGGGGTATAGAATAAATCGACATTTTCCTGCAATGCATACAACATCGCGCCAACAGCACCACTTAATAACAACAAAATGGCACTGACCGCCATCAGTCGCTGTTTACGTCTTGGATTCATGCCGAATGCCCCTGTTCTTGCTGCTGCTCTGATTGCTGTTCTGATTGCTTAAGCTGTTTTTGCACTCTTAATTCCCGCGCCTGTTTTGCCGCAAGTTCCTTCAGGATCTGCCGGTGTCCGGACTGACTGAACCACCATAACAACCCGAGCAACGCAAAAGTAACGCCAAAAGATAACCAGACAAACAGGCTATAACCGCCCATCGCAAAAAATGCACTCCAGGAAGAAAAGTGTAACTCTGGCATCTGCTTAACCCTCTTTAACCGCTGCTGTTTTCACCGCTGATGCAACCAGCTGCCGCACCCAGGGCCGGTGTTGCTCGTTTTGTATAATGGCTGTTTTCAGCCGCAGACAGGTCAGCGCCGCCAGCCATAGCCCAAAGGCTAGGATCGAAATCAGTAACGGCCACAACATGCTGGCATCAATCGAAGGTTTGGCAAACTTGGTGATTGTCGCGCCCTGATGCAAGGTATTCCACCATTCCACCGAAAAGTGAATGATCGGCAGATTCACCACGCCGACAATCGCCAATAACGCCGAAGCTTTAGCGCCGGTTTGCCGATCGGCAAAAGCGCCAGACAGCGCAATCACACCTAAATACAAAAACAATAAAATCAGCTCTGAGGTAAGGCGTGCATCCCAAACCCACCAGGTGCCCCACATTGGTTTGCCCCAGGCGGCGCCGGTAAACAGCGCAATCACCGTAAATGTCGCGCCAATTGGGGCAATAGCGCCGACAGCCCACTGCGCGGCTTTGACCTGCCACACCAGCGCAATCAATGCGGCAATTGCCATACTGCTATAGGCGCCCATCGACCAAATCGCCGAAGGCACATGAATATGAATGATCCGGTAACTGTCACCTTGCTGATAATCAGCCGGAGTAAAGGCCAACCCCCAAACAGAACCAAGCAGCAAAGTTGCCACGGCGGCGGTCATTAACCAAGGGAACCATAATCCGCAAATTCGGTACAATGTTTCTGGTTTTGCATATGGATCAAGCCACTTAAACATATCACCCCACGTTTAGTTTTAATGCTTTAAGCACGGCCAGCGGCACCAGTGCCAGCGCCAGACATAACATAGCGCTTAATACGGCCAGTTGTCCCGAATAGTCCAAACCAAGACTGGCTTGATCCACCGCGGCACTGGCAAAAATAAGCAGCGGAATATACAAAGGTAAAATCAGTAACGCCAGCAAAATGCCACCTTTGTCGGCAGAAAGTGTTAAGGCCGCGCCCAGTGCTGCTAATAAATTCAATAACGGTGTGCCAAGCAGCAAAGTCAGTAATACCGCCAGCCAAGCCGCGCTATCCAGCCCTAACAATAATGCAATCAGCGGCGACATCAATAACAGTGGCAAAGCGGTACTACACCAGCTGCTGACAATTTTCGCCAGCACATAAGCCAGCAGCGGCTGTTCTGCGGCGACTAACTGCTCCAGTACACCCTGGCGAAAATCATCTTTAAATAATCGTTCCGCGCCGAGCAGCACACTGAGCAGTGCCGCTATCCAGATAATGCCTGGGGCAATTTCAGCCAACAAATTGGGTTTGGCACCGATACCCAGCGGAAATAAGGTTAACACGATCAGGAAAAACATCAGCGGATTGAGCCAGTCGGCTTTTTGGCGCGCCAACAATCGCCATTCGCGGACAAAAGCTGCTTTAAACATCACCATCGGTAAGCAAGCTCCAACAGTTGGGCGGCAGGAAAATGCTGCGTCAGTGGCTGATGGGTGGTCAGAATAATGGCGCCGCCATTCGCCAGGTGTTCAGTAAACTTCTGCTGTAACAGCACAATCGCGGATTGATCCAGCGCAGTAAACGGCTCGTCTAAAATCCATAACGGCCGCTTGGTCAGCCATAATCTGGCTAAAGAGACCCGGCGCTGCTGACCGGCAGACAACAGCTGACATGGAATATCTTCAAGGCCAGCCAAGCCTAACGTTGCCAGCACCTGATAACCGTCTGAGGGCGCAAGGCCAAAAGCTGCTTGCCAGAATTCTAAGTGTTCAAGGGCGGTTAATTGCGGTTGGATGCCACTTAAGTGACCAATAAAACACAGGTTTTGTGGAAAATCACTTTCATCAAAGGGCAGGTTTTGCCAAAGCACTTCGCCATCGTCCGGCTGGGCCAGACCTGCCAGAATGCGTAACAAACTACTTTTGCCAGCGCCGTTTTTACCACCAATCTGTAATAGCTGCCCCGCCGTCAATTGCAGGTTGACAGCTTCGAACAAAATGCGGTCCTGGCGAACACAACAAAGATTGCTGGCAGTTAACACGGGGTCGGCGCTACTCTTCGAAAAAACAGCGCGCATCTTAGCATATTGGCAGTAGAATACGAATGCGCTATAACCTTGAAAGCACAGGTAACAGACGGAAATATGAACCAGATCAATCTTGATGCGTTATTACAGATTGGCTCAGGCAGGACGCAACCCATCCTGCAAAGTCTGAAACTGACACCTGATACTTTGTACCAGGCGCTGCTGAATATTGGATCCGACGGCGCAGGTCAACTGCATGTGGCGACCCCTCAAGGTCCAGTGCAAATTCAGTTAACGCCACAACAAACCGCTTTGTTATTGCAGGCAACGCCTCAATCGCCAGCGGCATTGCAGAATCAAGCGCTGGCAAATCAGGCGACGGCGACGCAAGTTACTTTGAATGGCCAGTTGCAAGGGCAACTTGTTGGTCAAGTGGCTGGGCAGCAATCAGGCACGCCACTTAGCCAACAGCCAGGCCAACAACTTGGCCAGTCCTCCGTGCAACTCAGTGGGCAGCTTAGTGGACAAATCAGCGGACAGGGTTCAGGTCAACAGCTGCCAGTGGGCAATCAACCATCGCCAGCAGCCAATAAACCACTGCCATTACAACTTTTGCTGCAACCCGGCACTCAGGGTCTGCTGCAGATCCAAACCCAACCAGCACCGGTGCAAATACCGCTACAGCCTTCGCAATTATTGCAGTTGCTCGGTAGCCAACAGCAACAACCGCTAACGATCCCGGTGCAACTGCAACGTCTGCAGCAACAGTTGATCCTGACGTTGCCGAATCAGCAACAGTTGCAACTGCCGGCAAGCTGGATTGAAGGTGCTGCCGACTGGCCAGCACAACAACCGAAACTGGCGCAGCTGACGGTGCAACTGGTCCAAGGGCAACTGAAAATCAGTGTCACTTTGCAAGATGCGCCAGCAGAGCGTACTCAACCCAGTGCCGGACAATCTAGTGCCGGTCAAGTTAGTGCCGGTCAATCAAGTGCCGGAACGGGCAAACCAAGCGCCACGCAGCAACACACCATCGCCCCTTTGAATACAACGCTGCCCGACAAACCTGCTGCGTCTGCCACCACGCCTCAAACTGCCGCGACCAGTGCAACACCGAATCAAGCCCGAATCAAAGCCCGAATCAAAGCACAAAACCACAGCTGTTTACCGCTGCACAAACCACCGCGTTACTGCCGGTGCTGGCTAAAGCATTGCAACCTGGTCAGGTTTCGCTCGACAACGGCCAATTACAGCTTGGCAAACTGGAACTGCCTTATCCCAACCCCAAAACCGCTGCACTGCCAAATTGGCAACTGCAGGCGATGCCGGTCGCCGGAAAAACGCCGGCCTGGCAATTACAACTGAGTGTCGACACTACCGCTACAACACCGATTAAGGTTGAAAGCACTGCGCTCAACCGTCCAATTCAATGGCAACAACCAGCAACGCAATCCCAAACGTCTATCCCCGCCCAGCAACAGCCGAAAGTCACTGTGGATGTCAGCAGTGCCTGGCGCCAATGGCTGCCGCTGCAAAATCCAACCGTTGATCCACTACTGGAACTGCCAGAGCTGCCACCGGCGGTGCTCGCCATTTTAAAAGAACTCAAAGCGCAGACTTTGGACAGCTCGCGCCCTATTTTGCAAACTCAATTACAACAACAGCTGACCGCTGCGCTGCAGTTTAATCCGCTGCAGCAACTCAGCCAGACTCCCAGCAGTGCCAGTACGCTGGCGGTGGCGTTGCAACTTTTGCTCGGACGGCTTGGTAATCAGCCAACGGTGGAGCTAAAATCCAGTCCGGCGCAGCGGCTACAAAATCTGGTGGCGCAGCTGGATCAAACGCAGTCCAGCCAATTGCTGAAACAACTGGCCGGTCATGCCAGTAAAATGCAAGGCGCGCAGTTCGCCACCGCCGAGCAAGCGCAAACGCCACAACAAAACCAGCAGCTCTATATCCAGTTACCATTGGTGCAACAAGGTGAAAGTCGCTTCGCTGAACTCGCTGTCACCGAACGGGAGGCTGATGGCAAACCTGGTGAAGCCAAAAGGCAACAATGGCAACTCACAATGAAGTTTGATTTGGCTGACGCCGGGCATCTCTTGGTGCAAGTGCGGCTCACCGGGCTGGAAGTCAGCCTGCAGTTTTACGCGGAACAAGCTAATATCGTCAGCAACGCCGAGCAATTTTTGCCCCTGCTTAAAGACCGGCTGAAAATGCAAGGACTGCAAGTGACCGAAGCCCAGTGCCAGCTCGGCAAAATTCCGGAGCAGTTGTTTGCCCGCAGCAACAGTTTATTGGCGGTCCGGGTATGAACGACAAGCATTATGGTAAAACCAGCAACGACAAAGCCGCGATTGCCCTGCATTACGATGGCAAATCCGCACCAAAAATTGTCGCCAAAGGCCACGGTGAACTCGCTGATGAAATTATCGCGCTAGCGCGGGAACACGGTGTGTTGATCCACGAAGATGAAGAGCTGAGTAAATTACTGCGCCAGATTGAACTTGGCGATCAAATTCCCAAAGAGCTGTATCTGCTGATCGCAGAATTGATTGCTTTTTCTTATGTGCTGCAAGGCAAATTCCCGGATCAATGGACCAATATTCACCAGCGGATTGATTTAAAAACTTAGCCGACCAGAAGAAAAAACAGTCGAAATTGCCATGAATGCAATGCTAATCGAAGCTGTTGTTCGCTGGATAAAGCCGGTTTTCAGAAAACACCAAAAATCAGCAATTTTTGGCAGATTTGAAAAAATAAATTCACTTTGAAATTGTGTGCTTAGAGGTAAATGCAACTGGTCGGAGATCTGTAAAGCGAAAATCATCGTCTAACCTGATAAGTCTTAACTGAATATCAAACGAATGAGGACCAAGCGATGAATGTGCAGGATCTGAAACTCGGCATGTTGTGCCAAAGTAAAAAAGGCGTTGGAATTGTCAGCTGGATTGATGCGCAGGACAGAGCTGTGTACTTACAGGATATTCATGACAACCAACAGCATTTTGCCATTAGCTTCGAAGATTTGCAGGATGAGCCTCAGATCCATCAGGCCTCAGATACGTATTATTAAACGAATATATATACACCTATTTCGCTAACAACCTGATTAAACAAAGAAAAAACAAAGAAAAAACAAAGAAAAAACTCCGTTCATAGCCTGAGTTTTGATTGGCGCAGGCTTATTTTTTTCCCAAACAAAAAGGCCTGACAGTCATTCACTGTCAGGCCTTTTTTAATATTTAAAGCTGCAAATAAACGATCAGCAATTAATCGCGGGTACGTTTTTTACCTTTAAACACCGGCTTAGACGGCTTTTTCGCTTTGGCTTTTTGCTCTGCTTCTTTCTCGGCCTTGGCTTTTAATTCCGGGTTTTTCTGCAAAATCTGATGCTTGCGCACAGCCCGTTTAATCGATGCCATACGACGGCGACGTTCTTCTTTGTCTTCCGGTTTGGCCAGAGTTTCCGTTTCGTAATCCATATGCACGACTTTGCGCAGATAGTTCACTTCTTCCAGCGCATACTCGGTGTAACCACCAGCTGGTAAGTGTTTTGGCAACATCAGGTCGCCATAACGAACCCGGATCAAGCGGTTTACCACGGCACCTTGTGATTCCCACATCCGGCGCACTTCGCGGTTGCGGCCTTCGGTCAAGGTGACGTTAAACCATTTGTTAATCCCTTCGCCGCCGCTGGCTTTAATTTTCTTAAAGGCCGCTTTACCGTCTTCCAGCTCCACGCCGGTGCGCAGTTTCTGGATCATCGCATCGGTGACATCACCAAACACCCGCACCGCATATTCACGTTCAACTTCAAATTTCGGGTGCATTAAGCGGTTGGCAAGTTCACCATCGGTGGTAAACAGCAACAAACCTGAGGTGTTGATATCCAGACGGCCGATGGCAATCCAGCGAGAATCACGGATTTTTGGTAAACGGTCGAACACAGTCGGCCGGCCTTCCGGATCGGTACGGGAACAAATTTCACCTTCCGGCTTGTGGTAGGCAATGACGCGGCAAATCTGCTCAGCTTCTGAGGCCAGTTTCACCGGATGACCATCGACACGCACTGCTTGGGTTGGCAACACGCGGTCACCTAAAGTGGCTAACTTGCCATCAATGGTGACGCGACCAGCACTGATCCAGGCTTCCATTTCACGACGGGAACCGACGCCGGAGCGCGCCAGTATTTTCTGTAATTTTTCACTCATTATTCTACTCCTCAGTCATCCCGACTGTGTGGGCAGTGGTTGTTTGCATGGCAATTAAACCTTGCACTACAACAGTTTAGTGGCTTTCGCCTACGGTAAAGCTGTTGTTTCGGCCACTGCGGTGGCAAAAAGAGCTTCAGTTTCCATGCTAAGCACAGACTGGGCTGAAAACTCGGTTAAGGCAGGTAACGACGCTAAGTCAGTTAACCCAAAATAGTCTAAAAATTCTTTGGTGGTAGCATACAAACCAGGCCGACCCGGCACTTCTTTGTGGCCTACTACTTTCACCCACCCCCTGTCCAGCAAAGTCCGCATGATCTGGCTGCTCACCGTCACCCCGCGCACCGCTTCAATTTCGCCGCGGGTGATCGGTTGACGATAGGCAATCAACGCCAAAGTTTCCAGTACCGCGCGTGAATATCGTGGCGAACGTTCTGGCCACAAGCGCGCCAAATATTCGCTCCACTCACTTTTGGTCTGAAAACGATAACCGCTGGCGGTGGCGACTAATTCAATTCCCCGCCCCTGATAATCCAACATCAGCTGCTTAATTACCGCCAGCAACTGTTTGTTACTGATAGCAAAATCACTTAAAACAGTGCTGGTCAGTTCATCCGCCGTCAAAGGCCGTTCGCTGGCGAACAAGGTTGCTTCCAGTAATTGGGCAAGTTGACTGTCATTGATTTTGGCGGCCATGCAGGGATCCTGTAGGTGATGAGAGCGCGTTGACCATCAAACGGCGCGCATTATGCCAATTTCAGATGGATCTGACCATAGGCTTGCACTTGATCCAGCAAAACCAGTTTTTCCTTCACCAGCTCTAAAATCGCCAGAAAACTCACCACCACCCCGGCGCGGTCTTCTTCCAGGCTAAAACACTGTTCAAACACCAGATAACCGTCGCTGGCTTTGAGCTGCTCTAAAATCCGGCTCATCCGCTCGCGGGTCGATAATTTCTCTTTCGAAATATGATGATGCTGAAAATCTTTCACTCTTTTGGCCACATCGGCCAAAGCCGCAACTAAATCGGCCAGTGACACATCAGGTAAAATCACCAAAGGCGCAAAGTTGGTCGCAAGGTCAGCTTTGACCAGAAAAAAATCGCGGTCCTGCCGCGGCTGCGCGTCTAAATCGGTGGCAGCTTGTTTAAATTGCTCGTATTCCTGCAAGCGTCGAATGAGTTCTGCTCGGGGATCTAACTCGGTTTCCGGCTGATGCTCGTGGCGTGGCAGTAGTAACCGTGATTTAATTTCCGCCAGCATCGCCGCCATCACCAGATATTCCGACGCCAGCTCAAAGTTCATGCCCTGCATCAGGTCAATGTAATCCATGTACTGACGGGTAATTTCATTGACCGGTAAATCGACAATATCGAATTTATGCTTACGGATAAGGTAAAGTAGAAAATCCAGCGGCCCTTCAAAGGCTTCCAGCAGCACTTCCAGCGCATCCGGCGGAATATATAAATCGTCCGGTCGCAGATGCACCGCTTCGCCGCGGACAAAAGCCAGCGGTAATGGTGGTTGCACCGTCAAAGGTGTCAGCGATTCGACGTTTGGCAGTTCAGTGTTCATGGCCGTTGTCACTCAATTCTCATTACAGAAAAGGTTTCACGTCACCGGCACCTTCCCGCACCACCACCGCCACATCGTCCGATAAATCAATCACTGTGGTTGGATTTCCCGGCAATATACCGCCGTGCATAATTAAATCGACTTGCCGCTCCAGCTGATCACGTAAATCTTCCGGATCGGATTCGGTCAATTCTTGCCCCGGCAGAATTAAACTGGTCGACATGAGTGGTTCACCCAATTCCTGCAATAACGCCAGGGCAATTTTGTGATCGGGAATACGCAGGCCGATGGTCTTTTTCTTTTCGTTGAGTAAACGCTTGGGTACTTCTTTGGTGCCGCGCAAAATAAAAGTGTATGGGCCCGGGGTATTATTTTTCAGCAACCGAAAGGCGGTATTTTCCACTTTGGCATACACCGACAATTCCGATAAATCGCGGCACATTAGGGTTAAATGATGATCACCACTAATTTGGCGAATTTGTAAAATCCGTTCCATCGCCGTTTTATCGCCGATATGGCAACCCAGCGCATAACCGCTGTCGGTCGGATAGACTACCACGCCACCTTGCTTGATGATCTGCACCGCTTGTTTGATCAGACGGCTTTGTGGCGTTTCCGGGTGGACATAAAAAAACTGGCTCATCGCCTGCTCCTTGCCAGCTTCTGCCAGCTTGATGAACGTTGTGTTTTATTAGCAATAGCAAGGATTTAGCGATTTTTCAAGCGCAGCCGCGCATCATCGGTATATCAACTAGTTTAAAATAACCGGCGTTTCAATCGACGGAACTGAGGCCGTTTCAGCAGCCCACAAGGCTTCGTTAAAAGTCCAGTCCCGCCACAGCGGCACTATATCGTCGGTCATATACAAACCGCGGCCGAGTTCATTCCAGTCGGTCGGCTGATGAAAGTCCGAGCCCACCGAAGCGGTCAATTCAAACAACTGGCACAAGCGCCAAATCTCGCGTTTTTGCACCGGCGTTTGCTGTGGTGATGCCACTTCAGCCGCATCACCACCGGCCAGCGCAAATTCTCGCATTAATTTTGTCAGCCACTTGCCATTGAGGTTGTATTTTAATGGATGCGCCAACACGGCAATGCCACCAGCGTCGTGGATCCACTGCACTGCAGTGGCCAGCTCGACCCAATTGTTCGGCACATAACCGGCTTTGCCACGCGCCAGATATTTCTTAAAGACGTTATTCAATGAACTGGCTTTGCCGATATTCACCAAATGCCGGGCAAAATGAGTACGGGTTAAAGCGGCGCCGTTGGCTAATTCCAATACCGCAGGTAAACAATCCGGTACTTGATATTTGGTCAGTCGCCGCGCCATTTCAGTAGCACGCTCTAACCGGCGTTGCTGCTGACTTTCTAAACGACTTTGAAATTCCGGACAGGCCGGATTGATGTTTAGCCCCACCACATGAATTTCGAATTCATACCAGCTGGTCGAGATTTCCACGCCATTAATCAATTGCAATGGCAGCTGTGCTGCAGCAATTTCTGCATGCGCCGCCGCCAGACCGTTCGTGGTGTCGTGATCGGTGATCGCCAGTACCTGCACTTTTTTCTCAACAGCGCGACGGACTAAATCTTCCGGGCTTAACAGACCATCCGAGCAAAAGGTATGGCTATGTAAATCTATTTTCATGAACAAGTCCGGCGGTATTAAAAACTAACAATGAAAGCGACGGTACAGCGTATTGCCGCTTTTGAAGAAGCGCATTGTGCCATAAATCACCCCATTCAGCTGAATGTTTGTTGCCGCCAGCACCGGCTCCCTCAGCACGAATATTAGATAGGCAAAGACAGACTTTTAGACATCTAAACGTTTTATTTTCAATTTCTGCGGATTTCATCTTGACGCCCGCCCCCGATTTGAGGTTTTATAGAGCATCATTTTTAGGGTGCTTTCTGATGTCTCAACTCACAACGCAATTTACTCAGGCAATTAGCTGGTGGTGGCATACTCCTTAACGGGCGTGTGTTGGCGTTGTTTACCCTTAAATAATCCCAAGAAGCCCGTTTCAACAAACGGGCTTTTTTTTTGTAATTTTTTAACCAAGACGAGTACAAAACCATGAGTTCAATCATGTTAATTTCCTGGCGCTGGTGGCAATTCTCGGGGGCAAATTCAGGGCCCACTGTCGATGATTGTAAAAACTAACTACAGGATAAATTTATGATTTTTAGTCACATCACCACCGAAATCGGTCAGGTTGCCAGCATCAGCCAAACCGTTCCTTATCAGGCCGATCCATTGGCTTGTTATCAGCAGCTCGCGGCCGATAGTCCTTATTCACTCCTGCTTGAATCTGCTGAAATTGACAGTAAAGACAATTTAAAAAGCCTGATGCTGATTGATGCCGCGCTGCGCATTGAGTGTCAGGGCGAACAAGTCAGCATCACCGCCATCAGCGAAAACGGCGCTTTATTATTACCCTTTATCGCCGGGCGACTCGCCACGCAGGCCAGCATCAGTGGCAATAATCCACTGCTGTTAAATTTTAAGCGACCAGATCCATTGCTGGATGAAGACAGCAAACTGGTGGCGCCACATCCTTTTGATGTCTTAAGAACCTTGCAACATCAGCTTAAAAATCAAAGTGATGAACCTTTTGCGATATTTTTAGGTGGGGTGATTGGCTACGACATGGTGGCAACTGTTGAAGAGTTACCCCAGGTGCCGACGGCTGAAAATCAGTGCCCGGATTATTTGTTTTATCTGGCCGAAACCGTGCTGGTGTTGGACCATCAAACGCAGCAAAGCCGGTTGATTGGCAATATTTTTTGTGGCGACACCGCCATGGCCAACTGTTTTGTCGTCGGCAAAAGGTTAGAGCAACTGAGTCAGGTGTTAAAACAACAACCGGTGTTTGTGCCTGCTGCTGTCACTGCCTTAAGTACAGAAGGCGCCAACGTCGATATCGCAGATAGCGATTTTGTGGCGCAAGTGGAAATGCTGAAACACAATATCGTCGCTGGTGACGTATTTCAGGTAGTGCCAAGCCGTTGTTTCAGTTTACCCTGCCCTTGTCCGCTCAGCGCTTATGCCAAGCTTAAAACCCAAAACCCCAGCCCTTATATGTTTTTCTTGCAGGATCCGGCCTTTACGCTGTTTGGCGCTTCGCCGGAATCAGCACTGAAATTTGATGCGCAAAACCGTCAAGTGGAAATTTACCCGATTGCCGGTACTCGCCGGCGTGGTTTTAATGCCAAAGGTCAGATTGACCGCGATCTTGATAGCCGGATTGAACTGGAACTACGCCAGGATGAAAAAGAAAAAGCTGAACATCTGATGCTGGTCGATTTGGCCCGTAACGATGTAGCGCGCATTAGCGTGCCGGGCAGTCGTTATGTCAAAGAATTACTGAAAGTCGACCGTTATTCTTATGTGATGCATTTGGTGTCGCGGGTGGTTGGCACGCTTAAACCGCAGTTGGATGCACTGCATGCCTATCAGGCTTGTATGAATATGGGCACTTTAGTCGGCGCGCCGAAGGTGCGGGCAGCGGAGCTTATCCGGCAGGTCGAAGGCAAACGGCGTGGCAGTTATGGCGGCGCTGTTGGTTACCTCGCTGGTAACGGCGATTTTGATAGCTGCATCGTCATTCGCAGTGCTTATGTCGCCAACGGCACCGCCTATATTCAGGCTGGCGCCGGCGTGGTGTTTGATTCTGTCGCCCAAGCGGAAGCCGATGAAACCCGCAGTAAAGCGCAAGCGGTGATTAGCGCCATTCTGACTGCCGGAGGTGCCAAATGAGCGCTTTACATATCAACACTATCTCAGCAAAAACAGTAGTTTACCTGCTGGATAATAAAGACTCTTTTACCTACAACCTGGTTGATGAACTGGCGCAGCTCGATTGTGAGTTAAAGCTGTACCGCAACACAGTACCCGCAGCTTTTATCTTCGACAAAATGCAACAGGATCAACAAGCTGGCGCCAACATCGTCCTGCTGTTGTCACCAGGCCCTGGCGCACCGTCTGAAGCGGGTTCGATGCCAGCGCTGATTGCACTTTGCGCCGGTAAATTCCCAATGCTCGGTATTTGTTTAGGCCATCAGGCGTTGGTGGAGCATTATGGCGGTGTGGTCGGCCGGGCCGGTGAAACTGTGCATGGTAAAACATCGTTGATTGAACTTACTGATCATCCGGTGTTTGCCGGTTTACCAAGGCCGTTTCCGGTGGCGCGTTATCATTCCCTGATGGCGACTGAAATGCCAAACGCTTTGCAAGTAATTGCCAATTATCAACATATTCCGATGGCCATTGTGCAGGAACAAGATCGCGCTTTAGGCTTTCAATTCCATCCGGAATCGATTTTAACCACTTTAGGCAAACCTTTATTGGCGCAAAGTCTGGCTTATCTTACGCAATCGCTCGCCCCAAACGCGACTCAAACAGCCGGAGGTGTGGTATGACGACAGTTTTAACTGAAGGCGCAACTTTTGCTGCCCAACCCTATTTGCACCAACTACTCAGCGGCGAAAGCCTGAGCCAGCAACAAAGCGAGACTTTTTTCAGCGCAGTAGCCCATGGTGAAGTTGAGCCGGTATTGTTATCAGCGGTGTTAATTGCGCTGAAACTCAAAGGCGAAACCGCCGATGAAATCGCCGGTGCGGCGTTGGCGTTTCGCAAAGCCGCCACCGTCTTTCCCAAAGTTGAGTTTGCCAGTATCGATTGTTGTGGTACCGGTGGTGATGGCAGCAATACCATCAATATTTCGACCACCGCCGCATTAGTGGCACCAGATTTTGGCCTGAAAGTGGCCAAACACGGCAATCGCAGCGTCTCTTCGCAAAGCGGCTCGGCCGATTTACTGGAGCAGCTTGGCGTCAATATTCAGCAAAGCCCGGCAACGGCAGCTGTAGCGCTCTGCGACGCCGGGGTCAGCTTTTTATTTGCGCCGTTATATCACCCGGGAATTCGCCATGCGATGCCGGTACGGACCGCACTTAAAACCCGGACTTTGTTTAATTTATTGGGGCCGCTGTTAAACCCGGTCGCACCGAAGTTTCAGCTGCTCGGCGTGTACGATGCCAAGCTTTGTGACTTGATGGCACAAGCTTTATTGCAACTGGGTGTCGAGCGCGCCTGGGTGGTGCATGGTGCCGGTTGTGACGAAATCGCGTTACATGGCGTCACCCAAGTGACTGAAGTCATAGACGGCAAGCTACACAAGTTTACGCTCACCGCCGCCGATTTCGGCCTGGCGCCGATTGAACTGAACGATTTAGCCGGTGGCAAACCGGCTGAAAACGCTGCCGCCAGCCGGGCAATTTTGCAAGGCACGGCGCCTTTAGCTCATCTGGCTGCTATTGCCGCTAATGTCGCTGCGATGCGTAAAATTGCCGGTCAGGGTGAAGATTTAGCACTGTTGACGCAGCAAGTATTGCAACATTTACAACTAGGCAAAGCAGGTACAGCGCTGACGCTATTACAGGAGATCAGTCATGGCCAACGTGCTTGACACTATCATCAGCCACAAACGGCTGGAACTGGCGGCGCAAAAGGAACAACGGCCGCTGGAGACTTTTCAGAGCGAAGTGCGGCCAACGTCCCGCAATTTCTTGCAAGCACTGTTAAAACCCGGTGCACGGTTTATTCTGGAATGCAAAAAAGCCTCGCCGTCCAAAGGTCTTATTCGCGCCCATTTTGATTTGGATGAAATTGCTGCGGTTTATGGCAAATATGCCGACTGCATTTCGGTCCTCACCGATAGCAAGTTTTTCCAGGGCAGTTACGACTATTTGGCGCAAATGCGGTTAAAAGTGCAACAACCGCTGCTGCATAAAGATTTTATCATCGACCCTTATCAGATTTACCTCGGCCGGTTGCTTGGCGCCGATGCGGTGCTGCTGATGTTGTCGGTGCTCGACGATGCCGAATACCGGCTGCTGGCGGACACCGCGCATAGTCTGAATATGACAGTGCTGACTGAAGTTAGTAACGAGCAGGAAACTTTCCGTGCTGTTGAACTTAAAGCCGAGCTGATTGGTATTAATAACCGCGATTTACGCACCTTAGAAACCAATCTCGACACCAGTTTCCGGCTGGCGCGGCTGATCCCGCCAGGCACACCGATGGTGTCCGAATCCGGTATTTACCACAACCATCAAGTGCGGCATTTGCGTAAAGTCGCCAAAGCCTTTTTGGTCGGTAGCTCGTTAATGGCGCAGCCGGATTTAGAGTCGGCGGTACGGGCTTTAGTGCTCGGCGAGCATAAAGTCTGTGGCCTGACGACGCCTGAGCAAGCAAAGCTGGTTGAACAAGCCGGTGCTTATTTTGGCGGGCTGATTTTTTATCCAAAATCACCGCGTTTTGTGACTATGGCGCAAGCAAAAGAAGTCATCACTGCCGCCCCGCTGCGTTATGTTGGAGTCTTTGTGAATGAAGCGCTGGCGCAAGTGGCATTAGTAGCCAGAGAACTGGGTTTAGCCGCAGTGCAACTCCACGGCGACGAAGATGAAAGTTACCTACATCAACTGCGTGAATTGCTGCCAAAATCAGTGCAGATCTGGAAAGCCTACCGGGTGAAAGACCGCTTGCCGCAATTTAGCCGTTTTGCCGACAGGATTTTACTCGACAGTTTTAGCCCCGGCATTCCGGGTGGTACCGGCCTGAAATTCGACTGGAGCTTGTTGCAGCAACAACTGCTGCAAAAACCAGTGATGCTGGCCGGTGGCTTGACGCCGGAAAATCTGACCGCAGCTTTGCCACTGGCGGTCGCTGGATTGGATATGAACTCAGGACTGGAATCCGCCCCTGGCGTAAAAGATCCAGCCAAAATCGCCCTTGCCTTTTCACAGATCAGAGAATTCAGTTATGACTAAGCGCACACTTAACCCTTATTTCGGCGAATATGGCGGCATGTTCGTGCCAGAACTGTTGGTTCCGGCACTGCGCCAACTGGAGCAGGCCTTTATTGATGCTCAGGACGATCCGGCGTTTCATGCCGAGTTCCAGCATTTATTAACTCATTATGCCGGACGGCCAACGCCACTGACCTTATGTCGCAATATCAGCCCCAATCCGCTGGTGAAAATTTATTTAAAGCGCGAAGATTTGTTGCACGGCGGCGCCCATAAAACCAATCAGGTGTTGGGTCAGGCGTTACTTGCCAAACGCATGGGTAAAAAAGACATTATCGCCGAAACCGGTGCCGGTCAGCATGGTGTCGCCACGGCATTGGCCTGTGCGCTGCTTGGGCTTAACTGCAAAATTTATATGGGTGCCAAAGATATCGAGCGCCAGCAACCGAACGTGTTTCGGATGAAGCTGATGGGCGCGACGGTGATTCCGGTGACGGCTGGCTCGGGTACGCTCAAAGACGCGGTGAACGAAGCGATGCGCGATTGGTCCGGCAGTTATGCCACCAGCCATTATCTGCTCGGCACTGCAGCGGGCCCGCACCCATTCCCGACGATTGTGCGTGAATTCCAGAAAATGATTGGCGAAGAAGCCAAACAGCAAATTTTACTGGCCGAAGGCAAATTGCCGGACGCGGTGCTGGCTTGTGTTGGCGGTGGTTCGAATGCGATTGGCATGTTTGCCGATTTTATTCCGGATGAACAAGTGAAACTGATTGGGGTTGAACCAGGCGGCATGGGCATCGACACCCACCAGCACGGCGCTGCGCTATCGACCGGAAGTTTTGGTATTTTGCACGGCGCTTATACCGCCATTATGCAAACCGCTGACGGTCAGATTGAAGAATCGTACTCTATTTCGGCAGGTTTGGATTATCCGGCAGTAGGTCCGCAGCACACTTATTTAGCGTCGATTGGCCGCGCCCAATATGTCGCCATTAATGACGATGAAGCCCTGGCCGCCTTTCAGTTGCTGGCAAAAAACGAAGGTATTATTCCGGCGCTGGAAAGCTCACACGCGCTGGCGCACGCCATCAAAATGGCTGCTGCGGCCACTGAACCTACGGTATTGCTGGTGAACTTGTCTGGTCGTGGTGACAAAGATTTAGGCCATGTGATGGCAGTGCTTGCTGAACAAAAAGCTGCTGAAGACAAACTGGCGGCGCAGCTGCAGGCGAAACAACAACAGCAGCAACAACAATAAATTTTGCGAACGCCCGTGCTGCCTGCGACGCGCAGATGGGTATTTCGGACGAACAATGCGGCTGCACAAGCCGCCAAGGAATAATAAAATGCAACGTTATGATGAGATGTTTAAACGCTTAGGCGAGCGCAAGCAAGGTGCTTTTGTGCCCTTCGTCACCATCGGCGACCCATCGCTGGAATTATCCTTTGAAATTATTAAAACCCTGATTGACCAGGGCGCCGATGCGCTGGAACTCGGCATTCCATTTTCGGATCCCATCGCCGATGGCCCGACCATTCAAAACGCCAATATCCGCGCTTTAGCCGCTGGCGTGACACCGGCACAATGTTTTGAATTGATTCATAAAATCCGCGCTTATAACGCAGATATTCCGATAGGTTTATTGTTGTATAGCAATCTGGTGTTGGCGCGTGGCATCGATACCTTCTACAGCACCGCTAAAGCCGCCGGTGTTGATTCGATTTTGATTGCTGATGTGCCACTGCATGAAAGCAAAATGTTCAGAACTGTGGCGCAAACCCATGATATCGCGCAGATTTTTATCGCACCGCCCAACATCACCAAAGACGGGCTGAATGAGCTGGCGAGTTATGGCCGTGGTTATACCTATCTGCTCAGCCGCGCTGGCGTCACCGGCACTGAAACCGCGGCTGCGATGCCTGCGTCGCAGCTGGTGCAACAATTACGGGATGTCAATGCTGCGCCAACGCTGCTTGGTTTTGGTATTTCCAAACCAGAACACGTCAAAGCCGCGCTGGAAGCCGGTGCCGCCGGAGCCATTTCCGGTTCGGCGATTGTGCAGATTATTGAAAAATATCAGCAGGATAAGCCACAGTTATTGCAAGAACTTGGCAGCTTTGTCGCGTCGATGAAGGCGGCGACTCAGTTGTAAGCCGCGCCAGCAAGCCGTAACTGGATAAGTTACGGCTTTTTCATATCTATCCCTTATTGCTTACTTTGACACATCAGGTTAACCTCAGTATTCAACTTCGATTGCCATGGATGCTATATGTCTGAGACCCCTGTTTTGACCGTAGCTCGTTGTTTTATAGCGATGTTCCAAAAATTTGCTGTTGGTGTTTTTGCCATCATCGTACAGCCAGTCAACGCAACAGAGCAGACAGCCCCATTACCACCTATTCTGAACTACCATCCGGTGTGTGAACCCAAAGTTATTAAAGAACAAACGCAAACCCGTTTTTACATAATTATCAAGAAGGTGATTCTGAACGTGCCGCAAAAGCGAAGGTCAGTTTCCTGCAAACCTTGCAGCAAAAAGCCGCAGCCGCCGGTGCTGACGCTCTGATCCTGAATGAAGTCTATAGCTCTGTCGAATATGCAGTTCGTCGCAAAGGCCAGCACCTGCTGAAAATTGAAGGTTCAGCCCGTTTTATTAAATTCTGTCAAGACAATCAACAATTATCAACCCGCCAAACCCATTGGGATGAACACGGTTCAATTCAAAGTCCAGAGTCGACCATCCATCGTATTAGCCTGACCAGCAGCGGCCCCGCATTACCCGCACCAGCAACTGCATTACCGACACTTAGCCAGGACATTTCATTAACCACCGGGGTTTTTGGGATCCAACCTGGAATGAGCAGAATGCAAGTTGAACAGCTGATTGGTAATGCCGATGCTGAGATCCAGTTGCCAAATGGATTGACTGCCCATGGCTATGGCCGCCAGTTATGGTTGATTTTTAATGAGACTTTGCTGCAAATTCAAACTGATCGGCGGTTTTTATCCGGTTACGGTCAGAATTTGCTTGAGCTGCATGATCATTTTGATAATAACAACTGGTTACTCGCGGCAAAAGTTGGCTATAAAGCCACGATCGCTGATGTGCACCAGCAATTGCCGGATGTGGTCGAAGCTGGTCGTGACCAGCTAATGCAAAAAAACCATCGTCATCAATTGCTGCTGACGTTTGAAAAATTTAATCCCGTCCATCAGCAACCCGCCGTATCCATGTTGACCGGTTTTGTCCTAAAAAATGCCAAAGAAAAACTGCAGCCATTACAGTTGCCAACGGTTAAACCTGAACTCTACTATGCCGTCTTGCAACAACTACAGCCGAACCAAATACAACAATCACCACTTTGGTCGACGCTCGCCATTCCCGCCGCACTGCCACAACATCTGTTTCATACTAAAAAAGAACAATGGCGAATGCTGGGCGATTATCTGCAGCTGCAGATTGAAGATGATCAGGTTAAAAAACTCAGAATTGCCGACAATATTTTTTATCGCCCGGCACAACCGGCGATTTTTCAGGAACTGTATCAATCACTTGGTCTACCGATGCAAAAGCAGCAACTGCTTGCTATGTTTAGTGATGGCGAACTTTATCATCAGCAATTTAATATGTACCACGACAGATTTCACTTACAAATCACATTTGACTCTGATGCCGAAAACGCAAAACCGGAAGAAGTGATCCTGAGTTATTTTTAACTGATTAAAATTTAGCTCGGTGCCAACGAGGAATTGCGTTAAAATACGCTTCTTTTTTGCACTACGCTGAGATCAGATTGAAGAAGTTTACCACCCGCTTTAACGCTAACCAGCTATGGCCATTACTATCTTTGATGTTAGTGGTGGCGCCAGCTGTCCATGCAACCAATGCTAAAAAAGTCACCATTGAAATCGCATCTCACCACAGCAGTGATGTCATTCATATATTGCCTTGTGTCGTGGCCGCCCCTGTGACTTACCGGATCGCCAGCCATGCCAGCGCTGAGTTACTGCAATTATTGCCGGTTGGCAGTTCGGTTAAAAAAGGGCAGCTGGTTGCCAAGCAGGACAATGTCTATTTAAGTCAGCATCTTGAACTGATTAAAACCGATATCGAATCAGCAAGAGTGGCCAAAGCCTTTGCCGAAGACGAATACAATAAAGCGTTGATGTTAAGTAAAAAAGGTCTGGCCTCTTCGTCAGAACTCAATAAATTTAAGCTGCAACTCGATAGCGCCAATTTAAAAATGCAGCGGCTGCGGCTGGAATTACAAACCGCTGAAATCCGCTCCAAGCGTTTGAATCATTATGCGCCTTTTGATGCGCAGGTCACTGAAGTGAGTTCAGAGCCCGGCGCGCAACTCTTCGAAGGCCAGCCAATTTTGCAACTGATGTCAACCCAAAACAAACAACTGGAATGTAAACTACCGGTACTGGCTTATCAGAACAGCCTGGCACTGCAAGGCCATCGTTTTGATTTTAATGGGAAGCCGTTGAAGTTACGTGAAGTCAGCCAACGACTGGACAGCGCGGCCGAAAATCTAACCTTGTATTTTGACCATCCGGCCAAAAATCGGCGCGATATTTTAGTCGGTTACCGTCAGGAAATTACCATGGCAGTCAAAGCCGACAATATTACCCGCGTGCCGTACGATGCGGTGGAACTGGAAGGCAGCACCTATCGCACCTGGCGCGTTAATAAAGACGGCAAAGCAGAGCGGTTGGAAGTGGATGTATTAGGCACTGTCGATGCATATTACATCGTGCAATCAGAGATTAAACCCGGCGATCAGTTGGTCGTGCGCGGCCAACAAGGTTTAAGCGTCGGCCAACTGGTCGAACTGATCAGCCGCGACGCCCCACCACCGCCATAAGTTGTTAATTTGGGGGTCAGAAAACCTTTGGGGTCAGAGTACTACTCTGACCCCAAAGGTTTTCTGACCCCGCAGTTAACAAATCACCGTTCCAGTAGTACCGGGTATTTCAGATAGTTTTGATCATAAAAGGGTGAACGTTGATAAAACCAGTTCAGCCTGGCGCGGCCGTCTTTTTGAAGCTTTGCATCGGCTTTCACTGCTTCATCAAACTGCTGCTTTAACTTGGGATCGGCGACCAGTTGTTGTTCAATCCATGGAATAATCGCGTACGTCTCGAAATATTCAGTCCGTTCAAACATGCCATGGAAAAAGCCCCAGCTAAAGTATGAGTCCGGTGCCTGCGGTTGCAATAAAGCGACAGCCAAAGCGCCCAGCGGTTGATCCGTACTGACCCGCACGGAACCAGGCACCAGTTCTAGTTGTCGCCATTGCGGGGTAAAAGTTGCACTAACCCCAATCCGCCCTTCAAACGACTTGTCAGCAAATTCAGGCATCGACGCTACCAGCTGCTGTAATTCCATCGTCTTCGCGGTGGTGAGTCGACTCATTTTCACGCCGTGAATTTGCAGCCTGTTAATTACGTCCTGATACTGCGGTGGGATCCAATACGCTGCCGGTACTTCAGTTTCTATCGCCGGTACTTTTTCCCAATACACCGGGAAATCAACATAATCTTTGGCCTGCCCTGTCCATTTCACGTAAGCGCTTTTGCTGATGTCACTTTGCGCTATTTCGTAGCTGATGCCCTTAAAGTTAATTAAATCAGGTTGTTCAGCAGCTTTAAACAACAAGACCTGCTGTTGCGGCCGGAAATTTTCATCGGCTTTTTTCGCCAGCTGTAATGCTTTGCCTTGATCCTGCAGCAGTTTTAACGTCTGCTCCAGCAACACATAAGTGCCTAATACCCGTTGTTTATAAGGTTTTAAGCTGTGGTTTTCCACCAGAATAGTCGGCAAATGCCGCACATCACCATAACCATTGGAAAAGCGCGGTGTCGAGGTGGAGCCGCTTAAACCTTTGCTAAAATCCATCCGATCCAGGCCAAATACCAATGGGCCCGGAATATGCCCCTGGCGGCTGAGTTGCCGATCCAGAAAAGGCCGGTAAACTTGAGCCAGCCAGCTGGCACCATTGGGGCTTAAACTGGCGAATGGCTCGTTAAAACCGTAAGTAATATCGTACTGATAGTCTTCACCATCGGTGACATGCACATCCATATATAAATCAGGTTGATACTGGTTTAACACCTTGAGTAGTGCCTGCATTTCCAGACTATCGGCCTTGGCATAATCGCGGTTTAAATTCAGATTCGAAGCGTTACTGCGCCAACCTTGTTGCAGCGGACCACGTTGATTCATCCGGTTAAATTCGCCCCGACGCTCGTGCGCATCCACCGACAATACCGGAATAAACAACAAATCAACCTTGGCCAGCAGATCGGCTTTATCGCTATGAGCGATGTCCCGCAGCAACATTAAACCGGCGTCTTTGCCATCAATTTCGCCACTGTGAATACCCGCTTGCACCAGCAAGGTTGGCCGACCGGATTTGCCCACTAAATCGGGTTGAGTACTGGCTTTGACCAGATAAATATCGCGGCCTTGCGGGCTTTGTCCAATCACTTCTAGCCTGAATAGTGGCGAGCTTTCGACCAGTTTTTTCAGATAGCTGATAGTTTGCGCATAATCAGGCGTCGCTGCTAAATCGGTGAGTTCCGCCGGCGTCACCCAGGAATGTTGTGGTTGGATCAGCCCTTGAGTTGGGCCGTCCCAGGGTAATAAAGGCGGTAAATGATCAGCGGCCAAGACTGGTAAAACGACACAACTTGCGAACAGGAAAATTGCTTTCATTGTAATTATTTGACTCCAAAACCAAAAATTTGCAGATCTGCCCCGGTTTGCTGCAATTGCAGCAATGCCTGATTAAAACTCTGGATCACGGCAAAACAAGGCAGAAAGTTACGGGAACATACCAGATAAGCTGGTTGTGCTGTCAACAGTGGTTTCGGCAGAAATCGTAATTTAATCGTTTTAGCTGGTAATTGTTGCCACATCAGCTGCGCCACTATCGGATCCATCAAGATGACATCGACCCGACCCGCCAGCAAATTTTGCAAACTGGCATAATCGGAAACAGCTTCCGTTAAGCGAAAATCGTGGCGCTCTGCCGCAAAGCCCGGGCCATAAAAATAACCTTTGGTGACACCGAGCCGGTATGGCCGCAATTGATCAAAACGATTGAGTTCTGTCTTAAATTCGCTGGTGGTGACAAGCATCTGCCGCAGCTCCACAATAGGTTCGGAAAACAACCAGTCTTGCTCCAGCTCTGGCGTTTTGAACCACAAAAATGATGCATGATTCGCCTGAGCAGCCACCACGGGCACCTTGGGCCAGGGTTGAAACGATAAAGTGGTTGCAACACTGACCGTCGCAAAAGCTTGTTTGACTAATTGGCTTAACACGCCTTGATCCAGCGCCAACTCGTCAATATAAGGCGGGTAATTGTCGACCACCAGCGTCAGGACTGATGCCGTTTTTTCGGTGGTCGTGTTGTTTGGCGCAGCTGTCGAATCAGCCACGGCCTGCGGTAGAAAGTGCAGTAAAAACAGCAGCAAAAGTATGCTGTAACCATTATTCATAGAAAAGTTCCGGACTTGCACGAGCGCTGTTCAGCCTAAGGCAAAGTCCGGAAAATGTATATACCCAAACAACTTGAAGATGCGTTTTCAGCGGGAGATAAAAGGTCTTGAGGCAAGGCAGCGTTTGGAAGCTTTGGTTGTTCCAAAGCGACAAGCGCTAACGCGGCATCAAGGGCTTTTAGCCCCGTCCGTAGGAAGCTGCTGCACCGTGCTGTATTGGTTTTTCCAAAGCAGCTCTGAACGAGTA
>Ga0115550_1000067_pt1 | contig 115352 bp, 93 predicted proteins | sample COGITO_mtgs_1005_FD_87177 | JGI IMG/M metagenome (GOLD analysis project Ga0115550, IMG submission 87177) | Pelagic marine microbial communities from North Sea - COGITO_mtgs_100511 | ecosystem: Environmental > Aquatic > Marine > Epipelagic | place: Germany:Helgoland, sampling site Kabeltonne...
AATGTACATGACATTGCACCGCATAGAGTTTACCTGGTTTCACTACAGCCGAACTGTACTTGCTTTCTGTTGCACTTGTCCTCGATTTACATCGGACGGATGTTATCCGCTATGCTACTCTTTGGTGTCCGGACTTTCCTCTTTCTTTAAAACTTGATTAAAGTTCTTATAACGAAATAAAAATATTAATACTAGTTCTATAAAAAAGCGATAAGATAGATCTGCTTTAAGAGCTCAAAAGTACAATCTTTATTTATAAAAAAACCCACTCAACGTAAATTGAGTGGGAAAAAATTGCTATGAAAAAGAATTTTGTTGTTTAGAAAACAACAAAAAACAAAACTAGTTATTATTAATTATAATAACAAAAAGATTCTACTATAAAATTTACGAAAACATATCCTTCACTTTCTCAAAAAAGGATTTATCAGATTTTTTTGGTGATGGAGTAAAGTTCTCATCATCTTTCATTTTTTCAAAAAACTGACGTTGTTCCTTGGTTAATTCTTGTGGTGTCCAAACATTAATATGAATTAAAAAGTCTCCAGTACCATAGCGTTCAATGCTTGGTAGGCCTTTACCTTTAAGTCGTAAAATTTTACCAGACTGAGTACCTGACTCAATTTTAATTTTAACTTTCCCCGTAAGCGTTTCAATTTCTTTGCTTTCACCCAAAGCAGCTTCAGATAAATTTATATACAAATCAAAATGAATATTTGTTCCTTCTCTTTTTAGTGTTTCGTGCTGAATTTCTTCAATTAACACTAATAAATCACCAGGAATTGAGTTTTTACCGGGTGCTTCATTCCCTTTTCCTCCTACTTTTAATTGAACTCCTTCTGTAACACCAGCCGGAATATTTATAGAAACAGTTTCTTCCTTTACAACCAATCCTTGCGCATCTGCACCATTGGGTTTACTTGAAATAATTTCACCAGATCCCTGACAGGTAGTACAAGTAGTAGCTGTTTGCATTCTACCTAATATGGTATTGGTTACTCGCATCTGCTGCCCAGAACCATTACAAGTAGTACATGTTTTATAGGAAACTCCGTCTGCTTGAATTTTTCTTCGAACTTTTACTTTCTTCTCAACTCCTTTGGCTATTTCTTCTAAAGTTAGTTTTACACGAATTCGCATATTACTTCCCTTTACTCTTGCCTGACGTTGACCTCCACCGCCAAAGCCTCCAAAACCGCCGCCAAAACCGCCGCCTCCAAAAATATCTCCAAATTGACTAAAAATATCATCCATATTCATACCGCCACCTCCAAAACCGCCTCCGCCTTGAGCTCCTTCAAATGCTGCATGGCCATACTGATCATAACGCGCTTTCTTATTGTCGTCACTAAGAACTTCATAAGCTTCTGCTGCTTCTTTAAATTTTCCTTCAGCTGAAGCATCGTCTGGGTTTTTATCAGGATGGTATTTAATAGCCATCTTACGATATCCCTTTTTTATTTCAGCTGCACTAGCAGATTTGCTAATTCCTAATGTGTCGTAATAATCTTGTTTTGCCATATTCTTTATTTGTTATTCCTGAAAAGGAATAGTAATCTTTGTTTTTTTGACATCTCTAAAAAGAGCGCAATAATTTATGATTGTCCTATAACCACTTTAGGATAACGAATAATTTTATCTCCTAGCTTATAGCCTTTCTCAACAGCATCAATTACTTTTCCTTTTAATTTATCTGAAGGTGCAGGTATTTGCGTGATGGCTTCATGAATTTCGGCATCAAATACGTCTCCTTTTTTAACTTCAATTTCAGTTAAACCTTTCAGAGTTAACGTATTTTTAAACTTGTCATTAATTAATTGCATCCCTTTTAAAAGCTCCTTGTCTTTCACTTTTTTTATTTCAGTTAAACCTCTGTCAAAATCATCCATGATTGGCAGTAAAGATGTCATAAGTTCTTGACTGGCAGTTTTAAATAATTCTATTCGTTCTTTAGAAGTTCTTTTTTTATAATTTTCAAACTCGGCAAACAGGCGTAAATATTTATCTTTTTCTTGCTGAATTAATTCCTCAGCAGTTGGTTCTTCTACAACAACTTCCTGATTTTCTTCAACTTGAGCCTCTTGTTCGGTATTTTTTATTTCTTCTTCTTGTGTGTTTTCTTTATTACTCATTTTATAATATCGTTAAAATGTTTACATTTTATTCTCAATAATTTTGCCAATAAAAAAATAGTGTCAAACTGACACTATTTGTAGTAAAAAATTCAAATTAGTAAATACTAATCTTCTATTCTTTCTATTTTTGCTCCCAAAGATCGCAAACGATTTTCAATATCTTCATATCCTCTATCTATCTGCTCTATATTATTAATAATGCTTGTTCCTTTCGCTGACAGAGCTGCTATTAATAAAGATATTCCAGCTCTAATATCTGGAGAGGTCATCTTAGTTGCTTTTAATTGTGATTGACGGTTATGACCAATAACTGTTGCTCTATGCGGATCACATAAAATAACTTTGGCTCCCATGTCTATAAGCTTGTCTACAAAGAACAAACGACTTTCAAACATTTTTTGATGTATTAAAACGGTTCCTTTTGCTTGGGTTGCTATTACTAAAACAATACTTAATAGATCTGGCGTAAACCCTGGCCAAGGTGCATCTGAAACTGTTAAAACAGAGCCATCTATATAGTTTTGTATTTCATAATTTTCTTGAAAAGGAATATAAATATCATCACCTTTTTTTTCTAACTGAATGCCTAGTTTTCTAAAAACAGTTGGAATCTGACCTAGGTTTTCCCAACTAACATCTTTTATAGTTAGCTCAGATTGTGTCATCGCAGCAACGCCTATCCAACTACCAATCTCAATCATATCTGGTAGTACTCTGTGAGTGCATCCTCCTAGAGAAGTTACTCCTTCTATTACTAACAAATTAGAACCTACACCACTAATATTGGCTCCCATACTATTTAGCATCTTAGACAATTGCTGAATATAGGGTTCACAGGCTGCGTTGTATATTTTGGTGGTTCCTTTGGCTAATACTGACGCCATAATAATATTTGCAGTTCCTGTAACAGATGCTTCGTCTAGTAACATTTCTGTTCCTATTAATCCTTCAGGGGCTTCAACTCCGTAAAAATAATCTTCTCTATTATATCTAAAGGTAGCTCCTAAACGAATAAAACCCTCAAAATGAGTGTCTAATCTTCTTCTTCCAATTTTATCTCCTCCTGGTCTAGGAATATATCCTTTCCCAAAACGTGCCAATAATGGACCAACAATCATAATAGAGCCACGTAAAGAACTTCCATCTTTTTTAAATTCTGGAGATTCTAAATACTCTAAATGTATCTTATCTGCTTGAAAAGTGTATGAGTTTTTACCAAGTTTGTGAATGCTAACCCCTAATTCTCCTAGAATAAAAATTAATTTATTAATATCTATAATATCAGGAATATTATGGATGGTCACTTTTTCTGGAGTTAATAAAACGGCACATAAGATTTGAAGTGCTTCATTTTTTGCTCCTTGTGGTGTAATGGTTCCATTTAATTTATGCCCACCTTCTATCTTAAACGAAGCCATCTTATCTTTTTCTATTTTTGTGTTGGAAATTTTTACCTTTATTATTCTTGTGGTTTGTACTACTTTGTCCTTGAGAATTTCTTTTTCTTAGTAAGTTTTTACTTTCAGACAGTACTTCTTCAGAATTTCTAATATCTATTTTACCGTAAGAGAGTTCAAATAAATGAGAGAAAATAACATCATCTTCTACAGTATCTTTGTTCCAATTTAAGAAACATTTTTTCATATGATTAGCTATAGAATATACCAATGCTTCTTTCATGTCTCCTTCTTCCCACGTTAATGCCAAATCTATCATGATCTGAATATTGTTTCCGTAAAAACGATATTTATTAGCAGATTTTGGATACGCCAGTGAAGTTGGTTTCTCTTGAAGCTCTTCTTTTGAAGGTCTCGGGTAAGGAGATTCTGCATCTAGTTTAAAATCAGACATAATATATAACTGATCCCAAAGCTTGTGCTTAAAATCTGGCACATCTCTTAAATGAGGCTGTAAGTTTCCCATTACATCTATAATGGCCAATGCCATAGTATTGCGTTCTTCTTTTGTTTCTAGGGCGATACAGTGGTCAACTAATTTTTGAATATGTCTTCCATATTCTGGAATAATTAAATGAGGTCTTTCTGCATTGTATTCTAAATCGTAGTCTATCATATCATTTGAAGTATTGTAATCTAAGTATTCTGCAAATTAAGTATTTATTTTTGGTTTGACTTCAAAAATCATTAACCAATCACCTTCAATTTAGCAAATTGAAGCAATAGTTTCTTCTTTCCTACAGTACCAAACTGAATTTCTGCTTTTTTATTGGCTCCTGTGCCTTCTAAGTTTAACACTTCTCCTCTACCAAAACGATTGTGTTCTATAATATTACCAACAACAATTTTATCATCAAATAAATTTGCTTTTGGTTGCGTATGTGAAACTTTCTTTAAGTTTTTAGGAGGTGTAAAAATAACTTTATTTTCTTGTTCTTTTTCTATTTTTCTACGCTGAATAGGTTTTTGAAATCTAATTTTCTTGGGTGCATCACCAAAAATATCCTCATTTATAAATCTATTGGTAGCAGACTCTACTCTTTTTGGTGTAATATATTCTAAAAATTGCTCGTCTATTTCTTCTAAAAATCTACTGGGTTCACAATCTATTAGTTTACCCCATCTATATCTAGTTTTTGTATAGGTTAAATAGGCTACTTTTTCTGCTCTTGTAAGCGCTACATAAAACAACCTTCGTTCTTCTTCTAGTTCAGACCTGGTATTCATACTCATGGCAGAAGGAAACAGATTTTCTTCTAAACCAACTATATACACATACGGATATTCTAAACCTTTAGATTGATGAATGCTCATTAAAGAAACCTTTGGTTTGTCATCATTTTTATCTGAATCTAAATCTGTAGCCAACGCAACTTCTTCTAAAAACACAGGCAATGAAGCTTCTTCTCCAGTTTCAATTTTATCTGTAATAAAATCTTTTACACCGTTTAATAATTCTTGAACATTTTCTACCTTACTTACAGCTTCTGGAGTTCCTTCCTTTTCTAAGTCTTTAATAAGTTGTGTTTGCTTTATTACCAACTCGGTAATTTCAAAAGCATTCATTTTCTGAGCGTCTATCTGCAAACGAAGTACCATATTTAAGAAATTCTGAAGTTTGGTTTTTGTTCCAGAATTTAATTTTAAATCTATTTTATCTAAGTGTTTTAATACCTCAAAAATAGATTTTTTGTAATGATTTGCCGCTATGGTTAGCTTGTCTATGGTTGTAGCTCCAATACCTCTTGCAGGATAATTAATAATTCTTTTTAAAGCTTCTTCATCATTGGGGTTAATTAACATTCTTAAATAAGACAGTAAATCTTTAATTTCTTTTCTACCATAAAAAGAAATTCCTCCATAAATTTTATAGTCAATGCTCTTTTTTCTCAGAGCATCTTCCATGGCTCTAGATTGAGAATTAGTTCTGTACAATACAGCAAACTCATTATTATGCAGTTGTGAATTCATTTTATGATCAAAGATAGATTGGGCTACAAAACGCCCCTCTTCTCCATCTGAAATGGTACACATCACTTTAATTTGTTCACCAGCAGGATTAGATGTCCAAACTTCTTTATCTAATTTGGTCTTGTTTTTTTCAATAACAGAATTTGCCGCATTTACAATATTTTGTGTAGACCGATAATTCTGCTCTAACTTAAACATTTTTGTGTCTGGATAGTCTTTTTGAAAGCTTAAGATATTCTGAATATTGGCACCTCTAAAACTATAAATACTCTGAGAATCATCACCTACCACACAAATATTCTGAAAACGATCTGCTAAGGCTTTTACAATAATATATTGCGAGTGGTTGGTATCTTGGTACTCATCTACCATAATGTATCTAAATCTGTCTTGGTATTTTGCTAAAGATTCTGGAAAACGAGCCAATAATTCATTGGTTCTAAGCAGTAGATCATCAAAATCCATAGCGCCAGACTTAAAACAACGCTCTACGTATTCTCTGTAAACATCACCTACTTTTGGTCTGCTAGCCATTAAATCTGCTTCTTGCAAATCTGAATTATTAAAATAGGCACGAACAGTTATTAAACTATTTTTAAAAGAAGAGATTCTATTGAGAATCTGTTTTGATTTGTATCGCTCTTTATCTAGTCCCATCTCTTTGATGATGGAGCCTATTAGACGAACAGAATCTTGAGTATCATAAATGGTGAAATTGGAAGGATATCCTAATTTATCTGCTTCAGAACGCAAGATTCTTGCAAATACAGAGTGAAAGGTTCCCATCCATAAATTCTTAGATTCACTTGGGCCAACAACTGCAGCAATACGCTCTTTCATTTCGCGGGCAGCTTTGTTAGTAAATGTAAGTGACAAAATATTAAAAGCATCTACTCCTTGCTGCATTAAATGAGCTATCTTATAGGTAAGCACACGTGTTTTACCAGAACCAGCACCTGCAATGATAATCATAGGGCCGTTTTTCTGTAAAACTGCTTCTTTTTGAGCCGGATTTAAGGAATCTAAATAGTTTGCCAAAGTAAGTATTAGTATTTATCAAAAATACCATTCTAAGAGGAGTATGACAAGAAAATTTGTTGTGAATTTTTTAGTATTTTTGATTTAATATTCTATGTTTAAAAAATCCCCACTATGAAAATTTTATACAGTAAAAAACAGCGAAAGTATCACTTCTTTTATGCTTTATTTTGGTTATTGCTAGGTATAACAGGTCTCTTTTTTAGTGAAAGAAAGCTTTCTTTAATTTATTTACTACATATATTCTTGTCAATAAGTTATTTTTATAAATATTTAAAAGGCACCAACTACTTAATCATAGAAAAAGGTGTGCTTAAACAGAATTATATTTTTGGTAAAAAAATGAATTTGGCTAAGATTAAAACCATTAAACATTTTGCTGGAGAATATATTTTAAGAACTGAAAAAAGAAAAATGACAATTACTATAGATATAATTGATAAAAGCTCACTCTTAGATTTAACCACTGAACTAAAAAAATTGGATGTAAAATGGATTTAACTTCTTTTGAGAAAAATAATATCCTCCTACTTTTTGTCTAGTGAATTCAAATCTTCTATTTTTGGTTTATGGAAGAAACTATATTAGAAGGTATTGGATACGCAATTCCTGCACTAGTTACTGGAGCAGTGGCATATTTTGTGATGAGCGGTTTAAGAAACCAAGAAACCAATGAAAAAAAACTAGATCTTTTAGCACAAAAAAAAAGAGAATCATTACCCATCCGTTTGCAAGCCTATGAACGTATGTTGTTGTTTTGTGAACGAATTAACCCTGTTAAAATGTTGGTTCGCATAAAGCCAATAGGTGATTCTTCTGAAGCTTATTTGCAATTATTACTAGCTAGTATAGAGCAAGAGTTTCAACACAATATGGTGCAACAATTGTATATATCAGATGAGTGCTGGAATGTGGTTATTGCCTCCAAAGCAGCTGTAATTAATAAACTGAAGCTAGTATCTACTTCTTCAACTTTGGCCAATGAATTCCGCGAACAGATATTATTAGAGTATGCTAAAAAAGCACCACAGACAGATACAGCAATTGCTTTCTTAAAAAATGAAGTGAAAAAAATAATTTAATTTCATGAAAATACGATTACTGTACATTTCTATTGCTGTTGTTTTTTTAACTTTATATAATTCTTGTAAAAAAGAGACATCTATAAACTCAACTAACGGTCTGCGTAAGAATCCAAGTAAAATTACCTATGCAAAAGGTTTTGATATTCAATATTTTACCACTTATAAAAAACTAATTATTAAAAAGCCATATCCGGATGCTTCAAAAAATTTAGAATTTATTTTAACTTCGTCACCTTCAGTAATAGAGGGTACATTGTCTCTAAAAACTATTCAAGTTCCTGTTAAAAATATTGTTGTAACCTCTACTACGCATATTCCAATGTTAGAATTATTAGGAGTAGAAAAAAGTTTGGTTGGTTTTCAAGACACTAACTATATTTCTTCTGAGAAAACACGTAAAAGAATAGATAGTGGCTTTGTTAGAGAACTAGGAAATGAAGCTGCTATGAATACTGAAGTCCTTTTTGAATTACAGCCAGATGTTGTAATTGGTTTTGCCATGAATTCTGTAAACAAAACCTATAATTTAATTGAAAAACATGGTATACCTGTAATTATTAATGGTGATTGGCTAGAAGAAACTCCGCTTGGAAGAGCAGAATGGATTAAGTTTTTTGGAGTACTATTTGATAAAGAAAAAGAAGCCGATAGCCTTTTTAGAAAAATAGAGCAAGAATACTTAGCAGCAATTATCATCGCTAAAAAAGCAAGAAATAAACCCTCTATTCTTTCTGGAGCTATTATGAGAAATGATATTTGGAGTTTACCTGCGGGAGAAAGTTTTGTCGCCCAATTTTTAGAAGATGCCAATGTAAATTATTTATGGAAAGATTCTAAGGGAAAAGGAAGTTTACAATTAAGCTTTGAAAGTGTCTTAGACAAAGCTCAGAAAGCAGATTATTGGATTGCTCCAGGATATTTTTCTAGCAAGGCTCAACTTATTGAAAACAATCCTCATTATAAAAACTTTACTGCTTTTAAAACGAATAATATTTATACGGCTTCCACTAAAAAAGGGGTGACAGGCGGTATTATTTATTACGAGTTAGGACCAACTAGACCCGATTTAATTTTAAAAGATCTTATTAAGATTACAAATCCTAATTTATTACCCAACTATAGGCTAAGCTTCTTTGAACAAATGAAATAGGAACTTTTATGCTTTTTTTTCTAAAGCTCTTTCTCTCAAATATAAATAAAAAGGAAAAGAAAAGGCCACAGCAATTAAAAAAGTGAGCGGAATGATTACCCACCAAGCCTTTATTTTTAATTTTCTAGCATCTGGTATAAACCAGACAAAAAACGTGAGCACTACAACACTTAAGTCTGCACCAAAAGATTTACCTGCAAAATTAGATTGAGCTAATTCAAAGAAATGAACAAGAGAAGCATCTTCATAACTCATAAAATACTGAATATTGTAAAACCAAGTATAACATATTCCAATAATGGAAATAAAAAGAAAGATGTGTGAGCGTTTCATTTATTTTTTTATTAATTAATAATTAGAATTAAAGCTACTAAAATTAATAGCCTTTAAAAGAAAACTTATTAGCGTTAAAATAGTGTAATTTGTCCGTCTTCACTGGTATTTTCATCTTCTTTTGAAGGTGTTTTTTCATCGTCAGTTTCTTGTATTGTTTCTGAATGCTTAATTACTTCTTCCTCTACAACTTCTACCTCCTCTACTTCTGGATCTTCTGGCTCATCATAGGGTAATGATGCTAATAAATTAACTTGCTTAATTTTATCTGCTGTTAATTGATTGCCTTGTGCCTTAATCCCTTTAATCGCAATAAATTCTTCAAAATTAACTTCCTTATTCTCTAAAGAACGCTTAGAAAAAACAACTTCAGCAATAGGTCTATAATCAACCACAATAATCTCTAATTGAGATTTTGAATGATCGGAAATAAAAACCTCTTCTTTGTCTTCAGTTTCAATCAGAAAACGCTTAATATAATAGCGCTCTTTTTCTCCATCATAATAGAGAACAGCAATTGGCTTATTGGGCTTCCATTTTTCTAAGACAATCATATCGTCTTCAAAATGCATTTGCAAGTCTGGTGTTACTGCTTTAATTTTTCCAGATTGATTGGCTATTAAAATTTTATCTTCAGCTCTAAACTCTCCTAATAACTCTCCTCTTGCATCAACATTTAATCTCTGTACAGCATCATCAAACCAAATTTTACGAGGTTTTAGTGTAGAAACTCCAGACGATTTAAACTCTACCTTACGAATTGCAAATTTAGTAATGGTATTTCCTCTAACACCTCTGCCCTTTACTGCTAAATCAGAAAAATCTATATCCCATTTTAACTTTTTAATACTACCAATTGAACGCAACAAAACAGTAACAGCTTCTGCTTCACCATTGGGGTTTGCTGTAAAATAATGAACAAGAGAATTAGATTTTCCTGTAGTTAAATCATACTCTTTATCTCTGGTAACTCCTGTAACAGCAAAACGTTTCATATAACTTGCACCGCTCTTACCATCTCTATACATCATATTGTATACCGTACGAGTGTCTTTCTTTTTAAAAATAGCAATGTGAATGATATCTTTTCCTACAAATGTTTTAGAGGCTACTTTAGACACAATCATTTTACCATCTTTTCTAAAAACAATAATATCATCTATGTCTGAACAATCTGTAATGTATTCATCTTTACGTAATGATGTACCTATAAAACCTTCTTCTCTATTTACATATAGTTTTGTATTTCTAATCACAACTTTAGTCGCTACAATATCATGGAAACTTCTAATTTCTGTTTTACGATCTTTATCTTTTCCGTACGTGCTTTTTAATCGTTTAAAATAGTCTATTGCATAGGTAATAAGGTTTTCTAAATATTCTTTTACCTTTGCTATTTTATCTTCTAAGCCTTCTATAAACTGAGTTGCTTTATCAAGATCAAACTTAGAAATCTTTTTAATTCTAATCTCTGTTAAACGAACAATATCTTCTTCGGTAATAGCTCTTTTTAAATGTTTAATATGAGGTTGTAACCCTATATCAATAGCTTTTATAACACCCTTCCACGTTTCTTGTTCTTCTATATCTCGATAGATTCTATTTTCAATAAAAATTCTTTCTAAAGAAGCAAAATGCCATTGTTCTTCTAATTCATACAATTGAATTTCTAATTCTCTTTTTAAAAGATGTATGGTATAATCTGTAGATGTTTTAAGCATTTCTGTGACTCCAATAAAACGCGGCTTATTATCATCTATAATACAGCACAAAGGAGAAATAGAGTTTTCACAGTTTGTAAATGCAAACAAGGCATCTATGGTTTTATCTGGAGAAATATTTGGTGGTAAATGCACTAATATTTCTACATTAGCAGCAGTATTATCTTCAATTTTTTTGATTTTTATTTTCCCTTTTTCATTGGCTTTAACAATACTATCTATTAAGGTTGAAGTAGTGGTTCCAAAAGGAATTTCAGTAATAACCAAGGTTTTCTTATCTAGTTGAGAAATCTTAGCTCTTACACGAACTTTACCACCTCTTTTTCCATCATTATAATTAGAAAAATCCGCAATTCCACCCGTTAAAAAATCTGGAAGTATAGAAAAACTTCTTCCTTTTAAGTATTTAATAGAGGCATCTATTAGCTCTATAAAATTATGAGGTAGTATTTTAGTAGACAGTCCAACAGCAATACCTTCTGCTCCTTGAGCTAGCAATAATGGAAATTTTACAGGAAGGTTAACAGGTTCTTTTTTACGACCATCATAAGACGCTTGCCATTCTGTTGTTTTTGGATTAAAAACAACATCTAATGCAAATTTAGATAAGCGTGCTTCTATATAACGTGAAGCTGCTGCACGGTCTCCAGTTAGGGTATTTCCCCAGTTACCTTGCATATCAATTAACAATTCTTTTTGACCTAGTTGTACCATTGCATCCGCTATGGAAGCATCTCCGTGAGGATGATACTGCATGGTATGACCTACAATATTTGCAACTTTATTATAACGTCCATCATCTAAGTCTTTCATAGAATGCATGATACGTCTCTGCACAGGTTTAAATCCATCATTAATTCCAGGAACTGCTCTTTCTAAAATTACATAGGAAGCATATTCCAAGAACCAATCTTTATACATTCCTGTAACCCTAGTAATGGTTTCAGTAGTTTCAACCACCTCTGGCTGATCCTCTGACTGATCCTCTGACTGATTCTCTAATGCTTCTTTGTCTTCTTCGTGGTCGTTAATTTCTTCGCTCATCTTTTATACTTCCTCAACGATATCTAATTCAACTTTCAAATTTTCTATAATAAACTTCTGTCTATCGGGTGTGTTTTTCCCCATATAAAATTGCAACATTTGATCAATAGACATTTCTTTGTCTAACATTACTGGGTCTAAACGAATATCATCACCAATAAAATGTACAAACTCATTTGGTGAAATCTCACCCAATCCTTTAAATCTAGTGATCTCTGGTTTCCCTTTTAGTTTGGTAATAGCAGTTCTTTTTTCTTCTTCTGAATAACAGTAAAAAGTTTCTTTTTTATTTCTTACTCTAAACAATGGAGTATCTAAAATATACAAATGCCCTTCTTTAATTAATTCTGGGAAAAACTGCAAAAAGAAAGTAATCAAGAGCAACCTAATATGCATGCCATCAACATCGGCATCTGTTGCAATAACAATATTATTATATCGCAAATCTTCTAAGCCGTCTTCAATATTTAAGGCTGCTTGCAATAAATTAAATTCTTCATTTTCATAGACAATCTTTTTAGACAATCCGTAAGAATTTAAAGGCTTCCCTTTTAAACTAAATACCGCCTGAGTATTTACATTCCTAGATTTTGTAATGGATCCAGAGGCAGAATCTCCCTCAGTAATAAATAAGGTTGTTTCTAAATGAGTTTCTTTTTTAATGTCTCCTAGATGAACTCTACAATCACGTAATTTCTTATTGTGTAAACTTGCTTTTTTTGCTCTATCTCTAGCTAATTTCCGAATACCTGATAATTCTTTTCGCTCTTTCTCTGCTTGTTGAATTTTTTTCTGAATACTTTCTGCAACTGTTGAGTTTTTGTGTAAATAATTATCTAATTGTGTTTTCAGAAAATCATTGATATATGTTCTTACCGTTGGCAGCCCTCCTCCCATCTCTGTAGAACCTAATTTTGTTTTGGTCTGACTCTCAAATATTGGCTCCATTACTTTAATAGCAATAGCAGAAATAATAGATTTTCTGATATCTGAAGCTTCAAAGTTCTTACCATAAAACTCTCTAATAGTTCTTACTAAGGCTTCTCTAAATGCAGATTGATGTGTTCCTCCTTGAGTAGTGTGTTGGCCGTTTACAAATGAATGGTATTCTTCAGAATATTGTGTTCTACTGTGAGTAATAGCAACCTCTATGTCGTTTCCTTTTAAATGTATAATTGGATACAACATGTCTTCTTTATTATTGTTATCTTCCAATAAATCTTTTAATCCATTTTCTGAAAAGAATTTTTCGCCATTAAAAAGAATCGTCAATCCTGGGTTAAGATAGACGTAGTTTTTTAACATTTTTGCTACATACTCATTTCTGTATTTGTACTTTTTAAAAATAGCCTCGTCGGGTATAAAAGAAACCTTCGTTCCTTTTCTTCTAGAAGACTCTTCTAAAAGCTCTTTGTTAATTAAATTACCTTGCTCAAATTCTGCTGAAGCAGATTTATTGTCTCTATTAGATTCTACTCTAAAAAAAGATGACAAGGCGTTTACCGCTTTTGTACCTACCCCATTTAAACCAACAGACTTTTTAAAGGCCTTAGAATCATACTTTCCTCCAGTGTTCATTTTAGAAACAACATCCACTACTTTACCTAAAGGAATTCCTCGTCCATAATCTCTAACAGAAACTTTATTTCCCTGAATAGAAATTTCAATGGTCTTACCAGCTCCCATTACATACTCATCTATAGAATTGTCTAGGACTTCTTTAACTAAAATATATATCCCGTCATCTGCAGAAGAGCCATCTCCTAATTTCCCAATATACATACCAGGTCGCATTCTTATATGCTCTTTCCAATCTAGTGAGCGGATATTATCTTCTGTATACTTCGTCTCTTGGGCCATAAATTCTTTCTACTATTTTGTAGCCTTGCTAAAATAGGATATCTCATTAAAAATCAAAATGCTGAAGTACATTAGTTATCAACAGATTTTCCACCAAGGTTTAATTACCAAGATTCTACAAAATATAACAATATGTTGTATTTTTAAACAAATAATAACGAAGCCATATATTATTATAATTTAGCCTTTAAATTAGAAACAATGAACGAAGAATATTTACTTCAGTTAGCAGAAAAATACGATAGTCCTTTGTATGTTTATGACACAGCTATTATTGCCTCTCAATACAAAAGAATTACAGACGCTTTTAAAAGTGTTCATCATATTCAATTAAATTATGCGGTAAAAGCATTGTCTAACATCAACATTCTACGCTATTTTAATACATTGGGTGCCGGATTAGATACTGTCTCTATTCAAGAAGTAGACTTAGGAATAGCAGCTGGTGTTGATCCACAAAAAATTATTTATACACCCAACGGTGTTTCTCTAGAAGAAATAGAAAACGTCGCTAAAAAAGGAGTGCAAATAAATATAGACAACCTTTCCATTCTAGAATTATTTGGTCAAAAACATCCTGAAATACCAGTTTGTATTAGAATTAATCCGCATGTCATGGCAGGTGGAAATAGTAAGATTTCTGTAGGACATATAGACTCAAAATTTGGAATCTCTGTTCATCAAGTTCCTCATATTAAACGAGTTGTTAAAAACACTGGAATGCATATTAACGGCATACACATGCATACAGGTTCTGATATTTTAGATATTGATACTTTTTTGCGTGCTACAGAAATTTTGTTTGATGTTGCAAAACAGTTTACATCTATTAATTTTATAGACTTTGGTAGTGGTTTTAAGGTGCCCTACAAAGAAGGAGATATTTCTACAGACATAGAGCAACTGGGTGTTCAGCTTTCTGATCGTTTCAATTCGTTTTGTAAAGATTTTGGAAAAGAAGTTACTTTAATGTTTGAGCCAGGTAAATTTTTAGTTTCAGAAGCTGGCTATTTTTTGGCGAAAGTAAATGTAGTAAAACAAACTACCTCTACTGTTTTTGCAGGCATAGATAGCGGCTTTAACCATCTGATACGCCCAATGATGTATGATTCTTATCATCACATCACCAATATCTCTAATCCAACAGGAAGAGATCGGTATTACTCTGTAGTTGGTTATATCTGTGAAACAGATACTTTTGGTTCTAACCGAAGAATTAGTGAAATCTCTGAAGGTGATATTTTATGTTTTCAAAACGCTGGGGCCTACTGTTTTTCTATGGCCTCAAATTACAACTCAAGATACAGACCTTCAGAAGTAATGATTTATGAAAAGAATGATTATTTAATTCGTAAAAGAGAAACCTTTGAAGATCTTATAAAAAATCAAGAGATTATTGAATTTTAGACCCTAATCTTACTATTTTTATCTTTTTTATGTGAAAATAATTTTATGAGATTACAACCTTCTGCTCCTGCAGATATTTCTTCTATTGTACAAATTATTGAGGCTGCTAAAGCTCATTTGGCATTTCTTAAAATAGACCAATGGCAAAATGGCTATCCCAACAAGGAACAAATAGAAAACGATGTTACTAATAATGAAAGCTATGTTGTATTAAATAATGAACAAACCATTATAGCAACAGCTATGTTTACCATTCATCCAGAACCTACTTATAAAATAATTGAAGGAAAATGGCTAGTTCCCGAATCTGAAACATATGGAGTAATTCATAGATTAGCTATTGGAAAAGAATATAAAAATTCAGGAATTGCTACTTTTGTATTAAAAAGCTTTCATCAACAATTACTAAATAAAAATATTAAAAGTCTTAAGATTGACACTCATGAAGATAATCACGAAATGCAATCTCTGATTAAAAAATTAGGTTATGTATATTGCGGCATTATCTTCACCGATTATAATGCCAAAAGATTGGCATTTGAAAAAGTGATTTTTTAGATATTTCATACATTTCAACTACAGTAAATTTATAAATGAAAGTTTGTATTGCAGAAAAGCCTAGCGTTGCTAGAGAGATTGCTAACATTCTAGGAGCCAATACCAAACGAGATGGTTTCTACGAAGGAAATGGCTATGCTGTGACCTATACTTTTGGGCATTTATGTACCTTATTAGAGCCTAAAGATTACAAACCTCACTGGAAAAGTTGGGATTTGAATAATTTACCCATGCTGCCAGAACGTTTTAATACGAAAGTTACTGGAGATGCAGGCATAAAAAAACAATTTAATATTGTAAAATCTTTATTTGAGAAAGCAACAGTAGTGATTAATTGTGGTGATGCTGGAACAGAAGGAGAACTCATTCAACGATGGGTAATAAATCAGTGTAATTACAAAGGAAAAGTCCAACGTTTGTGGATTTCTTCTCTTACAGAAGAAGCTATTAAAGAAGGATTTAAGAATTTAAAACCCTCAGAAGAATATGACAATTTATACTATGCTGGTTTTTCTAGAGCCATTGGAGATTGGCTGTTAGGCTTAAATGCAACACGTTTATATACTGTAAAGTATGGCGGATACAAACAAGTACTATCTGTTGGGAGGGTGCAAACTCCAACCTTAGCTATGTTGGTAAATCGTTTTAAAGAAATTAACAGTTTTAAGCCTCAACCTTATTGGGAATTACAAACTACCTATAGAAACACCCTTTTTAATTATGAAGATGGTCGTTTTCTTCAACAAGCAGACGGACAGGTTTTAGCCGATAAAGTGAAAGAATCTGATTTTGAAATTGTTTCTGTTACCAAAAAGAAAGGAAAAGAATACGCACCAAAATTATTTGATTTAACAGGCTTACAGGTGTATTGTAATAATAAATTTGGATTTTCTGCAGATGAGACCTTAAAAATGGTGCAAAAATTATACGAAATGAAAGTAGTTACCTACCCTAGAGTTGATACTACTTTTTTACCAAATGATGTGTATCCTAAAATTTCTGGAATACTATCAAAATTAACAAACTATAGCCAACTAACGCAACCACTTTTAGGAAGTAAAATAAAGAAATCTAAACGTGTTTTTGATGATAAAAAGGTCACAGATCACCACGCCATCATTCCAACAGGTATTCAAGGAAATTTACAGTACAATCAGCAGCAAGTTTATGACATCATCACTCGAAGATTTATTGGTGTTTTTTACCCAGATTCTGATGTTTCAAACACAGCCGTTTTGGCAAAAGCTGCTGAAGTTCCCTTTAAAACAACAGGAAAAGAAATTTTAACCAAAGGCTGGCGAGTTGTATTTGAAAAAGAAGATAGTTCCATAAAAAAAGAAATAAATCAACAAGTAACTTTGCCTGCATTTGAAAAAGGTGAAAAAGGAAGCCATGAACCTTCATTTTTAGAGAAAGAAACAAAACCGCCAAGAAACTTTACCGAAGCTAGTTTATTACGGGCCATGGAAACTGCAGGAAAGCAAGTAGATGACGAAGAAATGCGGGAATTAATGAAAGAAAACGGAATTGGAAGACCTTCTACTAGAGCAAGCATCATTGAAACGTTGTTTAGGCGAAAATATATTGAACGTAAAAAGAAGCTGGTGCTGCCCACCCAAATAGGAATTGATTTGATAGATTTAATAGACAACGAATTGTTAAAATCTGCTGAACTAACTGGGCGTTGGGAAAAAAGATTAAAAGAAATAGAACGTGGAGAATTTAATGCCGGAACTTTTATCAAAAACATGAAAAAAATGGTAGAAGAGTTGGTGTATGAAGTTAGATCAAATACTACTAAAACTAGAATTTCTCATACCTCAGTTAAGGCTTCGACAGCTTCTTCCTCAAACAAAAAGATAACTCAACAAGTAACACAAAAAAAACTTGTTACGGGTAAAACATGTCCAAAATGTAATTCAGGAACTTTATTAAAAGGATCAACAGCTTTTGGTTGCTCAGAATTTAATAAGACTTGTAATTTTGTGATGCCCTTTGAATTCTTAGGAAAGAAGATTTCAGAAAATCAATTACTTCGTTTGTTAGAGAAAAAATCTACTACCAATTTAAAAGGATTTAAAACTGAAACTGGAAAAGTTGAAGGATTAATTCGATTTAATGAAGCATTTAAATTTACCTTAGAACCAAAGAAAATAGTGGGGCAAACCTCCAATGCCATTTCTTGTCCAAAATGTAAGAAAGGAACAGTAATTAAGGGTAAAAATGCCTACGGCTGCTCTAATTACAACAAAGGCTGTGATTTTGTTTTTAGCTTTGATAACATCAAAAAAATTGCCAATGGAAAACCATTGACAAAAGAAACTGTTTTGAAAATTATATCAAGCTAATCAATCATTGTTTTTAAATATAAGTTTTCAACTTTTGCTCTAGCCCATGGTGTTGTTCTTAAAAACTTTAAACTAGATTTATACGTAGGATTGTTCTTAAAAGCGTTTATATTTAAAATAGTACCTAATTCTTCCCAGCCATATTCTAGATATAATTGCTCTAACATGGTGGCTAATTTTATTCCGTGTAACGGATTATTTGGTTGATCTTTGCTCATAAATACGTTCTATTTCATCTGAACTAATTATTGAATACTTCTTAGTACCATTTGCTAATAACAACATGCAAGTTGCAATTTTCTCGGGATTAATCATCCTATATTTTTTTAAATTTCTAATAAGTATAGGATTTAAAAATGTCATGACAATTTTGCCAATGTATTCTCCAAATCTAAACTCGTTGCGCTTACCTCCTATTAAAGATGGTCTTAACAAATAGGTTCGTTGTATTTTTTGTTTTAAAACATCACGTTCCATTTCTCCTTTTGTTCTATTGTAAAAAATAGCACTAGATGCATCTGCTCCCATGGAAGAAATAACTAAAAATTGTTGAATTTTATTTTCTTTTGCTAATCTTGCTGCCTTTAAAGGAATGCCATAATCTATTGTTTTATAAACAGATTGATCCTTTGTTTTAGCCTTGGTTGTTCCAATACAACAAAACACCTCATCAGCTATAAAATCATTTTTGTGATTTTGTAACTCCAACAAATCTATGATGAATTCTTTAATTTTTTTTGAATTATTGTTAACAGAGCTTCTAGAAAAGAGCTTTATTGTATCGTATCTATCATCAGCAATTAACTTATTTAAAAGTAAGCCTCCTGTTAGACCTGTAGCACCTATAATGATGGCTGTTTTTGACATTAATTATCTAAATTTGGTAAAATAAATTCATCTAAAACAGATTTCTTAGCCATCATTAATTCTATTTCTTCTGTTGTTCTTGGCGCTTCAGCAGAAAGGTTAATAGGACCATTTTTTGTCACTAAAATATCATCTTCTATACGAATACCGATTCCCCAGTATTTTTTATCACAATTACTACCTTCAGGAATATAGATACCTGGTTCCATGGTAACAATCATGTTTTCTTCAAAGTTTCTGTAATTACCGGGGTCATGAACGTCTAATCCAATATGATGAGAAGTACCATGTGGAAAATAATTATGTTTTTCATCAATAGATGAAATAATTCCTAGTGAAAACAATCCTTCATTAATAATTTTTCTTGCAGCTAAATTTGGTGCTGCCATTGAGGTTCCTATAATGTAATTAGCAATTCCTGCCTCTTGTGCTTCATAAACCAAATCATAAATTTCTTTCTGCGCTGTTGAAAACTTCCCATTGGCAGGAATAGTTCTAGTAACATCTGCAGTATAGCCTCTATATTCTGCTCCTAGATCCATTAAAACTAATTCATTATCTATCTTCGTTTTATTATTTTCTATATAGTGTAAAATACAGCCATTATTTCCTGCTCCTACTATAGAAGGATAGCCTTCATATTCTGCACCATACTTTTTGTACACAAACTCATGGATTCCTTGTAGTTCTGTTTCAGACATATGGGGTTTCATAGCTTTCATTACTTCTACCTGACCCACAGCCGAAATTCTAATAGCTTTGGTTAGTAAGCGAAGTTCTTCTGAGGTTTTAACTTCTCTCATGGTTGCCAAAGTTGACGATAAAAAATCTATATTGATGTTTGTTTTTGGTTGTAGGGCAATTATTATTTTTTGTTTAATCTCTTTTTTTAAATCAGCGGTTGTAGCAGATTTATAGGTGTTTAATAAATCATCATTTTTTATTTCTGACGATCTAGATGCTAGCCTGTCTATGATACGGATTACATTTGCACTACTTTCTACAGGAGTTTCTGCAATATTACTATAAATATATTCTTTCATTCTAGATAAAAAAAGAGAAGGATCATAGCCAGATTTTACTTTAAAAGTTTTTACTAAATCAAAAATATCTACTCCTGTTAAATTTCGGTAATCATCATTAAATTTTTCAATAAAAACAGCCTCAAATTTTTTGAAATTGATAGTTGAATTTATAAAGTCATCTGCATTCATAGCTTTAGAAAAGCCTAACTCACTAATAGCGCCTTCAACTCCCAGTCGTTTACCGTTCCACATTTCAGCTCTTTGATCACGTTTTTGTACATATAAAATTTCATTATAGTCTACACCAAACTCATCTGTTTGATTTTCAGAAAAAAGAAGTAAGATAGCATTTGGTTCTCTATAACCAGTTAAATAGTAAAAATTTGGATCTTGATGAAAGATATAATCAACATCATTGGCTCTATTTCTTATTGGATTGGCAAAGATCACTGCAATAGAGTTTTCTGGCATCTTAGAACGGATTACATCTCTCCTGCTTTTGTGAAATTCTTTAGATAAATAATCTGTTGGTTTAGTGGATTGAGAAAATCCAACAATGTGAAAAAAAACGATAAACAATACTAAAACTAGCTTCTTCATAAAGATCTTTTCTTAATAGAGTTCCAAAACTACTATTATTTCTTAAAATTCACTCACTTATTAACATAAGTTTTGCTATCGAAAACGATATAGTTTTATCTGAAATTTCAATACATTTGCAGAAGAATCAACAAACAAAAAATAAGTAATGAAAAATACAGCATTAACTCATATTCATGAATCATTAGGAGCAAGAATGGTGTCTTTTGCAGGATACAATATGCCCGTACAGTATGAAGGAGTAACAGCAGAACATTTAACCGTTAGAAGTGCTGTTGGTGTTTTTGATGTAAGTCATATGGGTGAGTTTTTAGTAGAAGGAACAGAGGCCTTAACCTTACTTCAAAAAGTAACGTCTAATGATGTATCTAAACTAGCAATTGGTGATGCACAGTATTCTTGTTTGCCTAATGATATTGGTGGAATAGTAGATGATTTAATTTGCTACCGTTTAAAAGAACAAACCTACTTACTGGTTGTAAATGCCTCTAATATTAACAAAGATTGGAATTGGATTCAAAAACACAATCAAACTATTGGTGCAGAATTAAAAGATCTATCTGATAGCTATTCTTTGTTAGCAATTCAAGGACCCAAAGCTATTGAAGCAATGCAATCATTAACATCTATTGATTTAGCAGAAATTTCATTTTATACATTTAAAATTGCTGATTTTGCTGGTGCAGAACATGCTATCATTTCAGCAACGGGTTATACAGGTTCTGGTGGGTTTGAAATCTATGTAAAAAATGAGCAAGTAGCCGAAGTTTGGAAACAAGTATTTGCAGCTGGAGATCCTTATGGAATTAAGCCAATTGGCTTAGCTGCTAGAGATACCCTGCGTTTAGAAATGGGCTATTGTTTGTATGGAAATGATATTAATGATACTACTTCTCCTATTGAAGCAGGTTTGGGTTGGATTACAAAGTTTACAAAAGACTTTGTAAATTCAGAGAATTTAAAAGCTCAAAAAGAAGCTGGAATAACCAAAAAACTAGTTGCATTTGAATTAACTGAAAGAGGTATTCCAAGACATGATTATAAAATTGTGGATGCTGATGGAAAAGAAATAGGAATTGTAACTTCTGGTACGATGAGCCCATCTCTAAGTAAAGGTATTGGAATGGGATATGTACCCAAAGAAATTTCAAAACCAGGAAATGAAATTTTTATTCAAGTTCGAAAAAAACAGATCCCTGCAACAATTATAAAATTGCCTTTTTACAAGGGGTAGTTACTACTAAAATAACTAAAAAAGCCTGTTGCTATGCAACAGGCTTTTTTTATATATAAAATCTTAAAATGATACTTAGTCTTTCTAAGTGTTTAGCACTCGCCTAAACGTTAAATCTAAAATGCATAACATCTCCGTCTTTCACCACGTATTCTTTTCCTTCCACTCTCATTTTACCAGCTTCTTTTACTTTAGCTTCTGTGCCATAAGTCACATAGTCTTCATAACTAATAGTTTCTGCTCGAATAAATCCTTTTTCAAAGTCGGTATGAATTACTCCAGCTGCTTGTGGCCCTGTAGCTCCAATAGGTATCGTCCAGGCTCTAACCTCCTTTACACCCGCTGTAAAATACGTTTGAAGATTTAATAATGTGTATGCAGAACGAATTAATCTAGATACACCTGCTTCTTCTAATCCCATGTCTTCTAGGAATAATTGTCGCTCTTCATAATCTTCTAATTCTGTAATATCTGCCTCTGTTCCAACAGCTAATACAATAACCTCTGCATTCTCGTCTTTTACTGCTTCGTTTACTTTATCTACATATGCATTTCCTGTAACTGCAGAATTCTCATCTACATTACACACATACAAAACAGGCTTCGCTGTTATAAACTGTAAAGAAGTTACAAATTCTTGTTCTTTCTCATTAAAGTTAATAGCCCTAATAGAAATTCCTTTAAGCAAGGTTTCTTCTACTTTTAGTAGCACTACTAATTCTGCTTGCGCTTCTTTATTTCCTGTTTTTGCAGTTCTTTTTACACGCTCTAAACGTTTTTGAACTGTTTCTAAATCTTTTAATTGTAATTCAATATCAATAGTTTCTTTGTCTCTTACAGGATCAATTGAAGTATCTACATGTATGATATTATCATTATCAAAACAACGCAACACATGCAATAAAGCATCTGTCTCACGAATATTTGCTAAAAACTGATTTCCCAAACCCTCTCCTTTACTTGCTCCTTTTACCAAGCCTGCAATATCTACAATTTCTACAGTTGCTGGCAATACTCTTTCAGGATTTACCAACTCTTCTAATTTCTCTAAACGAGTATCTGGTACGTTTACAACTCCTATATTTGGTTCTATTGTACAAAAAGGAAAGTTAGCACTTTGTGCTTTTGCATTAGATAAACAATTAAATAAGGTAGATTTTCCTACGTTGGGTAATCCTACAATTCCAGCTTTCATATACTATAATTTTGAGATTGCAAATATAATTGTTATTCTTTCTCTTTAATGAATTTTAATTGAAAGAATTCTTCAACTATTATGATATTTTTATAATAGGTTTAAATTAACAATCAATTAAAAGTTACGTTTGAATGAAGCGGATAATTAGACAGCTGTAAATTTGTAAGTATTGAAGAACGACAGGGATAACTAACTATTCTTGATGCATGAATTTTTGCTTCCCTAATAGTTCTTCTTGTGTTTCTACATTGTTTTCATCTGGCACGCATCAATCTACAGGGCATACAGCTGCACACTGAGGTTCTTCGTGAAAACCAACACACTCGGTACATTTATCTGCTACTATGTAGTAGATCTCATCAGAAATAGGTTCTTGCTCGTCATCAGAATTAGCAGATTTTCCGTTGGGTAATACTACATTTCCGGTTAAATCTGTTCCGTCAGAAAACTTCCAATCATCAGCACCTTCGTAAATGGCTGTGTTAGGGCATTCGGGTTCACAAGCCCCGCAATTTATACATTCGTCTGTTATGATGATAGCCATCTTTATTCTCTTTAGTTTGTGTAACTTTGCATTGCAAAAATAAACCCTAAAAAGGTAGCAACCAAAATAAATGAGTAGTATTCAAAATAGAATTGATGCTTTTGCAGCATTAGGTAATTTTTTAAGTCAGTTCTCTTCAAACAAAATTGAAAAAAAAGAGACCGTTTTACACAACGAATTATTTTATGATGGTTTTATTCATCAAATAAAATTAGCAGAACAATACAACTCTTGGTTTACCAAAGAATCTATTCTTTTTTCTTTAGAGAACTGGGCTCATGCTTTAACAAAAGAAAATTTAGTTAGCTGGATCTCAAAAGAAACCATTGAAGAAAGTACTTCAAAAACTGTGGCCATTGTAATGGCTGGAAACATTCCTTTAGTTGGTTTTCATGATTTTTTATCGGTGCTAATTTCTGGACATTCGGTATTGGTAAAACAGTCTTCAAGTGACAAACATCTGATACCCTTTTTAGCTAAATATTTAGAATATGCTGAAAAATCATTTAAAGGAAAAATATCATTCACAGAAGAAAAACTAACAGGGTTTGACGCTGTAATAGCAACCGGAAGCACCAATACTACTCGCTATTTTGAGTATTATTTTAAAAACAAACCTTCTATTATTCGTAAAAATAGAAATTCTGTTGCAGTTATTACTGGAACTGAGTCTAGTGATGATTTTGAAAACTTAAGTAATGATATTTTTCGTTATTTTGGGCTAGGATGCAGAAGCGTTTCTAAATTGTTTGTGCCAAAAGGATATAATTTTGATCAATTCTTTCAAGGCATGTACAAGCAACATGAAATTATTAACAATGCAAAATATGCCAACAATTACGATTATAACAAGGCCGTCTATCTTATGAGTGAGTTTTCTATTTTAGAAAATGGATTTTTAATGATTAAAGAAGACGAAAGTTTTGCTTCTCCTATTGCCACTATTTTTTATGAATATTATGACAATCTGAATGATTTAAAAATAAAAATTCATGCAGAATCTGAAAATATACAATGTATTGTAGCCAATAACTTTATTAAAAATGAAGTGAAGTTTGGTCAAACACAACATCCAAAATTATGGGACTATGCTGATGGAGTAAATACCATTCAGTTTTTATCTAAAATTTAATTTATAAAGGCATCATATTCATAAATTTTTTAGAAATTTGCCACTTGAAAATCAAGACAAAATGAAAAAACACAACTTTAGTGCCGGACCATGTATCTTACCTGAGGAAGTCTTACAACAAGCCTCAAAAGCAGTTATCGATTTTAATAATGACGATCTTTCATTACTAGAGATATCTCACAGAAGTCCCCCTTTTGTAGCTGTGATGGAGAACGCGAAATCACTTACCTTAGAATTGCTAGGATTAGAAAATAAGGGCTACCAAGTACTGTTTCTACAAGGAGGAGCAAGTACTCAGTTTTTAATGGCTGCCTACAACTTATTAAACAAGAAAGCTGCCTATTTAAATACAGGTACTTGGTCAGATAAAGCAATCAAAGAAGCTAAGTTATTTGGAGAATTAGTTGAAGTTGCTTCTTCAAAAGATAAAAATTTTACCTACATCCCTAAAGGATATGATATTCCTTCAGATGCAGATTATTTTCACTGTACTAGCAACAATACCATATTTGGCACCCAAATTAAAGATTTTCCAACACTAGATATTCCTCTAATTTGCGATATGAGTTCCGATATTTTTTCACGTCAATTAGATTTTTCAAAATTTGACTTAATTTATGCAGGAGCTCAAAAAAATATGGGACCAGCTGGTACTACAGTTATTATTATAAAAGAAGATATTTTAGGAAAAGTAGAACGAACAATTCCTTCTATGTTAAACTATAAAGTGCATTTAGGAAAAGAGAGTATGTTTAACACTCCAGCAGTATTTCCTATTTATGTTTCTATGTTAACATTAGAATGGTTAAAAAATCTGGGGGGAATACCTTTCATTGAAAAAGTAAATCAGAAGAAAGCTGATTTGTTATACGGAGAAATTGACAGAAATCCATTATTTTCTGGTGTAGTGGCAAAAGAAGATAGAAGCATTATGAATGCTACGTTTTCGTTACAAGACAACGCCTTAACAGATCGTTTTGATACGCTCTGGAAGGAAGCAAGAATTAATGGATTAAATGGTCATAGAAGTGTTGGTGGCTACAGAGCAAGTATGTACAACGCCTTGCCATTATTTAGTGTTCAGGCTTTGGTAGATACCATGCAAGAGTTAGAAAGAAAAGCATAATTAAAAGACAACCGCTACTGCGGAGACTAAAGATGAAAATATTAGCAAACGACGGAATTTCACAAAGTGGAATAGACGCGCTACAACAAGGCGGGTTTGAAGTAATTACTACAAAAGTTGCTCAAGTTCAATTAGAAAAATTTATTAATGAGCATCAAATAGATGCCATATTGGTTAGAAGTGCTACACAGGTAAGACAAGAATTAATAGATGCCTGTCCTAGTATTAAATTAATAGGACGAGGTGGTGTTGGTATGGATAATATTGATGTTGATTATGCAAAAGACCAAGGCTTGCATGTCATTAATACCCCTGCTGCATCTTCTAGTTCTGTAGCAGAATTGGTTTTTGCTCACCTCTTTGGAATGGTTCGTTTCTTACATCAATCAAATAGAGAAATGCCTTTAGAAGGAGATTCACGTTTTAAAGATTTAAAAAAAGCATATGCTTCAGGATCTGAACTTAGAGGAAAAAAAATTGGGATTATAGGTTTTGGGAGAATAGGTCAAGAAGTTGCTAAAATTGCCTTAGGCTTGGGTATGGAAGTTATTGCCAATGATCACTTTACAGAAAGTGCTCCTATTACTGTAGAATTTTTTAACGGCCAGCGTATTACCATTCCTATAGAAACCACAGATTTAGATACTTTATTAAAAGAAAGCGACTTTATTAGTTTGCATGTTCCGGTTCAAGAAAGCTATGTTATTGGGAAAAAAGAAATTGAAAAGATGAAAACTGGTGTTGGTATTGTAAATGCTGCAAGAGGAGGTGTTATTGATGAGATGGCGTTAATTAATGCCATTGAAACCGAAAAAGTAAGGTTTGCAGGATTGGATGTCTTTGAAAAAGAACCAGCTCCTGAAATTCAGTTATTAATGAATCCAGAATTGTCTCTAACTCCTCATATTGGTGCTGCTACAATAGAAGCACAAGATAGAATAGGAACAGAATTAGCAACACAAATCATCGCATTATTAAAAGCATAGTAGATTACTTAGCACATAATTAAGTTAAATTGATTGTGATTTTAAGTGATTTTTTTTCAAATTAACACTAGTAATGGCCATTGTAAAACCTTTTAAAGCAGTAAGACCAAGCAGAGATAAAGTAGCCCTAGTATCTTCTAAATCTTACGAAGCTTACACACCTGCAGAATTAGGATCCAAGCTAGACTTTAATCCGTTTACATTTTTACACATCATACATCCAGGATACAAGCATCCACAAGAAATATCTAGTAAACAGCGTTTTCAAATGGTGCATGATCGCTACATAGAATTTAAAGAGAACGGTATCTTTATTAAAGAAGACTCTCCTACATTTTATGTGTATGAAAGCTCTGATTCTCTTAACTCATTTTGTGGAATAATTGCTGCAACAGCAGTAGATGATTATACCAATGGACACATAAAAAAACATGAGGGGACAATAAAAAAAAGAGAGCAATTATTTGAAACTTATTTAAAAGCTACTGGATTTAATGCAGAACCTGTTTTATTAATGTATGAAGATGATGTGGCTTTTGATAATTTACTTCATACAATAAAAAGAGAAAGACCAGAATATGAATTTTCAACAACTGATAAAAGGTTGCATCGTTTGTGGCTAGTTCAAGATTCAGAGAATATAGGAAAAATCACTTCTTTTTTTAACAAAAAAGATGCACTATACATTGCAGATGGGCATCATAGAAGTGCCTCCTCTGCCCTATTAAAAAAGGACTTACAAGTAGAAAACACAGAACATAAAGGAACAGAAAATTATAATTATTTTATGAGTTATTTGATTCCAGAATCTAATTTAAATATTTCAGAATTTAATCGTTTTATAAAAGACTTAAACGGCTATACTGATAAAGAGTTCTTCTCTAAATTAGAAACAAGTTTTATTATAAAAAACCATGGCTCTCATTTTAAAACACCCACAAAAAAACATGAATTTAGCATGTATTTAAATGGTGAATTTTTTACATTACAACTTAAGAATGGCGTCTATAATTACTCTGATGCGCTAAGTAAATTAGATACAGAGATTTTGTACAGAACCATCTTACAACCAATCTTAGGAATAAAAGACTTACAGAACAACAATCGCATTGGTTATACTAATAATAAATTAGACATGCTATCACTAAAATCTAACGTAGACAATGGCACCTTTAAGGTTGGTTTTGGAATGCTGCCAATTACCATAGAAGAAATGAAAGAAATTGCAGATGCAAAATTAATAATGCCACCAAAAACTAGCTATATTGAGCCCAAATTAAGAAGTGGGTTAACCATGTATGAATTTTAATTATGAAGTATATAAAAGATAATTTAGAAAAAATAAACGCGTCAATTTCAGATGACGTTGTCTCGGTGGCGGTTTCTAAAACCAAACCAATTGCTGATTTGCAGGAAGCTTATGATGCTGGTCAGAGGGTTTTTGGAGAAAATAAAATACAAGAAATGGTAGCTAAGTATGACGCCTTACCAAAAGATATTAAATGGCATATGATTGGGCATCTACAAAGTAATAAGGTGAAATACATGGCTCATTTTGTTGATTTAATTCATGGTGTAGACAGTTTTAAAACATTAAAAGAAATTAATAAGCAAGCTAAAAAGCACGATAGAATTATCAGTTGTTTATTACAGGTGAGAATTGCAAAAGAGGAAACAAAGTTTGGCTTACCATATGAAGAAATTTCAACTATTTTACATGCTGAGGAGTTAAAAAACCTCACAAACATAAACATTGCTGGTTTTATGGGTATGGCAACATTTACCTCAGACGAGACTATTTTAGATGAAGAGTTTTCATTGTTAAAATCTTTTTTTGAGCAAAACCAACCTCAACACCCAAATCTTAAAATACTCTCTATGGGTATGAGTGGAGATTATAAAATAGGTATTAGAAACGGTAGCACTATGATTAGAGTTGGTAGCTCTATATTTGGTGCTAGAAATTACATAACATAAGATTTGTACGCAATTTTAGACATAGAAACAACTGGAGGGAAATTTAATGAGGAAGGCATTACAGAAATTGCTATTTATAAATTTGACGGACATACTACTGTAGACCAGTTTGTAAGCCTTGTAAATCCAGAGAAACCAATTCAAGAATTTGTTGTAAAACTTACAGGTATTAACAACAAAATGCTTAGAAATGCTCCTAAGTTTTTTGAAGTTGCCAAACGCATCGTTGAAATCACAAAAGATGTAACCTTAGTGGCTCATAATGCTGAATTTGACGCCAGAATATTAAAAACAGAATTTGATAGATTGGGGTTTGACTACCAAAGAAATTCTATTTGTACAGTAGAATTGAGTAGAAAATTAATTCCTGATGAAAATTCATATAGTCTAGGAAAATTATGCAAATCACTAGGAATTCCAATGAGTGATAGACATAGAGCTTCTGGAGATGCATTAGCCACTGTTCAATTGTTTAAGTTACTATTAGACAAAGACAACAATAAAGAAATTGTACAAAACTCTATTAAATACTTTGACAATAGAGATGTAAAAGATAAAATGAATGCCATTTTAGATGCCATCCCAGATAAAATGGGTATCTATTATATACACAATGCAGATGGTAAGGTTATTTTTATTGGAAGAGGACACAACCTAAAATCTGAGGTTACCAAACTTTTTATCAAACAAAGCAAACGCGCTATAAAAATTCAAGAAAGAGTAGATACTGTAACCTACCAATTTACTGGAAATGAATTATTTAATAGATTAAAATACCATATAGAATTAGAAACTTTGCAACCAAAATATAATTTCAATAAGAAGAAGAAATTAATAGATCAGCACTTTGCTCATCCAGACTTTATTCTTCAACTAAAGGGGCGAGAAATAGATGAGAATGCTCTTATTTTAGTTGAAAAAGATGAAGTTATTGGCTATGGTTACACAAATTTATCTTTTCAAGAATCACAAATAGCAATTTTGAAATCTCTACTTACACCTATTGAGCACAAAGAATTGGCAAGAACTATTGTTAAAAATTATTTGAAAAATAATACGGGTTTAAAAATCAAACGTTTTTGAAAACTCATTAAAAAAAATCAATACAATAATTTATTAATAAGACACCAGATATCGTCTCTACTAAAGAAAATTAATTTGTAGTATCTTGTGAAACTATAATATCATTTTTTGAATACAACACCCAAAAATAAAACATCCTTGAAGCACCGAATTCATGAAGTAATTTATGAAGCAGATACAAAAGCTGGAAAGTTTTTTGATGTAATCTTACTCATTGCCATTCTTGCTAGTATTCTATTTGTAATGCTAGAAAGCATAGAAAGTATTAATAATACCTATGGTACCTTTTTAAACATTGCAGAATGGGTTATTACTATTTTATTTTCAATAGAATATATTCTGCGTATTATTTCTGTTAAAAAACCATGGAATTATATTTTTAGCTTCTATGGGATAATAGATCTCTTATCAACCATTCCAAAATATGTCTCTCTAATTTTACTTGGAAGTCATAATCTAGCTGCATTAAGAGCGCTTAGACTTCTGAGGGTTTTTAGAATATTAAAAATAACACGTTATATTGGTGAATCTAATAAACTACTTTTAGCCCTACGATCTAGTAGAGCAAAAATAGCTGTTTTCTTATTTTTTGTGTTAATTCTATGTATTATTTTAGGAACCATCATGTATATGGTTGAGGGTTCTGAAAATGGTTTTACAAGTATTCCAACCAGTGTATATTGGGCAATTGTAACATTAACTACTGTGGGGTATGGAGATATTGCTCCTGGAACTCCATTAGGACAGTTAATTGCTAGTGCTATTATGATTTTAGGTTATGCTATTATTGCAATTCCTACAGGAATAGTTGGTGCTGAAATTATGAAATCAACAATTCCTACAAACACACAAGGTTGCCCAAACTGTTTACGAGATACACATCAAGATGGTGCTGAATATTGTTATCATTGTGGAGATAAACTCAATGAATAAGGTGTAAAATGACTTCTAAAAACAAAACACTAATCAGCATTATAGGGCCCACTGCTATAGGCAAAACCTCCTTAAGTATTTTACTGGCTAAACACTTTAGCACAGAAGTTATTTCTTGTGACTCTAGACAGTTTTTTAAAGAAATGACCATTGGTACTGCTGTGCCTAGTAGAGAAGAATTAGCAACTGTTCCTCATCATTTTATTCAGGATAGAAGTATTTTTAATGATTATAATGTTGGATCATTTGAAAAAGATGCGCTACAAACTCTAGGGAAACTATTTCAAAAACATGACATTGTTGTTATGGTGGGAGGAAGTGGCTTGTATGCACAAGCGGTTTTAAAGGGTTTTGACGATTTTCCCGAAGTTGCCCCTTCCGTAAGAGTAGGTTTAAAACATATTCTTGAAACTGAAGGAATCATTCCTTTGCAACAGCAACTCAAAGAATTAGATTTACAAACATTTAAAACCATTGCGCTAGACAATCCTCAAAGGGTTATAAGAGCTCTGGAAATTTGTATAGCAACAGAGCTCCCATATTCTAGTTTTATAGGAAAAGCCATAGGGAAAAGAAATTTTAACTCAATTACTATTGGTTTACATGCAGATCGTCAAAAAATCTACGATAGGATAAATTATAGAGTAGATCTAATGATAGCTCAAGGATTGCTTGAAGAAGCCAAACTATTATACGCTCATAGAAACTTAAATGCATTACAAACAGTTGGTTACAAAGAGTTATTTACTTTTTTTGATGGAGAAATCACCAAAGAATTTGCCATTGAAGAAATAAAAAAGAACACTAGAAGATTTGCTAAAAGACAATTAACTTGGTTTAGAAAAGATACAGACATTTTATGGTTTGATTTTGAAGAAGATCTAGAAAATATCATAAAATCAATAAAAGCTGTTATTTAACTATTTTTAAAGAGTATAATATTTTTAAAAGTCAATCACTTTTTTATCTTTGCCTAAATTATACAAACAAATGAAAAGTAAAATATTAGTAATTGTTCTTTGCTTTGCAGGTTTTTTTGCAAACGCACAAACAAAGGTTGGAACTATCAATTCTGAATTCATAGTTGGTTTGATGCCAGAGGCTAAAAATGTTCTAAGTGATTTAAATGTCTATGCCACAAAATTAGACTCTTCTTATCAAGTTAAATTAGCAGACTACAATGCTAAAGTAGCTGCATTTCAAAAACTAGATCCTAGTCTTTCAGATAACTTTAAGAAAATTAAAGTTGAAGAAATTAATGAATTGGAACAAGACTTGCAAAAAAGTCAGCAAAATGGAAATAGTTTAATAAATCTTAAAAGAGATCAGTTAATGAATCCATTGTATAAAATTTTAGGGGAAGCTATTACTGAAGTAGCAAAAGCTGAAGGTTTTACACAAGTTTTAACTTCTTCTGGTAATGAATTTGCATACATAGACGAAGCTTTTGACATTACAGAAAAAGTAATGGCTAAATTGGGAGTAAAAATGCCACCGCCATCTAAGAAGTAATTTTCTGACTAAATATTACCAAAAAAAAAAGAGAAGCTTTCGCTTCTCTTTTTTTTGATATGTTTTCAAATATTATCTCCTGCTATAATTTGGAGCTTCTTTAGTAATAGCTACATCATGAGGATGGCTTTCATTAATACCCGAAGCAGTAATTCTAACAAATTTGCCAGTATTTTTTAATGTGTCTATATCTTTAGAACCACAATATCCCATTCCTGCTCTTAGGCCTCCAATAAATTGATGAATACTTTCATCTAAATCTCCTTTGTAAGGAACTCTTCCAACAATTCCTTCTGGAACTAATTTCTTTATATCATCTTCTACATCTTGGAAATAGCGATCTTTAGAACCTTGCTTCATGGCTTCTACTGAACCCATACCTCTGTAAGATTTAAATTTTCTTCCTTCGTAAATAATAGTTTCTCCTGGAGATTCTTTTGTTCCTGCTAAAAGTGACCCTAACATTACACAATCTGCTCCAGCTGCTATGGCTTTAGGAATATCTCCTGTATAACGTATTCCACCATCAGCAATTACTGGTACTCCAGAACCTTTAATTGCTTCTGCAACTTCTAAGACTGCAGAAAATTGAGGAAATCCAACACCTGCAACAACTCTAGTTGTACATATAGAGCCAGGTCCGATCCCTACTTTTACTGCATCTGCTCCTGCTGCTACTAGATATTTTGCAGCCTCTGCTGTTGCAATATTTCCAACAACCACATCTAATTCTGGAAATGATTTTTTTACCGCTTTTAGAACAGTTACCACACCTTTTGTATGTCCGTGAGCTGTATCAATAATTACAGCATCTACACCAGCATTCACTAAAGCTTCTGCTCTATCTACAGCGTCTCCAGTTACGCCTAAGGCAGCTGCAACTCGTAATCTTCCAAAACTATCTTTATTGGCAATTGGTTTTTGTGTTACTTTGGTAATATCTCTAAAAGTAATTAAGCCTCTTAATTTGTATTCATCGTCTACAATTAATAGTTTTTCAATTTTATTTTGTTGTAGTATAGATTCTGCACCTTTTAAGGAGGTTCCTACAGAAGCAGTAATTAAATTTTCTTTTGTCATTACTTCAATAATAGCTCTTTCGTTATCGTGTTCAAAACGTAAATCTCTATTAGTAACTATTCCTTTTAATATTCCTGCATCGTCTACAATGGGTATTCCACCAATTTTATGCTCTCGCATGGCATTTTTTGCATCTATAACAATAGCATTTAATGGCAAGGTAACAGGGTCTATGATCATCCCACTTTCTGCTCTTTTTACTTTTCTAACCTCTTGTGCCTGTTGCTCAATAGTCATATTTTTATGCAACACACCTATTCCACCCTCTCTTGCTATGGCAATTGCCATAGATGATTCGGTAACAGTATCCATAGCTGCAGATACTATAGGAATGTTAATTGTAATGTTTCGAGTAAATTTTGTTTGAATGTTTACCTCTCTTGGAAGAACATCAGAATAGGCAGGAACTAAAAGAACGTCATCATACGTTAAACCTTCACCTAGTATCTTAGAATCGTGAGCAATCATAGTGCAATCAACTTAAAATTAATTGCAGCCAAATTTACAAAATATTTATGGAAATAATGATAATAAATGACTGCAAGAATTATTAGGTGATTTTATCGTACTTACTTAGCCAACAATATTCACTAAAGTTTTTTCCAGAAGAAGCCCCTAACAGAAACAACATTCCTACATAGCCTTTTACGTAAAATAAAAATAACATAAATAGATACCCTACATGATTGGTATCTCCATAAATGAGATTTTTCGTTAAAATAGTGGACAGTAAACTTAGCAAAAAGATTGAAATTCCTAAATTTTCTACGTTTTTTACACCCCAATATTTAATTTTTCTTAATGGATGAAGATCGGTACCCCATTTGTGAATTAAATAATAATACCCATTCCCCATAGGAGCAAATAAAAGAGGATCATCTGCTTTGTCTAAACGAAACAATTTAGAGGGTGCTATAATCTTAAAACCATCTAGAATAGTTTGATGTTTTTTTTCTAATGTAGTTATCTTGTCTACGACAATTTCCGGATAAGATCCTTTGAAATATTTTGTGTCTAAAAAACGAAGGCGATAATTAATGCATATTTTCTCTATGTGAGATATGTGAAAAATTGCATTTGTATCTACTTCATCAATATTAAAAGTATTAACGTTTTTATTAATAGGTGAAGCAGAGAGTCTCTCTAAAACTGATTTATTAGTTACAGTTATTTCATTAAAAATTGATTGAACCCATTCTATAATATTATTGGAGTGAAGGTTTTTTTCTCTTTCAACTATTAGCTTTTTGTGTAAATCTATAGATTTTAGCATATGCTTAATTTTAATACTAATACAAAAATACAATACATTCAAAATACATTCAAAATATTTCTTAAAAATCGTCTATCAAGAATCATTCTATTTAAATAACTGATAGTCAATATCTTTGTATTTTATTTTTATTTATTCTAAATAAGCTTTGTGAAATCAAGATTTGTGTACTATATTTGCACAAAAAAAAAATTTATTTATAATTAATCTAAATAAAATGAAGAAAATAATACTCCTTTTATTAACTATCATAACCTTGAGTAACACTGCTCAAAACAAAGAAAATAAAACAAAAAAAGTTACAGATACTATTCAAAAGTTAGATGAGGTAATTTTAAAAACAAATGTTATTTTTGGAAATAAATATGTTGCACAAAACAGAACAGGTTCTGCCTATTTCTTATCTCCTAAAGAATTAAAAAAATTTAGTTTTACAGATGTAAATAGAGCTTTAAGATCAGTTCCTGGAGTAAATATTTATGAAGAAGATGGTTTTGGTTTACGACCAAACATTAGTTTACGTGGAACTTCTCCAGAAAGAAGTGCAAAAATAACCATCATGGAAGATGGCATTCTAATAGCTCCAGCACCATACAGTGCATCTTCTGCTTACTATTTTCCAACAATTGCCCGAATGCGAGCTGTAGAGGTTTTAAAAGGAAGTAGTCAAATTCAATATGGCCCTTTTACAACTGGTGGCGCAATTAACATGATTTCTAATCAAATTCCAGATTCATTTGGAGGAAGTGTGAAAGCAAGTTACGGTAGTTTTAATTCATCTCAACTGCATGCTATTATAGGAGATAATAATAAAGCCTTTGGATACTCAGTTGAATATCTAAATTATGGATCTGATGGATTCAAAAAATTATTGAATGATAAAAATACTGGTTTTAATAAAAATGATATCGTTGCTAAGTTTAGAATGAATATTTTCCCAAATGCAGCTATTAAACAATCATTAGAAGCAAAAGTTCAATATTCAGATGAGGTATCTAATGAAACATACTTAGGTTTAACTGATGAAGATTTTGGAGTAGACCCTTTTAAAAGATATGCTGGTTCTAGTAATGATTTAATGAAAAACATTCATAAACAAATTCTTTTAACACATACTTTAGATTTTTCTAAAAATTTTAGAATTACAACAAATGCATATAGCAACTACTTTACAAGGAACTGGTATAAAGCAGATTATATTACTTTTAATGGTGATAGACAATCTATTGGAAAAGTGTTTGGAAATCCAACAACTTTTGCAGACTATTTAGGTTTAGTAAAGGGAACTATTAATTCTGATGATGATGATGATGATTCTATCAACATAAGAGCTAACAATAGAACGTATAGGGCTAAAGGTGTTCAAACAAAATTAGATTATCATTGGTATAAAGGTGATGCTTTTCATGATATTGAAATTGGTATTCGTTATCATTATGATGATGAAGATCGTTTTCAGTGGATTGATGATTACACAGTAAACAATGGTGATTTACAATTAGTAAATGCAGGAACTCCAGGTTCTAATGCCAATAGAATTAGTAGTGCTAAAGCTTTTGCTTCATCTATAACCTATAGGTTAAAAGTTAATAACTGGACATTTACTCCCGGTATTCGTTATGAAAACATTGCCTTAAAGAGAGAGAACTTTGGTAGTAATGATTCGTTAAGAACTGGGGTAAATCTCTCTACAAGAGAAAACAATGCCAATATTTTTATTCCTGGAATTGGAACAAATTATAAGTTTACAAATAACCTATCTGTCTTTGGTGGGGTTCATAAAGGTTTTTCTCCTCCTGGAAATCAAGAAGGCCAAGCGCCTGAAGAAAGTATTAACTATGAACTAGGAACTAGATTTAATATTAAAAATTTAAAAGCTGAAGCCGTTGTTTTCTATAATGATTATAGTAATCTACTAGGAAGTGATTTAGCTGCCACTGGTGGTAGCGGTTCTTTAGACCAATTTAATGCTGGAGAAGTTCTTGTAAATGGGCTTGAATTACTTTTAAATTATGATTTCTTAACTAACAAATCTGATTACAGCCTCCCTTTTACACTTGGTTACACCTATACAAATACAGAATTTAAAAATAGTTTTGGTAGTGATGCAGATTTATGGGGTGAAGTTATTGCTGGTGATGAATTGCCTTATATCTCAAAGCATCAATTCAATATTGGAGTCTCTTTAGAGCATTCAAAATTTGAGCTAAATTTAAACGGTCGTTTTAATGGAGAATTTAGAACTCAAGCCGGAAGAGGAATAATTCCACTAAACGAATTAGTAGCTTCTAATTTTATTGTTGATTTTTCTGGAAAATATCATATCAATAAAAAAGTAATTGTTTCAGCAAACATCATAAATTTATTAGATGAAACATATGTTGCATCTAGGGTTCCTGCTGGTTTAAGACCTGGACATCCTTTTGGTGCCTATGTAGGACTGCAATACATGTTTTAATTTTTACACAAATTAAATCAGAAAGAGGAAGTTACTAATAAAACTTCCTCTTGTTGATTATTGAGTTTTAAAATAAGTGATGACTGCTTTTCTAATATCAAAAGGAACTTCTGAAGGTATAGGATTAAAGACAGAGATGATATCGGGATGGTCTTTAGTGAGAAAAGGAATATCTAAACCTTTCATTAAATAATCACTTAGTGCAACTGTATATATAGTTGAAGAGCTAATTTTTTTGTTATTTATGGTAAAAGTTTTATTTATAAATTGAATATTATTCCGTTGCAAATAAGCTCCGCTTCCAGCAGCATTTTCACCATATTGAAGTACTTTTTTTAATAAACTTCCTTTCATTTTAACTTTTAAAACTGGCCCTCCAAATGGTAAAACTCTAAAAATATCAATACTGTTAATATCTCCAATCAATTGGTCATCAATTCTAATAGAACCTCCATTTACAATAGAACAATCAACCTTATTATCATATGAATAGGCCATTGATCTAGCAATCATATTTCCTAAGTTGGTTTGTTTAGATCTAATTGGTGCATCTCTTGCATCTAACGGAACTTTTGATGTATAGATAATCTCATACGGATTTTCTACAATCTTAGATATTTGATCTTCCATTACTTGACTCCATTTATCTACCACCAATTTGACTTTTAAATTATCTGTGATAGAAGTATCAATTGATTTTAATTGGGAAGAAATGATAGTGTTTTTATTTTTTTTATCGTAATTTATGCTATGAATATAGGCAGTTTTTGCATTTGCATCTGCCTTTGTAATACGAACATTACCAATCATTTCATTTTTGTTTGTATGCTCATGACCACCCATTATTAATGGAATATTTGGCAATAATTTAGCTATTTCTCTATCGTGTTCTATTTTTACATGTGTAAGTCCAATAACTATATCTACCTTATTTTTTATAGACTCATATTCTTTAACAATAGCACTAAACATATCTTTATATAAAACATAGTCTTTAGGGTTTGAAGGAATACAGACACTTATAAAACCTACCTTAATTTTTGTACCGTCTTCATCAAAAATTTCTTTTATAAATGACCCTTTAATCAATCTTTTAACTCCACTAAGTTCTTGGTAAAATTGTTTGATACTATCTGCTGTTTTATTAAATACATTAGAAGAAATCCATGGAAAATTACTCTCATCCATTCTTTTTTGAAGGTCTTTTTTAGGGATATCAAATTCATGATTTCCAAAAGCTACCAAATCAAAACTCATAGCATTCATAACCTCAATCATCTGCTTTCCTCTTACTCTCACTCCTTCATGTTTCATGGTTCCTAGTAGGGAGGGATTTAAAAAATCTCCAGCCATCACTAATAAGGTATTTTTGTTTTTTGCTACTAATTCTTGATGAACAGTTTCAACTCTTGCCATTCCTCCGTACTTTCCTCCCTGTATTGAAGAAATTTCATAGACATCATTTAGTTGTAAAATTGTAAAGGATATCTTACCATCATCTGATGAACAGGATACAAAAAGAATTGTAAATAAAAATAGTATGATTAACTTATATTGTTTCATAAGGGTTTTATGTATTAAATTAAAAAATCTGTAATGCCTTGTTGTAAGCACTTTCAAAACTCATTGGTTTAATTCCAGTAATGGCTTTTTGTGCTGTAAAATAAGAAAGAAGTTTTTCTGTTGGCATATTGCCCGTTAATTCATCTTTTGCCATCGGACAGCCTCCATATCCTTTAATTGCACCATCAAACCGATGGCAACCTGCGTTGTATGCTGCATTTACTTTTTCATGCCAAGAATCTGGAGTGGTATGCAAGTGTGCACCAAATTCAATATTAGGGTAACTAGGAATTAAGTTTGAAAACAAGTATTCTATCACATCTGGAGTAGAACTACCAATGGTATCTGAGAGTGATATAATTTTAATCCCCATATTAGATAATTTTTCTGTCCACTCCCCCACTATCTCAACATTCCAAGGATCACCATATGGGTTTCCAAACCCCATCGATAAATAAGCGACTACTTCTTTGTTTGTTCTAATTGCTATTGATAAAATTTCTTCTAAGGCTTCAATAGATTGATGAATTGTTTTGTGAGTATTCCGCATCTGAAAATTCTCAGAAATAGAGAACGGATAGCCCAAATAATCTATTTCTTCAAATTGAGCAGCATCATTAGCGCCTCTAACATTGGCTATAATTGCTAATAATTTACTTTGTGTTTGAGAGATGTCTAATTTTGATAATACAGCTGCAGTATCTCGCATCTGTGGAATTGCTTTTGGTGACACAAAACTTCCAAAATCTATGGTATCAAAACCAACTTTTAGTAAAGAGTTGATATAACCTGCTTTTTCTTCAGTAGAAATAAAATGACTTTTTATGCCTTGCATGGCATCTCTAGGACATTCAATAATTTTTACTTTGTTCATGAATTCAAAGATACAATTTAAAGGCATTCATGTTAAATCAAAATAAACACAGCAATTCCAATAAATACAAAAACTTGCATCCATTGTAACCAAACTCCAATATTTTTACTCGTTTTAATTTTCTCTGAAATAGTTCCTCCAAGAATAGCTATCAAAGAAAAAATAACAAATGATACTAATATAAACAACGCTCCTAAAGTATAAAACTGAAGGCTTATTGGTAAGATTTCTGAAAATAAAAACCCAGGAAATAGTGCTAAGAAAAAGAGGGTAACTTTAGGATTCAACACATTCATAATAAACCCTATCTTAAACAATTGAAATGGTGTTTTTTTGTCAATTTTTTCAGTACTCATAGAGATCTCTGAACCACCAGTAATTACTTTGTAGGCTAGGTACAAAAGATAGACAGCACCAAGTATTTTAATTACTAAAAAAATGGTGTTATTTTCTTTAATTATTGTAGAAATACCTACGGCTACGAAAATTGTGTGAACAATGCAACCTGTCATTAGTCCTATAATGGTTGCTAATCCATATTTTTTACCATGAACAACACTTTGCATTAATACAAAGATATTATCTGGTCCTGGAGAAATTGCCAATATAGATACAGCTAGTATAAAAGATATAAGTGTCTCCATTATTGGTGTGCTAATACTTGTTTAATAATGCCTTATTAATTTGTTTAATTAATCCTGGTCCTTCATAGATAAAACCAGTGTAAACCTGAACTAAATCTGCGCCTGCTTCTATTTTTTCTAGTGCATCTTCTGCAGAGTGGATACCTCCAACTCCAATGATTGGAAATGCTTTGTTAGAATGACTTGCTAAATACTGAATTACTTTAGTGCTCTGTTCCTTAATTGGTTGACCGCTTAAACCACCATTACCAATTTCTTTTATAACACCAACAGAAGCTTTTAAATTATTTCTAGTTGTGGAAGTGTTAGAGGCAATTACACCATCAATTTTTGTTTCTGCCACCAATTCTATTATTTCATCTAATTGATTGTTGTTTAAGTCTGGCGCAATTTTTAATAAAATTGGTTTTTGAATTGTTTCTTGATTGTTGAGCTTTTGTATTGCAGAAATTAATTCAAGTAAATACGCTTTGTCATTTAACTTTGCGTGACTGCCAACATTAGGGCAACTTACATTTAATACAAAATAATCTACATAAGGATGCAAACCTTTAAAACAAACTTCATAATCTCTTGTATAGTTTTCTGAGCTAGTTTGTGTGTTTTTACCAATATTTCCGCCAATAATAAGTGTTCCTTTATTTTTCTTTAATTGTTCAATAACTATTTCTAAACCGTCATTATTAAAGCCCATCCTATTGATAATCCCTTCATCATCTTTTAGCCTAAACAATCGTTTTTTGGGATTGCCTTCTTGACCAATTGGAGTTACGGTTCCTATTTCTATAAAGCCAAAACCAAAATTTGACAATTCATTATACAACACTGCATTTTTATCAAAACCAGCTGCTAAACCTACTGGATTTTTAAATGTAATACCAAAGAGTGTTCTTTCTAATCTCTTATCTTCTATTTGATATAATCCTCTAAATATTTTAGGCACAAACGGAATTTTACATAAAAAACGAATCAGAGAAAAAGTAACATAATGAATCTTTTCTGGATCAAATAAAAACAGAAATGGACGAATAAATAGTTTGTACATATTTGGTTATAAAAAAAGCTCCATAAAGGAGCTTATTATTATCTTAAAACAGCCCCTAAATTCTTTTCAAATGACTGTTGTAATTTTTGCATTATTTTATCTATTTGGCGATCTTCTAAAGTCTTGTTGTTATCTTGTAATACAAAACTTACCGCATAAGATTTTTTACCTTCAGGAAGCTTATCTCCCTGATAAACATCAAACAAGCCTACGTCTTTTAATAAATTTCGTTCAGACTGAAACGCTAGATCGTATATTTCTTTAAAGGTAATTTTCTGATCTAACAGAAGTGCTAAATCTCTCTTAACAGATGGAAACTTTGGCAACATAGATACCTTTATTTTCTTTTTACCTGAAATTGAAAGAATACTTGTCCAATCAAAATCTGCAAATAAAACTTCTTGCTTAATTCCAAATTCTTTAAGAATTTTTTTCTTAATAACACCAAACTCTACCAATTTATTTTTTCCTAAACTGAGAACAATACCTTCAGAAAATACATCAGATTTTACAGGGCTTGTTTTAATATTAGTAACACCAATTCTTTCTAAAATAGACATTACAATACCTTTTAAATAAAAGAAATCTGAATTTTGGGTTAAACTTGTCCAAGTATCTTTGGTTCTTGCTCCAGAGACAAAGATTGTAAGATGTTTGTCTTCTTGGTACCCTTTTTCATACTTATGATATGTTTTTCCAAATTCATATAATTTTAACGAATTATTTTTTCTATTAAGATTATAGGATATAGATTCTAAACCGCTAAATAGCAACGATTGTCTCATTACTTTTAGATCATTACTCAAAGGGTTTAACATAGTTACATTAAATTCTGATTTCAAATTCTCAGAAAACGAACTATATTCTTCTTTGGTTAATGAATTAGCCATAGTTTCATTAAAACCCAAGGTAGTTAACTGATTGGCAACAATATTCTCTAGAGAGATATCTTTATTACTATCAAAAGAGATAGAGGTATTTAATTTATGAGAAAATTTAATATTATTATACCCATAAACTCTAAGAATCTCTTCTATAATATCTGCTTCTCTTTGAACATCTACTCTGTATGAAGGAATTGTTAAGCCCAAGCCTCCTTCTGTCTCACTACTTATTTTAATTTCTAAAGAAGCTAGAATATTTTTAATGGTTTCTTTATCTATCTCTTGACCAATTAACCTAAAAGCACTTTCGTACGATAGAAAAACTTGAAAGTCTTCAATTTTTTCAGGATAAAAATCCATAACATCTGAAGCAACTTTTCCTCCTGCATATTCTTCAATTAATAAGGCGGCCCGTTTTAAAGCATATTCTGTAAAGTTGATATCAATTCCACGCTCAAAACGGAAAGAAGCATCTGTATTTAATGCATGTCTTTTTGCTGTTTTACGAATAGAAACAGGATTAAAATAAGCACTTTCTAAAAATATGGACGTAGTTTTTTCTGAGACTCCAGAATTAATACCTCCAAAAACACCTGCTATACATAATGGATTAGATTCGGCATCGCAAATCATAATATCTTCTGAGTGTAATTCTCTCTCAACTTCATCTAAAGTCGTAAACTTAGTTCCTTGAGCTAATGTTTTAACGATTACTTTATTTCCTTTAATTTTTGAAGCATCAAATGCATGTAAAGGCTGTCCTAACTCATGCAATACATAATTGGTAATGTCTACAATATTATTTTTTGGAGTAATACCAATAGATTTCAAACGGTTTTGAATCCATTCTGGAGAATCTTTCACCTCAACATCTACAATAGAAATTCCACAATAGCGTGGAGCCAAATCTTTATTCTCTACTTCTACATCTATACGAAGTCTTCTCTGTTCTACATGAAAATCACTTACAGATGGCGTTATTAATTCTAAATTTATACCGTGTTGTATTAATCCAGCACGAAAATCTCTAGCAACACCGTAATGACTCATTGCATCTGCCCTATTTGGTGTTAAACCTATCTCAAAAACTTGATCTGTTTCTATATTAAAAACCTCAGCTGCTGGAGTTCCAACTTTTAATTTTTTGTTAAGAATTAGAATTCCATCATGGCTAGTTCCTAAACCTAGTTCATCTTCAGCACAAATCATTCCATGACTTTCTTCTCCTCGTATCTTTCCTTTCTTAATTTTAAAACCAACTCCTTTATCGTCATACAAAGTAGTGCCAATAGTTGCAACAGGAACTTTTTGACCAGCAGCAACATTAGGAGCACCACAAACAATTTGTACAGGATCTCCAGTACCTAAATCTACAGTAGTTATTTTTAACCGATCTGCATTTGGGTGTTGAACGCATGTTAACACTTCTCCAACCAAGATGCCTTCTAAACTTCCTTTAATTGATTCTTTGGTCTCAATTCCTTCAACCTCTAAACCAAGATCAGTTAATAATTCACTGGTCTTGTTTTCTTCCCAATCAACTTGTAAAAATTGTTTTAACCAATTATATGATATCTTCATCTAATTTTTATAGATTTAAGTGCAAATTTAAAGAAATTAAAGTTTTTTAAAGCAGTTTTTTAAGATTTTACGAACTGATGACTTTTAGGTTAAAGATGTAAGTAATTTATTATCTATTAAGAAAATGATTATACGTTTTAATTAGACATAAGAAAATAGCAGATAAACAATGGCTGAATATAACTCATATTGTAAATATACTAGAAATCTAGACGAAAAAAACGCACATAGAATCTATCATGACACTCAATATGGTTTTCCTATTGATTCAGATAACGAACTATTTGGTAGATTACTTTTAGAAATTAATCAAGCTGGTTTGTCTTGGAATACCATTCTAAACAAACAAGAAAATTTCAGAAAAGCCTATTCTAACTTTACTATTAAAACGATAGCTAATTATGATGATAAAGAACGTACTCGTTTGTTAAATGATGCTGGTATTATTAGGAACAGATTAAAAATAGATGCAGCTATCTATAATGCTGGTGTAATTATAAACATTCAAAAAGAGGTTGGTTCTTTTAAAACGTGGTTAAATGGTCATCATCCAAAAACAAGAAATGAATGGGTGAAACTATTTAGAAAAACGTTCAAGTTTACTGGAGGAGAAATTACCAATGAATTTTTAATGAGTACAGGGTACCTGGAGGGATCTCATGATAAAAACTGCCCAATCTACAAAGATATTTTAAAGAAGAATCCCAAATGGAGTTCTAACTAATATTTGACCAAGCCCCAGTTGTTTTGGAAATTTCAGCATAGGTTTTATGGATAAATATATTTGCAGGCTTTAACAAGTTTGGATCATCTTGTAAAATTTCAATAGCAGCATTTCTTGCTTTGTAAAGAATAGAAGTATCTTTTACTACATCAGCAATTTTTAGATTTAATACACCACTTTGTTGTGTTCCCATCATATTACCAGGCCCACGTAATTTTAAATCTACTTCTGCAATTTTAAAACCATCTGATGTTTCTACCATTGTTTTTAATCTTGTTTTTGCTTCTGCAGATAATTTAAAGCTAGATAATAAGACACAATAACTCTGATCTGCTCCTCTCCCTACCCTGCCTCTTAATTGATGCAACTGACTCAAACCAAAACGCTCTGCACTTTCAATAACCATGATACTTGCATTTGGTACATTTACTCCTACTTCTATAACAGTAGTAGCAACCATAATCTGAGTTTCACCTTTCACAAAACGTTGCATTTCATATTCTTTATCAGCTGCTTTCATCTTACCATGCACGATACTTATTTGGTATTTAGGCATCGGAAATTCTCTAGAAATACTCTCATGTCCATCCATTAAATCTTTATAATCCATGGCTTTAGATTCTTCTATTAATGGATATACTACATAAACTTGCCTTCCTTTTTCTATTTCTTGCTTCATAAATTTAAACACAGCTAATCTATTGCTATCATATCTATGAACTGTTTTTACTTCCTTCCTTCCAGGTGGTAACTCATCTATTACAGAAATGTCTAAATCACCATAGACGCTCATGGCCAGTGTTCTAGGAATAGGAGTTGCAGTCATCACTAAAATATGTGGCGGTAATTCGTTCTTTTGCCACATTTTAGACCTTTGCGCTACTCCAAACCTGTGTTGTTCATCTATAACGGCAATTCCTAAGTTGTGAAACTTTACTTTATCCTCTAACAAAGCATGCGTTCCTATTAGTATATTGAGCTGGCCGTTTTCTAAACCTTCATGAATTTCTCTCCTTTTTTTTACTTTACTAGAACCTGTTAACAATGCTACAGATATATTCATCTTATGCAAAAGTTCTTGAATTGCATTGAAGTGTTGGCTTGCTAAAATTTCTGTTGGAGCAATAATGGCTGCTTGAAACCCATTGTCTATTGCCAATAACATTGCCAGTAAAGCAACAATTGTTTTTCCTGAACCAACATCTCCTTGTAACAGGCGATTCATATGGGCATTAGAAGCAACATCATTTCTAATTTCTTTAAGTACTTTTTTCTGTGCATTGGTAAGATTAAAAGGTAAATACTTGCTGTAAAATTCATTAAAAGAATCACCAACTTTTGCAAAAACATAGCCTTTAATTTTATTCTTTCTAATGAGTTTTTTTCGCACTAATTGTAATTGAATAAAAAATAACTCTTCAAACTTTAACCGATATTGAGCTTTCTCTAACATTTCTGGTGAGGTAGGGAAGTGTATATTCAATAAAGCTTCCTTTTTACCAATAAGCTCTTGACTAACAATTAACTCTGCAGATAAACTCTCTTGAATTTGCTCAAATATTTGTTGTAACAAATCTTGAAGATACCCTCTAAATATTTTGTTACTCACACCACTATTAACTAACTTATCTGTTGAAGAATATACAGGCTGTAATTTAGTTTGAAGCTTTCTATTATAATCTTCTAATAAATCCATTTCAGGATGAACAATAGAAAAAACGCCTTTGAAATAATTTAACTTACCATATATAACGTAAGGCGTATTTATTTTAATAGAATCTTTCAACCACTTATAACCTTTAAACCAAACCAACTCCATAGCACCGGTTTCATCTTGAAATTTACCTGTTAACCTAGCGCCATTTTTTTGTTGAATTGTTTTAAGTGCAGAAATACTTCCAACAACTTGAATCTCTGAATTATTATTTATGATTTCATTAATTTTATAGAACTTAGTTCTGTCTATATACCTGTAAGGAAAAAAATGAAGTAAATCATTCAATCTAGATAATCCTAGCTCAGCAGATATAATGCTGGCTCTAAGGTTGCTAACTCCTTTTAAATAATATACAGGATTGTTTAGATTCATTAATTATATTATTTAAAATAGTTTTTTTGTGTTTATTCTTGGTGGATAACTAATTTTTCACTTAATTTGATACGAATTTAATAAAAAAATATGTCCCCTAAGACAACTATTTATTTAAGCTTACTTTTCGTATGCTTTATTTTTACTTCTAATACTTTAGATGGCCAAAATAAAGAAAAACAAAATGCTCCTAAATCTTTAGGTGTTTCTGTATCACCATCCCACTTTCATTTTACTCAAGAGCAAGGTCAAATAAAAACCTACGATATTACCGTTAAAAACACGACATCTACTGCTAAAAGCTTTAATGTTAATATTTACGATTTTGACATGAATGGAAAAGGTAAAAGTAGCTTTTTACCACCAGGAGATGGTAAATATTCATTATCTAAATGGATGAATATTTCACCAACATTTATTGAATTAGAACCATTTAAAACCAAAAAAGTAAAGGTAACTATTAGTGTTCCTAGCGATGACAATGGTAGAAAAGCTGCTTGGTCTATTCTCATGATAGAACAAGAGGCTCCAAGAAATAATTTAGTAAATACAAAAAAAGATGGAAATACTGTAGCATTTGGTATAGTACCAACATTTGCATTTGGCATTTTTGCATATCAAAATCCACCAAATGTGTTAACTAATAATATAGAATTTACAGAATTTCAATTTTTAGAAAATGATGCTGTAAACAAACTATTATTAGAAGTTCAAAATAAAGGAGATGGCATAGCCTATTGCACCTCCTACATAGACCTAACAAACTTAGACACAGGTGAGCAGCAAAGACTAAGAGTGAAGAATTTTACAATAGTGCCTGATTTAACTAGAGATTTTATTTTTAATTTACCCCAAACACTCCAAAAAGGAAAGTACCTGGCTGTTGGAGTATTAGATTACGAAAGCTCTGAGGAAATACAAGCTGCAAAATTAGAATTTGAAATTAATTAAACTTTAATATTTATAAAAACCCCCACAAATTTAAAACCCTTTATTATGAGAAAATTATCAAAATTAATGTTAACCCTGCTAATGATTGCAGGTGTATTTGGAACTACTAATGCGCAGTTAATTGACGAAAAAGATGTAACAGTAACCATGGATTTACAACCCGTGTTGCAACTAGACATGACCACTGCTAATCAGTTGGAATTTGTATTCGATGACATCAACGAGTACTATGCTGGTATTACTAACTATGCAGCTACCATCTTAAAAGTAAGCTCAACAGTAAGTTGGGACTTATATGCTGTAGGTAGATCCTCTGGATCATCAGGTTCTGGTGGATTCTGGGATCAGCAGATTGATTATGGTAGTGACAATACCAATGCCATTGATCAATTACCATTAAGCTTGTTAGAACTAAGACAATCACAACCTAATAGTGGTGCTGGTGCAGCAACTGGAATTTCAGATTACAGTGCAGCCTTCTCTCCAAACCAATCAGTAAGTGCTGGAAACAGTTTATTTACTAATCCAGATGGAAGTATTACAGCTCCTACTGCAGCTGACAAGTATATTGGTGGACATGCCGGAACTTCGGGTGTTGCTGGTGACGACTTTATGCCTGGAGGATCATATATGACTCAAACGGGAACTACATCAGATTATTACTATGCTATGGATTACAGAATCTTGCCTGGTTTACCTGCTATTTTCCCTAATGCACATAGTGCAGATGGTACTGTAGCTGAAGATATCGTAACTACTAATGGAGCTGGTACTTATGCAGAACCAGGAGTATATACTATGTATGTACAGTATGTTCTATTAGAAGATCAATAGATCTCTGAATTCTAAATTTAATTATTAGGATGTAACTCTCTAGAGTTACATCCTTTTTAAGCATTCTGTGGGAGTATGGTTAAAAAATTAGTTTCTTTAATGTTTGTATTGTGTTGTAATTGTATTACAGCCCAAGTTCATTGTGGACTCGTGTCTATTGTTCCTAACAGTTCTGTAAATCAAATTGTTGTATTTGACGACACTACAAAATATATTGGTGGTATTACCATCAACAGTGTAACCAAGTTACGAGTTAAAGTAGAAGACAAAACCATTGTAGATCCATTATGTTCTTGGAATTTAAAAATGTTTATAGAAAACAATTCTGGAGCAGGAACACCAATTGATGAATGGGAAGAAATCACTAACTACGGCAATGGTGCTGGAAAAAACCCAACCATTGATCTACTCCAGGTAAGAGTTAGAAATAGTTGTTCTACCTCACCTGCAGACAATACCTTCAGAAATTTTAACGATGCTAATGATATTTTAGATATCATAACCGACATGTTACCCATTACCAACGCTGGAAGTTGTACTTTAAATGTGAATGGCCCTGGAAGTTATTTAACTAACTATGATGAATTTAATTTTGATATAGACATAAGATTAAGGCCAGGTGCTAGATTTAATCCTGGAATTTATAATCTTAATATTCGATTTAGGTTAGAAGAAAATATTTAAATCTTTTGAAACCAGCTATATCCTTTTTAAAATTTTTTACTTGGCTGGTTGTTCTTGCCTCCTTATTTATTTCCAAAAAAGGGGTTTCACAAAATAATACCACATCAAAAAATCTTGACACAATTCCTTTCATAAGATATGGACAAGTTTCTACAAAATTCTCAAAACCAACAGAAGAATTAAAAAAAGGACAAATTATTTCAAATGTTTTAAAAATAATAAATCATGCAGATATTCCTTTAAATTTTTCAGTTGATGCAATATTTCCTGGTGGTTGGAAAAGAATTGGTTCTAAAAATAAAATACATATAGCAAAGCCAAAAGACACTGTATTTGTTCCCATCATTATTTTACCAACTAAGTTAATTAATGGAAATACAGAAATTATTGTAAATACATTTATTATTGATGAAGACGGACAACAAATAGGAAATAATTTTTTTACACTAACTACTACAAAAAAGGTAGCCTGGAGTATCGATATAAAAAACAACACTAATTTCTATTTTAAAAACGATGAGAACACCAAAGACTTTAATTTTTTAATAAACAATAACGGAAATTACAATCAGGACATTTTTGTGAGTTACACCATTCCAAGAAAAGATTTAATTTTAACTGATACATTGTTAAAACCCCTCATAGAACCTAATAAAACGTTTACTCTTTTACCAGGAGAACAAAAGGAAATTAAACATAAAATAATAGCTAAATCAATAAATGAAAGAAATGAAAATAGAATATCTATTAATAATTATTTACCATTAACTAACACACAAAGAATTGCAAGAACATTAATAGTAAATACCAGTGAACCTAAAATCAGAAAAACAGATTTACAAAGAAAGACCAAAATTAATTTCATAAAATTACCAAATGAAATAGAGGCAAATTCTTTCGGGTACCCAAATTTACCCTTAATTGTAGACCTTACTGCTCAAAATATTTTAGACAATCGAAGTTTTTTATCCTTAAACCTCCAAGGTTTTAAGCAATTAAACCCAGAAGCAAGTCTGGTTTATTTTACTCAATTAAATTATAGTAATAGTTTTTTTACAAATAATGTGTTTAAAAATGCGCCTTGGTATGTTGGTTATTTTGATGATAAAAAATCAATAGAAATAGGCCAAGTAAATGGAGATTTAATTGGTGCCTCGTCCTCTGGAAAAGGAATCAAACTAGGATATCAATTTAACGAAAAACACAGTGCTGGTGGGTTTTACGTAAACTCTAATGGTTTTTTTAGTTCTGAGAATAGTATTATAAGTTATGGTGGATGGTATAAATTTAAATATAATGAAAGCATCCGTTTAAGAGCTAGCGCAGGAAGAAGCTCAAATAATTTTACAGAAAGACTTAATAATTCAATCATATTACAACCAAGTGTCAATTTTTTAAATTCACACTCAATTTCATTCATATCAGGTTTTAATAATTTACAATTTAAAGTAAATGACATTTCTCAATCTACTAATGGATATTTAATAGGCACTAACTATTCGTCTATTACTTTTAAGAAAAAACTAAGATCAAATATTAATGTTAGATATAATGATAAGTATTTTAGTAATGGAAGTTCTGAAAGAATTAATATATCACAACGTTTTAATTATCAACTATCAAAAGATTGGATAGCAATAGCTACAAACAATTTTCAAAAGTCTAACATATTTAATAGAAATACAGATACTTTTTTATATACTCAAGAAAACTTTTTTTCGAATGTGTCTTTTTCAAAAAAAACACTTAAAGGATCTTATCAACCAGGTGTGTTTTTTGAATATAGAAATTTTCCAAACAACTCATTTGTATTGAGAGGTCTTAATTTCAGATATTCCCTATATAATTTTGAAAAAAATTTACTAACCTCTTTATTTACAAGGGCTGGATATGCCAAACCTAAAAATGTTATTGATAGTGAAGAATATTTTAGTTTAGAAATGAGTGGTTTATTTCGCTATCAAACATGGAGTTTAACTGGGAGGTATAATCTTGGAACTTTTTCTTCTATATCATCTCAGCAAAATCAAAATAATTTTTCTACACCTCAATCTTTACGATTATCTATTCAGAATCAATACCTTTTTCCCAGCAGAAAATTTGTATTGGAATCTAATCTAATATATAGCTACAATAATATTTTTAAAAATCATTCACTAGGGATTTTCCCTCAATTGTTTTATTTCTCTGATTCTGGCTGGAGGTTTGGATTAAGTGCCAATTATATGTTTACCTCTAGTGATTTTAGTTCGGTGTATGATACTACAAATATTGGTCAAAACTCAAACCAACTTCCTGTGGGTCCTACCGTTAATAGTAATTTAAATCTAAATTTTAGTTTACGAAAAGAATTTGGAGTTCCTATACCTTTTACAAATAAAACAGCCGCAAGTGCCAAATTTGTATCTTTTTTAGACATTAACGGAAATAATATTAAAGACAAAGATGAAGTTAGTGTTCAGAATATTGTTGTAAAATTAAATAAGCACGAGGTAATTACAAATTTTGAGGGTGAAGCATCAATTAAAAACGTACAGCAAGGAAAATATAAATTAGAAATCTTACCTCTAGAAGAATTAAATGGTTGGTTTTCAAATACAAAGGATTCTATCTTTATAAATGAAGATGGAATTAATTATATACCTTTTGTTAGAGGAATAAAGGTGTACGGGGACATCATAATAGATCGCCAAAAAATAGCTGTAACAGATGATAAAAAGTTAGATTTATCTAGAATTAAAATTAGTGCTATTAAAGGTGATAAAATATATAATACACTTACTAATAAAAACGGAAGATTTGAATTTTATCTTCCCTTTGGTTCCTATACCATAACAATGGATGAAGTAATTTTAAACGATCGATTTAGAGTTACAAGAAATAATTTACCAGTAAAGCTTCGAAACGATCAAGATGGAGTTTATGTTTCTTTTTACATCATAGAAAAAAGAAGAAAAGTCATCTTTAAAGACTTTACTAAAAAGAAAAACGATTAAGGTTTTTTACTCAAAGTCTATTGCTATCTTTGTAGACTAAAATTTTTTCTAAATTGAGATTACATAGAAATTTAGTGTATACCGTTATAGATAGCATCCGTGATATTTTTAATGAAGGGGTCTATGCAGATAAAGCTGTAGAGAAAGCTTTAAAAAGAGACAAGCGCTGGGGAAGTAGAGATCGTAAATTTGTTGCAGAAACCATATATGAAATTGTTCGATGGAAACGTTTATATGCAGAAATAGCAGATGTTAAAGAGCCTTTTGATAGAAATAATTTGTGGCGTATATTTTCTGTTTGGTGTGTGTTAAAAGGGATTGCTTTACCTGACTGGAATCAAATAGAACCTACTCCTACTCGACGTATTAAAGGTAAATTTGATGAACTTTCTAGAATACGAAAATTTAGAGAATCTATTCCAGATTGGATAGATGAGGCTGCCATTTCTGAACTTGGAGAAGAATTATGGACTAAAGAAATAGCTGCTCTTAACAAACAAGCAGATGTAATTTTAAGAACCAACACACTAAATACTAACAAGGAAGCGCTACAAAAAGAACTTCGTGAAGAAAGTATTTTTACCGAGCTTATTCCTAACCATCCAGATGCATTAAGACTGTTGGAAAGAGCCAATGTTTTTAAGACAGAAGCTTTTCATAAAGGTTACTTTGAAGTACAAGATGCATCATCTCAATTGGTAGCAGAATATTTAGAAGTAGCACCTGGAATGAAAGTGATAGATACTTGTGCTGGTGCTGGAGGAAAAACATTGCATTTAGCTTCTTTAATGCAAAATAAAGGGCAGATTATTGCGATGGATATTTACGAAAGTAAATTAAGAAAATTAAAAGTAAGAGCTCGAAGAAACAAAGCTCACAATATAGATATGAGAGTGATCGACTCAACAAAACCGATCAAAAAATTACATGGAAAAGCAGACAGAGTATTAATTGATGCGCCATGTTCTGGGTTGGGAGTTTTAAGAAGAAACCCAGATTCTAAATGGAAATTACAACCAGAATTTTTAGAGAATATTAAAAAAGTACAACTAGATATATTACAACAGTATTCTAAAATGGTAAAACCTGGAGGAAAATTAGTGTATGCTACTTGTTCAATATTACCATCAGAAAATCAACTACAAGTTGAAAAATTCTTAACTTCAGAAGACGGGAATGATTTTATGCTTGTTAAAGACAACAAAGTTTTTTCTCATACTTCTGGTTATGATGGATTTTATATGGCTTTATTAGAGAGAAAAATAAAAGCATCAATTTCTTAAGATAAAATAAAAAAGGCGGCTAATTAGCCACCTTTTTTATTATTGCTTTACAAACTTCTTGTTAAATACCCTATTAGATTCAACGTCCCTAATTTTTAGAATATATATTCCTTTTGCTAAAGATTGAAGATTCATTTGATGATTTCCATCGATATCTTTTTGAAGAACCAACTGACCACTTATAGTATAAATAGTTGTTTTATAAATACCTGATTCTAAACGAATAATTAAATCAGATTCAACCGGGTTTGGATAAGTAGCAATATTTTTGCCAAAGACATCTACATTGGAAGATAAAACACTTCCTATTAATGTGATATTACCGCCTAAATCAAAAGGATCTGACCAAATTTCATTGGTATATACATCTGTTCCTGTTAACGTTTTCAAAAAAGCTTCTAAAGCATTTTTTTCATTGGTTGTTAAATTTAATTGCTGTGTCTGATTTCCAGGTCTTTGTAATCTATTATCTAAGTTGGTATTTGCTGCATCGTTTAGTATGCTATTGTAATGTTCAACTACTTCTAATAAAGTGGTTAAACTACCATCATGCATCAAAGGTCCGTTCAAACTACCATCAGGGTTTACTATATCTCTCAAAGAAGGAGATCTTGTATTTGTTAAGTCTATTTCAGTAGTACTTCCTACTACTCCAATAATTCCGTTATTTAATGTGTTTGGATCTATATCAAATTCTGGGGGCGCATGGCATCCAGCGCATCCAGCTCCTCCATTTTGTGGCGGGGCTAAAAACAATTGCTTTCCTAAATTTTCTTGAGTTGTATAATTTGGAAAAGGAGCATTTGGATTTGGCACTTGAATCAATCCATCATCAAATTTAGAATCAAAAGATTGGATACTTCTTACAAATTGAGCCAATGCTCGTTGAATTTTATCTTCATCAATACTTGAACTCCCAAAAGCAAATTCAAATAATATTTGATAATAATCTATAGCTAAAAGCTTCACCACCAGATCATCAAAATTAGGATCTCCATCTTCACCACTAAAACCCATTTCTACATGATCCTGTATAGGTTGTGTAACCTGATCTTCAAGAGATACAGCTCTTTCATCCCAAAAAAACTTTCCTTCATTAGCAAAACGACTATTAATTAAACGCATAGAGTGTCTTGTAGTATTTCCTCCATTTAATCCAACACTAGTTTCCAACGGGTCACTAAAAGCAAAAGCTTGTTGATGGCAACTAGCACAGGAAACTGTATTATTATCAGATAAATTTTTATCATAAAATAAAACCCTTCCTAAAGTTGCAATTTTATCATCAATTTGATTGGTTTCTGGAGTATTATCTTTAGCTATATAACTAGGAACTTGTTGAGTCTCATAATTAAATAAGTTGTCTAAGTCTACTGTTCCACTCACTAAAATGAATACAAGTGCTAAAACACTAATTACTTGTGGTATTTTTTTATTCATGAAGCTCTAATTAAATTAATAGTTAAGTGTTTAGATACATTTGTTCGTAAATACTTGTGGTCAGTTATTATTATTTTTGTTAATAAATGATTTATAAACTTAAAAAAAAAAGAAGGTTTGATTCTCATTCTTAAGAGTGAAAAATTTAAATTTGCTTTAATAAATACAAACATACAAATCATATAAAGAATGATCAATTTCTTTGGAACCCTTCACAGCAAAATAATAGCTGTTCAAACAACAAAAGAATTAAGCACAAAAAATAAATCAAAATTAATATGGTTATTTTCCTGTTCTGAGCTTGTTTCAAAAGATACGAATAAACCCCTGGCATCTATAGATGCCTTTTTTATTGGCCCAAGGGCAGCTATGGTAACACCATGGAGTACTAATGCTGTTGAAATTACTGAAAACATGGGTATTTCGGGGATTATAAGAATTGAAGAATTTATAACTGTTGATGAAGATTTTACTGATTTTGACGCTATGATTTTTCAAAAATTCAACAAATTAAATCAAGATTCATTTACGATCAATATAAAACCAGAAGCTATTTTAGAAATAGATGATATAGCAGACTATAACGCTAAAGAAGGCTTGGCTTTAAATGATGATGAAGTAGCGTATCTAAATACTGTTTCTGAAAAAATTAAAAGAAAACTAACAGATTCTGAAGTTTTTGGTTTTTCTCAAGTAAATTCTGAACACTGTAGACACAAGATTTTTAATGGAACCTTTGTAATTGACGGAATAGAGAAGCCTTCTTCTCTATTTAAAATGATCAAAGAAACATCTAAACAACATCCAAATGATATTGTCTCTGCCTACAAAGACAATGTAGCTTTTATAAAAGGACCAACAGTTGAACAATTTGCTCCTAAAAGAGCTGATATTCCTGATTATTATAATAAAGAAGATTTTAATTCTGTTATTTCTATAAAAGCAGAAACACATAATTTCCCAACTACTGTAGAGCCATTTAACGGAGCTGCTACAGGTTCTGGAGGTGAAATAAGAGATCGTTTAGCTGGTGGAAAAGGATCACTTCCTTTAGCAGGAACCGCTGTTTACATGACCTCCTATTCTCGTTTAACAAAAGATAGATTTTGGGAACAAAAAATGAAAGAACGTCCTTGGTTGTATCAAACACCTATGGATATTTTAATAAAAGCTTCTAATGGAGCCTCTGATTTTGGAAATAAGTTTGGTCAACCATTAATTACTGGATCTGTATTAACATTTGAACATGAAGAAAACTCTTCTTCTAGTTCATCTAAGCCTAGAAAACTTGGTTTTGATAAAGTAATCATGCAAGCTGGAGGTATTGGTTATGGAAAAGCTGACCAAGCATTAAAAGATACTCCTAAAGAAGGTGATAAAATTGTAATTTTAGGAGGAGAAAATTATAGAATAGGAATGGGTGGTGCTGCAGTTTCTTCTGCAGATACTGGAGAATTTGCTTCAGGGATTGAGTTAAACGCAGTACAACGTTCTAACCCAGAAATGCAAAAACGTGCTGCCAATGCAGTTAGAGGAATGGTAGAGAGTGAAGAAAATTTCATTGTCTCTATTCATGACCACGGAGCAGGAGGTCATTTAAATTGTTTATCTGAATTGGTAGAAGATACTGGTGGGAAAATAAATTTAGACAAGCTTCCCGTAGGTGACCCAACCTTATCCGCAAAAGAAATTATTGGGAATGAATCTCAAGAAAGAATGGGGCTAGTCATTGCAGAAAAGCATATAAATACTCTTCAAAAAATAGCTGAAAGAGAACGTTCACCAATGTATACCGTTGGAGATGTTACTGGAAACAATCGATTTACTTTTGAATCTAAAACTAATGGAGATACTCCCATGGATTTAGCTTTAGAAGATATGTTTGGAAGCTCTCCTAAAACCATAATGACAGACAAAACTGTTCAAAGAAATTATAAAAACCCCAGATACAAAACCAAAAATTTACATATTTACTTAGAGCAAGTTCTTCAATTAGAAGCGGTAGCCTGTAAAGATTGGTTAACAAATAAAGTAGATAGATGTGTTGGTGGTAAAGTAGCCAAGCAACAATGTGTAGGACCTCTTCAAATTCCATTAAATAATGTGGGCGTTATGGCACTAGATTATAATGGAAAAGAAGGAATTGCAACTTCTATAGGACACGCACCTATTTCTGGCCTAATAAACCCTAAAGCTGGCAGTAGAAACTCAATTACTGAAGCGCTCACAAATATTATTTGGGCACCCTTAAAAGATAATATTAAAAGTGTGTCTTTATCTGCAAACTGGATGTGGCCGTGTAAAAACGAAGGTGAAGATGCTCGCCTTTATGAAGCTGTTGAGGCAATTTCAAAGTTTTCAATTGAATTAGGAATAAATGTTCCTACAGGTAAAGATTCTTTGTCTATGAAACAACGGTATTCAGATGAAGAAGTAATTTCACCTGGAACTGTTATTATTACTGCTGCTGGAAACTGTAATCAAATCACAAAAGTTGTTGAACCAGTTTTAAAACAAAATGGTGGTGCTATCTATTATATAAATATCTCACAAGATTCATATAAATTAGGTGGAAGCTCTTTTAATCAGGTTTTAAATACTATAGGTAATGAAACACCTGATGTAAAAAGTTCTCATTTTTTAAAAAATGTATTTAACACAATACAAAACTTAATTAAAGAAGACAAAATTAGTGCAGGACACGATGTTGCATCTGGTGGATTAATTACAACACTTCTAGAAATGTGTTTTGCAGACAATAATCTAGGTGCCAATATTGATTTAACATCACTATCTGAAAGTGATTCTGTTAAGTTATTATTTTCAGAAAATACGGGAATCATTTTTCAAGCCGATGCTTCAATAGAAAAAGCATTACTGGATGAAAGTATTGAGTTCTTCACTATTGGTAAGGTTATAGATAAAGGAACTATAACTATTAAAAATTATGAAGACAACTTTACTTTTGACGTATCTAAAGTAAGAGATACATGGTTTAAGACTTCTTATTTATTAGATCAAAAACAAACCTCAAATGGTTTAGCAGAACATAGATTTAATAATTTTAAAAAACAATCATTAAAATACGAGTTTCCGAAAAATTTTACTGGAAAACTTCCTGTCATTAATAAAGACAAACCAAGACCTAAAGCAGCAATTATTCGAGAAAAGGGTAGTAATTCTGAACGTGAAATGGCCAATGCAATGTATTTAGCTGGTTTTGATGTAAAAGATGTGCACATGACAGATTTAATTTCTGGTCGTGAAACATTAGAAGATATACAGTTTATTGGTGCCGTTGGTGGATTCTCTAATTCTGATGTTTTAGGCTCTGCTAAAGGTTGGGCGGGAGCATTTTTGTATAATCCTAAAGCAAAAAAAGCATTAAAAAACTTTTTTAAAAGAGAAGATACTTTAAGTATTGGTATTTGTAATGGATGTCAATTATGGATGGAACTAGATTTAATGAACCCAGAACATGAAATTCATGGAAAAATGACTTACAATGATTCTAAGAAGCACGAAAGTTCCTTTACTTCTGTAAAAATTCAAGAAAATAATTCTATAATGCTGTCTAGTTTAGCTGGAGCAACACTTGGTGTTTGGATTTCTCATGGTGAAGGTAAATTTAAGTTACCCTATACAGAAGATAACTACGATATCGTTGCAAAATATGGCTATGATGCCTATCCTCACAATCCTAATGGTTCAGATTTTAACACCGCAATGCTATGTGATAAAACTGGTCGACATTTAGTTACCATGCCGCATATAGAACGATCTACTTTTCAATGGAATTGGGCAAACTATCCGTTAGAAAGGAATGATGAAGTATCTCCGTGGTTGGAAGCATTCATAAATGCTAAAAATTGGGTTTTAGAAAAAAAATAGGTATAAATACCTACAATAAAGTTAATTTTCTTTATTAGTTTTGTATTACAGTATATTTTGGTTTAAATTTATCGGGGGACAAATTTATTATCAATTATTATAGGTTTCAGAAATGAAACCTATTTTTTTTTATCTTGTAGCCATATAAAATAATTATGACAGATAAAATTACTCGTGTTTTTGATTGTATTCAATATCAAAATAATAATTTTCCGCAAGAAAAGTCTTTAGTCTATAAAAAAAATAATGAATGGAAAAGCTACTCAAGTCAAGATTTTATTAATATTTCTAATAAAGTAAGTAGATCTCTTCTTGCATTAGGTGTAAAACCCAATGATAAAATTGCCTTAATAGTTCCTGTAAACCAACCTAAATGGCACTTTTTAGATATTGGGATCTTACAAATAGGTGTACAAAATGTTCCTTTATACGCTACTTTGTCTGAAAAAGATTACCAATATGTATTAAACCACTCAGATTGTAAATATTGTTTTATTGCTGGTAATAATATCTTTGAAAAAGTGAAGGCTGTTCAAGATAGAACCCAACTTAAAGAAGTATACAGAATTGATGATGATTCAGAAATAGGATGGAACTCTTTTTTAGAACTCGGAAAAGATGAAACCACTCAAACAAAGGTTGAAGAATTAAAAAATTCTGTAAAACCATCAGATTTAGCTACTATCATTTATACTTCAGGAACAACAGGAACGCCTAAAGGAGTTATGTTATCTCATGAAAATATTGTTCAAAATATAAAAGTAACAGCAGATAGATTAAATATTGAAGGACCAGGTAAAAAAACAATAAGCTATTTACCGGTTAGTCATGTTTTTGAGAGAATAGCTGGATATTATTCTCAATTGATGGGTTTTAGCACTTATTTTGCCGAAAGCATAGAGCTATTAGGAGACAATATTAGAGAAGTTAAGCCTAATATGATGGCAGTAGTGCCAAGACTTTTAGAGAAAATATTTGATAAAATTGTAGACAAAGGAAGTAAACTAAACGGTTTAAAGAAGAAACTTTTCTTTTGGGCATTAGCATTAGGAGAACGTTATGAACCTTACAAAAAAAATGGAGCTTGGTATCATTTTCAATTAAAAATAGCTAGAAAATTAATTTTTAGTAAATGGCGGGAAGCTTTAGGTAATAATTTAGAGTTTATGATTTCTGGAAGCGCACCTCTTCAACCAAGGTTAATTAGGGTCTTTACAGCAGCTGGAATTCCTGTTTTTGAAGGTTATGGAATGACGGAATCTTCTCCAGGAGTAACATTAAATGACTTAAGAAATAATTCTTTTAAAATTGGAACCGTTGGTAAAGCACTAAAAGGAATAGAAATTAAAATTGCCGATGATGGTGAAATTTTAATGAAAGGTCATTGTGTAATGCAGGGTTATTATAAAAGAGAGGATTTAACTGCAGAAACTATAAAAGACGGCTATCTTCATTCTGGTGATATAGGAGAAATTGATTCTGAAGGGTTTTTAAAAATAACTGATAGAAAAAAAGAAATTTTCAAAACTTCTGGCGGAAAATATATTGCTCCATCTGTTTTAGAGAGTGAATTAAAAAAATCACGATTTATAGAGCAAGTAATGGTTATTGGCGAAGCACAAAAAATGCCAGCAGCACTTATTCAAATTAATTTTGAATATATAGATGAATGGGCAAAGAGAAAAGGATACAAAATAGATAACGTTCAAGATAACCAGGAATTAAGACAAAGAATTCAAAAAGAGATAGATACATGCAATAAGAGTTTTGGGAATTGGGAACAAATAAAAGAGTTTCAAATTACATGTGAGGAATGGACAGCAACATCAGGGCACTTAACTCCTACTCTTAAAATGAAGAGAAAAGTAATCTTAGAAAAACATAAAAATCTATATAATAAAATATATAATCTTTAAAATAAATGACTTAAAATATCATATTGTGAAATCTATTGATTTTTCGTAATTTGGCGTAGATAATTTTAACAAATTAAAAAAACTTTATGTCTTCAGAAATTACTAGAATATTTGACTTCCCATACTATTCACAAAAAAAATATAAATTAGATAATGCATTTGTAACAAAATATGCAAACAAATGGGTATCAACCTCTAGTGAAGAATATATCAGTAAGGCAAATTCAATCAGTAGAGCATTGCTTCGTCTTGGAATAAAAGCAAATGATAAAATTGCTATTATTTCTACTACAAATAGAACAGAATGGAATATTGTAGATATCGGTATTCTTCAAATAGGTGCACAAAATGTTCCAATATATCCAACCATCTCTAAAGAGGACTACGAATATGTTTTAAATCATTCTGAAGCTATTTATTGTTTTGCCTCAGATATTAGCATTGTTGAAAAATTAAATAAAATAAAAGGAAATACATCTCTTAAAGAAATATATACTTTTGATGACATTGCTGACGAAAATAGCTGGAAAGATCTTTTAAACTTAGGAGAAGATACTAGCAATCAAGATGAAGTTGAAGCAAGAAAAGACGCTGTAAAAAGTGAAGATTTAGCAACACTTATTTATACTTCTGGAACTACAGGAAGACCAAAAGGTGTGATGCTTTCTCACGGTAATATTGTTTCTAATGTTTTAACTAGTGAAGAAAGTGTTCCTTTAGCTAAAGGAAATGATAAAGCCCTAAGTTTTCTTCCTGTCTGTCATATTTTTGAGCGTATGATACTCTACCTATATCAATATTGTGGAGTAGAAATCTACTTTGCTGAAGGAATTGAGAAATTAGTAGAAAATGCACAAGAGGTAAAGCCTCATGTAATGACTGCTGTGCCCCGTTTATATGAAAAAATTTATGATAAAATTGTTTTAAAAGGACAAGAATTAACTGGTCTAAAAAAGAAACTGTTTTTTTGGGCAGTAGATTTGGGTTTAAGATATGAACCCTACGGTGCTAATGGCTGGTGGTATGAAAAACAATTAGGATTAGCTCGTAAGCTGATTTTTTCTAAATGGCAAGCTGCTTTAGGTGGTGAGCTTAAATTAATGGTTTCAGGAGCTTCAGCTTTACAACAAAGACTAACAAGAGTTTATGCTGCTGCTGGAATGCCAATTATGGAAGGCTATGGATTAACAGAAACATCTCCAGTAACTACAGTAAGTTTTATAGAGCAAAATGGTGTTAGGGGTTTCAGAGTTGGAACAGTTGGTAGAGTAATTAATAATGTTGAAGTTAAAATTGCTGATAACGGAGAAATTTTAGTGAAAGGACCCAATGTAATGCAGGGATACTATAAAGATCCCAAAAAAACAGCAGAAGTTATAAAAGATGGATATTTTCATACTGGAGATAAAGGAGAATTTGATGCAGATGGATTTCTAAAAATTACTGGAAGAACAAAAGAAATGTTTAAAACCTCGGGTGGTAAATATATTGTACCACCTTTATTAGAGGGGGAGTTAAAACAATCTTTATTTATAGAACAGGTAATGGTAATTGGTGAAAATGAAAAAATGCCTGCTGCTTTAATTCAACCTAACTTTGTTTTTATTAAAGACTGGATAGAGAAGAAAAAACACAATATTGGTGTTTCTCACGAAGAAATTGCTAACTCTCAAGTTGTAATTGATAGAATTCAATTAGAAGTAGACCAATGCAACAAAAGCTTTGGTAGCTGGGAAAAAATAAAAAGATTTGAATTAACTCCCAATGAATGGACTATAGAAGGTGGTCATCTTACACCTACTATGAAAATGAAACGAGAAATCATCAAAGGAAATTATGACGATTTATATGAAAAAATATATAGAGGATAAGATCTACAACGCTGCAAATTGCAGCGTTTTTTTTTATTAAAAAAAAATCAAAAAACAGGTATAAATACCTATACCTGTATCACTTTTATTATGTAAATTGTAAATATTAAATGTGTTTTTTCTTTCATAAGAAATAGTATAAACTCCCACCTAATAAAAAAAAAACAGTACACTCCCAATAGAACTACCCTAAAAAAAGATATAAGATAGCGAATCGCATAATTATATTTTAAATGAAGTACAACATAGTAGTCATATTACTTTTTACTGTACATTTAAGTGTTTGTCAAACCATTTTTTCTCATGAAAGACAAATAAAAAATATAGAAAACTATATCTCTAAAGAAATAGGGTTTTATAACTCGATTGATAACATAAAAATATTTGGTACTTTAATAACTCCAAAATCTGAATATAAAAAAATCATCATTATTGTTCCAGGCTCAGGAAAAGATACCAGAAACTCGCATTATAAATTAACAGAAGAGTTTTTAAAAAATAATATTGGCGTCTATAGATTCGATGAAAGAGGTGTTGGGAAGTCTGAAGGTAAATTCACGAAATCTATTGATCATTTAAGTTATGATTTAGCATATGCTATCATACATTTAAAATCGCTACTAAAACTTCAAGAAAAAAAAATTGGGGTTCTAGGGCATAGTTTTGGAGGAATGACCTCTATTACTTCCTATAAACTTATTAGTGATTCTTCTGTTCAAATAGATTTTTTAATTCAAATTGCTTCTCCAGTTCATAATTTCTCTGATGCTTCTAGACACCAACTAAAGACACTTTCTAAAGACCAACTAAAAAATAAAACAGTAAAAGATCATATTCAGCTGTTGGATACCCTAATATATCTCATAGAATTAAATAAAAACTCAACTGTAAATACTATTTCATTGAGGAATAAAGGGATAGATATTCTTAGAAGAAAAGGGTTTAAATTAAATGATATTAAATTCTGGAGTTTAATGCACATCAATTTATTTCAACATAATTATGAGAAAATCTATACATCTCTTCAAATACCAACATTATATATTATTGGTGAAAAAGATAAATATGTTAATCCAACTTTAGAGGTAAGTAGATTACAAAAAATTAAAAACTCTCTAATTACAATTAAAGTAATGATGGGTTTAGATCATTATCTAACCCAAGTTTCGCAAAGTTCTAAAATTTATAATATAGATACTAGTGCCACAAAAACAATTATGAACTGGATAGAGAAAATATAGAAACCTAACTCCTAATAGGTATAAAATAGTTCATAATAACACCCTACCCTACTCCTAAAAATCAAGAATAGACGAATGCCTGGTATGTAATTACCAGAACTAGCATAAACACGTCTTACCCTTTTTATGTCTGATGTAAATTTTAAAGCACAGGCGCAAAACCCTCCTAATAAAATTGTGTTGGTCTAGATAGATCAATGCATTATTTAAAACTGTATAAACCTTTAATTATTAACTCTTATGAACACTTTTTTTAAATTTATGTTAGCAGTAAGTTTGTTTACTTTTGCCAATATTGGTAAAGCTCAAAAACTACAGCAAGAATCTGTATCTATATCTTTAGATTTAAAGCCAATACTTCAATTGGAAATGATTTCTCCAGATCAAATAAATTTCATTTTTGATAAAGAAAATCAATATCGAAATGGAATTGTAAAAAATGCAGCAACTATTATTAAGGTGACATCTACCGTAACGTGGGATTTATACGCAATTGGTAGGGCTAAAGGAACTAATCCTAACGGAAAAACATTTTGGAATCAAGAAGAAAGCTATGAGTCTTCTTTAAATTCGGTTGCTGATATTCCACTAAGTATGTTAGAAATTAAACAACACACTCCAAATAATGGAACTAATCACAAGCAAGCTGTATATTCAGATTACAGCCAAGGTTTTACAGCGCCATACAAATCTAATGGTGGAAACAGTCTATATGTAAGTAAAGATGGAACTCCATCTCCTCCCAACGAAAGAGGTAAATATATTGCCGGACACTCTGGTATTTCTGGAGATCATAAAAATGGGTTTATGAATCCTGGGAGTTATATTTCAACAAAAAGAAAAGAAAATAATTTTATGTATGTTATGGATTATAGAATATTACCAGGTTTTCCTGCTATTTTTCCAAATGCTTATAATGCAGATGCAACCGTTGCTGAAAATATTATTTCTTCAGCACACTCAAGTTCTTTACTCGCTGGGGGTAGTAAAGAATCTGCAGATAAATCTTTTGCTGAACCTGGAGTATATACAATGAATGTTGTGTATGTATTGTTAGAAGATCAATAAAAACGATTCTATTTTAGTGACTTCCTTTTAAAAGCTTTGGAAATTTTTTCTGAAAACGTTTTAATCTTGGAACAGATACATTTCTTACATAACTATTGTAAGGATTTAGTCTCTCATAATCTTGATGATAATCTTCAGCTTTATAAAAAACAGTATGCTTATATACTTCTGTAACAATTTTGTTGTTGTAGGTTTCTTTATTTAATTTCTCAATAGCAAGATTTATTAATTCTTTTTCATCCATTGTATTATAAAAAGCAATAGATCTATATTGACTTCCATAATCTGGGTGTTGCCCATTTTTTGTTGTTGGATCGTGTGATCCAAAAAATACATCTACCAATATTTTAAAACTAACAACTTCTGGATTATAATATACAGCAACAGCTTCTGCATGACCTGTTCTACCTGTTCCTATTGTTTGATATGTTGGGTTTTTTGTGTGCCCTCCAGCATATCCAGAAACAGCTTCACTAACCCCCTCTACACTTTCAAAAATAGCTTCTACACACCAAAAACAACCACTGGCAAAATAAGCAACTTTGTCAGTAGAGCTTATCTTATTAATATTGGCAATATTGTTATCGGTGAGTGTTTCCTTAAAGCTAAAAGAAATTGCTAAAAAAACTAGCATACTTATAAGGATGATGTTTTTATTAATTTTCATATTTAAATTTTATTATAATTACAGTCTCAAAAAAAATAAATTCTTACAATTTGTTTACAACTTTAGTGTTTTGTTAAGAAAGCATATTGTAAATACTAGTGTAGATACTTACATTTGTTAGACAAAGATAAGCAATCATATATGGAGCATTTTATCGTTTCTGCACGTAAATACAGGCCTCAAAACTTTGAGGATGTTGTTGGACAGCAAGCTATTACAAATACTCTAGAGAATGCGATAAAAAGCAACCATTTAGCTCAAGCTTTACTATTTACAGGGCCAAGAGGTGTTGGGAAAACTTCTTGTGCTAGAATTCTAGCAAAAAGAATCAATCAGGAAGGGGTAACTTCAAATAACGAAGATTTTGCCTTTAATATTTTTGAATTAGACGCTGCTTCAAACAATTCTGTAGATGACATTAGAAGTTTAACCGATCAGGTTAGAATTCCACCTCAAACAGGAAATTATAAAGTTTATATTATTGATGAGGTTCATATGTTATCTCAAGCTGCTTTTAATGCATTTTTAAAAACCTTAGAAGAACCTCCTGCTCATGCTATTTTTATTTTAGCAACTACTGAAAAGCACAAAATTATTCCTACTATTTTATCTCGGTGCCAAATTTTTGATTTTAAAAGAATTACAGTCTTAGATACCAAAAACTACTTAAAAACTATTGCTGAAAAAGAAGGAATTACTGCCGATGATGATGCCTTACACATCATCGCCCAAAAAGCAGATGGTGCTATGCGTGATGCCTTATCAATTTTTGACAGAGTCATAAGTTTTTCTGGAAAGAATTTAACTCGTGAAGCGGTTACACAAAACTTAAACGTCTTAGATTATGATAGTTATTTCACAATGACAGATTTGTTGTTAGAAAATAAAATTCCAGACGTTTTAAATAACTTTAACAGCATATTGGCTAAAGGATTTGAAGGTCACCATTTTATAAACGGATTGGCTTCACATTTTAGAGATTTATTAGTAGCCAAAGATACAACAACCATTGATTTACTTGAAGTTGGTGATAATGCCAAAAAAAAATACTTAGAACAATCTTCTAAAGCTAGCATTACATTTCTTATAAAATCTATAGACAAAGCCAACCAATGTGATTTAAATTATAGGGCTAGTAAAAACCAACGACTATTAGTAGAGTTAACCCTAATGCAAATTGCCTCTATCACTTTTGATGGAGAAAAAAAAAAAACCAGCTAACTACATAATTCCAGCCACATTTTTCACCTCATTATCTCCAATAAAAAAACAGAATACTACCGTAAAATTAGCACCAGTAGTTATTAAAAAAGAAGTTGTTAAAGATCTTATTAAACCTTTAGTATCTCCAAAAATAACTGCTCCAAAACCACCTGTTTTACAGAATCTTAAACGAAGAACTAATTCGCTCTCCCTAAAAAGTATTCATCAAAAAAAAGAACAGAAACACACACTGCAGGAAGTTAATTATGACAATCATCCAAAAGATTCTTTTACTGAAAAAGAATTGCAAAAAAATTGGAGTGATTATCAAAAATTACTCGTTAAAAAAGGAGAAAAAAGTATGGCTTCAATTCTGGCTGCAGACCTTCCATCATTGCAAGATAACTTTAATGTTCAATTTATGCTTCCTAACAAACTCATGGAAGATCAGTTAAAGCTTGGAAAACCTAAACTCATAAAGTTTTTAAGAGAGTCTCTAAATAACTTTGGTATTACTATAAAAGTTGTAGTAAATGAAACAGTAGAAAAGAAATTTGCCTACACTCCTCAAGAAAAATACAATAAATTAAAAGAGAAAAATCCGTTCCTTAAAAAGCTAAAGGATACTTTTCAGTTAGATTTGTGATTTTTTTAAATTTCTTGTCCAACATACACCAAAACAGTATCTTTTGTAGGTAATTTTTTAGTCTCAAATTCAGACAATACATAAATATTATTATCAGTGGTTTTTACAAAAAGTGGAATAGATTCCAGTTGCAAGTGCAATTTTTCTAAGGTTTCTCTATAATCTTTATCTGAATGTATTGGTATTTCATAAAGATTTGGGAAATCTCTAACAGCCTCACTTAGATTAATATAATCATCTTTTGGTGAGAAAAATTGGTTATTATTACCAAAATTTTTGTTTTTTACTTCGTCTGCACTTGCCAAACGAAAGGCTCCATGTTCACCAAAAGTAGATGCAAGATTTTTTAATGCAAATTTATTTACAGCATCACTACCTGTTAAGGCAATTAAATATCCAATATCATTTAACTCTATATTATCTGTAAGATCATCATCATAAATATTTACTGCATAAGATTCTAAACCTTGGTTTGTTGATTGTTCTATAAAGGAGGTATTAGCATCAATTAACACCACTCTTTTTCCTAAATTTTGTAAATAACTAGCAATAAGTCTTGAAGCTTTAGATGCTCCAATAATTAAAATACCATCAGAGTTTTTCAAAAACACGCCTACAATTTTAGCAAATAATCTAGCAGTTGTCGCATTTAGTAATACTGTTCCTAAAACTATCATAAAAACTAAAGGTGTAATATATTCTGCCCCCTCTACTCCTTGTTTTAATAATTTACTTCCAAAAAGTGAAGCTATACCTGCGGCTACAATACCTCTTGGGCCAACCCAGCTAATAAAAAGTTTTTCGTTAAACTTTAAATTAGATTTATAAGTACATATGAATACTGCTAAAGGTCTAATTACAAACACAATAAGAATAAATAAGACTGCAGTTTTCCAGTTATACAGTAGCATTAAATCTACCATATTTATATTTGCAGATAAGAGAATAAACAAAATTGATATTAATAAAACACTTAATGATTCTTTAAAATACAGGAGCTCTTTTAAGTTTTTTAATTTTCCGTTTCCAAGTACCATGCCCATTACTACAACTGCCAACAATCCAGATTCGTGAGCAAATATTTCTGATTCTACAAAAACAAATAGAACTGTAGATAATGATACTACGTTTAATAAATAATGAGGAATCCATTTTTTATTAATCACAAATGTTAATGCATGCGCGAAAGTAAATCCAAACGAAGTGCCAAAAAGTAATATCTTACCAAATTCAGTAAGTGCTGTTTTCGTGAAGCCACTTCCTCCACCTACACTTATAAATTCAAACACCAATACTGCTACTAGAGCTCCTATTGGATCTATTAGAATTCCTTCCCATTTTAATACGGCAGAAATATCTTTTTTTAATGGAATATTTCTAAGGATCGGAGTAATTACTGTTGGGCCTGTTACAATTATTAAACCTGAAAATAAGAAAGATAATTCCCAAGCCAATCCAAGAATATAATGAGCTAAAAAACCCGCACCAAAAAAAGTTACAGCTGACCCTAGCGTAATAAGCTTGGTTATGACTGGTCCAACATTTTTAATTTCATCTCTTTTTAGCGTTAAACCTCCTTCAAATAAAATTATACTAATGGCTAAGGAAACAAAGTAATACAATCCATCTCCAGGAAAAAGCCCTTTGGTTCCATTCCAGATAGGTTCTATATACTTAGTTTTGTCTTCAGTTAAAAATTCTGCTGCTATAGGGCCTACTAAAAGCCCTATTAGAATTAATGGAAGAATTGCTGGTATTTTAAATCTCCATGCTACCCATTGTGCTAATATTCCTAGAATAATAATTCCTGCTAACTCTAACATACCCAATTTGCTATTAAATTCTAAATTACAAAAAATAGTTAAGTTGAAAAGTCTTCTAAAATTAATTTTTTATGTTTTTTTCTTTACATGAAAGTACTATCTTGTACTTTTGATATCATAAAAAATTTACACTTGCAAAGCATAAAAAAAATTTTAGTTGGAATTGCTTTTTCACCAAATTTAAAGCCAAATATTTTTGAAGCTGTTCGATTAGCTAATATGTTTGAAGCTCAACTTGTTGGTGTTCATGTTGGTGAAAAAACAATTGAAAAAGAACAGCAATTATCAGAATTAATTTCAGAAGCACCCATCTTAAAATTCCCTATAAAAACAGTTTGGCAAAAAGGGAAACCTGTAGATATAATTCTGCAAACAAGTGTAGAAGAAAATATTGATCTACTAATTTTAGGGGCTTTGCAACAAGAAAATTTATACAAATACTATGTTGGATCAGTCGCTAGAGAATTAACAAGAAAAGCTAATTGCTCTGTATTATTACTTATAAAGCCCTCTATAGAAAGGGTTAAATGCAATCATATAGTAGTGAATGGTTTAAAAGATAAAAAAACAACAGAAACAATACAAGCTTCTTTTTTAGTTTCTAAAGCATTAGCATGTAAAAGAATTACCATTGTAGAAGAAATTAGCCAAAAAGAAATTGAGGTGATAGTTTCTGATGATCACTCATTACGAAAAGCAACCATTGAAAAAGAAAAGTTAAAAAGAAGAGAAGATTCTAGAGTCCATAAAATACTAGAAACAATTGATACTGAGGGGGTTTCTATAAAGATTCAAAGTATTTTCGGAAAGCGTGGGTACTCAATTGGGCATTATGCCAAAGTAAAAAGAGCTGATTTATTAGTTATGAATGCTCCCTCAAAAACTACAATTTTAGATAGAATTTTCCCTCATGATATTGAGTATATCCTCACAGAACTTCCTACAGATGTATTAATTGTAAAATAATGACTAAAAAAAGCCCTATAAGAACATTCGTTGGTGAGCTTCCAAGAAATATTTTTTCTGGATTTGTAGTATCATTAGTGGCTTTACCTTTAGGATTGGGCTTAGCTTTAGCATCTGGCGCTCCACCAATTTCTGGAATCATTGCAGCTATTGTTGGTGGATTAGTATGTACTATTTTAGGAGGATCTAACGTAACAATTACTGGACCAGGTAATGGTTTAGTTGTTGTTATTTTAAGTGCTATTACCATTCTTGGAGATGGAAACATGTATGAGGGATACTTATACACGCTAGCGGCAATTATTATTTCAGGTGCATTAATGTTTATACTAGGAGTTCTCAGGTTAGGATCTTTGAGTAATTTCTTTCCATCATCTGCTATACAAGGAATGTTAGCTGCTATTGGGATTGGAATTTTAGCAAAACAAATACATGTAATGCTTGGAAATCTAAAAGCAACTGGAAGTATACTTGAGCTTCTGTACTTTATTCCAGCAGACCTATTGATATTTATTAAAACAGCTGATAAAAGTGTTTTTTATGCTGGATCTGTTGGTATTATTAGCTTATTAATTATGGTGTTTTATAGTAAAATAAGAAATAAATACTTTCAATTAGTGCCGGCACCCATGTGGATTGTACTTGTTAGTATTGGAATGTATTATTATTTTGAAATGTTTTCAACTGAAACGTATCCTATCACAGATCAATACATGATTAATTTACCAGATAAAATTTTTGGTGAATTTCCTCAGCCAAATTTCACTAAATTATTTACCTATGAATTTTTTAGCGCAGTTATAGCCATTACTTTAATTGCAAGTATTGAGTCACTGTTAAGTATAAAAGCAGTAGATAAGCTAGATCCTGAGAAAAGAAGATCTAATGTAAATAAAGACATCCGATCGTTGGGAATTGCCACAGTAATTAGTGGTTTTTTAGGGGGCTTAAATGTAGTTACTGTAATTGCACGAAGTTCTGTAAATGTAAATAATAGAGGAAGTAATAGATCTGCAAACTTTTTCCATGCACTTTTTCTTGTTGCTTTTATTGTTTTATTTGCTGGTGAATTAAGGCATATTCCCTTGTCAGCATTGGCAGCAATATTGGTATACACAGGGTATAAATTAGCTTCACCAGAAAATATTAAAAAAACGTTTCAAGTAGGTTCAGAACAATTAATCATATTCTTAGTCACGTTAATTATAACCGTACTTACAAATTTAATAAGTGGAATTCTGATAGGTATATTCACCACGTTTATTATTCATATAATCATAAATAAAAATATTTCATTATTCATTAGAAATTTATTGAAACCTAATGTTTTAATGTTTGAAGAAGATGAAAAATACTTTGTAAGTGTAGACAATTTCTCTAGTTTTCTTAACTACTCTAAGTTAAAGTCTAAATTAGATCAAATTCCAGAAACCGAAGATGTTATTATAGATTTTTCTATGTGTGATTTTGTAGACCATACTGTAATGGAAAATATACACAGTTATTCTGAAAGCTTTAAACGAAAAGGAGGCCACTTTGAAGTTATTGGGCTAGACGGATATAAATCTGGTAGCACTCACCCTTTTGCCCTTCGTAAATTTGTTATAGGAAAGCCTAAAGGAAAAAACATAACTCTTACAAAAAGACAAAAATCTTTGTATAAAATTAGTGAAGAATTACATTGGGATTATAACTCTGTTTACAAAAAAGAAATTAAAGAGCTACCTAACTTTGGTTATTTTAAAACCAGGCAAATCACTAAAATATCAAATGCCTTATCAAATGAACAATGCACTTTGTTTGATATAGAGTTCTCTGAAGGAGAGTTAATTGCCAAACAAAATGTAAAAGCTACCATGTTATATATTGAATTGAAAAATATTATTCCTCAATTTACATTAGATAGAGAGGGTATTTTTGAATATATCATTCATTTTGCTGGATTTAAAGATATAGATATTGAGGAGCATCCAGATTTTTCTAAACGCTTTTATTTATCTGGTAAAAACGAAGAAAAAATTAGAAAATTCTTTAGCGATGAACTTATTTTATTTTTTGAAAGCAATAAGTACTACCATATAGAATCTAATGAAAAAGGATTACTTATTCTTGGTAATGAACGTTTAGCTGGAGTGAAAGAGATTAAAGCTTTGGCAGATTTTGGACTTAGGTTAAAACAACATATTTCATAATAATACTTCATGAAATACAGTATTCATTTATTACTTTTTATAACATTATTTCACGGAGATATAGACAATAAAATATATTCTTTGCGAAAGTACAGTCATGTAAAAACATTTTATAAAAGTATTGCTAAAGAAGCAACTAAAATTTGTTTAAAAAACAATATTCCTCCAGCATCTTTGTTAGCAATTACTGGATTAGAATCTGGTTGGAACCAGGGTTATGTTGGTAAAATATCAGGTAATATATTAAGCTTAAATAGTACCAAAAAAAACAGACAACTTCCTGCACTATATTTACCAACTCTAATAAAAGAAAATAAAGTTTTATTTGACTCTGTTAAAATTAAGAACTATAAACCGTCTGAATTAAATTGGAAAAAACGCCCTGAAAGTTATAAGAAAGATTATAGACCTTTACCGTATAGGGCTACTACTTTTAATTTAGCTTATTTTGAAAATAATCCTTCAGAGAAAACAAAAGCACACCTTCAAAATATTACTGATTTTGTTACTACTTTTATTGGTCGAAAAAGTAGGTTAAAAGTGTACAGGAATGCAAGAAAAAAAATGGACAGTTTGGTGAATATTCATGGAAAGAAAATATTATTAGAAGAAAAAACATCCAATGATTTTGTCAATTTAATTAGTGGCAAAATTAATTCCTATAATTTTAGAGAAACTTGGCCAAAAAAAGTAATAAACATCATTAAAAAAGCTGGATTAATAGAGCTTACAAAACAATTAAATAATGGCGAATCTTTTATGGTCGCTTGGAATAAATAACAATAAAAATGCTTGGATTAAAATTTGAAACATCAACATCTTGGGCAATAATAGCTGAAGATAACTTAGAACAAATTCTTACAGATCATGCATTTGCAGAGCAAAAAGCATCAGCAAATGCTATTTCAATTATCATTAATTATTCTGAAGAAACTGAGCTGGTAAAAGATATGACAGCTATCGCTTTGGAGGAGCTAGAACATTTTAAAATGGTACATGAATTGATGATAAAAAGAGGAATGGTATTAGGTAGAGAGCAACATAACGATTATGCAAAATCTCTTCAGAGATTTTTTCCAAAAACAAAAGACAGACCAACAGCCTTAATTCACAGATTGTTAGTGGCTGCGTTAATTGAAGCTAGAAGTTGTGAACGATTTAAAGTGTTTTCTGAAAATATGGCAGATGAAGAACTTTCAAAATTTTATAAAGAATTAATGATCTCTGAAGCAAATCATTATACATTATTTTTGGGGTATGCTAGAAAATATATGGCTAGAGAAATTGTAGACAAAAAATGGGAAAGCCTTCTCAAATTTGAAGCTGATATGATGAAAACTAGAGGTAATACAGCTAAAGTTCATGGCTAGAGATAGTACTCGAATACTGTTAAATTAAAACAACAACTTTAGGTATGTTTAGCAAAGAAGAATCTGCAGCCCTGAGACAAGAATTTTGGACTAGTTTTGGAAAATCCTTTCCTAGAAGGTGGCTGTTATACAATACCAAAATAAAAGGTGTTAATTTTAAGTTTGTTGCCAATAGAAAGAACGCAATGATTTGTCTAGATATTGAACATTCTGATGAAATTGCAAATGAAATTCTTTATGACCAAATTCTTTCTTTAAAAACTATTTTGATTCAAGACTACTTACCCGAAGTAATTTTTGATAGTTCCTTCGAATTAGAAAATGGTAAAATCATTCGTCGTATTTATATAAATCATACAGTAAAATTTAGTATTTATAACAAAAAGACTTGGAGAGATTGTTATGAATTTTATGTGAAAAACATGCCAAAATTTGAACGTTTCTTTTATGAGTATGAAGATGTAATTAACTGCATTTAATATTTAAAAAATTAGTATGACAAGAACTTAATACTAAGTGGGTAATTTGGTTGTTGGTTGTTACTAGCTCTAACAGCATTAATTATTGGGAAAATTATATAAAATAGTCCAATAGCAATAAATCCAAGAAGGCCTAAACCAAATAATAAGACAAATGGAATACAGATTAATAAATATAAAAACATTGAAATTCTAAAGTTTATTATTGCTTTCCCGTGTCTATCCATATCAAATATTTCATCTTTTTTCACTAACCAAAGAAGTAGCGGAACAATAAATCCACCAATACCGGTTACAAAGTCTAATAGTTGACTTAAATGTGTAAACACTAATAATTGTCTATTCTCTTTCATTTTTAAAATGCTTAAGTGGTTAATTGTATACTATTTAGACGTTAAAGAAGACTTCTTGTTACACATTAGGGTGTAAAATATAATGAACTTGTATATTTGTAGTATGATTCAAAACGATTCTATTATAGCTTTAGCAACTCCATCAGGAATAGGTGCCATTTCGGTAATTCGTATCTCTGGAGAAGATGCAATAGATATTCTTTCAAAGTTTTTTACATCTATAAGTGGTAAACTTTTAAAAAATCAAAAATCACATACAATTCATCTAGGACATATTGTAGATAATTCTCAAGTTATAGACGAAGTATTGGTTTCTGTTTTTAAGAACCCTCGCTCCTACACAGGTGAAAATGTTGTAGAAATATCTTGCCATGGTTCTAGTTTCATTCAACAAGAAATTATTCAATTATTTCTCAACAATGGTTGTAGAATGGCAGACAATGGAGAATTTACTATGAGAGCATTCTTAAATGGTAAAATGGATTTAAGCCAGGCTGAAGCAGTTGCAGATGTAATTGCCTCGAATTCTGCAGCAGCACATCAAATGGCAATACAGCAGATGCGTGGAGGTATTACAAATGAATTAAAAGAATTAAGGGCTCAATTGTTAGATTTTGCAGCCTTAATAGAATTAGAGTTAGATTTTTCTGGAGAAGATGTTGAATTTGCAGACAGAGCAAAATTTAAAGAATTGGTAAGCACTATTACTTCAGTTTTAAAACGGTTAATAGAGAGTTTTTCTTTTGGAAATGCCATGAAAAATGGAATACCTGTTGCAATTATAGGTGAGCCTAATGTTGGAAAGTCTACCTTGTTAAATAGCTTATTAAACGAAGAAAAGGCCATTGTGTCTGATATTGCAGGAACTACAAGAGATGCTATTGAAGATGAAATCATTATTGATGGTGTTGCTTTTAGGTTTATAGATACTGCTGGTATTAGAGAAACTAAAGATATTATAGAAAGTATAGGAATTAAAAAAGCCTATGAAAAAGCTGAAAATGCTCAACTAATTATTTTTCTTATAGATTCTAATAAATTTTCTACATCTAAACATGTTTTTCTATCAGAAATAGAAACTATTAAAAAGCGCTTTCCAAATAAACGCTTATTACTTATTGCTAATAAGATAGATACACTCTCAATACCTCAAAAACAGGAAATTATCTCACAAAATGATGAAATACTTTTGCTTTCAGCAAAACAAAAAATTGGCATAGATACTCTTCATAAAGAACTTACTTCTTTAGTAAACAAGGGTGCTTTGAGTAATAATGAAACAATTGTGACAAATTCTCGTCATTTTGAAGCATTAAATAATGCGCTACAAGCCATTTCATCTGTACAACAAGGTATTAATTTAAAAATCTCTACAGACTTGTTCTCTATTGATATTAGAGAATGCTTAAGGCATTTAGGAAATATTACTGGAGAGTATGATGTAGATAAAGATATTTTGGGTCATATATTTTCTAATTTCTGTATTGGAAAATAATATTTATTACGTTTTTAAAATTAAAACTTAATAAACTATAATAAATCTAAGTGTTTCATAAGATCAGATTTCTTAGATCTACTAATAGGAACAATGTCTTTTTTTATAAGAACACTATTATCTTCTATATCTATGATTTTTTTGACATTTATAATATAAGATCGGTGAACTTTAAGAAATAATGAATCTGGAAGTTTTTCTTCTATTTTTTTTAATGTAGAATGAACAATATAATTTTTTTCTTCAGTTCTAATGTTAATATAATCTCCTTTAGCTTCTATCATGTAAATACTATGAAGATCAATTTTTATAAGACGCCTATCTATATTAACGTAAAAATCATTTTTTATCTTTGTATCGTTAGTATTTCGATTAGCTATTGACAAATGATTTTCTACTTTTTGAACAGCTTTTATAAATCTAGGAAGCTCTATAGGCTTCAATAAATAATCAATGATAGAATCATATTCAAAAGCTTCAATTGCAAAATTTGGATCTGAGGTAGTTAGAATTATTTTTAGTGGTTTATTAATAGTTTTAAGAAAATCTAAACCATTGAAATCTGGCATATGAAAATCTAAAAAAACAAGATCTACTTCGTTCTCATTCAAGTATTTTATAGCTTGAATTGCATTAGAAAATTCATCAACAACGGTGAGGTTTTCAACCTGACTGGAAAGCTTTTTGATGATAATCCTTGCGGTTTTTTCATCATCTATTATAATACAGTTCATTTTAAATTACAATGTTTTCAAATATTCAGTTATTACTAGGAGGATTATATCGAAATCATCTGATTTATCAGTAGACTTTACTCTAAGGTTATGTTCGTATTCGTTTGCAATCTCATAGCTTTTTACGAGACCTAAAATACTAATTTTATGCTTAAGTCTATGAACATTTTCCTCTATTTTTTTGTATTCTTTATTATGATAACTTTCGTAATATTCTTTTTTCTCTTCAGGAAACTCTGTTTTGATTACATCTATCAATAATTTCTTGACGTCGTTATCATCTCCTGATAAATTATTCACATAATTTAAATTTGGTTTTTCAATCATTATTTTTTAATTGTAAAATAAAATATTGTTCCTTTTCCTAGTTCACTTTCTATCCAAATATCACCGTGATATAAATTCACAATTTTTTTAACAATAGATAATCCAATACCTGTAGATTTATCACTTTTATTTAAAAAATGAAAAACTTTAAATATTCTATCATGAAATTTTTTGTCAATCCCTATACCATTATCATTAATTGAAAATTGATAAAATTTTTCCTTTTCAATGACATCTATTTCAATAATGTTATTTTCATTGTTTCCAAACTTTATAGCATTACTAATTAAATTTAAAAATAATTGTTGAAATTTTGTTTTTTCTCCTTTTAGAATAGGTAATTTTTTGAGGATATTTATGGTAGTATTCTTTGGGATATATAGAATTTTTTTTACATCTTCTAAAATTAAATCTAAATCTATTTCACTTATTTTTTCAGTATTAAAACCAGCAGAAGAATATTCTAAAACATTAGAAATTAATTGTTCCATTGTTTCTAATGTAATTTCAATTAATTCTAAATTTTGAAGAGTTATTGTATCAAAATTATCTTTATTGTCTGTTTTAATCCAAGATACAAGTGCATCTATACTTCTTAAAGGAGTCTTTAAATCATGAGATACTACATGGGCGTATTCCTGCAATTCATTATTACTAATCTCTAATTCTTGAAGTAATTGGGTGTTTTTAGCTTCAGCCTTTTCTCTTTCTCTAATATTTAAGGCTGTTTGTAATTTGATTCCTACCAGACTAGCAATACTTTCTAATGTTTTAACATGTTCTTGAGTGAAATAGTTTTTATCTTTATGCTCAGAATCTATTACTCCTATTAATTTACCTTGGCTTAAAATAGGAACAGTAATTTCAGATAACCTGACTTGATCATCTACTATATATCTTTTATCCTTTGAGGTATCATTTACTATTTCAGATTTGGCGGTCTTTGCAACAGTACCAACAATACCATCACCAATCTTAACTGTTAACCTATTTTTTATTTTATTATTATCATCTAATTTTTCACCATAAACCGCAATTTGTTCCATGGTATTTTGTTTGTGATCTACCAAATAAATGATACAATCTTTAGAATCTAAATATTCTGCTATATTATTAACAATCTCCCATGCAATTTGGTAGACATCTGTAATTCCTAGTATAGATTTAGTTAGGTTATTAACCATATCTAAAATGAGTGTTTTTTCTCTATCAGATGTAATATCTTCAACCAATACTACTTGATACTTAATTTTACCTTCTTTATCTCTAACTGAATTAATATTTGTTTTAGCCCAAATAACTGAGCCATCTTTTTTCCTGTATCGTTTATTAAAAGAAAAATTATCAATTTCACCATGTTTTATTTGATGAAACCCTACTTCATTTTCCTTGTAATCTTCTGGCAATAAAATATTTTGAATTGTAAAATCTTGAAGTTCAATTTCAGAAAACCCAAGCATATTTTGAAAAGTAGCATTTGTTTTTACAATATTTTCAGATTGCATCAATAGAATACCAACTGGTGCATTATTAATGATAATATCTAATTCATTTTTTTGTTCTTGAATAAGTTCAATATTTCTTTTAGAATCTGATATATCAAGGTGGATTCCTATAGAACCAATTATGTCTCCATTTAAATCAAGATTAGGAGCACCGCTAACTAACCAAGTTTTATGTACTCCTTGTTTATTTTTTATTTTTAACTCGTAAGAACTTGATATTCCTTTAAAACGATTGTTAGTTTGTTCTTCTATCATAGAACTATCATTTTTTGAAAGAAAAACATGACTTGCCTTTTTGCCCAGTAGTTCACTCTCTGTATACCCAGACATGTCAGAAAAACTCTGATTAATCATCAAGACTTTATCATCATTATTAACTTCTAACAGACCAAGATTCATATTGGCAATAATATTGCTATATTTTTCTTTTTGACTTTCTAAAATCTTACTGTATTGTTTTCTAAAAGTAATGTCTCTAAAAGTCCAAAGATGCCCTTTATATTCATCTCCTTTTAATACTGGAATAAAATCTCTTTCTACAGTTCTACCATCATTCATTAGTAGCTCGTCTCCTAAAACCTGTTTCTTATCTGTTAATATTTTATGTACTCTGGAAACAAAACCTTCAGGATTTTTAAATAAAATTTTGCTGCCCTCAGAAGCAAGAGTGCAATCTAGACCTATAAGTGCTTCCGGAGTTGAGGGGATTTTGAATAAATCACAAAATTTAGTATTTGTTAGTACAACTTTTCTGTTTTCATCTTCAAGTAAAACACCACTATGAAGGTTCATAATAAGAGAAGAAAGTCTGTTTTTAGATTCTATTAATAAATCTTCAGCTTTTTTGTCAGGTGTTATATCTCTAATAATACCTTGGGCCGCAATAGGTATATTATCTTTATCATAAATAATTGTAGCATTGATTTGTACCCACTTTACCTCATTTAATTTTGTAACAATCCTTGAATTAAAATTAGTAAATAAACCTTCATTTTTTAGAGTATCAAAAGAATCAAATGCATATTTAACATCTTCAGGGTAAATTAAGGAAGTAACGTTGAAATTTTCTTTGTGAAAATCATATCCAAACATATCAACTGCAATGTCATTCATCTTTAAAACATTACCTAAAAGATCCATCACAAGATAAGCGTCATTAAAATTTTTGAAAACACCTTGTAATTGGCTTGATTTTTCGTTTAAAAGAGTTTCTAATTTAAGGTTGGTTTTTTTTAATTTTTCTGATAAAAAATATAAATGTCTAGATTTTTCATCGAGTATTTTTTCTGCAGATTTTCTTGCAGCTCTTTCTCTTTTTAAAGCACGTTGAAGTATGTCAATTTTTTTTTGACTCATTAGTTTTTTGTAATTATAAACTTTACTTCAGTACCGTCTTTCTTAATTTTCTCTAATATTATAGTAGCTTTAGAATTAAAATGTTCAAAAGTTTTATTCATTAAACCAAGTCCAAAATGATGCATAGATCTACTAGATTTATAGATCAAAATTAATGTTTTTTTTGTTTTTTCTTTTATTATAAAAGTGGGCAGTTCAGCATCATTATAAATCTTTCTTACCTCAACATGTATATGATTTTCAATAGAAGCAAGCATTTCTATAGGATCATTATAAGAAGACAAAAGATCTTTATAATTTGTTTCTATAACACTAAAAAAATGCTCACCATAGATTAATAGTAAATTGTCAATAGAAATACCTGTTTGTATTTTTAAATTTTGGAGTAATTGTAATAATTCAGAAAAACTATAAGTTCCAATAGATGTATAGACACCTTTAGATTCTAGTTTAGATTGAGAAATGATAGCGTCAACCATTTCTAGTCCAAACCTTTCTTCAACTAAATCTAAAAACTCCGTAAAAACTATGCCTTTCATGTTTTTGAATTAATAAATTCATTATGACTCCAATAGTTTAAAGTTGCTTCAATTTTATCAACATAATCATCAAATTTTAAAGGTTTTAAAATATATCCAGAAATACCTAGTCTGTAACATTCAAAGAGATCTTTTTGATTGTTAGAAGTTGTGAGAATAATAGTAGGAATGTAACTTAGTTTTTTGCAATTTTTCAGGATAGACAAGAATTCTATACCGCTAATTTTTGGCATATTAAGATCTAACAAGATAATATCTGGAATAATAGAACTGTTTTTTAGAAGTAATAAGGCTTCTTCGGCATTTTTTGCTTCAATTACTTTATGATTTAAGTTTAATAAAGTAATTGTCCTTCTAATTTTCATAATTTCAATCATATTATCTTCTACCAATAATATGCTTAAAACATTTTTCATAGTCATAAATTTTAGGGAAACTTACTTTGCAATATTAAAAGAACAAATATAAAATAATTAAACTAAGCGACCAACAACATTAAAGTATCGTTCAGTTTACCAAAAGTATAGATAAATAAAAATGAATAATTTAGGATTAATAGGGGGGAAAAAAATGTTTTTTCGATCATAAAAAAATAAAACATCATCAAATTTTACAATCAATACTATTCATTCATGTTTTTTTAATTAACATAATAAATAAAAACTTAAAAATACTTTTTTCTATATTCGCCTACTTTACCAAAAAAGGTTGCTTGCTCTCATAAAAATCAATCACATATACTTAATAGTATGCTAAAAACCTCAAATACTTTCATTAAAAAAGCAACTTTACAGAGAGTTGGCAATAAATTAAGCCAGGAGTTAAATCATATTACCACTACAGAAATTCCTTTAGCTGAAACTGAAGAGGAATTATTAAAGAAGTTCTTTTTAAAATCTATAAAATCTAGTTTAGATCTTATGAAATTTACGCATCATATAAATTTAGACTATAATACTGTATATGGAGATACTTCAAAATACTTTGAAAATGAAATATCATTTATAGAGTATTCAAATAGTGTTTTGCATCATTTGTATGAAAAATCTAATCATCCACAAATAAAAACTGGAGAATTATTTATTATTCATTTTCAAGAAGTTAAATTTCAAGAAATTTTAGTAGATGCTATTGGAATATTTAAAATTGAAAATAAAATAGATTTTTTAAAATTTAACCAACATAATAATGAATTGGATTTTAACATCAATAAAGGTGTTAAATTACAAAAGATTGATAAAGGTTGTTTGATTCTTCAAACAGATAGATCAGACGGTTATAGAGTTTTTTCTATAGATAACAATAGTTATGATGCTAATTATTGGAAAAAATCATTTTTAGACATAGAAGAAGTAATGAATGACTCATATCAGACAAAACATCATTTAGGTATGCTGTCTACTTTTTCTAATACTATGAAAGATGAAAAAAACACCTACGTACAAAAAGATTTTATTAGTCAGGGAATTAAATTATTTAATGAAAATGAGATAATTACAAAAGACCTTATAGAACAAGAATTGTTGAGCCCATTTGACGTAGTTGATTCTTATTCGAAATTTAAGTCACAATACAATAAAGAAAATAATTTAGATTTAGAAGAAAATTTTAATGTATCTACTTCAACTCTAAAAAAAGAGAAAAAAAAGATTAAAAGTCAAATTAACTTAGATACCAAAATCCAGATAAAGCTGGACATCAGTGAAGGAGACAGCTTAAAAGAAAATATTGAAAAAGGGTTTGATGAAGAAAGAAAAATGCACTTTTATAAAGTTTTTTTTAACGAAGAAACCTAATAGCTATTAACTATTTAGAAACGTTTTTAATTCTTTATAACTAGCAATCTGAATAGCCGCTTTTTCTTTATTCATTACTTTTTTTATTTGTGATGGAATTTCTACACTAATTGGGAGAGTTGCTTCAACAACCTCCAAAAACTTTACAGGATGTGCTGTTTCTAAAAAAATTCCAAATTCATCTTCATGCAAACTATGTTTTTTTAATCCTAAATATCCAATAGCACCATGAGGTTCAGAAATATAATTAAACTTATTATAAATATCTTTCATCATTTCTTTTGTTTCATGATCTGAAAAACTAAAGGATGAAAAAGACGCTTTTAACTGAGTTAAATTATTTTGAAATAATTCTTGAATTCGGATAAAATTACTTGGGTTTCCAACATCCATAGCATTAGAGATTGTAGCTTTAGATGGTTTCGGTGAATAGATACCATTTACTAAATATTGAGGAACCGTATCGTTTATGTTGGTAGAGGCTATAAAGTGCTTCACCGGTAATCCTAATTTCTGTGCTAGTAGGCCAGCACAAATATTTCCAAAATTACCACTAGGAACAGAAAACACAATATCTTTATGTTGTGCTGAAACTTGTTTATAGGCAAAGAAAAAATAAAACATTTGAGGCAACCATCTTGCAACGTTAATTGAATTTGCAGATGTTAATTTTTTAGAAATCTCTTCATCTAGAAAAGCAGATTTCACCATTTCTTGACAATCGTCAAAAACACCATCAACCTCAAGAGCTGTAATATTATTTCCTAAAGTAGTTAGCTGTTTTTCTTGGATATCACTTACTTTTCCGCTAGGATAAAGAATCACAACCTGAACACCTTTTGCGTTTAGAAAACCATTTGCTACAGCGCCTCCAGTATCTCCCGAGGTTGCAACTAATACTGTAATATCATCTTTATTATCTTGATTAAAGTATTCTAAACACTGAGACATAAAACGAGCTCCTACATCTTTAAAAGCCATTGTTGGACCATGATATAATTCTAGAGAACCAATATTTTTTTCAATTGTCACAACTGGAAAATCAAATGAAATTGTTTTTTTAATAATTTCTTTGAGCTTTTCAGCTGGAATTTCATCCCCTATGAATTGTTTAATTACTTCAAAAGCAACTTCTTCATTAGAATACTCAGAAATGTGATCAATAAAATCTTGGGAAAGCGGAGTGATACTCTCAGGATAATACAATCCTCTGTCTGGGGCAATTCCATTTACAACGGCCTGTTTAAAAGATGCTATTGGTGATGAATGATTTAAACTAAAGTAGTTCATATTTTAATTATTGGTTGTGACTTTTATGATCTCTGTCACTATATTTTTAATTACAATTTGGCCATTGAGGCTATCAAAATGACTTTATTTATTCTCCTCCAAAACTCGAACTCCTTGTTGATTAATTTTTGAAACATGGATATCATACTCAATATGAGTTTTATCATATATTTCAGACATTACTCCTCCTACTTTAGTGGCAATACCCTTACCTCTACACAATGCAAATATTGAAGGACCAGAACCAGAAATACCAACACCCAATGCACCAGCCTTTAGGGCACTTTTTTTTACTTGATTAAATTCTGGTATTAAAACTGAACGATTAGGCTCTATAATTTCATCGTGTAAAGACCTACTAATTAAGTCATAATTACTAGTATATAAACCACTAATTAAACCTCCAAAATTTCCCATTTGTTTCACCATTTTATTAAGTGGTACCTGATTTTTTAAAACAGCACGTGATACTGAAGTTTTAAGTTCTATCTGAGGATGAATAATGGTAACATATAATTCTGTAGGGGTATCAATTTTAAGAACCTCCAAAGGTTCATAACTTCTAACCAATGTAAAACCACCAAGTAAAGCAGGAGAAACATTGTCTGCATGTGCAGAACCACTTGCTAGTTTTTCACCTTGCATTGCAAATAAAATTAGCTCCTCAGCCGAAAATGGATTCCCTAGTAACTCATTGATAGCAAAAACTGCACCTGCAGCACTTGCTGCACTACTGCCAATACCACTTCCAGGCTTAATATTTTTATAAATTTCTATTTCAAAACCAACCGTTGTTTCAATGTTATCAAGTAAGGCCAGCGCGGCAACTCCTGCAACATTATTTTTTGTTTCAAATGGCAAATCCTGGCCAATGATATGGGTAATTTTAACTCCTTTCTCAGCTACTTCTCTCACAACCATTTCATCACCAACGGTATCTAGGCAAAGTCCTAAAATATCAAATCCACAAGAAATGTTAGCAACTGTTGCTGGCGAAAAGATTTTGATTTCTCTCATTACATCATTTTTTCATTAATTTATTGCATTCTAATGATTATACATTTCCTGTTCTTATAACATCTGCAAAGATACCAGAAGCAGTTACATCTGCTCCTGCTCCGGCTCCTTTAATAATTAAAGGTTGTTCTGGATATCTATCTGTAAAGAATAGTACAATATTATCACTTCCTTCTAAATTATAAAATGAATGAGATGAGCTTATATGCTGCAATCCAACAGATGCCTTCCCATTTTCAAACTCTGCAACATATTTTAAACGACAATTTTGATTATTGGCCTCTAATAATAGTTGTTGAAAGTGAGGTTCATTTTTATCTAATGAGGCATAAAAATCAGCATTAGTTTTAGTAGCTAGGCTTTCTTTAGATAAGAATGAATTGTTTACTATATCTTCTAATTCTATTTCATAACCACTTTCTCTTGCCAAAATTAGTATTTTTCTGGCAACATCTATTCCACTCAAGTCAATTTTTGGATCTGGCTCAGTAAAGCCCTCTTTTTGAGCTTGTGCAACTATTGAGCAAAAAGTTGTTGATGAATTAAATTTATTAAACACAAAATTTAAACTTCCTGAAAGAACTGCTTGAATTTTATGAACTCTATCTCCAGAAGCTATTAAGTTTTTTAAAGTATCTATAATTGGCAATCCTGCTCCTACATTAGTCTCGTATAAGAAAGGAACATTAGATTTTCGAGAAACATTCTTTAAAATATTATAATTCTGAGAACTTGAGGCACAGGCAATTTTATTACAAGTAACTACAGCTATATTTTCACGTAAATAATGTTCATACATCTCTGAAACCTTTTGATTAGCAGTAATATCTATAAAAACACTATTCCTTAAATTATGAGAAGTTACTTTAGAATAAAAAGTATCTATGCCTGCCTTTTCTCCTTGTTGAAGGAGTTCTTTCCAGTTTGTTAAGTCTATCCCATTTTCATCAAAAAACATCATTTTAGAGTTAGAAATTCCAATAACCCTAATTTTTAGTTTTAAATTCTTTTGCACATAATTCTGTTGCTGCTCTATCTGAGCTAAAAATCGTTCTCCCACATTCCCAACTCCGGTAACAAAAAGGTTTAATTCCTTTATTCTTTCTTCAAAGAATCGTTCATGTAAAGTATTCAATGCTTTTTTTGCTTCTTTTTTATCAATTACAGCAGAAATATTTTTTTCAGAGGCTCCTTGAGCAATTGCACGAATATTTATATTATTCTTTCCTAAAGCACTAAACATTTTTCCGCTTAATCCATGATGATTTCTCATATTATCACCTACCAAAGCAATAATGCATAAATCTTGCTCAACTTTTACAGGTTTTACTTTTTGTAATTGAATTTCATATTCAAATACCTCATCAATAATTTTTGATGCTGTTACTGCATCATCATCTGAAATAGCAATACAAATAGATAATTCTGATGAAGCTTGAGTAATTAAAATGATATTGATATGATGTAGGTAAAGAGCTTCAAATAAGCGTTTAGAAAATCCAGGAATACCTACCATTCCATTACCTTCAAGGGTTACTAATGTGATGTTTTCTATATAACTAATACCCTTCACTGGTTTATTCTTACTCGTTTCTTTTGTTATTAAAGTTCCCTGATCTGCTGGCTTAAAAGTATTCTTAATAACAATTGGGATCTCTTTTTGTAATACTGGCTGAATTGTTGGAGGATAAATTACTTTCGCTCCAAAGTGAGATAATTCCATCGCTTCATGATACGATATATGATCAATTACAGAAGCTTGTTTTACGATAGATGGATTGGCTGTAAACATACCACTTACATCTGTCCAAATTTGTAATTCACTACAATCTAATGCCGCAGAAATAATAGCTGCTGTAAAATCTGAACCACCCCTTCCTAAGGTCGTAGTTTTCCCATTTATTGTTCTGGCTACAAAACCTGGAACTATAGTCACTTTTTGTGAACGACTTGAGAAATATTCTTGGCAATTTTTAAATGTAGCAGAAAAATCAACCAACGCATTGTTGTAATTATCTGAAGCTACAATTAGTTCTCTAGTATCTTTATAAACAGCTTTAAAACTTTCATTTGCTGCTTGTGAAATGATATAAGAAGAAAGCAATTCACCAAAACTAGATACTTTTGCTAAGGTTTTTGGGCTCAACTCTCGCAATAAAAAACATCCTTCATAGATTGTTTCTAGATGATTAAACAGTTGTTTTACATAACCGTTAACAGAACTCTGCTCTTTTACAGGTAGTAATTCTTTGATGATATTAAAATGATTGTTTTCTAATTCTTTTAGAACTTCTAAATAATCTTCATTTTTTTGTGCCGCCAAAGTAGCCCCTTTTATAAGGGCATTTGTAGTTTTACCAAATGCAGAAACAACCACTACTATATCTTGTTCTTCTGAAGATTTAGAAACAATCGCTAATACTTTTTGTATGTTTTTTGAGGAGGCTACAGATGATCCACCAAACTTTAATACTTTCATTTTTAAAAGTTTTGAAAAAAATATTCTTAAAATTTTAAAATTTCGATCTTTCGAAATTTGAATAGTTACCTAGATTTTATATGTGAAAAATAAACCCCTAAAGGGTAATAGAAGTAATGATAATAATAATAAAAGTTATGCGAACTAAGTAGTTTTGTAGCGTATTAATTATATGTTCTTTTGTTAGTTTCACAATTCAAATGTATCATTTATATTTAGTTAAGAATAAAAAAAAGTAATTTTCTAGAGAACTTTTATGAATCTCACAAAATCAGCTATTATTATTTGCAGAATATTTATTTTTTATGATTTCACCAATTGGTTTTTTCTGAATATTGCTTTCTAACCAAGATATAATATCTAAATATAAAAAAGCTCTGCTTTCATAAGGATCATCTTCAAAAGTTTTTAATTTTAAATGTAATTTTACAAAGGCCTTCTTTATGTCTTGAGGATAAATGTTTTGCAAGCTTTTAATAAATTTTATCATCTCTTTTTGAACTTCATGTAAATCGTTCATTTTCAGCAAAAACTTATAAGTACTCTTTAATAAGGTTTCTATGTGATAATCGTACCCTGCTTCATAATGAGCAAATAAATTTAGTATTCTTGAAAAACACAATAAATCTTGCCTCATAGATAAGGACTTGTTTGAGATAATTTTATCTAAATAAAAGATACAGGTATCATTATCTCCTGAGCCAAAATACATGCTAGCAAATTTGTAATAAAATGTCATTACATGATGTTCATCTATTCTATTTTTAAATAATTTTAATTGTGAGTCAATTGCTGGTATTATTGTCAAACCTTCATCAAAATTACCATCTGTAAAATACAGATTTATCTTATGAAGATTTATATATAAAAAACTAAGTGCTTCAATATTATTGTCTGAAGGAAATCCATCACTTTTTATAATTTTCTCAAGGCTAGATAGTGTTTTTTCAAATCTATCTTTTCTTCTTATAAAAAATAACGATTCTAATAAATAATTATTTCCTTTTAGAAAAAATACAGGGTGAGAGTTAATCATCATTGGGTTTTCGTAAAATAATTCAACCCACTTTGATGCATACTTATAACAATTTAAAAAATCTTGGGTAAGAAAACTATACCATAAATGAGCTTTATAAAGCCATAATTTTTCTCTGAAACCTAATTGACTAATTTCAAATTTTGGTAATCTGTTATAAAAATAATCTCTTATATAGATATTTTCCTCTTCGTTTTTCACATAGCCAGACTTCAAAATAATACTGTATAATTGAAGTGATAAATTAGATAATTTACTAGCAATCACATTTAAAGCACTGAGTTCTTTGGCTTGTATTGTTAATTCATCAGCCCTATTACTTATGCTTCTTGTAATGTATTGAGATTCTATGACTTTCTCTAATTCAACTACTTCATAAGCTAAGTTTTTCTCTTCATTATAGATGGCAAATTCTTTGGCTTTTTCTAAAATTTTAAGACTTTGTTTATACAATCCCTTATGATATAAAATTGAAGCAAAATCTAATTGTTCTCTAATTTGAGAGCGAACATTTTGGTGAGAAGGGCTTAATTTTAAACTAATTAATACTTGTTTATATAAGTGTGCTTTTACGTTTGCTAGTTGTTGTTTTTTAATCCCTCCTTTTTTTAAGATGGCTGCTTCATCATAAATAGTTGCTTTGTCTAAAAAATTGAATAAATTTAAAAACTTAGAGTCAGTATTTACTCCTAATCTGCCTACATATAGCTTAAATTGTCGCTTTTCAGATTTTGAAAGCGATTTTACTAATTGAAATAAATTATCTTTTTGAGACTTAGTCATATTGAAAATAACTTATTAAGTTATTAATTATTAGTACTTTAAATGTTGTTTCTCTTGTTGAACATCGTAATATTATGAAATTAAAACATGTCTAAGAGCTATCCAAAATATAAATTCGTAAGGCAATACAAAAATATATTTTAATAAATGTCAGATACTACCATTCAAATCTTTGATACTACTCTTCGAGACGGAGAGCAAGTGCCTGGATGTAAGCTAGATACAAAACAAAAATTAATCATAGCAGAACAGCTAGATATTTTAGGTGTAGATGTTATTGAAGCTGGTTTCCCTGTTTCTAGTCCTGGTGATTTTAAATCTGTTGAAGCTATTTCAAAAATGGTGAAAAATGCAACTGTTTGCGGGCTTACTAGAGCTGTAAAAAAAGATATTGAAGTTGCAGCTGAAGCGCTACGTTTTGCAAAAAAACCAAGAATACATACTGGTATTGGAACCTCTGACTCACACATAAAATATAAGTTCAATTCTAACAAAGATGATATTTTACACAGAGCTTTTGAAGCTGTAAAATATGCAAAATCATTTGTTGAAGATGTAGAATTCTATGCAGAAGATGCCGGAAGAACAGACAATGAGTTTTTAGCAAGAGTATGCGAACAAGCCATCAAAGCAGGAGCAACAGTTTTAAATATTCCTGATACTACAGGCTATTGTTTACCAAGTGAATACGGTGCAAAAATAAAATACCTAAAAGAAAATGTAAAAGGAATAGAGTATGCAATTCTTTCTTGTCATTGTCACAATGATCTTGGACTAGCAACTGCCAATTCTATTGAAGGAATTATTAATGGTGCTCGTCAAATAGAGTGTACAATTAACGGTATAGGTGAACGTGCAGGAAACACAGCCTTAGAGGAAGTGGTTATGATTTTAAAACAACATCCATACTTAAATTTAGATACTAACATCAATACGAAACACTTGTATGGTATTAGTCAGCTTGTTAGTGAAAGCATGGGGGTTTATACCCAACCAAATAAGGCCATCGTTGGAGCCAATGCTTTTGCTCACAGTTCTGGAATTCATCAAGATGGTGTAATTAAGAATCGTGAAACCTATGAAATTATAGATCCTAAAGATGTAGGAGTTACAGAATCTGCCATTGTTTTGACAGCCAGAAGCGGAAGAGCAGCCTTAGCTTACAGGGCTAAGATTGTAGGCTATGAATTAACAAAACTACAGTTAGATATCGTGTATGCTAGCTTTTTAAGTTTTGCAGATCAAAAGAAAGAAGTAAATGATGAAGACATTCATCAAATTATAGCTTCAAGTAGTATCTCAAAGCAAATTTTATTAGCATAATTAAAAAATAAACCTACTTCTCGGAGAAACACACTATGAGCAAAACACTTTTCGATAAAATATGGGATCAACATGTTATTGACACTATCAAAAACGGACCACAAGTTTTATATATAGACAAGCATTTAATACATGAAGTTACCAGTCCACAAGCTTTTAATGAACTAAAAGAAAGATCAATTCCTGTTTTTAGACCCAATCAAATAGTGGCAACTGCAGACCACAACACACCAACTATAGACCAACATTTACCAATAAAAGATGATTTGTCTAGAAATCAATTAGAACAACTTACTACAAATTGTGCAGATAATAATATTACGCTATACGAATTAGGACATCAATACAATGGAATTGTTCATGTAATGGCTCCAGAATTAGGAATTACACAGCCAGGAATGACTATGGTATGTGGAGATAGCCACACCTCTACTCATGGTGCTTTTGGTGCCATTGCTTTTGGGATAGGGACCAGTCAGGTAGCACAAGTATTTGCAAGCCAGTGTCTATTACTTACAAAACCCAAAAGTTTACGAGTAACTGTTCATGGAAAGCTTAGTAAAGGAGTGCTTCCAAAAGACGTTATTCTATACATAATTTCTAAACTTGGGACCAATTCTGGGACTGGATATTTTTGTGAATATGCTGGAGATGTTTTTAAAGATATGAGCATGGAAGGAAGAATGACTGTTTGCAATATGAGTATAGAAATGGGTGCACGTGGAGGAATGATAGCTCCAGATCAAACTACTTACGACTATATTAAGGGAAGAAAATTTGCTCCTAAAGGAATTGAATTTGATGAAAAAGTAGCCTACTGGAATACATTACCTTCAGATAATGATGCTGTTTTTGATCAAGAATATACTTTTGATGCAGAAGATATTGGACCAATGCTTACCTATGGAACAAATCCTGGAATGGGAATTAAAATTACAGAAACTATTCCTGTACACCAAAATGCTTCTTTCAAAAAATCATTGGAATATATGAATTTTGAAGCAGGAGCTTCTTTAATTAATCAGCCTATAAATTATGTGTTTATAGGAAGTTGTACCAATTCTAGAATTGAAGATTTTAGAGTTGCTGCCAACTATATTAAAGGGAAGCAAAAAGCCACTAATGTAACCGCCTGGTTAGTTCCTGGAAGTAAACAGGTAGAAACTCAAATTATTAAAGAGGGATTAAAAGATATTTTTGTTGAAGCGGGTTTTGAGCTAAGACAGCCAGGTTGCTCTGCTTGTTTAGCAATGAATGATGATAAAATACCCAAAGGTGAATATTGTGTTTCTACTTCTAACAGAAACTTTGAAGGCAGACAAGGACAAGGATCTAGAACTATTTTAGCTAGTCCTTTGGTTGCTGCAGCTACAGCTATTGAAGGAAAAATTATTGATATTACTAAACAATTAAGTTAATGGAAAAGTTTATAAAAATAACATCGAAGGCAATTCCGTTAGCTATAGAAAATGTTGATACAGATCAAATTATTCCAGCTCGTTTTTTAAAGGCTACCGATAAAAAAGGGTTTGGAGATAATGTGTTTAGAGATTGGAGATTTGATAAGAATGGAGAGTTAAACACTGAATTCTCATTAAACAATACTTCCTACTCAGGAAATATTTTAATAGCAGGAGATAATTTTGGATGTGGTTCTAGTAGAGAACATGCAGCATGGGCTCTTGTTGGATACGGTTTTAAAGTAATTGTTTCTAGTTTTTTTGCAGATATCTTTAAAGGAAATGCATTAAACAACGGGCTATTACCTTTACAGGTATCACCTACTTTTTTAGCTGTTTTGATGAAATCTGTTCAGGATAATCCAGCAACTGAAATTGAAGTCGATCTAGAAAATCAAACAATCTCACTTTTAGAAAAAAGTATTTCTGAAAGTTTTGAAATTGACTCATACAAAAAAACATGTATGATTAATGGCTATGATGATATTGATTATCTTTTAAGTAAAAAAGAAATGATTGAGGCTTTTGAAGCACAAAGAATACAATTAAAATAAATTTAAAAATATTATATTTCCGTTTTTAACCGGAACAACTAAAAAAATGAAATTAAATATAGCAGTATTACCCGGAGATGGAATTGGACCTGAAGTAACCAACGAAGCTGTAAAAGTTTTAAAAGCGATCGCCTCTGAATTTGATCACACATTCATTTTCAAAGAAGCCAGTGTTGGTGCCATAGCCATTGATATAACTGGAAACCCTTTACCAGACAAAACATTAGAATTGTGCATGGCTACAGACGCCATTTTATTTGGCTCTATAGGGCATCCAAAATATGACAATGACCCATCTGCTAAAGTAAGACCAGAACAAGGATTGCTAAAACTAAGAAAGTCATTAGGATTGTTTGCCAACATTCGTCCCGTAAAAGCTTATGAAGCACTTATTGATAAATCTCCGTTAAAAAAAGAAATTATTTCGGGAACAGATATCAGCATTTACAGAGAATTAACAGGTGGAATTTATTTTGGTGAAAAAAATCTGAGTGAAGATGGAAATACTGCTTCAGATTTATGCCAATACAGTAGGTTTGAAATTGAAAGAATAGCACATTTAGCTTTTAAAGCTGCTCTAAACAGAGATAAAAAAGTAACCCTTATAGATAAAGCAAATGTTTTAGAAAGCTCTAGGTTGTGGCGGAAAGTAGTTGGAGAGGTTGCCAAAGAATACCCAACTATTGCATTAGATTTCTTATTTGTAGACAATGCAGCCATGCAAATGATTTTAAACCCAAAACAGTTTGATGTAATTCTTACAGAAAACATGTTTGGAGATATTATTAGTGATGAAGCAAGTGTTATTGGAGGATCTATAGGCTTATTAGCTTCGGCCTCCGTAGGTAAAAAATATGCCTTATTTGAACCTATTCACGGATCTTATCCTCAAGCAACAGGCAAAGGAATTGCCAATCCAATAGCTTCAATTTTATCTGCGGCTATGTTGTTAGATCATTTTCAACTCATTGAAGAAGCTGCTTTAATTAGAAAAGCTGTAGATAAATCTTTAAAGTTAGAAATTACAACACCAGATTTAAATACTAAAACAGACATGGTCTCTACTTCTAAAGTTGGCGATTTTATTGAAGATTTCATAAACAACCCCAATGATACTAATGTTAATTTTACAAACATGCACTTGGGTCAATCAACTATTATTTAAACATAAAGTTTATTCAATAAAAAAGGGAAAAGAGCCAAAGCTCTTTTCCCTTTTTTATTAGTTATTATTTTTATTAAACAGTTACAGCAGCTTTTTTAGACTTTCTATATAAGAAAGAATTGAAAATATTTCTTTTACCAAAATTGTTAATAGATTTACTATTCACAAATTTATTGAACAAAATTTTATTTACACCAAAATATTCATAGGTGTTCCCATCGGTAAAGGTAACTTCCATCAACATACTTTTGTGATGAAAATCATCTACTCTAGAGGCTGTAATAGTAGCTTTGTAGTCTTCTAAATTTGCCGCTTTGGTTTCTGGTGCGATGCTTACCAAAAAATGATATCCATCAATAATTTTTAAACTTATCTCGCCAGCTTCTTTCTTTTTTTCTTCTTCTTGAAACTTATCTGGATGCCATTCTTTTACAAGTCCTCTATAGGTTGTTTTTAATTCCTTCAAGTCTATAGCTCCTTCTACTTTAAACAGTTTTTTATATTCTTTGATACGCTTCATTTGTACTATTTTTCAAATTGAGCGCAAATCTATTCATAATACTTGAAATAGACAGTCACCTTGCCTATTTTATTTACTAAATTTAAATAGATGAAAATCAAGTTTTTAAATTCTAAAAAAAAACGATTCTAGGACCTGTTTTTTTAAAACTACAAAATTGACTTTCCCTTAGGAAATTTTTCTCTAATCTTATCTAAACTTAAATTATGAATACTCCCAATATGCGTATGTTGCTTTGTATTAGTGGCTTCATAGGTTCCGTTTGTTACTGTAGCTCCTATTTGCTGATAGGCTTCTCTAAAAGACAGTCCGTCCATAACTAAATTATTAATGGAATCTACGGTACTCAAATGTTTGTATTTTTCATCCTGTAAATTAATTTTCTTTACTTGAATTTGCTGAATTGAGTAATTAAAAATTTCCAAGACAGTCTTCATTTCTTCGAGGGCTGAGATCATATTTTCTTTTAATAGTTGAAAATCTCTATGATAGCCACTCGGCAAATTATTAGTAATTAGAATCATTTCAATTTGCAATGCCTGAATTTTATTTGATTTTCCACGTATCAATTCAAATACATCTGGATTCTTTTTATGTGGCATAATACTACTTCCGGTTATTAATGTATCTGGAAAAGCAATAAAATCGAAATTTTGACTCATATACAAGCAAATATCCATCGCAAATCTAGACAGGGTATTTGCTAAACTACCTATAGCAGCCGCAATTGTTCTCTCATTTTTCCCTCTACCCATTTGAGCAGCAACCACATTAAACTTAAGTGTTTCAAAACCAAGCTCTTTAGTTGTAAATTCTCTATCTACAGGAAATGAACTTCCATAACCTGCTGCAGAGCCAAGAGGATTTTGGTTTACTGTTTTAAAGGCTGCATCAAGCACATAAACATCGTCTATAAGTAATTCTGCATAAGAAGAAAACCACAAACCAAAAGAAGATGGCATAGCTACTTGCAAATGTGTATAGCCTGGCAATAAAGAACTTTTGTGAATTTCCGCGAGTTCTAGTAATGTATTAAAGAAAGTACCTGTAAGCTCTTTAATAGTGCTTAATTGCTCTTTATAATACAACTGTAATGCAACTAATACTTGATCATTTCTTGATCTTGCAGTATGAATTTTCTTACCAACTTCTCCAAACATACTTGTTAGTTCAAATTCTATCTTAGAATGCACATCTTCAAATTGAGCTTCAATGACAAAGCTTCCTTCTTGAATTTGTTTAGCTAAAATTGATAATCCTTTTTCTAGTAGCTGTAATTCTTCTGAAGTAATAATTCCAATAGAAGCTAACATTTTGGCGTGCGCTACTGAAGCTTGTACATCATATTTTGCAATATGAATGTCTATTTCTCTGTCATTCCCTACTGTAAATTGCTCTATTAGCTGGTCTATTTTTATGCCTTTATCCCAAAGTTTCATTTCTTATAATTTTTTAATTCTTAAAATTCAAAGGCAAGAGATTAGAGTACTTTGCTAAAAAACAAGACTTCTCTCTTATCTCTATTTTTATAGTATTTGTTCTAATATCTTTATGTACAACTCTATTCCTTGTTCAATTTCTTGTAAATAAATAAATTCATCTGCCGTATGAGAGCGTGTACTATCTCCAGGACCTAATTTTAAGGAAGGACAGTCTAATACAGATTGATCTGATAATGTTGGAGACCCATAGGTTTTTCTTCCCAAAGCAATTCCTGCTTTCACCAATTCGTGCTCAACTGGAATGCAAGATGAATTTAATCGTAAGCTTCTGGGAGTTATGGTTGTGCATGGCGATTCTTTTTCTAGAATCTCTGCAATTTTTTGGTTGCTATATAGATCATTTACGCGAACATCTATCACCAACTCAACTTCTGCTGGAATGGCATTATGTTGCTTACCTGCGTTCATTTGAGTAACAGTCATTTTTACATCACCCAAACTTTTGGAAGTCTTTTTAAATTGAAAGCTCTCAAACCATTGTAAAACATCTATGGTATTGTAAATAGCGTTATCATCATTTAGATGTGCTGCATGACTTGGAGTTCCACTAACTATTGCATCAAAAACCACCAAGCCTTTTTCTGCAATGGCTAATTGCATTAAGGTGGGTTCTCCAACAATTGCAACAGCAACTTCTGGAATAATAGACAACATACTGTTTAATCCGTTTTTACCACTACTCTCCTCCTCAGCAGAAGCAACAACTACCAAATTGTATTTTAAATTCTTATGATGGTAGAAATAGGTAAATGTTGCTAATAATGAAACCAAACAACCACCGGCATCATTACTTCCTAACCCATATAATTTTCCGTTTTCAACAATGGCTTTGAAAGGATCTTTAGTATATGCTTTATTGGGTTGAACAGTATCATGATGAGAATTCAATAAAAATGTTGGTTTGCTTTCATCAAAATATTTATTGACTGCCCACACATTATTTTGTGTTCTTTGATACGCTATTTTATTTTCTAGAAACCAAGATTCTATAAGTAGAGCCGTGTTCTGTTCTTCAGATGAAAACGACGATGTTTCTATTAAATTTTTGAGTAATGCAATAGCATCAATTGTTAGCTTTTCTATTCTCATTTTTATTGAATTGTTGTACATCTAAATTCTTTATTAAAAAGCATGTCAGACTTTCCGATACACACTTTTGAAACATTCTTTTCTAAAGCATAAAAACAATTATCTAATTTTGGAATCATTCCTTCATTTATAATTCCTGAACTCTTTAATTCTTGATAGCTTACCTGATTTATTTTTTCAATCACAGAGTCATTGTTATCTATATTTTTTAAGACACCTTTTTTTTCAAAACAGTAATACAGTTGTACTGTATAAAGTTCAGAAAAAGCAATCGCTAATTCTGAAGCAATAGTATCTGCATTTATGTTTAATAATTGTCCTTTTTCGTCATGAGATATTGCAGAAAATATATTTGATATACCATTGTTTAACAATATATTAACAACACTTATATTAACCTTTACTACATCCCCAACAAAACCATAGTCAATTGTTAATTTTGGTCTTTTTTTTGCAATAATTGTATTCCCATCTGCTCCAGAAAACCCTATAGAATTACAGTTAAAACTTTGTAAGATTGCCACAATATTTTTATTAATTTTACCTGCATATACCATGGTAACAATCTCTAAAGTTTCAGCATCTGTAACTCTTCTTCCATCTATCATTTGAACAGGAATATTCATTTTATTAGCTAACTTAGTTGCAGATTTTCCACCACCATGAACTAAAATTTTTGGTCCTTTTAAGCTTGCAAAATCTTTCAAAAATGAGATTAATTCAACGTCATTATCTATAATATTACCGCCTATTTTTACAACTTTTAATGTTTTCATTTTAACGCATTTAATATTTTTTTTAAAACTATTTGAGCTGCAAAAGTTCTATTATTTGCTTGTTCAATTACTACAGAGTTTTCACAATCTAATACTGCATCTTCAACAACAACATTTCTTCTTACAGGCAAACAGTGCATAAATTTTGCAGTTCCTAATTTCTCTTTAGTTAGCATCCAATTAGCAGTTACATCTAATACTTTACCGTAAGTATTATAACTGCTCCAATTCTTTACATACACAAAATCTGCCTCTTTTATTGCTTCTTCTTGATGGTAGTTAATAGCTACACCTTTGGTAAGTTCAGTATTCAATTCATATCCTTCTGGATGACTAATTGAAAAATCTACATCTAGATCTTTCATCATACTTACAAAAGAATTGGCAACAGCTTGAGGTAAAGCTTTCGGATGTGGTGCCCAAGACAAGACTACTTTTGGCCTTGATGTTACTTTTAATTCTTCAATAGTAATAGCATCAGACAATGCCTGTAATGGGTGTGCTGTGGCACTTTCCATATTTATAATTGGAACTGTGGCATATTTTAAAAAGCTGTTTAATACGTATTCAGATTCATCTTTTGCTTTATCTGTGAGTGAAGGGAACGCTCTAACCGCAATAATGTCTGCATATTGAGAAATAACACAAGCTGCCTCTTTAATATGTTCTGCTGTATTGAGGTTCATTACAGTTCCATCTTCATATTCTAAATTCCAAGTATCATTAATAGTTAGAACCATTACGTCCATTCCTAGGTTTCTAGCTGCTTTTTCAGTACTCAACCTAGTTCTTAAACTAGCGTTAAAAAAAAGCATTACTAGGGTTTTATGATTCCCTAACTTTTTAAATTGGTATGGATTTTTTTTCAATTGAATCGCTTCTTTAATAGTTTGTTCAATATTTTTAATGTCGTAAATCGTTATGTAATTCTTCATGATACTTCAATCTTTAACGCTTCAATAAATAGATCTATATGTTTCTTTTGTATTGTTAACGGAGGTAAGATTCTCAATAGATTCGGGTTTTTGGCATTTCCGGTAAATATGTGATGTTTATAGATGAGCTCTTTCCTTAACGCTGCTACAGGAAAATCAAACTCTAACCCCAACATTAAACCTCTTCCTTTTATAGCTTTTACCTTTGGTATTTTTAGTGCTTGCTTTTTAAAGTAATAAGAAATTTCCTTTGCATTTTTTTGTAGCTTCTCTGTTTTTAGAACCTCCAAAACTGTTAATGAAGCTGTACATGCTAAATGATTTCCACCAAAAGTGGTTCCTAATAACCCAAAGGATGCTTTTATAGAGGAGTGAATTAAGATTCCTCCTACTGGAAACCCATTTCCCATTCCTTTTGCCATAGATATAATATCAGGTGTAATCTTGTGTTTTTGAAAAGCAAAAAAATCACCAGTTCTTCCAAAGCCAGATTGTACCTCATCTGCAATTAAAATTACCTCATACTTTTTACACAATAAATGTAAACCTCTATAGAAACTGGTCTTACTCTCATCTAATCCTCCAACTCCCTGTATGCATTCTATAATAACAGCACAGACATCTTGCTGTTTTAATGCAGCTTCAACCCCTTGTAAATCTCCTAAATTAAATAGCTCTATTTCTTGTTGCGCATTTATAGGAGCAATTATTTTTGAATTGTCTGTTACGGCTACTGCAGCAGATGTTCTTCCATGAAAACCATTTTTAAATGCAATTACTTTCTTTTTATTTGTCTGAAAAGAAGCTAGCTTTAATGCATTTTCATTGGCCTCTGCGCCAGAGTTACATAAGAATAAATGATAATTTTTACATCCAGAAGTTTCTGCCAGCTCTTGAGCCAGTTTATCTTGCAAAGGATTTTTAATAGAATTGCTATAAAACCCAATTTTATTAATTTGTTTTGCAATATTATAGACATATTTTGGATGCGAATGCCCTATCGAGATAACTGCATGACCACCATACAAATCTAAATACTGAACATTATTTTTATCATAAACATATACATCTTTAGCTCTTACAGGTGTAATATCAAATAATGGATATACATTAAATAAATTCATAATAGATCTGTTTTAATGCTATTTATTTTATTGAAAGATGCCACCATACCTTGTATTAGGGAAGAACTTAATCCTTTGTGTTCCATTTCATTCAAGCCTTCTATGGTACATCCTTTTGGGGTGGTTACTCTATCTATTTCTTGTTCTGGATGACTTCCCTTAGTAATTAATAAATTTGAAGCTCCTTCACATGTATACATCGCAAGCTTTTGAGCTTCCTGAGCATCAAAACCTAATTGAATAGCTGCCTGTGTTGTTGCTCTTATCAATCGCATCCAAAAAGCAATACCACTTGCACAAACAACAGTAGCTGCTTGCATTTGATCTTCTGGAATTACAATGGAATTTCCAAGTCTATTAAATATGGCTTCTGCAATTTTTATTCTTTCCATTCCTTTTTGGTTACTACACAAACAGGTCATAGATTTACCAACAGCAATAGCAGTGTTAGGCATCGCTCTAATAATAAAATTATCTAGACCAATAACACTCTCTATCTTGGCAACTGAATAGCCTGTAATAGTAGAAATTATTACATGTTTTTCTGTTAATAGTCCTTTAATCTCCAACAAAACTTTCTCTAAATGAGCAGGTTGAACAGCAAAAATTAGAATGTCTGATTTTTCTATTGCTTCTTTATTATCTGTAGTTAAAAAGACATTTGAATAGCCTTTAAACTCTTGAATGTTTTCTAAATTTCTTTTTGTTAGATACAACGATGTAATTGCGTCTTCAGAGATCAATCCAATTGCTATAGAGCACCCTAAATTTCCCGTTCCTATGATGGCTATTTTCATAATTTATTTATTTTTTATATGTTGTTTTCACTCTACTCAGACACCATTTTTTAGGAGACTGAGCGGAGTCGAAGTTTAAAAATATGTTGCTTTTAACTTTAAACCTTCTGTTTCTTCAAATCCAAACATAAGGTTCATGTTCTGAACAGCCTGGCCTGAGGCCCCTTTTAACAAGTTATCAATACAACTTGTAATTAATAATTTATTATCATGCCTATGCAAATGAATGAGGCATTTACTTGTATTTACAACTTGCTTTAAATGCAATTCTTCATTAGAAATAAAAGTAAATACAGCATCTTTATAAAAATGTCTATATAACTTTACAGCCTCTTCTAAGCTTCCTAAAAACTTTGTGTAAATTGTTGCATAAATTCCTCTAGAAAAATTTCCTCTAGCTGGTATAAAGTTGATCTCCTTAGTAAAAACTTGCTGCAACTGTTTTACGGATTGATGAATCTCTTCTAAATGCTGATGATGAAACGGTTTATACGTAGAGAAATTATTATCTCTCCAGGTAAAGTGGGTTGTTTTAGACAAGGAAGTACCTGCACCAGAAGCACCAGTAACTGCATGTACATGAACATCATCTTTTAATAAACCATTAGCCGCAAGTGGTAAAATACCTAGTTGTAAAGCCGTCGCAAAGCAGCCTGGATTTGCAATAGCTTTGGCTTGCTTAATTTTTTCTTTTTGAAGTTCTGGTAGGCCATACACAAACTCTCTTCCTTGAAAGTAAACATCTTTTTTTAATCTAAAATCTGTACTTAAATCAACAATTTTTGTTGTTAAAGAGAATGAAAATTCCTCTAAAAAAGCTTTTGAATTTCCATGCCCTAAACATAAAAAAAGAACATCCACTTTTAAATTAACTTCACTGGTAAAAACTAAGTCTGTATCACCTACTAAATCTTGATGTATAGCACTTACTTTATTTCCTGAGTTAGAGGTACTATAGATAAAATTAATAAACACTTCTTTGTGATGTAATAAAATTCTAATTAATTCTCCGGCGGTATAACCTGCCCCTCCAATTATTCCTGCTTTAATTTTCATATATATAATTTTTAGCTCTAAATTATGTGGCTTCGACTTCGCTCAGCCACCAAGTACTTTTATAAAAATTCCTCTGCGAGGATCATTTGTGTATGTTTTGAAATATTTTACTCTGATTTGCATATATTTTTATAAACCCTTTCGCCTCATCAGCTGTCCAAGCTTTATTTTCTTCACCATAACAACCAACAGCAGAATTCATTAAATCGTTCTCAGAACTAATACCATTTAAGGTAAAATGGTATGGCTTTAAAGTAACAAAAACATCACCAGATACATTTGTTTGACTACTTTCTAAAAAAGCTTCTAAGTCTCTCATCACTGGATCTAAAAACAAGCCCTCATGTAAGTGTGTCCCATACCAATTTGCCAGGTACTCTTTGTGTTGTAGTTGCCATTTAGTAAGCGTATGTTTTTCCAATAAATGATGTGCTTTAATAATAACACTAGCTGCAGCAGCCTCAAAACCAACTCTACCTTTAATCCCTATAATAGTATCACCTACATGAATATCTCTTCCAATGGCATATTGAGAGGCTAATTTATTTAAGGTTTCAATAATTTCCTGTGGCAAGCCAACTTGGTTATTTACAGCTATTATTTCGCCTTTAGAAAACGTTAATTTTACGAGTTCATTTTCTTTTTTTTCTAGCTGAGATGGATAGGCTTCTTCTGGTAGAGGCTTATTTGATGTTAGTGTTTCTGAGCCACCAATACTGGTTCCCCACAAACCCTTATTAATAGAGTATGTTGCTTTAGACCAAGGCATGTCTATTCCTTTTGATACTAAATAATCTATTTCTTGCAGTCTTGTTAATTGCAGATCTCTAATGGGAGTAACAATTTTAATTTCTGGTGCTAGTGTTTGAAAAATTAAATCAAATCTTACCTGGTCGTTTCCTGCTCCTGTACTTCCATGAGCTATAAAATCTGCTCCAACTTCTTTAGCATATTCAATAATTTTAATGGCTTGCATACTTCTTTCTGCGCTTACAGATAAAGGGTAGCAGTTATTTTTTAAAACATTCCCGTAAATTAAAAATTTGACTACTTTTTGATAGTAGGTATCAACAGCATTAATGTTTTTATAAACACTTACTCCCATTGCGTACGCTTTCTTTTCTATACTATTTATTTCTAATTTTGTGAATCCACCAGTATTTACAGATACTGCATGAACTTCATAATCTAAATCTTTTGAGAAATGAACAGCACAATAAGAGGTGTCTAAACCACCACTATAGGCTAATACAAGTTTCTTTTTCATAGGTTTGAGTTTAAATTCTCTAATTGATATTTCATTTGTTGTTGTTTTTCTTAGTGTCTTTATAAAGGTCTTTCGTTAAAAAGAGTGTTTGTTTAATCTGTTTCAATCTCTGAAATACTTTCATTTTAGTTTTTTTAGATCTTTGCTTCATTAGATTAGGATCAAATAACATCCCTGTACATAAGCACATACTCTGAGATGTTCTTTGTAAGACGTCATAATTTTTACAGGTTTGGCAGCCTTTCCAAAATGATTGATCTTTGGTTAATTCAGAAAATGTTACTGGTTTATATCCCAAATCACTGTTCATTTTCATAACAGGCAATCCAGTAGTAATACTAAATACTTTTGCTTCTGGAAACTTTGCTCTAGAGTGTTTAAATACCTTTTCCTTAATCAACTTAGCAATTCCTCTTCCTCTATAATCTGGATGAACTATTAACCCTGAATTGGCTACAAATTTTCCATGATCCCATTTTTCTATATAACAAAAACCAACAAACTTATTTTTATCTAGAGCAATAACAGCATTGCTATTATTCATTCTTTGAATGATGTACTCAGGTGTTCTTTTGGCAATTCCGGTACCTCTAACATTAGCAGAATCGGCTATAGTCTTACAGATGATTTTTGCATAAATAGCATGTGACTTATCAGCAATAATAATTTCCAAAATGATGTATTGTATTGATTATAAACTTAAAATTGTAATGATTTTTTTTTTGAGAATAGAACCGGACTCACCTGAGTTCATAAATAGAAGACACCCCTACGGGCGACGAGAAAAAATACGAGGAAAAGAGACCTTATTATTATAAGAAATAACGAAGGTTGAAAAAAATGATATGAAAAGGATTGTGTACAATGTTTAAAAATAAAATGATTATTAACAGTATTTCGCTAGCATTAAGAATTAGCGGCGGCGATTGCGCAAGGGCAACACTGAAAATAATCTATATATTTTATTATTTTTACTAAACATGCTACAAATATGAAAAATGATTTTGAAACAGCAATGGCTTCAAAATCATTTTTTTTACGATTTACAGCTTTCTAAAAAAAAAGCCTTATAATTATGAATACTATATTTTCAGATAGCAGTTTACAACAATTCTACAATATATAATCTGTACTAATAAAATTAGAAGTTTTCTTTTCTAACAATTCTTTTAGTATAGCATTATTTGAAGGATTATCTTTTGACGCTACAAAGGTTCTAATAGAAAAAGAACGCAATGCATCATGAACACTTAATGTGCTTACCGCAGAATCTTTTCTACCAGTAAACGGATACACATCTGGACCACGCTGACAAGAACTGTTTAAATTTACTCTACAAACTAGATTCACTAAACTATCTATTAATGGAGCCAACGTAGCTACGTCTTTTCCAAACAAACTAACCTGTTGACCGTAATTAGAATCTGCAATATCATCTAGAGGCTCCTCTATATCTTTAAAAGAAATAATAGGCACCACAGGACCAAATTGCTCTTCATGAAAAACTTTCATATCCTTATTTACTGGATATAGAACAGCAGGGAAAATATAATTGTCTGAAGTTTCTCCTCCTTTAGCATTTAAAATACGTGCTCCATACTTTTTTGCATCATCTATTAAATCTTGAATATACGCTGGTTTACCTGGCTCTGGTAGTGGTGTTAACTTCACTCCTGATTCCCAAGGGTTCCCAAATTTTAGCTCGTCTACTTTGGCAGAAAAACGTTTGTTAAATTCTTCTACAATATCTTCATGAACGTACATTACTTTAAGAGCAGTACAACGTTGTCCATTAAATGCCAATGAACCTGCAATACATTCATCTATAGTTACATCTAAATCGGCGTCAGATAAAACAATCGCTGGGTTTTTTGCTTCTAAACCTAACACCAAACGTAATCTATTTACTTTTGGGTGTTGCGTTTGTAATGCTTTTGCAGATGTACTGTGACCAATTAAAGCCAAAACATCTATTTTCCCAGACTTCATAATTGGAGTAGCTAAGGCTCTACCTCTACCATAAATAACATTTACAACACCTTTAGGAAAACTATTTTGAAAAGCTTCTAATAGTGGAGATATTAATAAAACCCCAAATTTAGCAGGCTTAAAAATTGCTGTATTTCCCATTATTAATGCAGGAATTAACAGGCAAAAGGTTTCATTTAATGGATAATTATAAGGGCCTAAGCATAAGACTACACCTAATGGACCTCTTCTAATATGAGCATTTACACCGCTGTTTTTTTCAAACTTGGCACTGTCTCTATCCATTTGTTTGTAATCTTCTATGGTATCGTAGATATAATCTATTGTTCTATCAAATTCTTTTTCTGAATCTGGCAAGGTTTTTCCAATTTCCCACATGAGTAGCTTTACAATCTCTTCACGCTTGGTTTTCATTTGTACCACAAACTTATCCATGCAAGCAATTCTATCTACAACTTTCATTGTTGGCCATAAACCTTTTCCTTTATTGAAGGCATTACAAGCAGCCTCTAGTGCATCGTTAGCTTGTTCTTCACCTAGTTGTGGAATACTCCCCAATAATGTTGGCTGATATGACTCTGTGGATGAAATTGTTGAATATATATTAGCTGTTTCTCCAGACCATGTCTTTAATTGACCATCAACTAAATATGTTTTCTGTTCAATTGTTTTCTTAATATTGTATTGATCTGGTATGTTCATTGTTGTTTTTATTAAAGACATTCTTACTAAATTTAAAGTAGCTAATTTACGCTTCTCTAAACCAAAAATTGAAATAAATCTGGTTTATCATTTAAATAATCACCATAAAAATTATGACGTTTCATTCTTGCAATAAGGGGTTCTAAATCTTCTGCTTTTTTTAATTCTAAACCAACAACAGCTGCTCCCTTATATCTATTTGTTTTCTTTGTGTATTCAAAATGAGTAATATCATCATCTGGCCCTAAAATATCAGCAACAAATTCTCTTAATGCTCCTGCTCTTTGAGGAAACCTAATGATAAAATAATGTTTAATATTTTCAAAAAGTAATGCTCGTTCTTTAATTTCTGCAGTTCTAGTGATATCATTATTACTACCACTAATGATGCACACCACATTTTTACCAACAAGCTCTTCTTTATAAACATCTAAAGCTGCAATACTCAAAGCTCCTGCCGGTTCAACAACAGTAGCTTCCTTATTGTATAAATCTAAAATAATTTGACATACTTTTCCTTCAGGGATCGTTATCATATCATGTAAATTTTCTTTACATAATAAAAAATTAAGATTTCCAACGCGTTTAACCGCAGCACCATCAACAAAATTATCAATAGTATCCAGAACAATATTTTTTCCTGCTTGAATTGAAGCAGACATAGAAGGAGCTCCTTCTGGTTCTACTCCAATAACTTTAGTATTAGGTGACAATTGCTTAAAATAAGATGAGAGACCAGAAGACAAGCCTCCACCTCCAACAGGAACAAAAATATAATCTATGGGTTCTTTAGATTGTTCTAGTATTTCTAAACCAACTGTTGCCTGCCCTTCTATTATCTTTTCATCATCAAATGGGTGAATGAAAGTCTTTTGCAATCGTTCACTTTCTATAGTTGCTGCATATTTTGCATCATCAAATGAATCTCCAATTAAAACAACGTCTATGTATTGCTCACCAAACATTTTTACTTGATTTATCTTTTGTTTAGGTGTAGGAGAAGGCATATAAATTACCCCATAAATTTTAAGTAATTTACAAGACAACGCCACTCCTTGTGCATGATTTCCTGCACTTGCACAAATAATACCTTTGGCACGTTGTTTTTCTGTTAATGATGAAATCTTATTATAAGCACCTCTTATTTTATAGGATCTAACTTGTTGTAGATCTTCTCGTTTAAACAAAATAGTACTCTGGTACTTTTGAGAATATTGATTATTCTTAACCAAAGGCGTCTTTAAAGCGACTTCTCTTAAATTTAAAGCAGCTTTTTCTATGGCTTTTATTGTTGGTCTATATGTAACTTCAGTTTTCATGAAAGTTTTAGGATAAAACTGTTGTTTGTTCTACCTCTGTTTTAATAACTTTCATTGCTGTCATTGCACTTCGTAATCTTTTTCCTACAGATTCTATAGGATGATTTCTAATTGCGTCATTAACTTTTATTAATTCTCCATTATCTACATCATTAATGTTTGAAAACGACTCACCTATAATGTTAGTATCTACAGATTTCATAAAATCTACAAGTAGTGGATTGCATGCATGATCAAATAAATAACAACCATATTCTGCAGTATCGGAAATTACACGATTCATTTCAAATAATTTTTTTCTTGCAATAGTATTTGCTATTAGAGGCAATTCATGCAAAGATTCATAATAGGCAGAATCTTCAATAATTCCGGCACTTACCATCGTTTCAAAAGCCAATTCTACTCCTGCTTTCACAAAAGCAACCATTAATACTCCATGATCAAAATATTCTTGCTCTGAAATACTTTTTTGAGTTAAGCTAGTTTTTTCAAATAAAGTTTCTCCTGTAGCTGCTCTCCAAGTAAGAAGGTTCACATCATCATTTGCCCAATCTTCCATCATGGTTTGAGAAAAATGACCAGAAATAATATCATCCATATGTTTTTCAAACAAAGGCTTCATAATTTCTTTTAATTCTTCTGATAACTCATATGCTTTAATTTTAGCAGGATTAGACAATCTATCCATCATATTGGTTATTCCTCCATGCTTTAACGCTTCAGTAATGGTTTCCCATCCATATTGAATTAGTTTTGCTGCATAAGAAGCCTCTATACCTTTTTCAACCATTTTGTTAAATGAAAGAATAGAACCTGTTTGCAAAACACCGCATAAAATGGTTTGTTCTCCCATTAAATCAGATTTTACCTCTGCTACAAAAGAAGACTCTAAAACACCTGCTTTATCACCACCAGTTGCCGCTGCATAAGCTTTTGCTTGAGACCAACCTTTATTTTCCGGATCATTTTCTGGATGAACAGCAATTAATGTTGGCACACCAAACCCACGTTTATATTCTTCTCTTACCTCTGTTCCTGGGCATTTTGGGGCCACCATAATTACAGTAATATCTTCTCTAATTTTAGTACCTTCTTCTACAATATTAAATCCGTGAGAATATGACAAAGTTGCTCCTTTTTTCATTAAAGGCATTACAGATTTTACCACATTTGTATGTTGTTTGTCTGGGGTTAAATTTAAAACCAAGTCTGCCGTTGGAATTAATTCATCATAAGTACCAACAGTAAAACCATTGCCAGATGCATTTTTAAAAGAATCTCTTTGCTCTTTAATTGCAACTTCACGCAATGTATATGAAATATCCAATCCAGAATCTCTCATGTTTAAGCCTTGGTTTAAACCTTGGGCTCCACAACCAACAATTACAATTTTCTTTCCTAATAATGCCGTTACTCCATCTTCAAACTCTGAAGCTTCCATAAACCTACATTTCCCTAATTGTTCTAATTGATTTCTTAATGATAGCGTGTTAAAATAATTTGCCATGTTTTCTTTTATTTTAGTAATTAAATGCTTTTAGCATTTGAGATATATTCATTGGTTTTTTTGATACAGATATTCTTCCAGAACGTGTAAATTGTAAAATTCCAAAAGGTTTTAGTTCTCTGTACAATAATTCTATTTCTTCTTTTCTTCCAGATTTTTCAATCACAAAAAATTCTTTATTAACAGTAACTATTCTAGCATTACTTTCTTTAATAATATTTTGAATTTGCCTTTCTTCAAACAACAAATCTGATTGCAATTTAAACATACATGATTCTTGATAAATAGTTTCGTCGTCTGTATGATAATATGCCTTTATTACTTCTACTTGTTTTTCTATTTGACCAAGTATTTTCTTTACTTTTTCTTCACTTAGGTTTACAACTATTGTAAATTTAGATACTTCCTCTATTTCTGAAACAGATGTATTAATGCTTTCTATATTAATATGTCTTCTTTGAAAAATTGCCGATATCCGGTTCAATAAACCAATATTATTTTCGGTATAAATAGACACTGTAAATAATTGTTTTTGATCTTCCATATTATTCTAATCTTATATCTGAAACTGAAGCTCCTGTTGGTATCATAGGAAATACATTTCCTTCTTTCTCTACACAAACTTCTAAAAAATAAGCCTCTTCACTAGCCATCATCTCAGCAACTGCTTCCTTTAACTCTTCTCTTTTGGTAACCTTTCTAGCTTTTAAATAATACGCCTTTGCAATGGCTACAAAATCAGGATTAATCATTTCTGTAGAAGCATAACGCTTGTCAAAAAATAACTGCTGCCATTGACGAACCATTCCTAAAAAGTCATTGTTTAAAACCACCACTTTCACAGCAATTTTTTGTTGAAAAATAGTTCCTAATTCTTGAATGGTCATTTGATAGCCACCATCTCCAGAAATTGAAACAACTTGCCTCTCTGGTGCTGCCATTTTTGCTCCAATAGCTGCTGGTAAACCAAAACCCATAGTTCCTAAACCACCGGAAGTAATATTACTTTTTGTCTGATTAAATTCTGCATAACGACAAGCAATCATTTGATGCTGCCCAACATCAGAAACAATAGCTGCATCTCCGTTGCTTTGAATGTTTATTTCTTTTAATACTTCACCCATGGTTAATCCTTCTTTGGTTGGGTGTAAATCGTGTCTAATTACTTTTTCATATTCTATAGCATACAAATCTTTAAACTCTTGATGCCAAGCTGTGTGTTCTGTTGGGTTTAATAACGATAGTAGCTGACTCAAACTTTCTTTTGCATTTCCTAATACAGCAACTTCGGTCTTTACATTCTTATCTATTTCTGCAGCATCTATTTCAAAGTGAATTACTTTTGCTTGTTTTGCATAGGTCTCTAAATTTCCTGTAACACGGTCATCAAAGCGCATTCCAATAGCAATTAAAACATCACATTCATTGGTGAGTTTGTTAGGAGCATAATTACCATGCATTCCTAACATCCCAACATTTAATGGGTGTGATGTGGGAATTGCAGAAGCACCTAATATTGTCCAAGCAGATGGAATCCCTGTTTTTTCTATAACGGCCTTTAACTCAGACTCTGCTTTTCCAAGAATAACTCCTTGCCCCCAAATAATCATTGGCTTCTTGGCTTTATTTATGAGTGTTGCCGCTTCCTGTACTTTCTCTGAATCTATTGCTGGAAAAGGTTTATAGCTTCTAACTCCTTTACATTTTTGATAGTTAAAGTCAAACTCCTCAAACTGAGCATCTTTTGTGATATCTATTAAAACAGGACCTGGTCTTCCACTTTTTGCAATATAAAATGCTTTGGCAAAAACTTCTGGAATTTCTGATGCTTTGGTAATCTGATGATTCCATTTAGTTACTGGAGTAGAAATCCCTACAATATCGGTTTCTTGAAATGCATCACTTCCTAATAAGTGAGATCCAACCTGTCCGGTAATACAAACCATTGGAGTAGAATCTATTTGAGCATCTGCAATTCCAGTCACAAAATTTGTAGCTCCTGGGCCCGAAGTTGCAATAGCAACCCCTACTTTTCCTGAAATTCTAGCATATCCTTGTGCAGCATGTGTAGCTCCTTGCTCATGTCTTGTTAAAACATGATGAATTTGATCTTGGTATTTATATAATTCATCATAAACTGGCATAATAGCACCTCCAGGGTACCCATATAAGGTCTTAACTCCTTCGGCTAGCAAGCATCTAATAACCGCTTCGCTTCCAGAAATTCTTTCGGTAACTGAAATGTTTCCTTCTGATATTTTTTCTTTTTGTATGTTCATTATAAACCTTATTAAGATTTTTTTATTTTTTATTTAGTATCTCTATAATTCTTACACTAGAACTAAATAAGAATCAATGAGATAAATAGCAACTAAGTTGCTAAAATTCATCTGTTACACATCCTTTAGATGCAGACGAAACTGTTTTTGCATACTTGTATAAAACTCCTTTTGTATGTGTTGGTTTTTTAGCTACCCATACTAATTTTCTTTGAGCCAATTCTTCTTCAGAAATTAATACATTAATGGTATTATCTTCTGCACTAATTCTAATGATATCTCCTGTTTTTAACAATCCAATAGTACCACCTGATTGCGCTTCTGGGGTAATATGACCAACCACAAAACCGTGAGTTCCTCCAGAGAAACGTCCATCAGTAATTAAAGCTACTGATTTTCCTAAACCTGCCCCCATAATTAAAGAAGTTGGTTTTAACATTTCTGGCATGCCTGGCCCACCTTTAGGCCCTACATATCGTATCACTACAACATCTCCTCTATGAACCTCACCATTTGAAATTCCTGTATTAGCAGCTTGCTCACCGTCATAAACAACAGCTTTCCCCTCAAACAATAAACCTTCTTTTCCAGAAATTTTTGCAACAGCACCTTCACTTGCTAGGTTTCCGTAGAGTATCTGTATATTTCCTGATGTTTTTAAAGCCTTGTCTGTTGGAAAAATTACATCCTGATCTTCAAATTCTATTGAGACAACATCTGCTAAATTTTCGGCTAATGTTTTTCCTGTTACTGTCATACAATCTCCATGTAAATATCCACCATCTAACAAATATTTCATGATTGCAGGTGTTCCTCCTATTCCATGAACATCTTCCATTAAATATTTTCCAGAAGGTTTCAAATCAGCAATTAACGGTGTTTTATCTGAAACTCTTTGAAAGTCCTCTAGGGTAAAATCAATATCAGCAGCATGTGCAATCGCTAAAAAGTGAAGTACTGCATTGGTAGATCCTCCAAGGGCATTTACCAAAGCAATGGCATTTTCTATAGATTTTTTAGAAATAATATCTAAAGGTTTTAAATCTTGTTCTAATAGGTTTTTAATGGCTACTGCGTGTCTTTCTGATTCTGATAGTTTATTTGGGTTTTCTGCAGGAATAGAAGAATTATACGGTAAAGAAAAACCCATACACTCAATAGCTGAAGCCATTGTATTTGCGGTATACATTCCACCACATGCACCTGCTCCAGGTATAGACCTTTTAATGATTTCTCTGTATTCATCTTCTTCAATTTCTCCAGCAACTTTTTGACCAAGCGCTTCAAAGGCAGATACAATATTTAATTTCTTTCCTTTATAATTTCCTGAAGCTATAGTTCCTCCATACATCATAATTGAAGGGCGGTTAAGACGCAACATAGACATGACTGCTCCTGGCATATTTTTGTCACAACCTACAATAGCTATTAATGCATCATAACTTTGTGCATTCATAACCGTTTCAATAGAATCTGCGATAATATCTCTAGAAACAAGCGAATAGTTCATCCCAGATGTTCCCATAGAAATACCGTCTGAAACTCCTATGGTATTAAAACCTAGCCCAACCAAATCAGCAATTTTACATTCAATTTTTACCTCATCTTTCAACCGGTTTAAATGCATATTACATGGATTACCGTCATACCCAGTACTTACAATACCTACTTGAGCTTTTTGCATGTCTTCATCTGTAAGACCTACTGCATACAACATTGCTTGTGAAGCTGGCTGAGACTCATCTTGTGTTAACCTTCTACTGTGTTTATTAATTTCTTTCATTCTATTTTGAAATAGGTATTCTATTTTGAAGTTCTAAAGTAGTTTATTACTCTTTTTATTGTTTCTTACTATTGTGAAATCAGCTTAAACTCATAGCTTTTACATATTATTTAAAATACTCAAATACAGCTATTTAACCACTTTTATTTGTGATGTTCAAACACCCAAATTTTTCTATAAAAAAAGCCTTCCGTTTCGGGAAGACCTTTGATTTTTATCATCTATAAATATCATTCCCTATGGTTACGGATTGTTACCAATAATGACAGAAATAATATGTATTTGTATTGTTTTCATTACAAATACAAATTTAATGATTTTTATTTTAAATATTACATAGCAATTAAATCACCAGAAATATCCTTAGATGGCAATTCAGATTTACCCATTAAATAAATATCAACTTGTCTAGCCGCTTCTCTTCCTTCAGATATTGCCCATACAATTAAAGATTGTCCTCTACGCATATCACCCGCAGTAAAGATATTTGGGATATTGGTTTGATATTTTCCATATATGGCTTTATAATTTGATCGCCCATCTTTATCTATACCTAATTTGTCTGCTAAAGTACTTTCTGGACCAGTAAAACCTAAAGCTAATAGCGCTAAGTCACAAGGCCATGTTTTTTCAGTACCTGCTATTTCTATCAATTCTGGTCTTTTGCCAGGAATCACTTCCCATTGAACATTTATAGTTTTTAAAGCAATTAGTTTCCCTTCCTTATCCTTTATAAATTCTTTAGTATTAATTAACCAACTGCGTTCTACCCCTTCTTTGTGAGAGGAAGAAGTCTTTAATTTTAATGGCCAAAAAGGCCATGGAGTAGAAGCTGAACGATGGCCAGGAGGTTTTGGCATAATTTCAAAATTTACAACAGATTTTGCTCCGTGTCTATTTGAAGTACCAATACAATCTGAACCTGTATCACCACCACCAATTACGATCACATCTTTATCTGTAGCCATTATTTGATTTTTTACCTCCTTACCAAATAATACTTTAGTTTGTTGAGTTAAAAAATCCATTGCCTGAACAACACCATCAGCATCTATACCCGGAGTTGGCAAACTCCTTGTCTTAGTAGATCCTCCACATAAAACAAGACTGTCAAAAGATTTTAGGTCTTTCACATCATAATTTACACCAACATTGACGTTCACTTTGAAGATGATTCCTTCCGCTTTTAAAATTTCTATTCTTCTGTCAATAATTCCTTTTTCCATTTTGAAATTAGGAATTCCGTATCGCAATAAACCGCCTATTTCATCGTCTCTTTCAAAAACAGTAACAGTATGACCAGCTCTATTTAATTGCTGAGCAGCAGCCAACCCTGCAGGGCCAGAACCGATAACTGCAATTGTTTTGTTGGTTCTGTTTTTTGGAGGTTGAGGTTTAATCCATCCTTCCTTAAACGCACGTTCTACAATATTTTTTTCAATATTTTCAATAGATACGGGGTCTTCAATAATTCCTAATACACATGCTTGTTCGCATGGAGCCGGGCATAAGCGTCCTGTGAATTCTGGAAAGTTATTGGTAGAATGCAATATCCATGAAGCTTTTTGCCATTCTCCTTGATGTACCATATGGTTGAAATCTGGAATTAGATTTCCCAAAGGGCATCCACTATGGCAAAAAGGAATACCACAATCCATACAACGTGAACCCTGTTTTGTAATTTCTTTGTCTAAAAGAGGAACGGTAAACTCTTTATAATTTTTTACACGATCTATTACAGAAGTGTAGGTTTCATCTTGTCTTTCAAATTCTTTAAATCCTGTTATTTTTCCCATGACATTACGCTATTGTTAATTCTTCAAACATTGGTTCTTCTGTTGCTAAACGTTCTAAAGCGCGCTTATATTCAGTTGGCATTACTTTCACAAAGTTGTCTAAGCTTGCATTCCAATCAGCCAATAATCTAGCACCTTTTTTGCTTTCAGTGTATAAAACATGTTTTTCTATTATTGCTTTTAATTCGGCAGCATCTTCTTCAGAAATATTTTCAAACTCTATAGTTTCTGTATTACAGAGACCGTTAGAAAATTTGTTTTCTGGATCGTATACATAAGCAATTCCACCACTCATACCTGCGGCAAAATTTCTTCCTGTTTTTCCCAGAACAACTACTTTACCGCCTGTCATGTATTCACAACAGTGGTCTCCAACTCCTTCTACAACTGCGGTTGCTCCCGAATTACGAACGGCAAACCGTTCCCCTGCAATTCCATTAATAAAGGCTTGTCCATTTACAGCTCCAAACAAACAAACATTACCAACAATAATATTGTTTTCTGCTAAAAAGTCTGCTTTGGCTGGTTTCTTTATAATTAGTTTCGCACCCGATAATCCTTTTCCTAAATAATCATTGGTATTACCCTCTAGGATAAACGTTAATCCAAAAGCTCCAAAAGCTCCAAAACTTTGTCCGGCAGAACCTGCAAAGTTTATATTTAAGGTGTCTTCAGGCAACCCTAAATGTCCGTAAATTTTTGAAATTTCATTGCTTATGATTGCTCCAACTGTACGATTTGTATTTTTAATTGGATATGCAAGGTTCATTTTTTCTTTTCTATATAAAGCTCTATGAGAGTCTTTTAAAATAGTAAAATCTAAAACATTTTCTAAATTATGATCTTGCTCTTCAGTATTTTTAACGATCATACTTTTATAGGCTGTAGGTCTATGCAAGATGCTAGATAAATCTAATCCTTTCGCTTTGTAATGCTTAACTGCTTTATTTGAATTTATTTTATGTGTTTGACCAACCATCTCGGCTAAGGTTCTAAAACCTAATTGAGCCATTATTTTTCTTAATTCTTCCGCTACATAAAAGAAAAAGTTAATTACGTGCTCAGGAGTTCCCTTAAAGTTTTTACGCAATTCTTTGTCTTGAGTAGCAATACCAACCGGACATGTATTTAAGTGACATTTACGCATCATAATACAGCCAGAGGCTACTAGAGGCGCGGTCGCGAAACCGAATTCTTCTGCACCTAATAAAGCCGCAATAGCAACATCTCTTCCTGTTTTTAATTGGCCGTCACACTCTACAACAATTCTACTTCGTAAACTATTCATTACCAATGTCTGCTGGGCTTCTGCTAAGCCAAGTTCCCAGGGCAACCCTGCATGTTTTAAAGAGGTTAGAGGAGAAGCTCCAGTACCGCCATCATAACCAGATATTAAAACAACGTCTGCTTTGGCTTTTGCAACACCAGCAGCAATAGTTCCAACACCAACTTCGGAAACTAATTTTACATTAACTCTTGCTTCACGATTTGCATTTTTTAAATCAAAAATTAATTGTGCCAAATCTTCAATCGAATAAATATCATGATGCGGAGGTGGAGAAATCAGTCCTACAAACGGCGTTGAATTTCTTGCATCTGCAATCCAAGGTAAAACTTTATAGCCCGGTAGTTGACCGCC